>JFJP01002029.1_pt1 | contig 16193 bp, 11 predicted proteins | sample 431651 | NCBI WGS metagenome assembly JFJP01 (sample SAMN02602958, study PRJNA72255) | Microbial mat metagenome, whole genome shotgun sequencing project. | biome: fresh water; feature: sink hole; material: water; isolation source: purple microbial (photo- and chemosynthetic) mats found in... | reverse complement strand
GAAGGAATATCAAATCCCTTACTGGTCATTTGATAAAACGGCTGAGTAATCGGAATGACTGCCAATGCAGCGGTCAAACCATGCCCTGCACTATCAGCCATCAACACATGCAAACGATCGTCAGGTGTCCGTGCAAACGCAACAATATCGCCACTAAAATTCGCGGCAGGTTTCAGCATAAACTGTACCAATGGATCGCTGATTTTATCCATCGCACTAAATTGCTGAATAAAATCGCGGGCAATCTCTTCTTCCTCTTTTACCTGCTCACTATATTGTTGCAATAAGCGATTTTGTTTTAATAGTTGGCCGGACATTCTGATCTGTTCCGCTTTAATTAAAACTCGCTGAGTAATATCTACAAAGGTCACGATGACACCAACCACTACGCTGTTTTTAATAATCGGGTGTGCCCAGTATTCAACAGCTAATGCGACACCGTCTTTTCGGCGAAAAACCTCATGCTCAACATTGATCGGCTGCTGCGTACTTAACACCCGCATCCATTTACACTCCTCGAATGAAAATGGTGTGCCATCCACATTTTCATGGCCAATCACATCAAAAATTCGCTGCCCGGAACCAACCTCACTTTCGGCATAACCAAGCATCTCCCCAAAGGCGCGATTCACAAAAACACTTTGCCCTAAAGCATCCACCGCAAACACACCTTCGGCCATCGCATTCAACAAACCTTGCATATTGTCTTTGGCGTCACGCATGTCTCGCTCTAACGCTTTACGCTTACTGATGTCCTGCTTCACAGAAACAAAATGAGCTATCTCACCGGTATCCGAGAGCAAAGGAGCAATCGACATTTCCTCCCAATACAGTGTGCGATCTTTGCGCCGGTTTAATAGCTCACCATGCCACACTTGCTTGCTCAAAATCACCTGCCACATCTCGTGGTAGAAGTCGTCCGTTTGCAAACCCGACCTCACTAAATTGCTAACTACTTCGCCTTGAGCCTCTTGTAATTCATAACCGCTCAAGCTTGTAAATGCGGCATTTGCCCATTCCAAACGACCGTCCGCATCGGTAATCACAATAGCGTTGGCGGCTGCATTCAAGGCAAACTCTTTCAAGCGTAGCTCTTCCCGCGCACGCACGCGCTCGGTCACATCACGTTGCACCGCGACAAACTGACTTAACTCCCCTTTTGCATCCAATACAGGCTCGATACTGAGCTCGTTCCAGAAGGGAGTTCCATCCTTGCGATAGTTCAGAATCTCACCAAAGAAAGCTTGCTTATTGGCTAGTAAATCGCGCATTTTTGCAACGGTAGCCGCGCTAGTGTCGGCGCCTTGCAAAATAGCCGTGGATTTACCTAAAATCTCGGCGCTAGAGTAGCCAGTAATTTTTTCGAATCCAGCATTGGCGTAAGTGGTCAAGCGATCCACACCTGAAATTGTGACGCCTTGAGATACCTGAGAAAGCGCTGCATCACGCAACTTAAGCTCGATAATGCTTGCGTTCAGCACTGCATCGAGCGCTTTTTGCTCAGTAACGTCCATGATGAAACCGTTCCACAATACCGAGCCATCTTCTTGTCTTGTAGGCAGGGCATTTCCTTGCAACCAACGCACTTCGCCATCTTCAAATTTGACGCGATATTCGTGCCGCCACAGCGTCAATTCACGCGCAGAGCGCTGAATACTTTCGCCCACCGACTGAGCATCTTCCGAATGCAGGAAGTCAAATACTCTTGAGGCATCTTCGCTCACCTCATCAGGAGATAGTCGGTAAATATCGCGCACCGCCTCGCTGGTGTAAGGAAAACGCGAACTGCCATCTGGCCTTAACTCATACTCAAAAACCATTCCCGGTACACGATTTACCAACCGACTCAATCGCGCCGAAGCCTCTTGTTGCGCCCTGGCCATATCCTCGCGCTTGCGCATCAATAAAATCCAAAATTGAATGCCCGCAATAATGGCCACGCCCAGCAACGCAAAAACTAAAGACAGTTGCATTCTTCGCTCTGCAAAATTAACCGCAAAGTGCACTCGCCTCATCACATAAACAGTTAAACCCGCCTCCTTCATCTCTCTCTGATAAAGAATCAACGGCACTCGCTCGTGAGTAAAAAATTGTAACGCTGGCAATGCTGGCGCACGCCACTGCCCCAGCGCCAAACTAACAAAATCGCTCTGGCGATATCGCGCCTTGCGCTCACTCTCAGATAAATTAGATATTTTGCTATTGGGTAACGCACGCATTTCTAATGAACGATCACTGGCGAGAATGACAATGCCGTTTTCGTCCGCAATCATTGCGTCTGCATGATCTATCCAACTTACCAACTTAGAAATATTGAGTTTTGCCGCAGCGACACCAACGACACGTCCCTGAGACAAAATCGGCGCACTAAAATACAAGCCAGGAATTTTTGAAACCGAGCCAACTGCGTATTGATAGCCGTTTTTTCCGGCCATTGCACTTTTAAAATAGTCTCGTTGAGCATAATTAGCACCGACGAAACTGGCGACCTGCGTAGCGTTACTGGCTGCAATACAATTTCCTTCAGCATCCATCACATAAGCGACTTCAACGCCTAGCGTGTTCGCTAAAACAGCCAGTCGCAAATTACTCGACGCGAGTACCGGATGAGCTTCAAAAAATTTTCGCTTTTGCTCAACGGGCGAATTCGCTGGTATTTTTTTAATATCGGCAAGCGCCAAGGTTTTAATCACCACGGCTTCGTTAGCGACTACTTGGGCAGCACCATGTAATTGAGCTAGATGCTGACCAACCGCCTCGGTTACCGTAGTTGACTGCCGCTCTAAAGCAGCATTTTCCACGTTAATTAAACTCTGTAATTGCGAAGTTAAAAAATGATCAGCGCCCGCCCAGGAAAATAAAATCCAAGCCGCAGAAACGCCCAACACCACTAGCGTGGAAGTTTTTTGAATCTGCTTAAGTAGTTTATTTACGGGCCAAATCATTTAGTTCTCACTGGCACTAATCAATAACTTCTCTTATTCCATCGGAAAGGAAAATCCGAATCCCCAAGCAGTATGAAAATGGTTGTAATCAAGCAGGCTCTCGCCATAGCCCCTAAAGTATTGCGCATGAATGTTGATGTGAGGCTCGTCCGTCGTGCCTAAAAAGAGCCACGAAGAAATGGGGGCTGCGATATCAATTTTCACCGCTTTGCTTCTGCCCAGTGCCGAAATCTCCCAACCACCTTGCTGCAACAAACGCAACTCAAGTTCTCGGTAGCCCATGTAATCGGTAATATCTGCGTTATCGTCGGAAACTGGGTTCTCGGTATATCTTTTCCACCAACGCCCCATGAGTTGCAATCGGAATTCGCCCCCTCCATCCAACTCAAGCCCCGTCTGCACATAGGCCCGATCCCACGTCCGTGATCTTGGCTTTGATTCACCATTTGATTGATGCACCACCCCGAAATTAAGCAGACTGAAACTGCTAGGCCGGATGGAGTAAATAAATTCCGGTTCGTAATTCACCTCGCGCATTGGCCGAGAGTTACCATTATCGTGATACTGCCAAAAAACCTGTTGCGTGTAGGCAAACCACAACGCTCCGAACTGCCGCAGATCAAGTAAATCGTGTTTAACACTTACTTGAAACTTCACATCACGGTTATCCAAATCGTAAGGTGTCAATATTTGGTTTTGTAAATTAGGGCTAGTAGGTAAATTATTAACAGGCTCAGTACGCGCATAGAGCAACAAATAATTTTGCTTGTACGCCTTGAGCGCCAAACTAGGCTCCCAATCTTTAGCCATCCCCGTGGCCCCTGGATAGAGGGGTTTGTGCGGCTTAGAGCGACTGGCTTTTCTAGCAGCTTCGGCAGAAGTCAGCGCACCCACCAAAAAAAAGAAGGCGGTGAACACACACAGTAGTTTGCGAATTGTTGCTCGATTCATGCGTTTTATAATTTGAGAATAAACCGTACTGACGATTAACTTAACAGCGGAGAGCTTATCAGCAATTTCCCTCAGTTGCCCCCTCATCCACGCAAAAAACTATTGATAAATTGCAGGAAAAACCTTGCGCAACTGCTCAATTTTGGGTTGGTCATTGATCACGATATAAGGCTGATATGGGTGCCGAGCCAGATAGTTTTGATGATATGCCTCAGCCACGTAAAATTGCTGCAAGGGCAAAATTTGGGTCACGATAGGTGTGGCAAATTTTTTAGCTTCGGCAATTTGTTGAATCATGCGTTGCGCGAGAACTTGCTGCTCACCGCTGGTATAAAAAATTGCCGAGCGATATTGACTTCCCGTATCAGGCCCTTGTCGGTTAAGTTGAGTTGGGTCGTGCGCAACTATAAAAAAGACCTCAAGCAACTGTGTATAGGAAATCTGTGCTGAATTAAATCGCACACGCACTGCCTCTGCGTGCCCAGTTTTGCCCATGCTTACTTTCTCATAATGTGCAGTAGCCTCACTGCCACCGGCATAGCCCGACTCCACTTCTCTCACACCTTTTACATGCTTAAATACGGCATCAACACCCCAAAAACAACCACCCGCAAACACAGCCACTTGCTCCTCCGCGCAAACGGCCGGCGTTGCAAGTAAACAAAACAACATAAAAAATACATTGCTAAATTTAATCATATAGTTATTAAATTTCATCCGAACGTAAAAGCAAACGCCTGAGCGCCCTCATCTAAAAATTCAATCAGAAAAGTGCGCTCTTTCAACTCTCCATTTTGGCGCACCAGTTGGTACAAGCGCTCGCCTTGAATCACCCCATTACCTTGCGCATCAATATCTAAACCGCGATCTGGGCCGGGGGCCTCACCATCTAACAAAACTTTAAAGCGCACTGCTTTGCCATCACGCGAGCCGAGCACAAGATGTAAATCACGCCCTTGAAAACGATACACAATTTTGTCATTAAGTCCCGTTGATTCGACTGCCTGCTGCGACACAACCCAATTTCCTTGCACTGCCCAGTGATCTAATTTGAGCTTAGGAGGCAAAGTGTAGCGCGCCAATTCATCCCGTTTAACGCGTTGCAAAGACGACCAATTTTCTTGCCGCGAATACCCCAAATAGGTTTCGGGTGATTTACGCCCCTCAGCAGACGCCACCGCTACGCCAGTCGTTGCCACATTGGCCAATTTCTTGCCTAAAGCAGTACCTTGTCCGGCTTCTTTCAACAAGGACTGAATCATCAACTCGGTTTCTTCATACGCACCTTCGCCAAAGTGCTGATGCCGCACGCGCCCCTGCGCGTCGATCAAATAATGCGCCGGCCAATAGCGGTTTTGATATGCATTCCAAATCACATATTGATTATCTAAAGCAACGGGGTAGCGTATACCCAGCTCGCGCACCGCTTTTTCTACGTTTTTTAAATCGAATTCAAAGCCAAACTCTGGTGCGTGCACCCCCACAATCACTAAACCAAGCGCGCGATATTTTTCGTCCCAAGCTTTTAGGTAAGGCAAGGTTCGTAAACAATTAATACAGGAGTAGGTCCAAAAATCGACCAGCACTACTTTGCCACGCAACATTTCATTGTCTAGTGGTGCTGCGTTAAGCCAGTGTGTCGCACCTCGTAAGGAAGGTGCCATCTGTTGATCTGCAGCTCGTGCCGCTACAGGAGCAGGCACATATTGATCTAGCAATTTTTGCTCAATACCAGCAGTGCTTAAAAATGAAAACTTAGACAAAAAGCGCACATCCCATCCCAGTGAAATAGCCACCACGCATGTGACCACGATGACACCCAGTCCACGTCGCAGCCACTCTTCACCACCCAAGCCGTGCTTCAACAAACGCAGCACTCGCTCTCCAGCGAATAAAGCAAGCCCTAATGAAGTGATCGCCCCTGCAGCAAAAAACAGCAATAACAATGCGCTATAAAAATTCACTCCTTGTAGAGCAGCGCCTGCAAGCACCAAACCCAAAATCGGGCCCGCGCAAGGTGCCCATAGAAAACCTACGGCAACGCCTAGCAACAACGATCCTTTCACACTTGCTTTTTGATCGGCTTGCTGCTGAATGCGGCCACCCAAAGCAACCAAAGGGCGCATAAGCCAAGCCGACACAGCCGGAAAAATCAGCGTAGCTCCCAGTAGTGCCAATAACAATAATGCCAAATAACGACCGTATTGCGATACCTCAACTAGCCACGCACCACCGGCCACCGCAAAACTTGCCAACAAGGTGAACGTGATGGCCATACCTAGCAACACCGGCAAACCGGAACGGAAAAAAGACTGGTCTGCTCGCATAAAAATGAACGGCAACACCGGCAATACGCAGGGGCTCAGGATGGTGAGCACACCACCGAGATATGAGAGAAGAAATATCAGCATAAAGTGCTTGATATGTAGTAATTTTTTGTGAGTAACACAGTATTGTGACTAAATTTGTATTTTTATAAGCGCGGAACAAAACGCAGCGCAACAGTATTCATGCAATAGCGCAAGCCAGTAGGCTTAGGTCCGTCATTAAACACATGGCCCAAATGCGCATCACATAAAGCACACTGCACTTCAATGCGCACCATCCCAAAAGCGTGATCAGCTATTTCGTGAACATTCTCCGCCGCAATGGGTTGCCAAAAACTAGGCCAGCCAGTCTTAGAATCGTATTTCGTTTTCGCGTCGAACAAGGCGTTTTCACAACACACACAACGATACAAACCGGGTTCATGCCGATCGTAACCTACCTGAGAAAATGCTCGCTCGGTACCCTGCTTCCGAGTTACTTCATAGGCAAGCGGCGACAAACTTTTTTTCCATTCAGCATCAAGATTGACTTTATTTAGCGTGGCACGACCGAGAGGCTTACCCTGATCAGAAAATTTCATAATCGTCACGTTGATGGGCTGTGTAGTGGCATAGCTAGTGCTTGCCTGCCACAAAGCAATAGCAGGAATAGTTATTAGAAATTCACGGCGTTGCATACTGAGAACCTCCTCATCAAGCAAATTAGGATATGCCTAGTAAAACACGAAACGACCTAAGCAACATAAGAATAAAAACCCTAAATTTCTCGGTATAATTCCCAGTCAAATTCCGACCTTTGTGTCTCACTTATCGTTCACTTGATTGACACTATGAGCAATTCAGCACAACTCAATGAGCAGGCTTCGCTAGACAAAATTCTAGTTAGCCAGATTAATATTCCGCCGCAACCCTCAATCCTGCTAGAAATTGAACGACTCATTAACAAACCAAACAACCAACTTTCTGCCATTGGCGACTTAATTACCAAAGATGTTGGTTTGAGCGCGGCAATTTTTAGACTGGTCAACTCGTCCTATTACAAATCGTCGGTGCAAATTACCAGCATTCAAAAAGCGATTACCGTTTTAGGGATGACGCAGGTTTCCAATTTAATCAAGGGGTTGTCTCTGCGCAAGGCGATTGGCGGACAAGAAGTCGCCTACGAAAAATTTTGGGAACGCTCTGAAGAGATCGCGACGCTCAGTGGCATCATCGCTGCAAAACAAATTTCAGCATGCAATATCGCGGTAGATCAAGCTTACATGGCAGGCTTATTTCACGAGTGTGGCGTACCTATTTTGATGCAGCGCTTCCCAGAGTATTGCCAAACTTTTCGCATTAACCAAGGTAGTAATTGGCCTGACTTTCGCGAAGAAGATAAACGCTTCAACACCGACCACACTGTGGTTGGCTATTTGGTGACGACACACTGGAACTTACCTACTTTTATTTGCCAAGCAGTGCGCTTTCATCATGATCGCTTAAACACTGATCATGCGGCACTTACACTGGTTTCGATTTTGCAATTGGCGCGCCATCTGCACAACAACATTCACCACGTCAAAGACGCTGAGTGGGCAAAACTAAGCGGCTCAATTTTTGATGAGATTGGCATCCACAAAGACAGTTCAGACGAATTTATGGAAGACGTGTTGGAAATATTCAATCAAGAGCAATCTTAAGATTGCGTCAGCGTTACAGCTTCCGCTTGGTGCGGCAACGCCAAATATTCGTGAGACTGCATTTCGATCAATCGACTCACTGTGCGACTAAATTCGCCGCTCGGCTCACTGTAAATATGCGTCGGCGGAACGGCTGCCGAAATGATCAACTTCACTCGCTTGTCGTAGAGCACATCAACTAACCAAGTAAAACGCTTCACCGCCGGCGCATCCTCCGATGTCAGCTTAGGAATATGCGATAAGAAAACGGTATGAAATTGATGCGCTATTTCTAGGTAATCAGTTTGATCGCGAGGGCCGCCACATAGCGCCTTGAAATCAAACCATGCCATGCCTTGCCCCACCTTGCGCGCCAGAATTTCCCGCCCCAATATTTCGATTTTTTTTATCGTTTGCTGACCGAGTGGATTCATCCGCTCAAACAGCTCTGCCATACGGGCATCGCTCTGAGCATCTGCAGGCATCATAAAGAGTGATTCACGCGTCATTGCCCGCAAACGATAATCGCTACCACCGTCCACATTAAGCACGCGTAGTTCACGTTTTAACAGCTCAATCGTAGGGAGAAATTTCTGCCGCTGTAAACCATTGGGATAAAGATCATCGGGCGCATAATTAGAGGTGGTCATCAGCACCACACCACGCTCAAACATCGCCTCTAACAGACGACCGAGAATCATCGCGTCAGCAATGTCGCTGACATGAAATTCGTCGAAGCATAATAATCGAGTAGATTTAGCGATGTTGTCAGCGAGCGCTAAAAGAGGATCTTTCTCCCCCGCCAGCCCTTTCATTTCATGGTGCACTTCAGCCATGAAATTATGAAAGTGAATACGCCGCTTACGCTGGTATGGAACACAATCAAAAAAAACATCCATCAAAAAACTTTTGCCGCGCCCCACGCCACCCCAAAAATATAAGCCCTTAGGCACCTCTGGACTTAGCAAACTGCGCCCGAGAAAATGATTGCGCTTAGCTTTGAAGTCAACCAGTTGATGCCACAACTCATCTAAAACTTCGATTGCCTTTTCTTGTGCCGCATCGTGAATAAAGCCTGGCTTTTCACGCATGGCTTGATACCAGATTTTAGGGCTCATGCTAGCGTCAGCGCCTGGTAAGTAAAGAGGTTGCGACATAAAACAACAGCCCGTTTTTACTCTGGCGCCTTAGACGAAGGTCCTGCTTGATGCGTCGCAATCAATTTATCAATGAAGTTGCGCAAAAACCCTTCTGTCTGCGAACTATGAAAGCGATCCACCTCCACACCGTGACTGTAGGCAATCACTGTCGGAAAACCTCGTACTTTATGGCGTCCCGCGATCTTCATATTTTCATCGGCATCGACAATGCCTAAAATAAATTTGCCGTTGTAGGCAAACACCATTTTGTGAAGCAACGGGCCCAATACTTTGCAGGGGCCACACCACTCCGCGCTGATATCCAATAACACAGGCAACTCGTGTGATTTTGCAATCACCAATTCATCAAAAGTATCTTCTTCAACGTTATAAGAAAAATCGCTCATCTTTTCACCTTATTAAAATAATTAACTCGCACCACGCTTTGAAAAATCTCGCAACCTAAATCCCAGTAACCACAGCACGGCAAAGTAAGACACTACGCCTGCCACAACCAACCAAGTCAAATGAATGATGCGCGACCAACCGTGTGTCATCAGCCAGTGTTGCTCGCTACCCATACCAAACCACAGCACTCCCCCCAACACCAGCAACGCTGAAGCTATTTTAAAGAGAAACTTTCCCCAACCCGGTTCAGGCGTGTAGATCCCGCGCTTTCTCAACAAATAAAATAAAGCCCCTGAATTAAAACAAGAGCCTAGACCAATCGCCAGCGCCAACCCCGCGTGCTGAATCCAACCGATAAACAATAGGTTCATCACTTGTGTTGCCAACAAAGTCATAATGCCAATTTTCACCGGCGTCTTGATGTCTTGTCGCGCATAAAAACCTGGTGCCAACACCTTCACCGAGAGCATGCCGATCAAGCCCACGCTATAACCCACCAATGCGCCACGCGTCATCAACACATCGTTAGCGGAAAACGCACCATGCTGGAAAAAGGTTGCCAATAGAGGCACCGCAATCAAACCCAATGCGAGCGCAGCAGGTAACGTCAGCATAAAAGTTAGGCGTAAGCCCCAGTCCAATAATTTTGAATACTCAACTGTGTTGCTATCAGCGTGATGTTTAGAAAGTGAAGGCAATAAGATGGAGGCGATTGCCGCACCGAGTACGCCTGAAGGAAACTCCATCAAGCGATCAGCGTAATACAGCCACGACACACTACCCGCCACCAAGAAGGAGGCAAAGATGGTGTTAATGATCAGGCTAATTTGCGCGATCGACACACCAAATACTGCCGGCCCCATTTGCTTAATGACGCGCCACACGCCAGCGTCATGTAAATTTAGACGCCATGTCGGAAGCATTCCAATTTTTTTCAGAAACGGCACTTGAAATGCCAGTTGCACAATACCCGCCACGAATACCGCCCACCCCAAGGCCATAATCGGCGGATCGCAATACGGGGCTAACCACAGCGCGCCACCGATAAAGCAAATGTTCAACAGAATGGGCGCAAACGCCGGCACCCAAAATTTGTTGTAGGTATTAAGAATACCCGCTGCTACAGCTACTAGCGAAATGAAGAAAATATACGGCGAAGTGATGCGCAATAATTGCACCGTCAGCGCAAATTTGTCCGCGTCTTTCACAAAGCCAGGCGCACTGATATAAACCAAAATCGGTGCTGCGATGATGCCGATAATCGTGACAATGAATAAAATAATGGCAAGTAAGGTCGTGACGTGATCAACCAGTAATTTAGTTTCGTCGTGACCACGCTTATTTTTATACTCGCCAAAAATCGGCACGAAAGCTTGCGAGAACGCCCCCTCTGCAAACATGCGGCGCAACAAATTAGGCAACTTGAAAGCGACGAAAAAAGCATCGGTCGCCATCCCCGCACCGAACACGCGCGCAATAAGTACGTCGCGCACAAAAGCCAAAATGCGGGAAACCAACGTCAGACTGCTGATCGCAGCAAGCGCTCTTAATAGATTCATGTGTGAAAATTAATTAGATTATTACTCAACGAATCATATCATCTCACCACCTGTGCTAGCGTAATGTCAGCAATGTAATCACCTCTTGCAGCCGGGTCATTCCACGTTGTTTAAAGCGCGGATTCGCATCCAATACATCAATTTGCGCGAGATGCTGAATATCAGCGTAACCACCGTAAAGTTTCTCCACTTCCGCCGTAGAAACCGCAAAAGGCGGCCCCTGCATTTCCGACTGCGGATAATCAAAGGTGATTAGCAAAATTTGCACAGGCCGAGGCAAGTTTTTCACCAGATGTTTCACATATCGTTCACGCATCTCGGGCGGCAAGGCCACCATCGAAGCACGGTCATACACAGCAGCCACGTCTTGTAAATCCTTACGTTTTAAATGAAAAAAATCTCCGCAAAGAATACCAATGTCATCGGCCTGGTGATATTCAAATTCACCTACTGCTTGCTTTTGCGGTGAGTGCCCTGCTTCAGCGAAAAAATCTTGCACGGCGAGCTGACTTAACTCTACTCCCAAAATCGAATAGCCCTGCTGACGCAACCATCGCATGTCATAACTTTTGCCGCAGAGAGGGACGAATACCTTGCTACTCGCAGGCACCTCTAAAGCTTGCCAATGCTTAAGCAAATATTGGTTCACATCAGCCTCATGAAAACCAATCTCACCACGCTGCCAGCGCTCCAGCCAAAAGTTTTTTTCCATTTCAGCTACCTATACACCATAAAAACAGAGAGTCTTAATTTACAGGCAATCAGAGCTACCACGCAAATCCAAGCTCATGTGGCAGCCCGCTAAAATGTTAGAATCTGCCAGTCATTGTTTCACCTCTGGTCGCAATCAAAATGGTTAATCCAAGATATTCAATATCACCACCCCCTTCACAAGCTGCCAAAGCTGATTTGCGCTCTATTGGCCGCCTATTTCCCTACCTATGGGAGTTTCGCGGACGCGTATTTTTGGCTTTGGGCTTATTGATCGGCGCAAAAATTGCTGCGGTGATGGTGCCACTCGTGTTGAAAGAAATCATCGATGCACTGGATAAATCCAATGCCAACTTGGTATTACCGCTTACGCTCATCATTACCTATGGTTTTTTACGTTTCGCCAGTACAACATTTTCTGACTTGAGAGATCTAGTGTTTGGCAAAGTCACGCAACGCGCCATGCGCCGAGTCAGCTTGGCTGTGTTTGAACACTTACACGCGCTATCACTGCGGTTTCATCTAGAGAGGCAAACTGGCGGCATCACACGCGATATCGAGCGCGGCTCAAAAGCAATCTCTAACTTGGTCGGCTATCTCCTTTTCCGCATTACCCCGACCGTATTAGAAATTCTAATGGTTGCTGTCATCCTATTAGTCAAACTTGATTGGGTGTTTGGACTGATTACGTTGATCACACTCGTCTCTTATATTGGCTTCACCATTACCATCACCGACTGGCGCACTCAATTCGTCCGTCGCGCCAATACACTCGATTCTGAGGCTTACGGCAAAGCCATCGATAGTCTGCTCAATTATGAAACAGTAAAATATTTCGGTAATGAACGTTACGAAGCAAAGCGCTATGACGGCAACCTCGCCGAGTGGGAGCAAGCCTCACTACAATCACAACGCTCTCTCGGTTTACTCAATGGTGCTCAAGCCGCCACCATCGCAATCGGTGTGACCCTGATGGTGATTCGCGCCGGTAATGGCGTAGTGGAAGGCACCCTCACGCTGGGCGACCTAGTGATGGTTAACGCCTTCTTGCTGCAAATGTTTCAGCCACTGAGTTTTCTAGGGGTGATGTATCGCGAGATTAAACAATCCATAACCGACGTTGAGCGCATGTTTACTTTGCTACTACGCCCAAAAGAAGTTGAAGATGCCGCTGATGCTAAAGCACTCACCTTGCGAGGAGGAGAAGTTAAATTTGAAAACGTGGGGTTTTCCTACAACACTGATCGCACCATTTTGTACGGACTCAGCTTTACAGTTCCCGCTGGCAAAACCGTCGCCGCTGTCGGCGCCAGTGGAGCAGGTAAATCAACGCTCGCACGACTACTATTTCGTTTTTATGACGTAAGCTCGGGCAGCATTCAAATTGACGGGCAAGATATTCGCCACATCACTCAAGATAGTCTTCGCGCCGCCATCGGCGTGGTGCCGCAAGACACCGTACTGTTCAACGACACAATTTACTACAACATCGCCTATGGCCGCCCCGATGCAACTCGCGACGAGGTGATCGCCGCCGCTCGTGCCGCACATATTTTGAATTTTATTGAATCGCTACCGCAGGGCTGGGAGAGCGTGGTGGGTGAACGTGGTTTAAAACTTTCCGGCGGAGAAAAACAACGCGTCGCTATCGCTCGCACACTACTGAAAAATCCTGCGATTTTAATTTTGGACGAAGCTACTTCCGCACTGGATACTAAAACGGAAAAAGCCATCCAATCCGAATTACTAGAAATTGCTCGCAGCCGCACCAGCTTGATCATCGCACACCGACTTTCCACCGTGGTCGAAGCGGACGAAATTCTAGTGATGGAAGCCGGCCACATTGTTGAACGTGGCAAGCATCCGGAATTATTGGCGATGAATGGTGTGTACGCTCACATGTGGGCCTTGCAACAACAGGCAGAAGAATCTCTTTAGCGACTCATTCAAATGCAGGCAAGTGACCACACTAGTCTTTTTGTCATGCAATCGGCATTTACTAGTGGTAAATTCCCACACTAGAAATGTGTGTTTAACCACTTACTGACTTATTTTTGGATGCCAAAACAGCAATCCTCTCAAGGAAAATTGTTTTTTATAACCCACTATGCAAAACACTCCTGTTGAAATCTTTCCATGGACTCACAACTTTGAGACCGGCATTCCTCTAATTGATGAGCAGCATAAAATGCTGGTCGCATTAATCAACGAATTAGTTACCCACCTTGCTTATCAAGCCGACGAACCAAAACTAAATTTAATTTTTCAGAAACTTAAAGACTATGCTGCCTTCCATTTTGAGAGTGAAGAAGGAATTTGGGATCAGTATTTTAGTGATGATGCATGGATAGAGTGGCACAAACAAGCTCATACCGATTTTATTGACGGAGTGATTAAACTCAAACAAGAAGAGAACACCCTTCCACTTGATACCGTTATTGAAAATATCGTCAGATTTTTAACACATTGGTTGGCCAACCATATTCTCGAATCAGACATGCGCATGGCAAAAGTGATTTTGGCACTACCTTCTGGAGTCTCTCTCGAAGGCGCGAAAGAAATGGCTAACAAAGAAATGATTGGTGCCACCAAAATATTGATTGATACAGTTATGTCGATGTACGACAAGCTGGCCAGTAATACACTACGCCTGACGCGAGAAATACAAAAACGCAAGATGGCCGAGCAGGAGATGACTCAAGCGAAGAAAAAAGCTGAGCAAGCCAATCTTTCAAAGTCTGCTTTTTTGTCCAATATGAGCCATGAAATTCGCACGCCACTAAATGCCATTTCTGGCTTGGTTTATATGATGAGCCGGGATAATCCAACACCGCTACAAATGGCGCGTTTAGCGAAAATTGATTCCGCAGAAAAACACCTCACCAATGTTATCAACAACATCTTGGATCTTTCTAAAATTGAAGCAGGGAAGTTTGTTATCGAGGAAAATGAGGTTTCGATAGAGACTCTACTCAGCAACGTCTATAGCATGCTGGAAGATCAAATAAGGCGAAAAAACCTTAGCCTGATCATTGAAAAAGACACCTTTCCGAACAATCTTGCGGGTGATACCACACGACTACAGCAGTGCTTGCTGAATTACGCAAATAATGCCATCAAATTTACCCATCAAGGAAAAATCACATTACGTGTCGCCAAATTGAAAGAAAGCAACACCTCTGTCCACGTCAAATTTGAAGTCCGCGACACCGGAATTGGCCTTGATTCAGAAGCCCTAAAGAAACTTTTTCAGGATTTTGAGCAGACGTCTTTATCCATTACCAACCAATATGGTGGCACTGGCTTGGGCTTGTCTATCACTAAAAAATTTGCTGAGCTCATGGGTGGGACGGCAGGTGTCGATAGCACACTTGGGGTGGGTAGTGCTTTTTGGTTCACCGCCGAGCTAAAAAAATCTTCAGCCACCGCTGCTCAGATCAACCATACCTCCCAAGATCACTTAAAACTCTTGCAGCAGAAATTTAGCGGACGAAAAATTTTGCTGGTTGAAGACGATCTGATTAATCAGGAAGTGGCGGTCTGGCTTTTAGAAAGTGCCGGTTTAATGATTGATGTCGCAAATAATGGAATGGAGGCTGTCGAAAAAGTTGCACACCAGCAATATGACTTAATTTTGATGGATATGCAGATGCCTGTGATGAATGGCATCGACGCGACTCTCGAGATTAGAAAAATTAAAAATGGAGCGCTGCTACCTATCTTGGCAATGACTGCTAATTCATTTGATGAAGACAAAGATAACTGCCTCGCATCAGGCATGAATGACTTCATTAGCAAACCAATCACACCGGATATTTTCTACTCTATGTTACTCAAGTGGCTGTAAAAATATTTGCTCGAATTAAAATTTACGGTCATTTTGCGTACTGACACACACTTCTTACAGCTGCCCTTTTAGACCCACCGCCTGACATACATCATGACCATCGGCTGGAATCTCTTTGCCGAACATCATTTGCAACGGCACCCAAATTACCGAGGTCGCCAACTGCCCCACAGTACCAACCACATCTACAGTTCTCACGCCAACGCTGAAGTCATCAAAAGTGCCACTGACCTGAATTGGAATCGCAAGACTTAAAAACTGTGGTGTCTTTGCGATCGGTTTCACATATAGATCAATTTCTTGTTTATTAAAATCTACCCCACCTTTACCGGCAACCCGCATCCGAGTGGTATCAATAACAATTCCTTTGTCTGTAAGTTTGCCATCTGCCAAAGCAAACTTGGCAATGGCGCAGTTCACTTTTGATTCGTTAGACGAATCGATTGCCGGAAGCAGCGCCATCAACACATTTACTGCCCACACATCAAGCAAGCCCGACTTCATATTTTGCGGCCACACAGCAAAATCAACATAACCTTTGCCATAGACAAAAGTGTCCGATAGGTAAGGCGTGTGTGAGCTTACATCCACATCTAAACTAAACACTCCACTCATCTCGCTCTTTTTATCAACGCGTCTTGCCAA
>JFJP01038753.1_pt1 | contig 16194 bp, 14 predicted proteins | sample 431651 | NCBI WGS metagenome assembly JFJP01 (sample SAMN02602958, study PRJNA72255) | Microbial mat metagenome, whole genome shotgun sequencing project. | biome: fresh water; feature: sink hole; material: water; isolation source: purple microbial (photo- and chemosynthetic) mats found in... | reverse complement strand
ATGGGTGTTTTATAAATGCAAAAAAAAGAATTTTTGCCAACTAAAAAACCATCGTTTTTGGTGTGTTTTTAGGTTTTCAATTTCTTAATTTTAAAAAAAAAAGAATATTTCGGAAAACTCAATAACCATAAGGTTTTGATGCGGTGAGTATTAACTTTCTAAGACGAAAATAAGCTTTTTTTTATTAAACCTTACTCACCTTATTTAACTCTTTGATTAACAATTAAATTTAATTCCCCAATTGGTTATGCACTCAAATTAATTGTATATTTTGTTTTGTTAAGTGCTTATTTTTGACTAATATTGCTTAAAAAATAAAAGCTTCTGAAATAATTTTCAGAAGCTTTTGTTTGGTGGGTCCACATGGGCTTGAACCATGGACCCCCTGATTATGAGTCAGGTGCTCTAACCAGCTGAGCTATGGACCCGAGGCAAAATGTTTTTCTTTTTTTGCGCTGCAAAGGTAATTAAGTTTTTTCAAACTAACAAAATTTTTATGAAAGATTTTTCACAAATTTCAAATATTATTTTCGACATAGGAAATGTTCTTCTGAATATCAGCCCTTTAAAAGTGGTTGATGCCTTAGAAAAAATTTCGATATACGGCAAAAATTTAGATAAATTGTTGGATAGTAGCTCTGGTTTTTATTTAGAATTTGAAGTTGGGGCTCTCAATTCATCTCAATTTAGAGAAAAAATAAGGTCGCTAGTGCCAGCTCAACTTTCCGACCAACAAATAGACCAAGCTTGGTGCAGCATGCTCGAAGAGTTTGACCAAGAGAAAATTAGGTTCTTACAAAAATTGAGCAAAAAATACCGGATTTTTATTTTGAGCAACACCAACGAAATTCATGTAAATGCAATGAATAAACAACTTATGCAAAAATTTGGGATTGAGGGCTTACATCAAATTGTAGAAAAGGCTTATTACTCAAACGAAATTAAACTAGCCAAACCACACGCCGAAATTTATGAATATGTGCTAAACGATGCCAAATTGAACGTTTATCAAACGCTTTTTATAGATGATAGGTTAGACAATATTACAACAGCTAAAAAACTAGGATTCAATATTTTGCACTACACTACCCAACAGCCTTTTGATGAGCTTTTGGGCGAATTTCTAAAAAAATAGATAACAAGCAAAGAAAGTTTTGTGGTTAAATTGTTGAAAAGTTGGTAGTGTAAAAAATGATGACTTTTTTAAAAAGTTAGCTAAAATAGTAAATTTTCCAATTTTTCGTGATAAAATAACAATTGAACAACATAACAATATAACAATTGAACAATTTAACCATAGAACTTTCTTATATTTTCAAAGGCAATACGTAAAAATAAATGGCTATAAAATGGCTAATGCTTCCAAAAACAACGCACAAATGCCAAACCAAATGAATGAATTTAACGTTTTTCATTTTATAAAAAACGGTTCCGCCTGCGTAAAAAATGCCACCAAGCACAATCCATAGAAAGCCTGCCAGCGAAATGGCTTCAATCACTTGCGGCGTAGCTATAAACACAACCGTTCCCATAACAATGTATGCAACAACAAAGAAGGTATTTACGCCTTGGTCGAATTTTGTGGGTTTGAAAACTTTAATCATAATGCCCACAAATGCAAATGCCCATTCGATACCGAAAATAATCCAGCCCAAAGTTCCATGCAAAGCAATGAGCGACAAGGGAGTATAAGTTCCTGCAATGAGCAAATAAATGGCTATTTGGTCGAAAGTAAAGAAAAACTCTTTGCTTTTTCCTTCGGGCAACCAATGGTTGAAAGTAGAAGAAAGATACAAAACAATGAGCGAAACGCCAAAAACTACCGAAGTGGCAATGTGCCAAATGGTTCCGCTTTCGAGCGAAAATAAAAGCATAAGTATAAGAGCACCAAGCCCTAAAATAGCTCCTGTTAAATGCGAAATGGCGTTGGCTAATTCTTCTCCTTTGGTAAAACGTTGATTTGTTGGTTTCATGTTTTGATAAATATGTTGGTTAGTGATTTTTTTTGCGGAATATTCCCCCAAAAAATATTTTTTGGTATTTTGAAATTTATAATAATCAGTTTGAACCACAAATTAGGATTTAAAATTTCTTTCCGCTTTGGTAAATTTAATTTAAAGAAACCATCTTATTGGTTTCTAAAAAAAGCAAAGGTAGAATTATTTTTTTTATTTGCAACCCAATTAAAAAATAGAAATACCAATTAGCTATTTTTGACAACAATTTACAAGTCGTGTATTTTTAGAAAATAGATAAATTTTGAAGGTTTGTGAAGTGTTGAAAATAAACACATTGTGTGAAAATAAAAACAAAATAAAGCCATTTTAGGCACGCGAAGGAAAAGTATTTTTTCAAATTTTAATTTTAAAAAGCTACCTTTGCAAAGTTTTTTTTAGCACAAAAATTGTAATAAAATGAGAATGTTTTTCTTTTTTTACTTCATTTAATTTATATAAAGTACTCATTATGACAGAAACACAAAACGAAACAACTCAAAACTTACCCATTTCATTTTCACCCATTGACTTTTACGGCGATGCTTTTGAGGCAGAAATTCACGCAGAAAAGCTTTTTATAAGGCTCTACAATGAGTTTTGCTACGTTTACGGAATACAATTAAATTTGAAAGTGAAAGATTTTATAACCAATCTGAACGAAAAATTTAACTTAACTACGCAAAATTATATACTCAAATACGAAGCAGCAAAAAAGAATAAACCATTAGAAATTAATTATTTAGCATCTAACTACCTCATCAAAATCAAAGAAAAATTCTTGATAGAAGTACACAACCATAAATTGATGTTTATGTATGGAAAAGAAATTGATTTTGAAGAGATTAAAGAAATTGTTAAATTAGCCAAAACCTATAAAGAAAAGAAAAAACACAATCGAAAGTTTTATATGATTTCTGCCAACAAACATACTGAATATGGTCTTGATTTGCAGAAATTTAACATAAAGAAAACCAGCGTAAGTGTCGATGATAACTACAACGACGACTTCAAAGAAATAGACAACATAATTACAGGCTTTTTAGATACAAAAAGCAAAAATGGACTCATTTTGCTGCACGGAAAATATGGAACCGGAAAAACAACTTACATTCGCCATTTGATTTCTACGGTGAATAAACGCTTCATTTTCTTACCATTGAACTTGATGGAAGCCATTAGCGAACCCGGGTTTTTGCCATTTATTTCAAACTACAAAGAAAGCGTGCTTATTTTGGAAGATGCCGAAGATTTGCTCATCTCGCGCAATGCTATGCCTTTGCGCAACAACGCGTTGGTAAATCTACTCAACATTGGCGACGGTTTACTTTCCGATGCTTTTTCGATTAAAATCATTTGCACTTTCAATGCCGACTTGAAACAAATAGACAAAGCTATTTTGAGAAAAGGCAGATTGATAACACGTTACGAGTTTAAAGAATTGGAAGTAGAAAAAGTAAAAAGCTTGCGCAAAAAACTCAATTTAGAGGAATCGACCGAGCAAAACATGACGCTGGCTGATATTTACAACAAAGAAGGAGTCAATTTTGCCGAATTGGCTGAATCAAAATCGGTGGGCTTTAGAAAAATCTAATTCTTTTTGGCGAAAGACAAAATATATTGCTCTATTGTAAAATTGTTCTATTGTTATTTTATCACTTTTAAGTTGAAAAATTGCAATTTTAAATAACTTTTTTAACAAGTTATCTATTTATTACAGTATCAAGCAATTGGATAATTTAACAATAGAACATTTTTCATTTAATTACTTAACAAGCCAATTAAAAGCATCATTTTCGGTATCAAAATACCTTACCTGAAAAGCACTTGCATTGCTTTCTTCCAATGTTTGTTCGATTGCAAGCTGCGAAATTATTTCAGAACTCACCAAAAAAGCAATTTTTTGAATGCCTGCTTCTATCAATTGTGGGAATATTTCGTTATTAGTCCATTCTTGCATTTCAATAGAAATAGTGTATTTAAAATTAATGGACTTAATTAAATGATATTTTGGCTTATAAACTTGAGCCAACTCAGCAAATTTGAGCATATCACTTTCATATTGTTCGTCCGACATGTTTTCGGTTGTTTCAAACCAATCGTTTGTAATAATTTGCCTGTCGGGGCTAAGTGTAATTACTACATAAGGGCTTCTGAATAGTTCCATAATGAATTTTTTTTGTCTGTTAGTAAAAGAAAATTACATTTTAATTCCAATTATTAATATATCATCGGTTTGTAAATTGTTGCCTTTCCAATTATTAAATTCAGTTTCTAAAATTTCTTTTTGCTCTGGTAATGTTTTTTTATGAATCGTTGCCAATAATTCTTTAAAACGCTTGGTTTTATAGGTATTTTTGTTATTTCCATCAAATTGAGAAACGTATCCATCGGAAAAAATATAAAGCATATCCTCGTTTTTTAACTCAACTTCTTGATTTGTAAAAGGTTTTTCTTTTACAAATATACTTATAGGCATACTATCTGCTTTATAAACAGTAAGTTCGTTATCTCTAAATAGAAAAAGAGGATTGTTGGCTCCTGCAAAATTTAACACATTGGTTTCGATATCAATAGCTAAAAAAGCAATATCCATTCCATCTTTTGCTTCGTTGGATATGCCCGTTTGCTGCAACGACGATTTTACCTGATTTCTTAATTCATCGAGCAGTTGAGCGGGATTTTGAATTTCGGGCTTTCTAATAAGCTCATTGATTAATGCAAAGCCCAACATGCTCATAAAAGCACCCGGAACGCCATGTCCGGTGCAATCGGCTGCCACTACAAACAAGTTGTTTTTATATAATTTTATGAAATAAAAATCGCCACTCACAATATCTCGTGGCTTGTAGAATATAAAGTGTTCGGGGAGTAGCATTTGTATAAAATCTTCTTTGGGCAAAATGGCTTCTTGTATTCGCTTTGCATAGTTTATGCTTGCTGTAATTTGATGATGGCTTTTTTCGATTACATTTTTTTGGTTTGTAATTTCGATATTTGCCTTTTTCAAATGCTCGGCTTGTGTTTGAATTTCTTCTTTTTGCTGTAAAATTTCTTGGTTTTGGATTTCGAGTTTATTGAATGCTTGTCTTTTTTGCCGGTATAGTTTTAAAACAATGGTTATAAAAAAAGCAAAAATGAACAATCCTATTATTGTAAAAATGATGATTATTTTTTGTCTTTTGATGTAAGACTGGTTTTCTAATAATTTCTTATCTTTTTTTACTGTTTCATATTTCTTGTCGAGGTCATTTAAGTTTTTTTGTATTTCTTCACTCGAAACTGAATCTTTGTAGAGCATGGCTAATTCCAAATACTGCAAAGCATCTTGATGTTTTTTTAGGTTTTTATTGTGTTTGTATAGCATTTCGTACAAGGTAGAGTAATGGCTTTTTAGTTTCAACTCGTCTGCAATAATTTGCATTTCAGAAAGATATAGTCTTTCATTGTCATACTCTTCGATATTTGAATACAAATTAGCTAAACTGCTGTGGATATTGAATATGGTGTATTTGTCGTTTGTTTGTTTGGCTATTTCTAATGCTTTTTGATAATAATTTACCGCATTATTTATGCTATCTAAATAAAAATAATCGTTGGCAATATCGTTATAGGAATACATTAAATACGAAAGTTCATTCATTTTTTCTCTGATAACCAAGGCTTTGTTATGATAATCGACCGCCAATTTATACTTTCCCATCATGGAATAAATATTGCCTATTTCGTGGAGCGAAACATGTATGTATGTGCTATCGGCAATTTCGACTGATTTTTCGTAACTGTTTTTAAAATAAGTAATTGCTTTGTTTAATTCATGGGTACTTCTCAATTCGAAGGCATAAGCAATATAGGCAAAAGGTAGGTATTTGTCGTTTTTTTTATTGATAGCCGTTTCGATTGAATTTATAAGATGTTTTCGGGCGTTTTCGTGTTCACCAATCTTTGAATAAATGTATCCTAGCCAACTTTCGTAATAGATTTGTATGTTTTTTCCCTCTTTTTTTGCTTTTTGTAATGCTAAATTATAATATTTTATTCCGTTTGTATAATCATTTTTGTATTGCAAATAGATAGTACCTACTTGAAATATCCATTTATCGGAAATATCGTATGCTTGATTTTCGATATCGCTTGATAACCGCGAAAGATAAGAAAAGGCTTTGGTAGTATCGCTTTGATAATATATTTCAATTAATTCGATATAAGCTACTACTTTGGTTGAATCGGAGTTGTTTTTTTTCAAAATCCGTTCTAGCTTGTCTATTTTTTTTGCATTCTGGCTATGCAAATTGTTTACCGATAGAAACAATAGAATGCTGATAAATAGGCATTTAGATAAAATAAGCACTTTTATCGGTCGAAATATGTTTATGAATATATTTTTTTGGGGAGTCATATTCTTTTCAGTTAAGTAATTACACGTTCAAAAAGCGTAACTTGCAAGTTCCCTAAGTTCTAAAAAAAAAGTGAGATTTCATAATTTTTTACAAAAAAATTTTAACATCAAATTGCTCTATTGTTATTTTATCCCTTTAAAGTTGAAAAATTGCAATTTTAAATAACTTTTTTATCAAGTTATCTATTTATTAGAATAATTTAACAATAGAACAATAGAATGTTTCATTTTATCTAATTGAAATATAATCTTTTATTGGTTTTCTTTCAAAACACAAAACTACCAATTGTAGCTTAGTTTGAATAAAAACCAAAGCCCTGCCTGGGGCAAAGGCGAAGGTGCAACGGGGTCGCCAAGTTTGTATTTTTTATTTAATAGATTGTAAACACTTAACGAAACATCTACATTTTTTATCAAATCTTTAGATAAAATTGTAGCGTTTAGTAAAAATTTACTGTCCATTTTGTAATCGGGTTCAAAAATAGAGGAAGAATAAAAAGCACTTTGCCACTGAGTATAAAGATTGATATTCAATAACTTTGAAAAATTATAATTGATTCCGGTATTGATTGTGTGTTGCGGTAAATGTTTCAATTTTCCGTCTTTTATGTTTTGTGCTTTATATACATCGTCTATTTTATCGGAAACCGGAAGCATCAATGAGTAATTTCCAAAGGCAGAAAATTTATTAACCGTTATATTTGAATTAAATTCAAATCCTTGAATAGTAACATTTCCCAAATTTTTGTATTCCGTTCCTTCTTTTCTAATTAAATTGTTGAGGTTGTTGTAATAATAAACCAATTCAAGAAACGATAAATTTGTAATATTGTAGCGCAAAATACCTTGCCAACTTTTCATTATTTCGGCATTCAAATTTTCGGTACTGCTGTAACCTAAGTTAGGATTAGATTCTCTATAAAAATAACTGGGTGCTTGAAAGGCTTGAGTATAAACAATTTTAGCCGCCATTTTTGTACTAGGCTGGTATATAAAAGCCAAGCGAGGATTAAATGTAGCATCAAAATCGGCTGCATAATCGTAACGTATTCCTCCATTTATGAGAAAATTTTTGTTCAGCCTATATTGTAATTGAAAATAACTAGCTCCTCGCAGTTCGCTTCCCTCTGGTAATAAAGGAGTTGTCGAATATGCTAAAACCGAAGAATTTGTCCAATTACTCATAAAATAGGATTCTAAAATGGTTCGTTTCTCAAAAGTTGTTCCTATCAAAATATTGGCATTATTCAAGGTATAAACGGCGTAATAATTTGCATCTAAACTATATCCACGCCAGCCAAAACTAAGTATTTTTCCATAGGGAGGAAATTGCAAATGATTGGCTAACATTTTGGAAAGTTGAGGCACTTGGCTGTAATTTAGGTGATGCTGGAAATTCAATTGCCAGTTCTCATTTTTCAGCTTAGGGCTAAAAGTGAGCGTATTGCGTACATCTTCAGTTTCGGAGCGCAAATCTTGGGTTAATTGCTCAATAGCTGCATTTTGCCCCGAAACACCCCAATACATTCGGTAAGCAGCGCGGCTTATTTCGGAAGAGAAGGTTATTGCCTTTTTAGTGTAACTGAAACCAAAATTGTAATTATTGGGATAATGGTCTATTTTCATTTCTTGCGAAAAAGCAAAATTTGATGACACATAGTCCTCTTCGGCTGAAATAGTATAGGGCTCACCGCTGGTACTCGAATAATGAGCAAACACCATTATCGACTCGCGTTCGCCTAAGCTTTTAGAAAAACTAAAATCCATTGTTTGCTGTCCATAATTGCCTATTCCTGCCGAAATGGAGCAGTTATCTTCATCGTTGGTTATTAAATTCACAACCGCAGTAACGGCAGCATTGCCATAAAGACTAGCACCTGCTCCCCGAACAATTTCTATTTTTTTGATATTGTCCAACGATAATTCGTACTGTCCTATAATTCTATCAAACATAAATTCGTTTATTTTATGTCCATCGCGCAAAATCAAAAATTTTTGATTTGTTGTAGCATAAATTCCTCTAACAGCATAAAGATGCTCATCGTCGTTTTGAATATGCCCAAATCCGGGTATAAGCATTAAAATATCGCTCAGTTTTCTAAAACCCATTTGGTCAATATCTTTTTTTGTAATTATGGTAACTACTCCTGGAATATCCATTATATTGCTCGATGTTTTTGTTATAGTACTCACTTCGAGTTGCAAAAGTTCTTCAAACGATAAATCCAACAGCAAGTTGGTGCTATCTACTTGTGCATAAGTGGTTGTAGAACTTAAAGCCATAAAAATGGCAAACAATAGTAAACGTACATTTTTTTTCATATTTTGATAAATAATAAAAGTTAAATAATAAAAGTTATTGGATAATTTATTGATACTAAAAAACACAGGAAAAAAATTAGACAGAAGCTAAATTGTATGTAAGCAGTGAACAATATAAAATGGCATTTATTTTTTAGCTCACTATACATGATTCATGCCATTTAATGCACTTATTATCAAATGATTTAGGTTTTAATTTTTTTATTATACAATTCATTGATAATTTGTAAATTGGTGGCATTTTCTTTTTTAGTTATTCCGATTGAACCAGTAAAAACAATTGTATTTTAAGCCTCGTTTTTTGTAATTAGCTGCAAGATAAAAAATATTTTTTAAAGATACAAAAAATTAGACGTCTAAAATAAAAAAAACATTTTCTCAACAAAATAACAATTACATTTGAGTAATTATTTAGCCATATATAAAACCAAAGGAGTTGAAATGCTTCCGGCAAGGCAAAACAAACCCGCATAAATTATTAATCCTGAATTGAATAGCACTATTGGCAAGCAAGAAATTATTGAGGTTAAAAAGCCTAAAAGCAAAGCAAAAATAAGTTTTGAGCGCAGCTGAATTTCCAAACGCAAAATAAATTCATAACCAAAATAAGGAATAACTAATGCCGAAACGAACGAAAATAATCCGGCGTAAAATAGAATACCCAATGTTGCAAAAATATCCATTTCTTGATTGAAAAAATTGAAAAATGCACCCAAAAACAGTGTAATAAAAAAATTGATTAAACTTAAAGCAAAGAGATTACTCTCAATTAATTTACTTGAGTTGTAATAAGTTATTTTGTGTTTTGCAAAACTTACAAAAACAATAACAAAAAGGCTGATTAGTAATTGAATCAAAAGAATAAAAATCATGTTTTCTTACGTTTTTTTGTTTTTACTTTTTTCTGTATTCGATTTTTAAAATAAAAAGAAATACAATAGCCTAAGATAATGAATACGAAAGAGAAAAACAAATTTATTTTTTATTGCAAAAAAGCAAGCCTCCTTTTTTAATTTTTTTTTAATTAAATGAAAACAAGTGTTAAATAAATAGTTAATTTAGAAAAAATAATTACTTTTGCCTACCGAATTCTAATCTCAATTTTGAAAGATACAACCGCAATAATACTGTTTGTTTGTGTCTTTTGTGTGTGTAATATTGTGTAATTATCAAAACATAAAAATATAAAAATGAGTCTATTAGTTGTAGGAAGTGTTGCTTTTGATGCAATAGAAACGCCATTTGGCAAAACAGATAAAACATTAGGTGGAGCTGGCACTTATATAGCACTTGCCGCTTCGTATTTTGGCGTGCAGCCTAAGTTAATTTCGGTAGTTGGTGCTGATTTTGGACAGGAAAATCTGGAATTATTAAAAAAATACAACATTGATATAGAAGGTGTTCAAGTAAAAAAGGACGAAAAAACTTTTTTCTGGTCGGGGCGTTATCACAACGACATGAACTCGCGCGATACCTTACTCACCGAGCTTAACTCGCTTGAGCATTTCGACCCTGTTGTGCCAGAGAATTACCAAGATACTGATTTTTTGATTTTGGGCAATCTTTCGCCCATAGTACAACGCCAAGTAATTGAACGTTTGCACAAACGACCTAAATTTATAGTAATGGATACTATGAATTTTTGGATGAACATTATGCTCGATGAGCTTAAAAAAACCATTTCGATGGTCGATTTGCTTACTATCAACGACGAGGAGGCACGACAACTTTCGGGCGAATACTCATTGGTAAAAGCGGCTCGCAAAATTTTAAAAATGGGACCCAAGTTTTTGATTATCAAAAAAGGCGAACATGGCGCCTTACTTTTCGATGAGCAAAATATTTTCTCGGCACCTGGTTTACCATTGGAAGAAGTATTTGACCCAACAGGCGCAGGCGACACTTTTGCCGGCGGACTTATTGGATTTTTGGCACGCGAAGGCGAAATTTCATTTGCCAACTTGCGCAATGCTATCATTGCAGGCTCGGCAATGGCATCGTTCAATGTTCAAAAATTTGGAGTAGAACAATTATTAGATTTGAATCAAAAAATGATTTATGAACGGTTGCAGCAATTTGTTCAACTTACTCGTTTTGATTACAATCAAATTTTATAATGTCTGTAATATTTTTATAATGTAAAATTGTTTTTCTTGGAAGTCTTATCCTTTAGTAGTTAAGAACCAAGAAAAACTTAGTTAAGCCATTTTCTATGGAAAAAATAGACAACCCACATGACTTAAAACGTACTTTTCGTCAAGAATTTACATTTAATAAGCTCGAGCTTGCTGCTTTTAACACGTATTGCAAAAGATACAAAGTACGCAATAAATCTAAATTTATGCGCGAAACTTTAATGATAGCCGTTTTGCAACGCCTTGAAAGTGATTACCCTACGCTTTTTAGCGAAGAGGAAATGCGACAACTAGATGATGCAAAATAAAGCAGGTATTTTTTGTAGCTAAATACCTTTTTAGTTTTGTTTTCTAATAAATTTGCACTTTTTTCTTGAGAATCAACGTTCTTACGAATAAAGAGTTCCTTTTTTTAGTTGCTCAAACTTCTATTTCATATTTTATTTTCACGCTACTCGTTTTCTAATAATTCATACAAACAAAATAATTTCAAAAGTCATGAAAACACTTCATTTTTTTGCAATTACCTTTTTATTTTTTGTATTTAACCAACTGGTGTATGCACAAACAAATAAATCGAACTCGGTCATTGTAGCTCAAAATGCTTATTTTGTTTCGCAAGGCAAACAAATTACTATCGACGAAGCACTTAAAGGTGTATTTGTAAGAGATGAATTGGAACTTGTAGTAGAATTGGATAAAGAAAGCCTCACAAAAGTAGGTAATACACTTCAAAAGTTTGAAATTAACTGGTATAGGTACGGAAGTAGAGGACTTTATCTTACCGATAGTTTTGTGCAAGAAATAAATTTGGGGCAACTCGATGCCAAAACAAAAAATTATACACTTAGCAGCAAACGCAAAAATTTGCAAGAAGGCTGGTGGATTATCAAAATTATAGCCTATTCAGACGATGCTTACGTTACTTTCGAGGCTAAGACGCAATTCAAAATTAAAGTTTTGTAAACTCAAAATGCGCTTATTGGAAAGAAAATAAAAAGGTATTTTATAAAAACTCGAAAAGCATTTCAACTATTTCTCAAAAACATAGACTCACAAGCAATGAAAGAGGACGAAATAAAAAATCAGGAAAACAACGAATTACCCAACAACGTAATAAAGCAAGAAGCTGTATTTCAATCAACTGAAGAGCCCAATGAAAAAGAAACTTTGGGTTTGACTCGCAGCGATGCCTTGGCAAATGCCGAAATGATACTTTCCTTTGCTGCCGAAGCCGGAATTGACGTACAACCCGAAATTATTCGCAATATAGTGCAAGCCAAGCACATGGAAGCTTCTAAAACGTGGACTATTGATGGCGAAACCAATTTTTGGATAGCTTACAAAACCGTGGCTTACCTCATCAAACCAGTAAGTATCGACAGTATAAAAGCGTCGGAAGAAGCTAAAATTAAAGTGCCCAATTGGTTTCAGCGATTTTTGAGAAAAAAATACAAACGCTCTATCGTTCACCATGCGGTGTTGCGTTATTCTTCGTTGGCTATTTTTATCATGATTTTGTTGCTTTTGCTGCAAATTTACTCGCTCATTGGCTCGCTGCTTTTAGATAGCATCGAAAAAGGCAATTTAGGTATGAAAAATGAAGAAATCAGGCTTAGTGAGCTCATACTCATAACCGAAAATAATGCCGAAAACAGAAGCGCAATTCTCGAAAAAACAAATATTGAGATTAACATTGAAAAAAATACCAAAGAAATAAACAGCAGTATCGAACTTTTGCAAACTTGGATGCGCATAGCCGATTTTGTGTTTACCGACGAGGCAAAAAAAATGGAGAATAAAATAGAGCCCAAGCTGTTAGAAGCCGATGCCGACATCAATTTCGATGCCATAAGCCAAGAGTTTGTTATCGACAAAAACATTATGGCTATTCAAGAAGCCAAAAGTTTGATACAAATTCTTACACTTTACATTTTACCTCTACTTTATGGACTTTTGGGCGGTTTAGCTTTTGTTCTTAGAAGTATTTCGGTAGAAACCAAAAGCGTTACTTATACTAAATCGTCAAATCTGAAATATGGTTTGCGTATTCATTTAGGTGCGCTTGCAGGCTTGGCTATCGGACTTTTCTGGGGCGATATAGAGAAACAAAACTTGAATTTCATCGAGTCTGTTTCTACTGCTTTTGTTGCATTCTTGGCTGGTTATAGCGTCGAATTTGTTTTCCGATTGGTTGACCAATTAATCTTTTCCATTGGCGAGAAAAAAGAAGACAAAAAAGCGGAACCTCAAAAAATAAAAACAGAGTAGTAAGCACTAGTGCTATTTTATTTTTGAGCAAACCTTTTGCTATTTGCTTATTTTTAAGCACTTGGCAAAACGAAATATACAATTAATTTTGGGGGCACTACTTATAAGCAAAAAAATTAGATTTGTATAAAAATACCAATCTAATTTTTTTTTGAATTTACAAAGACGTTAAAGAGACTAAAAAAATATTGATTTCTCACCAAAATTGTGTCGTTTTGCTTTAGAAATACAGTATAAAAAAGCAGATTTATTCGCTGAATTGAAAAAATCGATTAAATTTTATACAAGAAATTAAAAAAAGTAATGTTTAACAAATTGACAAATACTAAGATACTTAACATAGAAACTAGAGCAGAATGGCGGAATTGGCTTGAACAGAATTTCAATATTGAGAACGAAGTTTGGCTGGTTTATGCTAAAAAGTCAACGGGCGAGCAGCGCATTCGCTACAATGATGCAGTTGAAGAAGCTCTCTGCTTTGGTTGGATCGACAGCATAAATAAAGCTCTTGATAAAGACCACACTATGCAAAAATTCACACCACGACAAACTAAAAGCAGTTATTCCCAACCCAATAAAGAACGGCTAAAATGGTTGTACGAAAAAAAATTAATCCATCATTTATTTCTCGAAACCGTTCAAGAAATTATTTCAAAAGAGTATGTTTTTCCCAATGACATTTTAGATGAGCTAAAAAAAGACAAAACGGCTTGGGAAAACTATGAGAAGTTTTCAGAGCCTTACAAGCGAATACGAATTGCATACATTGATAGTGCAAGAAAACGACCAGAAGAATTTACTAAACGACTGGTTAACTTTATTCAAAAAACACATGACAATAGGCTTATTTCGGGGTTTGGTGGAATAGACAAGTATTATTAATCTAAAAAAACAATTTGAATACACAAACCCTCATATTGAGTAATAGAACGCCAGTTTTACGCTTGCGTTCGGTTTTTTTCGCTCATTGACACACCCAAATAAAATCAGAAGAAAACCCTTTCTACTTTTCGATTCTCGCCAAAATCTGGGCAAAGTGAGTAACGAAAATTAATTTTATTTTTGCATCTCTATCAGGAATTCCATTAACAAAAGCATTTTTCACTTTGTTTTTTAACTCTTTTACCGAGAATATTGTTTGATGTTCTTTCATTTGTCAATTATTTAACTTTTTGCAAATGTAATTGCACAATTATACGTATTTTTTATTTGCCAATATATTGTATATCTGTATTATCAAGATTATATAGTTTGTAAACTTTCTTGTTTATTTCATTGTCAATTGAAGCAATTTGTGTTATATAGTTTTGAACCTTAGATTTTTCATTTGAATAAAATTGTTTCCATTCGTTAAGTTCCTTCATGCCTAATTTTACTTTTGCTTTTTTTAATTCGTCGCTAAATTCGTCCCAACTGCTCTCGTTCCAATCGTCAAGTTTATTTGTTATTTTCCCAACTTTCAATTCACTTTTTACGAGTTCTATAAAGTTGTTTTTTAATTCATTTACTTGTTTATGATATTCCAACATTTTATCGGCAAGTTCAACAAAAGTTTGTTGTTCCGAAACTGGTATTTTTGGGATTGGCAAGTCTTCTATATTTCCAGACTTCATAATTGGAAATGTTTCTCGATAATCGGAAAACATAATATGAAAATACCAATCTAATAATTTTGAATTCAATAACGCTAATAAATATTTTATGTGTAGTTCGTCATTTTTAAGAATTAAAGAACAAGCGGTATTTAAGACATAATGTTGTTGATTGTCGTAGCAAAATGTAAGCGATGTTCCAACAAATTTTGAAATTAATTTTTCAGAGGTAAGAAAAATACTTTCCTCTCTTGCACGGTCTAATAATTCGGGTTCGTAAAGTACAAAATAATTATTTTCATGTAAAAAATAACGAGAAACTTCACTACCGGAAATAATTTTTTTGTATTTTTCACTTGTTGCAACTGTTGACAAATACTTTTTATTATTGCCCGTGCTAATGCCCATCGAAACTTTTGCAAATTCAGATAATAGTGGAAATTGCTTTACTTTATTTATTATTGGCAAACTTTTTTCATCAATATTTAAAATAAATTTTTGGTCAGCAGTTAGTTTTGATATAGTTAGCAAATCAATGAATACTTCTTTGTCTGCAATTTTTAATTTTGTTTTATTTGTTTTATTGTGATTTAATGTTAATATTAATGTTTCTACATTTGCATCTTCAAATGCAAGACCTACATTGTAAATATCAACTATTTGTGTTTTTTCTAATAAATAGTTTCTAAATTTTTTTGAGTATTCATTTGCTAAAAAAGTGTTTGGTATAATAAACGAAACAAAAGTTGTATTATTCATTAATTCAACGGCTTTTTCAACAAATAAAATATACGTATTAACCTGTTGCTCTGCTGTTTGATAATGTTCTCTAATATAATTTATTTCATCGCCTGTATATTGATAACCTTCTAAAAATCTACCACCTTTTATTACTACATACGGCGGATTTCCAATTATTACATCAAATCCACCTAAACGCATAATTTCGCTAAATTCTTTGTCCCAATCAAAAGCTCTTTGAGAAATGCTTACGTCAGAAATTAATGAATTCCCGCATTTTATATTTTCATCTAACAATGCAAGTGGGTCGTGTTTAAATCAACACCATACAGATTATTATTTACAATATCTTTTTTTATTTGCGAAATAGTTAATTTGGCTTTATTTATTTCGTTTGCAAATAATCCATTATTTTTAAGTTCAAACTTTTCATTTTTCAATTTATCAATAATATCTATTACAATTAACCACTCTTTTAACAGAAAATCAAAAGCTTGTGTTAAAAATGCTCCACTACCACAAGCGGGGTCGAGTATTTTTATTTTCTTTAAAATTTCAATGTAGTTGCGCCAAAGTTCAATTTGTTGTTTCCTTTCTACTTCTGTTTTGGGATAATCAATAATTTTATTAATGCCAATTTCGTCTTTACGCTCATTTAACCATGTTCCAATAGAAACATTTACAATATATTGTGTAATATTTTCGGGTGTATAAAAAATGCCGTCCTTCTTTCGCTTATT
>JFJP01023946.1_pt1 | contig 16199 bp, 18 predicted proteins | sample 431651 | NCBI WGS metagenome assembly JFJP01 (sample SAMN02602958, study PRJNA72255) | Microbial mat metagenome, whole genome shotgun sequencing project. | biome: fresh water; feature: sink hole; material: water; isolation source: purple microbial (photo- and chemosynthetic) mats found in... | reverse complement strand
CGCTGAACACGATGTCGTTATATCGGCCCAGTTAAATCAAAAAAAAGAGGGCGATATAAGTCTAAGAGAAGACAGTTATCTCGGTATGATTTGCACAGCACTAGGCATCACGAAAGAAGAACTTTTTGAGAAGAGCCATAAAGACTCTTTACATGTAAAGAATGATGAAGCGATCAATCATGATTGTTTACAAGTAGACTATCAAGACTTTAGCTTGCAGCCTATAGTGTTTGAATCCAAAGAGCGCGTAAGTGCCACAAGTAGCAGTGAAACATATGATGAAACATCGGCACGACTTGGAACTGTGACACATAAGATTTTTGAGTTGTACTGGGATAGTCTGGATTGTATTGAGATTGAAAATATTTTTGGAAAATTTGATATCAATGAAGATGTCCATAAAACACAAATCAAAAGCGCTATTGAAAAGTTTTTAAAGAGTGATGTACATGTAAAGCTTAAATCGGGTGTAGAACATAAGTTTGAACTAGAATTTAATACAGAAGATAAAAGAGGTTTTATAGACCTTGTGTATTTTGATGAAGAAAGAAATGGTTGGGTGATAGTGGACTTTAAAACAGGGAATCAAACCAAAGAAAAAGAGTTACACTATCAAGAACAATTGAATTTTTATGAGAGTGTGTTAGTTCAGAGTGGGTTGAATGTTGTAGGTAAAGGGTTATTGTGGGTGTAGATAATTTGGTAAAAATAGTCAAGGAGTAAGTCAAGTGAATGATAAAATAAATTTTTCTGACATATCAAGAGAAGATATTCTTAAAGCTTTTCAAAAATATGATGAGCTAGCAGCCAAAAAAGAGCTAAACCCAAACAGAGGAAAAAAAGATTATATTTTATTCTGGGCAAGTAAAGAATATCCTCATAAATATATTGTTGGAATAGCTTATGGAATAAAATATAATCAAGAAACTTTGGACTATACATTATATAATTCTACAGGAAGCCATAATGCAAGTGCACAATGGTGCATTGAAAAGAATGGATTTGAATTATATGCCGATACAAAATTCAAGCAATATTTAGAAAAAACTTACACGAATCAAATAACTATCAATACATATTATTCGGATTTAAAAAAAGCAATAAGAATTTTTCAAAATATTGAAGAGCTTAAAGACAAAAAGCTATCAGAGATTTTTCAGTATGTTTTGGATGAAAAATTAAAATTTGAGATTTATGATAAAGCACAAAAAAATCTTGGTTACGATGATGCTCAACTCTATAAAAATTTTAAAAATATAATTAGGGTTTACTTGAGAGCTATAAATGAAAGTGAAGGGAGTGGCCAAATGAATACAATCAGTGAAGAGCAAGAAAATTTATTTTATAAATTGGCACGAAAGCATAATCTTCTAAGCAGAGAACCTCATATGAGTAAAGGTAGAATTTATTATCAAATTTATCCTAAAAACACTCCTAAAAAAGAAGGTACGGGGGGTTGCCATTATGAGTTTGGTGTTGATAAAAACGATAAAACACTAAAATTATTTTTACATGTAGAAACAGGTGTGCATAAGCAAAAAGAATTAAAAAATATTTTAGAATATAAGACAGCATTAATAGCAGATGTAACAGGTTTTGATGATAGTGAAATAGAATCCATTTTTGATGGAATGGTCCAAAAATATGAAGATAAAATAAATAATTTTTATACGCAGGAATATAAAGAAAATAATGGAGATAATACAATGCTACAAACCCAGCCTCTAAACCAAATCCTCTATGGCCCTCCAGGTACAGGAAAAACATATCATACTATCAATAAGGCTTTGGAGATTATTTATAATTGTAATGAAAATGATATTTTACAGTATATTATAAAAGATATAAATATCTCACAAGAAATAAAAGATATTCAAGATGAACGGGAAAAAATCAAAAAGGTATTTGAATATTATAAAGAGCAAGGTCAAATCGAATTTGTAACTTTTCATCAAAGTTATGGATACGAGGAGTTTGTTGAGGGCATAAAAGCTCAAACTATTACAGATGAAGAGACTAATAAAAAAATAATTACATATGATGTAAAACCAGGTGTTTTTAAACGATTTTGCGAACAAGCAAAAAATATTAAATCCCAACAAAAAGCTATCTATGATTTTGATAAAAACACTAACATATGGAAAATTTCGTTAGGTGATTCATTAAATAGTGAAGAGGATTATTTATTCAATTATTGTATTGAAAATAATAAAATTTTACTTGGTTTTGGAGATGGATTGGACTTTTCAGATTGTAAAAATAGACAGGAAATTGCTAATAAGCTTAATGATGAAGAAAAATATAGTTATCCCCCAACTGCTATTAATATGCTTAAAAATAAAATAAAGAAAGATGATATTGTTTTAGTTTCTTATGGAAATACAAAGTTAAGAGCGATTGCAAAAGTTATAGAGGAGTATAAGTATTTAGATGATGAAAATTTGAAAAATTATGTTCAGTCAAGAGGTGTTGAATGGCTGTTAATTCCCGAGGAGCCTTTCTTATATGAAAAAGTTTTAAAAAAACAATTTTCACAAATGTCCATTTATGATGTTAAAAGTAATGTCAAAATAGAGGTTTTAAGAAATTTATTAACAAAAAATTCCACTAACAAAGATTATACACAAAACTACATCCTTATTATCGATGAAATCAATCGAGGAAATATCTCTAAAATCTTTGGTGAACTTATCACGCTCGTAGAAGAAAGCAAGCGTATTGGAGCTAATGAAGAAATAAGGGTCAAACTCCCTTATAGCGGAGACAGTGAAGGGGCTTTCGGCGTACCATCAAATCTATATATTATTGGCACAATGAATACAGCAGATAGAAGTATTGCACCTATTGATACAGCTTTAAGAAGAAGGTTTGTATTTGAAGAAATGGTTCCAAGACCATCATTGCTAAACAATAAGTCTGATGGCATTGATTTAAAAAAGCTCCTTGAGGCCATAAATACAAGGATTGAGTATCTCTATGATAGAGATCATACATTAGGACATGCGTACTTAATAGATGTAAAAAATTTAGATGATTTAATATTTGCATTTAAGAACAAAATGATTCCCCTTTTGGCAGAGTATTTTTATGAAGATTGGGAAAATATTGATTTGGTGCTCAATTCAAATGGATTTATTATTGAAAACAAAGAGAATAAATCATACCTATCAAAACAAATAGAAGATAAAATCCGAAATAAAACTGCTTACAAGGTTAGTGATGATATTGGTTGGACAAAAGAACATTTTATAAAAATTTATAGTGATGAAAATGCGTTTTCTCACAATACCCTAGAAGATCAAAGCTTGAATGGGTAACAAAGCAACCATTAGCGAATTTGGACTTATTGGTACAGAACAACCAAACAATAAGTTTTTATCCGCCAAAATAGGAGACTTTCACTATAAAGAGCTTGAAGCTTTTGCTAAAACAGACAAAGGCAAAGATGTTTTACAATTTACCGGAAATGGAAGATGCCTTCAAGCAAAAAGTTATGTAGGAACTATACAAACTATAAGTGGGTTTACTCTTGAAATACTTCCAAAAACAATGAAACAAGAAGGTATAGAAAAATCAAAACAGATTTTTATGAAACTTTTGCATTTATTGTACAAACTGCCAAATTATAAAAATATAGACAGTGCTAATTTTGAACGATTAAAGGATTTAAGTATCTTTGAAATCTTTATTTATATGTTTTTGAATGAAGTTGAATTAGTTATAAAAAAAGGCATAAAGTCTGATTATGTTGAGCAACAAGACAACCTTTTTTATCTTAAAGGGAAACTACTTATCAATGAACAAATAAAGCGAAATACTATCCATAAAGAACGTTTTTTTGTTCAATACGATGATTACAATCAAAATAGAGCCGAAAATCGCCTTATCAAGTCAACGCTTATGCTTCTTTCAAAGCTTTCAAAAGATTTTACAAACATCCGAAGAATTAGACAATGCATGGAGCACATGAATTGGGTAGAGTTGTCGCAAAATATTGATAATGATATAAGACAGATAAAAGTTGGCAGAGGTATGGAACACTACCATAATGCACTTATTTGGGCAAAAGTCTTTTTAAAAAAAGAATCATTTAGCTCTTTTAGCGGCGATACCATTGCCTTTGCGATACTTTATCCTATGGAAAAACTTTGGGAATGTTTTGTGGAATGGTATTTAAAAAGGCGTTATCCGTCTTTACATGTAGAGCCTCAAAATAGTGGTGTAGATTTTGTTAAAAATCTTTTCACTGTGCGACCTGATTTTATTATCGCAAATTATAAACGGATTTGTTGTATTGCTGATGCAAAATGGAAATTAATAGATGAAGATAGGCAGTTTAGCCAAAGTGATTTTTACCAACTTTTTGCGTATAAGCATATATTTTTAAATGAACTGGGAAAAAATAGTAACAAACTACTGGGACTAAGAATATACTATCCAGAAACAAATTATTTGAAAAAAATTATAAACTTTGAGTATTTTGGAGAGGAAGGACAAATAAAAATTGTACCTCTTGACTTACAAAAAGAGTTGATTCAATAACAAGGAAAAAAAATGTCCTATAACCTATCCAATAAACTCGTAGTAGCGATCTCTTCACGGGCACTATTTGAGCTTGAAAGTGAAAATAAGCTCTTTGAAGAACAAGGACTTGATGAGTATTATAAATACCAACTTGAAAATGAAAACACTCCATTAGAAAAAGGTACTGCATACAGACTTATTGAAAATCTGCTCAAAATTAATAACCATTTTTCCAAAGATGAAAAGCAAGTAGAAGTCATCATTCTTTCAAAAAACAATGCCGCAACAAGTCTTAGAATTACTAATGCGATTTCTTGTCATGATTTACCTATTGAACGATCAGGATGGACCAGTGGCAAGGACTTATCAAAATACCTTAAAGCGTTTAAGGTTGATTTGTTTTTGTCAGCAAGTGAACAAGATGTAACCAATGCCATTGCCAATGGAGTTGCCGCAGCCAAAATTCTTCCAACTCCCAAAGATGTCAATAATTCATTGGGAGAACAAGTAAGAATAGCCTTCGATGGTGACGCTGTTTTATTCAGTGAAGAATCCGAACTTATTTATAAAAAAGAGGGTATCGACGCTTTTATTGAACATGAAAAAACCAATAAAGACAATCCTCTCACCCACGGACCTTTTGCAAAACTATTATTAACACTCTCAGCCATACAAGATAAATTTAAAGGCAAAGAATCGCCCATCCGCACAGCCCTTGTTACCGCAAGGAGTGCCCCAACCCATGAGCGTGTTATAAAAACACTTAATGTCTGGGGCGTACGCATCGATGAAGCTTTTTTCTTAGGTGGTAGTGAAAAATTCGAAATTCTTCAAGCTTTTGGTGCAGATATTTTTTTTGATGACCAAGATGTCCATTTATGCCTTTCAGCCTCTGTCGTTCCGAGTGCAAAAGTGATTAGTAAAAAAATTGAGGATTTTAAAAACTAGTTTTAAGACATTTATTTGTCTAGTATAAAGAGTACTATTAGGCGTGAATGTATCGTAGAACAGGTAAGACTTATTTTTGGTAGAAATTTTTTCTGAAATAGCGTATTATTGTTGTGCAAAATAATTTTACACTCTATTGTGTGCGTTTAAAGAGGATACTTTAAAACTGGAAAAAATGAAAACTAACTTCTCTGACAAGGAGAAAGTAGATGGGTACAGATTGTACATCCAGTGACATTGACTGTGAATTTTATAAAGCGACTTCATCAACCGTCTTTATACTATCCACCAACCATAGCAAATCTATCCCTTTGGGGGATAGGTTTTTTATATTACAGGAGAAAGTAATATGTCAAATGATGTCGTTATGACAAAACAACGTGCTATTGAGATCGTACAGGAAAACTATAAGGAGCTTGAAAATTTAAGTGACGAACTTAAAAAAGATAAAGAAGTTGTTATGGCTGCAATTTCATGTGATGGGTTTGCATTAAAGTATGCAGATGACATGCTTAAGAGAGACAAAGAAGTTGTTATGGCTGCAATAGAAAACGAACCATGGTCTTTATCATATGCTGATACTGAACTTAAAAAAGATGAAGAACTAGTTTTAAATGCCATATCAAAAGACTATGAAGCGTTTGAAAGAGCAGACATTTCATTAAAAACAGATGTTAGCTTTATTAAAAAAGCCATAGATGTAAATTGGAAAGTATTCGAAATTGTAGATGAAGCGATTATAAAAACCATGGTTTTTGAGCCGCGATTGATTTTAAAATATGAGAATGAGCTGTATGGATTTGATGATATTCATGGCAATGAAATTGTAAAACCTCAATATTTATATGCTTCCCATTCCAAAAATGGGCTTGCAAGGGTTGAGATAAATCATAAAGTTGGTTATATCGATATGAGTGGAAATATAGTAATTAAGCCAATCTGGAACCAGGCAAAAGACTTGAATGAATATGGTGTTGCATTTGTTAAAAGAAATGGTCTTTGGGGATTGATAAATAAATCTGGTGAAGTTTTAGTAGAGCCACAATGGTTTAGTTGTGATGAATTTTCTAAAGGTATAGCATCAGTTTGTATGCCTGATGGCAAATGTGGAGAAATTGATTTTACGGGTAAACTTATAAAAGACTATGAGTAAATTATTTGAGTATGACAAGCAAAAATCAATTAGCATTTAGCAATGGCAAGAGAGTCAAGATTTATGTTGTTGATCTCTTTCATAGTGCCAAGATGTCTGGGTGATTGGCAGTGGAGTTTTATAGATTCGGGAGACAAACTTGTGCAGGAGTATGAAGCATAGAAAGACTTGGAGGCTCTAATCTAGGAGGGCAATACAAACTAAGGAGATGATGTAATGAGTAGTATAAAAGAAAAGTTTGAAAGTGTTGAGCAACAATACAAGGCTGCATCTGAATTATATGAACAGCTTGAAGACAACGAAATTGATTGTGATGATTCGGAAGCTTGTAATTTCCCAGACTATGAGCAACGTTTTGAAGCAATGAAAAATATTTTTGAAGATTGGAATAATGGAAAGGTAAAAAAACTTTCAGATATCGATATGGCTACATTATCAGGGCTAGAAGATGTTGCTGAGATTGAATTTGAACCTGATGGTGACATCAATGAAGAGTTTATTGGCGAGTATCTTAGTGACTTTAAACATTATTTTCAAGAATCGATAAAAGCTTTTAAAGAATGTCTTACAAACAACTAAGTTTTTTAAAGTTATATAATAGGTCCTCTGAGAAAACGGAATATATAGTACGTTAAGCTAAATTCACTTCTTGACTGAACCGAGGTTGGAATCAGGTATCCACCTACAAATGGATTTTTTGTCGCATGAATTTTTAAATTTTTAAATTACATTTAAGCCAAGCATTGAGAAAACACTTGAATGCAGAAGTAATAACAATCTATATTTCTACAAAAATTCTCTGGGCAAGAGATGATACAAGATACTATCAGGTAATAAAAAATTTAAAACGATGTTGCTAGAATTAGATTAATGTGCATTTATGCCTCTCAGCCTCTGTCGTTCCGAGTGCAAAAGTGATTAGTAAAAAAATTGAGGAGCATAAAAGTAAAGAGTAGACATATATTTGTCCAGTATTTTTAGTACTATTCTATTGAAGATATAACAAGTGTTAAATGAAAATTATTACAGGAGGAGAAAAATATCGTATTATCATTTGTCAAGTCAAAGAGTATAATATATGGAGTTACGCGGTTTTTATCTGGAGTTAAATAATTATAATAATTGGAGGAAAAAATGAAGCAAGTTTTGATACAAATAGAAGGCAAAGGCGGAGAAATGTGCGGAGGGTTATTATCTGCAGAGTTAATAAAAGCACTCAAAACAAAAAATGCTGTTATGCAAAAATATGGTGAAGGTATTGAGTATCAAGGTGAGGTGATCCCATATATCGAAATTGATAATTTTGCACACACCTTTGGAGCAGTACCTAGTGCTTCAAAACTTACAATAACTGCTGATGGGAAGAAAGCAAAGTATAAAGTAAGCGATCTTGAAAATCTTAATACGACTCGATACTGTTGTCCAGCAAATGAGGAACTTCTGGTTGGTGAGAATACTTTGGTCATTACATATTTAAAAGCAAAAGGTGATTTTGGAACATATAGTTTTGAATTGCCAGATGATGAAAAATTTGATATTAAAAAACTTTTCATAGGCGTTTCTTCTTATGATGAATTTGGTCTTGAGGAAGATTCTTTTATTACAGATATGTTTTATGGAGATGTAACTTCAAAGAATTTTGAGGATTTCATTGAGAACTACAGCTCAGTACAAAACTCTGTTGAAAGGGAAAAGTTTTTGAAAAATAATTTGCCAGCGAATATTGTGAATATTTTTGAAAACATAGAAGAAGATTTTAGTATACAGGACAAAGGCTATTTACGATTTGTGTTTAAATGTAAATTAAATCAAAATAGAGAATTTGAAAAAGATTTTGAATTGAGCCAAAAAGTAAGTGCTCTAAAATAAATCTAAAGAGTAGGGGAGGTATAACTTCTCTACTCTTGATAATGTTAAAGACTTGTGTTTAAGTATCTATTAGATTCTAAGAAATAGGGACATTAATTATGTCTAGTTTTATACCGTATAATTTTGTTGATTTTACAACACCTAGGGGTAATAATGTTTAATATTTTCAAAAAATTTGATCCTGATTTTTTCATAAATTTTACGCTCAAGCAGCAACTGCTTTTTATTATTTTGATATCCTCTGGCCTGATATTAGTTTTTAGTATAATCATGGACTCTACAGGCCTTGGGATTAGTTTATTCTTAGATCCAGGAAACTATGCAGATGCATTTGAAAATCATCCAACAATAGGAATGATTGAAGCCATTATAGGTGTTATATTCTCGGGGGCATTAATCTCAACTATTACTTCAGGTTTTGTAAGCTGGGCTGAACGATCTAAACTTGCCAAACTTCATGTTTTAATTTTGGAAGCATTCGACACAATACCACTTATAAAAACTCGAAAACTTCTTACTGATTTAGAGCTAGAATCGAAATTAAGAATGTTTAATATTGATGAAGCAGAAATTAGATTAGAGATTCCAAGAGCAGATATTATTCAAGTCATTCAATTATTTGGCAATCTACGCCTTAGATATATGAAAGATACAAAAGAAACTGTAATAGAAGCTTTTAGTGTAAATAAGGCTTATGGGCATTTTGAAAATAGAGATAGTCAAATTACACTTATTTCCACACAAAACTATTCAGATGCGGGGATCGGCCATTTTGCAGATGCTTTAGCCTTTAATCTAAGTGCAAATTATATTTCAAATGAGTTCTATAGTTCAGGCGCTCCATTAAAAAAGAAACAAATAAACTTCTCTTCTAATGATTGTTATAGCCATTTGGAAACAAAATGTGAGAATGAAATACTTTCAGAGTTTATTGAAGACTGTAAAACAATATGTGCCAATAAAAAACTTCTCGTCTACATTGGAACTTCGAATGGTGAAAGAGAACATGACATTCATGTCTTGTTTGGAGGAGAATTGGGACACAATGATTTTAATGTATCTCATTCATCGTATACAGATACAACAAAACTTGAAAAAGCTTATTTAGAGTTCAAATCACAATTGTTAGATTTAAATATTAAAGTGGCTACGCACGAGGAGTTTGGAAATAAGAATGAAAAACATTTAAGCCAAGCATTGCGAAAACACTTGAATGCAGAAGTGATAACAATCTATATTTCTACAAAAATTCTATGGGCAAGGGATGATACAAAGTACTATCAGTTAATGAAAAATTTAAAAACGATGTTGCTAGAATTAGATTAATGTGCATTTATGCCTCTCAGCCTCTGTCGTTCCGAGTACAAAAGTGATTAGTAAAAAAATTGACGAGCACAAGAGTAAAGAGTAGACATATATTTGTCCAGTATTCTTAGTATTATTCTATTGAAGATATAACGAAGTGTTTAATGCAATTGATTACAGAAAGAGAAATATTGATTTTAGTGTGTAACAATATAAACGGGATGTCAAGAATCGAATAAGGTATGCTGATTATAAGAGTCTTCTAATTGATAATTCAATAATATGGCTAAGATAAATAAATAGAATTTAAAATAAAGGATAGTGCAATGGTATATGAGGTAACTTTTGAATTGAAGTCATTCTATGAAAATGACACAAACAATATGGTTGGGATAGTCAAAAAGGAATATGATGTAGAATCCTTAGATATGGTTTTTGACATTTTAGATAATACTGATGAAATATATGAGATTGATGACTCATGTGTACTTAATTTGGAAATTGATGATGAACCAATTGAAACAAATATAGAGTATGTTCTTATTCATGATTCTGCTGGTAATGAGGTTTATAGAGATCAAGATTATTTAAATTAGGAGATTGGAAATGTCATTTAATTATCAAATAAGCTTTAGTGGCTTAAAAAAAGAAGATGAAGAGATTGTTGTAAAAGTTTTTAATAGTTTTGATTGGGGGAGAGGTTTAGATTTAGTTAGCATAGAGTTTATAAATAATCATGATAAATATGATATAAAATTTACTAGCAATAAAGAATTTGTTTATCGAGATTATTATTGTGATGATACTGCAATAAATGAGGTTATTAAACATAATTTATATGATGTTTTTATTGGTAAAGAACAATTGTTTTCAAGTATAGATAATCAACTTTATAATAAATACAAAGATACAAGTAATATTGGAATTATTTTTATTGATCAAAACAATGAAAAATGGAAAATTGAACTATCAGAATATTGTTCAATTAATAAAATTGTAAGTTGACAACTATAACTCATTTATGGCACGAAGTATCGTTGTTGAGAATTTAAAGTGAGTAAGATAATACATAAAAGAGATTACTCCCTTTCTTTGAAATATCACAATTTTTATGTTTGCTGTTGCTAAATTATTACCAAAGAAGTTGAATAATCTGATCCATGATCAAATTGAAACTTTCGAAGATTCAGATTCAAGTGAAATCAATTATCTAGCAAAAGATTGTAGTAATTTTATATCAATATCACCCTTTTGTAGTGCTGAAGTTATTTTTTATTTTCAGTATTTCTACGAAATAGCAGAAGGGGCCGTAAATGTAAAAAACATCTTAGATAATGTTGTTCTAAATACGAAATTGTTTAATGGTTAGAAATAGCCTTTATTGTTTTTGAGCGAAATAGAAATATTATTTATAGCGGCAATTATCTAGAAAACAATCTAAATGATTATGGTGAAGTATTAAACTTTATTACATTGACGTTTATTTAAGTCAATGTATTTGTCTAAATCGAATTTATAGAAGGAGGCAAAATGCCTAATTGTATTTATTGTGGTACATCAAGGAGTAGTGGTGGTGGACATTGTTCTATTAGTCCAACAAAAAATCATGTTGTGATAGCATCTGGTCATTGTAGTTATTGTGGTACATCAAGGAGTAGTGGTGGTGGGAGTTGTTCTATTAGTCCAACAAAAAATCATGTTGTGGGCGGATATTAATTATACTTAAATTATTTTGTAGCAAGAAACCATCGGCAGTCTCTTGCTGCTTATAGATAATTCAAATATCAAAAATGGCTTCACAGAATTAGATTGTGTCTACAAATGTGAGGTCATTCCAATAGAACTAAATTTTATTAAAACTATTTTTTAGTACAATAATACACTTATAGTTTTCTATTTCTTCATTTTCTACTCCATATTGGTTGCAAAATTCTTTAAAAAGTTTTTCTTCTTTTTGATGAATATTGCCATCTGAATATGCTAAATCCAAGAGATTTAAAACAATACATCTTTTCTGATTAGTATTTAACATAGTATTTGAAAGTTCCAAAAAGTCATGAAAACTGTCTCCTTTTTTAATTGATTGACTAATGAATTTTATCCCTTCATCAATTTTCCCCAAAGAGAGGCCTGTTGTTCCACTAAGGTACAACACTTCCTCCGGTTCCAATTTGCCATCACATGACGCCATATGAAGTAGTGAAACAGTCAAACATAATTCAGGAGTTAGTATTTGTTCTTTTTTTAATAAGCTTTCAAACAATTTCATTTTTATCCTTCAGCAGTTTTTTAATTGAGTCCAAGTCTTTTTTGATTGATAAAAAATTATCATCATGTTTTTCAAGCTCTTTATCAATAGAGTTAGATCTTAATTTTTGGATTTCATCAATAATAATAGCTACAAATAAACTTAAAAAAACATATGTAGCAAAAATGATAAACGATAGGAAGAAAAATATTGCCCAAGGATATTGGTCAATTACAGCAAACATAACATTGTACCAATCATCGCCCGTCATTACTTTAAAAAGTGTAAGCATAGAAATACCTACATTGGACCAATCACCATTTGGCAAACTACTAAACCAAAGATTACCAATTACTGCATAAATATATATAAATATTGAAATCAATATAGAAATATTTAATATAGCTGCTATAGAAGAGAAAACAACACCTAGTAGTTTTTTTAATTCTTGATTAATCACAATTATTCTAAAAATTCTAAAAATTCTAATTGCTGCTGAATTAGTGTCACCAAAAATTGGCAAAGAAAAGAATATAACTATAAAATCAAAAATATTCCAATAATCATAGAAAAACTTCTTATAGCCATCGCTAACTAGTTTAATAAGTATTTCTATAACAAAATAAAATGTTATTAAATTGTCAAAAATTTCAAAAAATGGTAATAAATTTGAGTCGATTTGAAAACTTTTTAAACCTAAAAGAATTGCATATGAAATTATTACAAGCGAATTAAATTCTTGAAAAAATGATGAATGTCTAAAAATTAACACTTTTGTTTTTAGACCTGGCAATAATTCAGCCTTAAAATTGAACTCTTCATCCATCCATGTTGTCCTTCGTAAATCAAATTTTGATATAACAATTAGTTTCAAATAAAAGCTGAACAGATTTTATTCTAGATAATGGAATGACCCCATATCTGTAGATGAAGTTGAATTCCATGAAGCCATAGTTTGTTAATTTTATATTTTTATGGTGTAAATTGTAGCATTTATTAGTTTTTGAAGGGCTTTTAGGATATTGTTAAAAAATTTAATTGAGCATAAAAAAGTAGGTTAGATGGCAGATTCAGGAATAAAAGCGATAAATTGTTCGGTTCTTTATAGATTTACAGGTGATGAAATTAAAAAACAAATGGAAAAGCCAGGCTACTTATAAATATTGAAAATGATCAAACAACTAGTTCAGTGTAAAATCTTAATCACACTAGACATAAATATGTCCAACTTTCTATTTATAATATGATTAGGTTTTTAAATAGTAAAAAATCGAACACTATATTTTTTTATAAAAGGCTGTTTCCAGTGGGAGAGATAATATTGACATTAGGGTTTGGTTTTGTAGCTATTTCTGCAATAGTATTTGTTTATAGTTCTATAATAAGCTTTTCAATTTTTGAGGGGTTAAGAGATGCTGGCAAAGTACTAAAATTTGGAATAATATTATTCTTTATTGGAGGGTTTATTGTAGCTTTAAAAAATTAAAAATAGACATCTAACAAGCATAGGGGGAGGTTTAGTTAAGTATCTTTAACTTTGAAAATCTAAATTTTCAATAATTAGAAATTCACCATTCCAAACATAAGAGCGTGAGTATATCACGCTCCAATAAGAGATTCGAAAGGTAGATGTAGTTGTGCGTTAAGATTACGAATCATTGCAATTGAAAGTTGTCGCTTACGATTAAGTACTTCGGATACTTTTGAGCGTGATCCAATAATAGGTGTTAAATCTTTTGCTTCAAGTCCCATCTGTTCCATTCTAAATTTGATTGCTTCGATAGGATCACATGCTGGTATTGGATAATGTTTCGCCTCATAGGCTTCAACTAAGGTAACGAGGATATCAAGTTCATCCCCTTCAGGAGTTTCGAGTTCTGCGTTCATGAGTTGGTCAATACGTTTCAACGCTGCATCATAGTCATCTTCGGTTCGAATAGGAAAAATATTCATTTTAAACCTCCTCTGCATTTATTTTGTCATACTCAGCATGTGTACCTACGAATCGAATATATACGGTACTGTATGGGTAGTTTATCTTTACAATCAAACGGTATTTGTTTCCACCCATATTGAACACAACACGATTATCTCTCAGAAAACTAGCAGTTTTATACTGAGCTTTAATATCCTGTGGTGACTGCCACGAAGCTTTGATCGCCTCAGTGTACCATTCAGCCAATGGGCTTATAGCTTCTGGATGAGTACCCCAAAATTCTTGTAATGTTCTTTTACTAATAACTCTCATGTAAGTATTATAACATATATTTCCCATTTTGGGAAATATATTGTAAATTTTCTTAATGTGCTATATATTCCGTTTTTTCAGGGCCCCCAACTTCATATCATGACATTTCTGACACACATCTGCATAGACATCTTTATCGCTTGTCAAGTGAAGTGCAAATCTAGTCTTATGAAATTTTATTAAAAGCCCAGAACACGGCAATATCTTTAAGAATGTATGCCTAAATTTACCATTCGGATAGCAATCCTAGCTCTACTAACATTTGCGCATGCGGTGTTAAGTAATGACTTTTTTCTGGAATGACTCCAACTCTTCCAATATCAAGTTTATCAGCATCCAAGCAGATTTGCACAATCAGATCCTTGTACAAAGGATCACTCTTATTGGCTTTGGTGTGATTGGCACAGGCATAGAGTAGGCGCTTTTGATCGTTGGCGTCTAAGATGATTTTTCCTTCGTCTAGATAGCTTTTTACCTTTTGAGCTGCTCGTATACCATGCTCAAAATCATCATCTTCATCCAAGCGCTGTGAATCATGTAAGAGCGCAAAGAGCATAAATACCTTTGATTCCACGCCATAGACTCTAGAGAGCATCAGGGTATTGGCATAAACACTTTCCCAATGCTCAATACCATGGGCTCCATACAGATTGAGTTTGTAATTATCACAAATCTCCTCTAAAAGAGTTTGATAGGGGCTAAAAACGCTCATCTTTTTACAATCTCCTGTCCGTACTCAATCCATAAATAGCCTTAATATCCTTAAAGTGTCAAACGAACACTAAATTAGGCATATGTTCTTGCAAATATAATCATAATCTAGGCTTTTATGAAAATTTCATATGAGTATATTCGCGCTTCGCCTGACAACACCAGATAAAAATCGCGTAACTCCATATATTATACTCTTTGACTTGACAAATGATAATACGATATTTTTCTCCTCCTGTAATAATTTTCATTTAACACTTCGTTATATCTTCAATAGAAGAGTACTAAAAATACTGGACAAATATATGTCTACTCTTTACTTTTATGCTGCTCAATTTTTTACTAGTCACTTTTGTACTCAGAACGACAGAAGCTGAAAGGCTTGGATGGACCTCCACTATTTTTGACATAATAATAGTATCAATAGAGGACAATAATATGTCTTATTTTTTGTGAAACCTGCTTATTGATTCAGCCAACAAATTTCCCTAGAGCTCACGCAACCTTCTGATATTACACTCTCAAGGTATTTAGCATAGAATTCAAGCTGTTTATCATAACCATGTTCTACTGCTACTTCTTCAGGAGTTTTTCCTTTTAGCGCAGTGGTTTTAAAATCAACAATAACCCATCCCTTTTTCTCTTCATCATAATAAAAAAGATCGATACTGCCTTGTATGCGTTGTTCGTTTTCAAACATGATAAACTCATGCTCAAAATATGCTTCCGCTCCTGTTTTTAGCTTAGTGAAATGGTGCGTTGATTGAAAATTTCGTGCCATTCGTATAATATTTGATTGATAGCTATCAGGCACACCATATTTCTCAAAAAATTTGTCGTATAGTGCATCATCTTCGAGTTCATGCCAATGTTTTTCAAGTATTGCATGAACAATACTCCCCGCACTTGCAGCATCAAATTCATCTGCTTCTAAAAAAGCCAGCGGATTTATTGTTCCACTTGGGCGGACATACATATTCTGATGAAATTTCAATAAAGAAGCTTCTTTTTTAGGGATAATTGTAATGTGAGGAGATGTTGTCTTCACCCCTTCCCATTCTTTGGGATAAAAAATAGAAATATTTTGAATAGACTCTATTGCTCGCGCAAAAAGTTCTTCATAATTAATTCCTAGTGCGTTATTTATTAAAGTAAAATAGTTGTTACTCCCGCAGTTATAACAAAGACGAGGA
>JFJP01039902.1_pt1 | contig 16202 bp, 15 predicted proteins | sample 431651 | NCBI WGS metagenome assembly JFJP01 (sample SAMN02602958, study PRJNA72255) | Microbial mat metagenome, whole genome shotgun sequencing project. | biome: fresh water; feature: sink hole; material: water; isolation source: purple microbial (photo- and chemosynthetic) mats found in... | reverse complement strand
TACGTTTTGAGTTCATATCAACCGGCACGCCTGGTGATTTTCGCACCTTGGATAGCACCACATCCCTGTTATGCGCAGGCGGCATAACGGGAAGAAAAACCCTCCCCTCACGAGAGAGTGGAGGACTTGGATGTCGCATTCCCGCATGAGATGGCTCCACCGGAAAAGACCACATGGCAACATTCACCTTCGTCACCCTTTGCGCCATTTTCTTTATCATCATCGTTTTCGCCGTCTGGCATCTGGCTTCGCGGCGCTATAGTCTGCCCTGCCCCGTCTGGCTCCGCTGGATGGTCGAACTGGACAATCCGTTCACCAGGACCAATCGGGCGGCGTTCATCACCGAGCATCTGGAACTGGCGCCTGGCATGACCGTCCTCGACGCCGGCTGCGGCCCCGGTCGGCTAACCCTTCCCGTTGCCCGAGGTGTCGGCAGCCAGGGACATGTGGTCGCCATGGATGTGCAGGCCGGCATGCTTGAACGGGCCAGGGAAAAGGCCCGCCTCGCAGATCTGGGCAATATTACCTTTCTGCAAGCGGCCCTGGGTGATGGCCAGCTGCCCAAAAACCATTTTGACAGGGCCTTGCTGGTGACGGTTCTCGGTGAGATTCCGGACCGGCAGGCAGCGCTCAAGGAAATCCTGACTGCCCTGAAGCCAGGCGGAATCCTGTCGATTACCGAGGTCATCTTTGACCCCCATTTCCAGAGGCGCGGCACTGTCACCCGCCTGGCCTGCGGGCTTGGTTTCCGCGAAAAAGCCTTCTATGGCAATTGCATTGCCTACGTCCTGCATTTTGTCAAACCAAAGGAGATTTGACCAGCCGCAGAAATCACTGAAAAAACAAAGGGGAGGCTGAATCCAGCCTCCCCTTCGATCATTAATCCTATGCCGGTCCTACCAGATTTCTAGCCAAGCCGTCCTGTCAGACTGACCCGAAATTCCGAGCCAACTCCTTCCTGGCTCTGCACATCGATCCTGCCGCCGTGGGCCTGGACGATGTGTTTGACGATCGCCAGTCCAAGGCCTGTGCCGCCTACCGATCTGCTGCGAGCCCGGTCACTGCGGTAAAATCGTTCAAACAACCGGGGCAGATGCTCCGGGGCAATACCGCAGCCATTGTCTTTGACGGTTATCACCACTTTCTTATCCGTCGCCTCACCCGCCACACCAGCCTGGAGTTCGACTGTCCCCCCCTTCTGGCTGTACTTGATGGCATTGACCAGCAGGTTGACGACAGCCTGCTCGAGCAGGGTGTCGTTCATGGCCACGAGAAGATTCTCCGGGCAATCGAGAACAAGCTGCACTTCCGTCTTGTCGGCCTCGACCTGGCAGGTTTGGACCGCCGCCGCCAGAACCGGATACAAAGCTCTATCCTGTAGCGGGATTTCACCTTCCTGCGACTCCTGCTCGATACGCGACAGGGCAAGCAGATCGTCGATAATGGCATTGAGACGATCGGACTGGCGCTGAATGATCTGCAGGAATTTTTCCGCATCCTCCCGGCTGTCCAGGGCGCCGTCAAGCAGGGTTTCCACATAGCCCCTGATCGAGGTGATCGGCGTCCGCAATTCATGCGAGACATTGGCGACGAAGTCTCGGCGGATGGTTTCCAACCGCCGCAGTTTCGTCACATCGTTCATAACCACCAGGGCGCCGACACTGCGGGCCTTGCCGTCATAGAGAGAGACAATGCTGGTCTGCAGCAGTTTTTCTCCCTCCTGATCCTGCAGGACGATTTCCACCTCCACCGATTCCTTTGTCTCCAGGACCCGGCTTATCTGCCGCTGCAGATCGATATTGCGGACAACTGCCTGGACATATCGGCCCTGGGCGTCACGCCGATCGATATCCAGCAGACGGGCCGCAGCCTTGTTGATACTGATAATCCGCTCTTCCAGGTCGATGGCGATGACTGCCTCGACCATGCTGGAAAAGACCGTATCAAGTTGATTCCTGTGGGTTTCGATGGCTTTGATTTTATCGTCGAGCAATTCCGCCATCCTGTCCATGGCCGAAGCCAGCGTCGTGACTTCCAGAGATGCGGATTTACGCTGACTGGGCAGCATCTTCTTGCTGAAATCACCATCGGCAAAGGCCTCCGCCCCTTTTTTCATTTCTTCGAGCGGCCGGCTGATATTGCGTGAAATCAGCAATGTCACCAAGGCGGCGAGGAAGATAACCACGATCGACCCCAGGGCGATGCGCAACTGGATGCTTTTCAAAGTACGATCAATTGCCGTGACCGGCACCGCCATCCGCAGAACGGCTTTCACCTGGGTGAGATCAGCGATCTCACCCGGCTTCTTTTCCTCGCTTACCGGAATCGCGACGTAGAGCAACGACTCGTTCAGGGTCGTGCTGAAACGAAGAGACTGTCCCTTTTCTCCGGCAAAGGCCTGGGCGATCTCCGGCCGTCTCAGATGGTTCTCCATGGTCTCGGGGTTCTCATTGGAGTCGGCCAGCACCTTGCCGGCGGGATCGATAACGGTGATGCGGGTTGCCGATGCCCGTCCAACCTGGACGCAGAAGCTGCGCAACTCCTCGGCACCGGGCTGGCCAAGCAGTTTTTCCACCCTCGACCTGACCAGGTGAGCACGGGCATGGAGATCGTTTTCCGATTCCTCCAGATAAAAATCATGGAGCGAGGTTGAGGCATACCAGGTGACAGCGACAATGGCGAGCAGCAGTGTCACCATCGTTGCCGGAAAAATCTGCCATATCAGTTTCTTTTGCAGCATGATAACCTTACTCGCCTCCATTCCAGGTTGATTTGAACCGGTACCCTATACCCCGAACTGTTTCAATTGCATCTCCGGCCTCGCCCAGTTTCTTGCGGAGACCGAAAATCTGCACGTCCATGGCCCGAGGAGTGACGAGAAAATCGTAGCCGCGCACGGAATCGATGAGCTGCTGCCGGGTGAACACCCAGCCAGGCTTACCGGCCAGAAGCGCAAGAATGCCGAATTCGGTCATGGTCAGATGCACCTGCTCGTTATTCAATCGCACCTCGTGCCGTCCTTTATCAATCTCCAGGCCGCCGATGGTTATTACCAGTTTCCTGCCGTCCTCGCTCGTCTCTTCCTGCACATGACTGCGCCTGAGGACCGCCTTGATGCGGGCGATGAGGACCTTGGGACTGAAGGGCTTGGTGATATAGTCATCGGCACCGTAATCGAGACCGGAGACGACATCCTCCTCCTCTCCCTTGGCGGTCAGCATGATGATCGGGATGCTGCTCTTCTCTTTCATCTCGCCCTTTTTCACCAGGCCACAGAACTCGGTGCCGCTCATTCCCGGCAGCATCAGATCGAGCACAATGCAGCCGATCGCCTCGCGCCGCAGACACTCCAAAGCCTCTTCGGCCGAATCCGCGCAGGTGACGTGAAAACCAGCCTTGATCAGATTGTAGCTGACCAGCTGTTGAATATCCGCCTCATCTTCGACGATGAGCACATGTAATTTCGCCATAATTATTTTTCCCACTGTATCGTGCAGCTGATTCCAGCCGGTCGGGATAAGGCTTTCCCCGCCGGCACGCCTCTTCCCAAATATCGGAATCAGCACCTCTTGTTTGTCGATTGCAGACAAGGTGCTGCATTTCGGGGGCGCCTGCAAGCTCTTTTCCGCAGCTTAACCCAATCCTAATATACTCCTAACAGCAGAAAAATATCCGGCCTTTATCTTGTCCTCACAACAACGGCAAAAGCATTTCCCGCCTCCAGAAGGCGTTATCATTCAATTGGAAAAACACACACATGGATCTACATTACACCTTCCATCACGAGCTGGTAAAACTGAACAAGAAGATCTTGAAGCTGAGCGCCATGGTCGAGGACCGGGTACGCGAGGTCGACGAGATGGAGGTGGAGATCGAAGAGGACTGCCTGAAGATTCTTGCCCTGCACCAGCCGGTGGCCAGCGATCTGCGATTCCTCATTGCAGTGATCAAGATCAACAATGAAATGGAACGGATTGCCGATATCGCCGTGAACATCGCCATGCGGGTGCAGGCCATCGCCAACAGCAAAAGCACGGCACCCGCGACCATCGATTTCCGACCAATGTCAGAGAAAGTCATCACCATGCTGAAGATGAGCCTGGATGCTCTGGTCAACCGGGACGCATCCGTGGCCCGTCGCATCTTCCTCATCGATGACGATGTCGACTCCTTCCGCAACACGGTTTACGAGAAGGTTAAAGATTTGATCCGCAAATATCCCGAGCATCCCGGTGCACTGATCAACACCTACCTGCTGGCACGGCATCTGGAACGGATAGGCGACCGGGCAACCAATATCGCCGAAGAAGTGATCTACCTGGTCGAGGGATCGATCGTTCGCTGCCCCTGAGGTGCGTTGCATAAACACGAGAATTTCCACTATGTCCAACCAACGAGTTTTGAGCTGATACATTTATGATATACTCCTTTCTCCTGCTCATCATCCTGCTGCTCGGCGCTTCCGCCTATTTTCTCGGAACTGCCAGGGCAGTGGCGGTATCACAGCAAACAGGCGGTATGCGCAGTCTGCACTCTCTGCCCAGCCATTACGGCGCACTGACCGCTCTCGGCTGTGTTCTGCCGGCCCTGATCATCTATGCCCTATGGCAGATCGCCGAACCCATGATACTCACCTCGATGATCAAGGGGAACCTGCCTGCCGAAATGCTCAAACTGTCGGCCAACGAGTTCGGTCTGGTACTTAACGATATCAGGAACATGGTAGCCGGCAACACACTTTCGGGGACAGGCAACCCGGCTGTCATGGCGGCAGCGGAACAGTATATATCCCTGCAGACCAGCGCCGGCAGGATCGTTTCCATGGTGATTCTGGTCACAATGTGCGTCTCGGCAGCGACCATCTACAGTCGCATCGACATCCATCTCAGGGCTCGCAATATCGTCGAAGGACTGATCAAGATAGCCATTATCGCCTGCTCGGCTGTGGCCATCTTCACCACCATCGGCATTGTCCTCTCGGTACTCTTTGAAGCCATCCGATTTTTCAAGATCATCCCGCTGCAGGATTTTATTCTTGGCCTGACCTGGAGCCCGCAGACGGCAATCCGGGCCGACCAGGTCGGTTCATCGGGGGCATTCGGCGCTGTGCCGATCTTTGTCGGCACCACGCTCATCGCCCTCATCGCCATGGCAGTTGCCATCCCCATCGGCCTGCTGTCGGCGATTTATCTGTCGGAATACGCCCACCCGAAATTCAGGGCGACAGCCAAACCGCTGATGGAAATCCTGGCGGGCATACCTACGGTCGTCTACGGCTTTTTCGCAGCCCTTACCGTGGCACCTTTCATCCGGGACCTCGGCATGTCCGTGCATCTCGATGTGTCCTCGGAAAGTGCCCTGGCAGCCGGTCTGGTCATGGGCATAATGATCATTCCCTTTGTCTCCTCGCTCTCTGAAGATGTCCTGCACGCAGTGCCGCAATCCCTGCGGGACGGCTCGCTGGCCCTGGGAGCCACCCAGTTTGAGACGGTCAAGAACGTGGTTGTGCCGGCAGCCCTGCCAGGCATCGTCGGCGGTATACTGCTGGCCGTGTCGAGGGCGATCGGCGAGACAATGATCGTCGTCATGGCCGCTGGTCTGTCCGCCAACCTGACCTTTAACCCGCTGGAGACCGTGACCACCGTCACCGTTCAGATCGTCACCCTGCTGGTCGGCGATCAGGAATTCGACAGTCCCAAGACCCTGGCCGCCTTTGCCCTCGGACTCGTACTCTTCTTTTTCACCCTCTGCCTCAACATTATCGCCATCAGGGTAGTGCAGAAATATCGTGAACAATATGAATAACTCAAAGCAGACAGTGGACAAGGCAGCTGAGAAAAAGAAACCGATGAAACCCTTCAGTGTTCACATGAACAAGGATCTGCAGCGTCGCTATCGGGCAGAAAAATGGTTCCAGCGCAGTGGCATAGCGGCTATTGTCATCGCCCTCTCCTTCCTGCTGGTGCTGTTTGCCTCCATAATCGGCAGCGGCTACACGGCCTTCCGCCAGACCTTCGTCGAACTCGATGTGCATTTCAACCAGGATCTCTTCAAGAATGAAAACATCGCCGCTGCCGATTATCCGGCAATGATCAAGGACTCGCTGCGCAGGACCTTTCCCGAGGTGAAAGAGCGCAGGGAGCTGAAAAGCCTGTATATGATCGTCAGTCCCGGGGCTGCATTTTCGCTGCAGGACATGATCAAGGAAAACCCCCGGCTTATCGGCACGCAGCAGAAGGTCTGGGTGCCGGCCAATGATGATGTCGATATGCTGGTCAAGGGTCAGATGAAGGCCAGCGAGGCCGAAGACAACCGTCGTATCAAGGACGACCAATTAGCCTGGATCGAAAAACTGGAGAAAGACGGCAGGCTGGAGACCCGCTTCAACACCACCTTCTTCACCTCCGGAGATTCACGGGAACCGGAGCTGGCAGGAATCTGGGGTGCGGTGAAGGGCTCGTTCTACTCCCTGCTCATCACCTTTCTCCTATCGTTTCCGATAGGCGTGGCTGCCGCCGTCTACCTCGAGGAGTTCGCGCCGAAGAATTTCTGGACCGACCTCATCGAGGTCAATATCAACAATCTGGCGGCCGTGCCCTCAATCATCTTCGGTCTGCTCGGGCTGGCCATCTTCATCAACTTCTGGGGACTGCCGCGCTCAACGCCGCTGGTCGGCGGCCTGGTGCTGACCCTGATGACCCTGCCGGTCATCATCATTGCCGGCCGGGCCTCGCTGAAATCGGTGCCGCCTTCCATCCGTGAGGCTGCTCTGGGGATTGGCGCCTCGAAGATGCAGATGGTCACCCACCATGTTCTGCCGCTGGCGATGCCTGGCATGCTCACTGGCGCGATCATCGGTATGGCCAGGGCACTCGGCGATACCGCGCCGCTGCTGATGATCGGCATGGTTGCCTTTATCGTCGACATTCCAGGCGGATTCACGGACGCTGCGACTGCCCTGCCGGTGCAGATCTATCTCTGGGCAGACAGCGCCGAAAGGGCCTTCACCGAAAAGACCTCGGCAGCGATCATCATCCTGCTGGTTTTTCTTATCTGCATGAACGCTGCAGCCGTGATCCTGCGGAAGAAATTTGAAACAAAGTGGTAGTACGTCCTAAACATTGGAAAAAATTGTCGTACAAACAACAGCATCAACAAAAAACATCAAGGAGAAAACAATGAACGTGAAAAGCATCTTTCTGGCTAGCGCCCTGACCATGACCCTGATGACCACTGGCACCGCCATGGCCGCCCGTGACACCATCTCCATCGTCGGTTCTTCCACCGTCTACCCGTTTTCGACCGCGGTAGCCGAGCAGTTCGGCAAGACCGGCAATTTCAAAACCCCGAAGATTGAATCGACCGGCACAGGCGGCGGTTTCAAGCTCTTCTGCGGCGGCGTCGGCGTTGAATTTCCGGACATGACCAACGCCTCAAGGGCCATCAAGGATTCTGAAAAAGAGAAATGCGTCGCAAATGGCGTCAAGGAAATCGTCGAGGTAAAAGTTGGTTATGACGGCATTGCCATTGCCAACGCCAAAACCGCCGCACCCTTGAAGCTGACCCGCAAGGAACTCTTCATGGCTCTCGCCAAAGAGGTACCGGATCCCGCCAAAGAAGGACAACTCATCGCCAATCCGTACAAAACCTGGAAGGAAATCAATCCCGAACTGCCTGATGCAGCCATTGAGGTGCTTGGACCTCCTCCTACTTCCGGAACCCGTGACGCCTTCGTCGAAATGGTCATGGTAACAGGAGCCGAAGAGTTCGACTTCATCAAGGCCATGGCCAAATCGGATAAGGACAAGTTCAAGGCTGTCTCAGAGACCGTTCGTGAAGACGGCGCATTCATCGAAGCCGGTGAAAACGACAACCTGATCGTCCAGAAACTGCAGGCTAATCCAAAGGCTCTTGGTATCTTCGGATTCTCATTCCTCGACCAGAATGCCGACAAAGTCCAGGGTTCTGCCATCGAAGGAGAGGTACCTACCTTTGAGGCTATTTCAGCTGGAAAATATCCGGTTTCCCGTCCGCTCTTCTTCTACGTGAAGAAGGCCCACGTCGATGTGATTCCCGGCATCAAGGAATTCGTCGCCGAGTTCACTAACGAGAAGGCCTGGGGACCTGAAGGATATCTGGCTGACAAAGGCCTGATCCCGATGCCTGATGCAGAAAGAAAGCAGGTTGCCGAAGATGTTGCAGCCATGAAGACCCTGTAATATCTTCAGGCATTTTTGCATACGACCGTTACTCCCGCGCAGGCGGGAGTTCAGTGAAATACACGCACTGGATTCCCGTCTGCCTCCCTTAAAGACAAGAAACACACTTAAACTCACGCAACACAGCAAGAGAGCAGAGTTATGGAACTGACATCCCACCTGGCAAGCCAGTCTTTCCCCACCCTCCCGACCTACGACTTTGCCGCCTCGCTCGATAAGACCGAGACCCAGGCCGCACGCCAGACCGTCGGCAACCCCTTTCTCGAAAATCCCCGCATGACCTGCAGGGATGTAGCGGTCTTTTATGGAGAAAAGGAGGCCATTCGCGGCATCAATATCGATGTTGGCTGCAACGAGGTACTGGCCATGATAGGCCCGTCAGGATGCGGCAAATCGACCTTGCTTCGCTGCCTGAACCGGATGAACGACACGGTCCCCGGTTGCCGGGTGGAGGGCGAGATCTGTCTGGATGGAGAGAACATCTACGACCCGAGCGTCGATGTCGTTCCGTTGCGGGCCAGGGTCGGCATGGTATTCCAGAAGCCGAACCCATTTCCCAAATCTATTTTCGACAATGTGGCCTACGGCCCGAAAATCCACGGTTTTACCACGGACAAGGCTGAACTTGACAATATCGTCGAGACTTCCCTGATCAAGGCTGGTCTCTGGGAAGAGGTCAAGGATCGGCTGCAGGAACCCGGCACCGGCCTTTCCGGCGGGCAGCAGCAACGCCTCTGTATTGCCAGGGCCATTGCCGTCAGTCCCGAGGTGATTCTGATGGACGAGCCCTGTTCGGCCCTCGACCCTATCGCCACGGCCAAGATCGAAGAACTCATCGCCGAACTTCGCGAGCAGTTTTCCATCGTCATTGTCACCCACGCCATGCAGCAGGCCTCCAGGGTTTCGCAGCGCACTGCCTATTTCCATCTCGGCGATCTCATCGAGGTCGGTCCGACCGAGCGGATCTTCACCAATCCCCGGCACCGATTGACCGAGGACTATATCACCGGCCGTTTCGGTTGATTGCAACACAGCCATATCCCATGCAAAAAGGCCCGATGCTTCAACAGCACCGGGCCTTTTTCTTTTTCAAGATCGGTCAATTCTCAGGGTTCATCATGGCAGAGGGAACAATCCTGAGAGATGGTCTTGCCGAATACCGGCCTGATCGGGGTTGATCGTTTGGAGTACAGCCCCGTATCGATTTTCTCGGCGAGATTCTCGTAGACATGGGTCGGTCGATTATGGCAGTCGATGCAGTCCATGGTCCGCCAGGTTCCTTCCCCGCCTTTTTCTCTTCAGTTTCGCCAGGCATATTGTATTCTTCAGTGATGCCATTAGGCTTGCTCACCTTGATCTTGCCGATGGCCGTCCGGGTCTCGTTGAGCGATAGATACTCAACCTTGACATCCTTGCTCACGTGCCAGTGAATTCCCTCGAAGGTCTCTGTATACGGGCTGCGTCCGCCGATATGCAGAGAAATCCCCTGGATTGCCGGGTCTTTCTGGTTGTCGTTGGGAAAGGAGATAAACTGCTTGGTTCTCTTGCCGTGGAACTTCTCCGGCCAGTGGCAGGCCTCGCAGGTATCCCGGGCCGGCCGGAGATGTTCGACAGGGGCCGGAATCGGGGATAGCATGAAAGAGTTCACTGCCGGCACCGGCAGGCAGCGTCCGCTAGCCGGGATCAATATCCGGGACTGTCGATGTGACGGCGAGAGGTGGACCGTCATCTTTCATAACAGATCCTGCGGGAGGCATACATGATGGAGATACAGGGTAATCCGCAGCCGTTGTCGATGGACCGCAGTGCATTTGTAGTACATTTACGGTACATGATATCTCTGCCGTCCTTAATGGAATTGTCAGAAGGTGTCGTTTTGAGCAAATGCAAAATATTTTCCCCCGAATAATTCCCTTTTAATTTTTGTACATACCATATTTTATGGCATTTTCTTACACAGGAACACCTTGCCTGACAGCAGTTTTCGCCCTATGATAGAAAGAGCACGCTGAATTCGTGGTTTCTGACTTCAGGAGAAGATATTATGCCCGATCCAACTACCAACAGCCCGCAGCAACTCATGAGCGGCTATTTGACTGTCGACAGTAATTGGCTGATCACTTCATTCAATGAACGGGCAGCCGACATCCTGGGAATTGAAAGCGGTGACCTCCTCGGCAGGCACTGCCGGGAAATATTTTACAACGACAGCCGTTTTCGGGCAATTTGCTCCCACCTCGAACCACTTACCAAAAAACGCGGCAGCAACTCCATCCAGCTCGATCTGGGATCCGCCAACAGTAGTGATAAGAATGCCATTCAAATGCAGGTCATTACCCTGCCGGGCAAAACCGGATCAATGATCGGAGCGTTCATCGGCTTCTCGGATCTGCGCGAACCCCTGGCCGCCAGTCGTCTGGCACTCGACAGTATTGCCGAAGGTGTTTTTACCGTTGACCGCGATGGGAAGATCACCTCCTTTAATAATGCAGCCGAGAACATAACCGGTTGGCTGGAGGAGGAAGTGCTGGGGCAGACCTGCGAGAGTGTCCTGCAGTCAAATATCTGCAAAACAGACTGCGCCATTGTCCAGAGTATTGCCACTAAAGCCTCGGGAGAGGAACGAATAGCCTACATCGTCGGTAAAGACGGTCATTCCATCCCCGTAAAGGTCTGTGCCGCACCTCTTCTTGATATGACGGGTACAGTTATCGGCGGAGTGGAAACCTTCCGTGATATCACCAAAAAGCTGCAGCATGAGCTTATCCTCAATGCGGTGGCTGATGGAGTCTTCACCGCCGACCGGGAGGGCAAGATCACCTCTTTTAATCGAGCAGCCGAGAAGATAACCGGCTGGAAAGAAGAAGAAGTGCTGGGAAAAATTTGTTCGCTGGTTTTTTTCTCAAGCACCAATGTCCAAAGCTGCGCCCTCGGTATCTGCATGCGGGAAGGACGTTCGATTATCGATCATGAGACCTTCATCATCGGTAAGGATGGCTTTTCGATACCGGTCAGCGTCAGCGCCGCGCCTTTTCTCGACCATCGGGGCCAGATCATCGGCGGGGTTGAATCCTTTCGGGACAATACCGCCCGTCTGCAGAACGCCCTGATCCTCGACTCGATCGCCGACGGGGTGTTCACCGTAGACCGGAACTGGCGGATCACCTCGTTCAACATGGCGGCAGAACTCATTACCGGCTGGAGCAGGGAAAACGCCATCGGCAAAACCTGCAGCGACATCTTTCAATCGTCGATCTGCGGCAAAAACTGCGCCGTGGCCGAAAGCCTCTATACCGGCAGACCGGTAGCCAACCGCTCAATCTCGATCAAGGACCTGCACGGCAAGCCCCAGTCTATCAGCATCAGCGCCGCGCCTCTGGTCGACCATGAGGGTAACATCATCGGGGGAGTCGAGACCTTCAGGGATCTGAGTGTCGAAGTCAGCCTGCGCCAACAGTTGATGAAACGCTACACCTTCGACCAGATCATCAGCAAGAGCCCGTCAATGCAGCGTATATTTGAGATAATGCCGGATATAGCCAGAAGCGAGAGCAATGTCCTGATTCTCGGAGAAAGCGGCACCGGCAAGGAACTGGTGGCCAGCGCCCTGTATCATGCCTCGCAGAGGAAAGACATGCCATTCATCACCGTGAACTGCGGGGCCTTGCCGGAGACCTTGCTGGAATCCGAGCTCTTCGGCTACAAGGCGGGGGCCTTCACCGATGCCAGAAAAGACAAGATCGGTCGGTTTGCCGCGGCCGAAGGCGGCACCCTTTTCCTCGACGAGATTGGCGACATCCCGCATTCCCTGCAAGTCAAACTGTTGCGCGTCCTGCAGAACAAAACCTACGAACCGCTGGGTTCCAATACCCCGGTGAAGGCCAATGTCCGCATCATTACGGCAACCAACAAGTTCCTACCACAACTTGTCAGGGAAGGGATTTTTCGCGACGACCTCTACTACCGCCTCAATGTCGTCAATATTCAACTGCCGCCATTGCGGGAACGCATCGAGGACATTCCCCTGCTGATTGATCATTTCGTTAAAAAATTCAGTGCGGAAAAACAGAAGGATATCGTGGGCTGCAGCGACGCCGTTATCACCAGGCTGATGCGCTACTCATTTCCTGGCAATATCAGGGAGTTGGAAAATATCATCGAATACGCCTTCATCCTCTGTCCAGGCGGCTATATTCAGGAGAGTCACCTTCCCGAACATATCGGGCCGACGAGGGAAGAATATGCCGCGCCCGTGTGTCTGACGGCGGGTGGTCTCTCTTTGGAAGAGATAGAACGGCAGGCCATCTTCCAATCGCTTGAACGCAACAAATGGAAGAAGATGCTGACCTGCCGGGAGTTGCAGATTTCAAAGGACACGCTGCGGCGGAAAATCGAGCATTACGGCTTGGTAAACCCGGCAGTGCCCCCGGAGAGGTAAAACATCCCCAGGTGTTTTCGTCTGGAATTCTGCCAAAAACTGAAGCGCTGCACGGCGTTTTTTCGAAGCCGTTTTCAGCGCACCTTGCGTTTGATATCGGGCAGAAGTATTTCTTCCTGCTCCTTCTCCCTGACCCTGCGATCCTTTTCCCGGGCTTCTCTTTCCGCCTCGGCATCGCCTGCCATCCTCAGACTCCGGGGGAGCGCCCGGTCCATCACCGCCTCGCAACTGCAATATCTTTCCGGTGAGCAACCGGTTATCTCGTGACAGCTGGCAAACTGCAGGAGTTTTTTTATACCTGGAATAGATATTCCTTCTTCATGGATCAATGATCGTAGACAGCCCACCCAGGTTATATCATTCTGGGAATAGAGCCGACGCTCCCCCTGCCGCTCCGGTCGGATCAGACCTTCGTCCTCATAGATCCTCAGAGTCCGTGGATGAACGCTGAGCAACCTTGCGGCCACCCCGATTGGATAGATGGGCAAATCATTTCTGATCGGTTCAACACTGGTCTTCTTCCTGGCCATGCACACTTCCTCCTGAAAGCACCCTGCACTGTCCGAGCAGCGTATCACACCGCTCGGACAGCTAAGACTGCACCTGCCGAGAAAATCAACGACAAGCTGATCTTTGTTTAATGCTGCTCGGAAAGATGCCCGCGGAACAGCTTCTCGCCCATCAGAAAGAGCATGACGCAGAAAGCAATACCGCCAAGTACCACCAAGTTCTCATGCAGTTTCGGTGCATAGGTCAGCAGATCGGGGTAGTCGACCAGTCCCATACCATGGAAGTTCGGGATCAGTTGGCCGACAATAACCAGGTCATAGCGCATGAAGAAGATGCCAACCATACCCGCCAGCGAGGCAATAAAGAGGGCCTTCATGCTCCGCCCCCTGACCATCATGATGATCGCAAAGGGAATTACCATGCCCAACAGAACCTCACCGCCCCAGAAGTTCATGGCATATGGACCATTGATCAGGGTCATGATCGCTTCGTATTTTCCGGGAGGCTGACCGGTGACGCCGCTGATCATCTTCCAGGTCGTGAAGAAGATGATGATCGCCATCAGCAAGGCTCCTACCTTTGCCACTGATTCCATGGCTTTTTTCAGATCATCGCTCATCTGCCAGTTGTTCACCCGATAGGCTAGATAGGTGAAGAAGATGATGGCGATACAGCCCGACATGGCCGCCGAGGTAATGAAATAGATCGGCATATAGGGGCCGTGCCAGAATTCCCGACCATTCAACAGTCCGAAAACCGCCCCGAGATTCGAATGGGCCGCAACACCAATCAATAAACCGGACAGGCCGAAGGCCGTGGCTTTCTTATGGTCGTTCTTCTGCAGCATGACAAATTCTAGCATCATAAAGAACAGATACGCTCCGTAGAGCGTTCCCATCCACCAGATATTGGAGGTGGCATTGGCCCCTATGACGTTGCCAACCGGCATCCGCCAGCTATTTTCGATCTCAAAGGCAATGACCAGAAAACCGGCGACGATGGTGGCAATGGACATGAAAACCGCCCGCTTGGCGATCGGATTGAAGTTTTTGAAGCCGAAGACATGACCGATCGACGAGACGATACACAGTCCGGTCGAGGTCACCACGAAAAAGACATACGCCGCGATCAGGATGCCCCAGGGCACTTCCCTTGTAACCCCGAAAGTGTGCTCGTGGCCCGCATAGATAGAATGGATACCGGCTGCAACCCCGATCAGGGTCAGCAGGCCGCACAAACCAATCGCTGCATTATACTTGCCGGATACACTTGCCTCCAGCCCCCCTGTCTGGGGGATGACCCCCGCTAAATATTTGTTCATTTTCTGTCACTCCTCTTGTTGAAACACCCTGATTTCAAAATCCGCCACTCTTCTGCCACAACCAAATTGTCCGTGCCGCTGCCGCCATCGGCTGGATAAAACTGCCACCCGAACAGGAGCGATAACCGCAAACTTTTATTGAAAAGGAATGTCCTTACTGTCCTTGCCAAGAGAATCCAGGAAGGGTTTGATCTTTAATTCATAGAGGGTGTGCAGCGTGGCAAACCCGATCCAGAGCACAACAAACAGTATTCCTTTCATCTTCCGACCTCCACCCTTGAGCTTCACTTCTTTCCTGCGCCTGGTTGAACTGCAGGTTTTCGTATCAGATGCTTGGTCTAAAAAACAGACTTCAGCACAATTCATCCTTTTTTTTAACCGTATACTTGTACATTTCCGTTGTCAATATATTATCACATCATATTTTTCAATTTCATTGCGACCAATACGCTCAATATTTTATATCTAGTTGTAATATAAGCTTATTTATTTGTAAATTTTACGCTGAAATTTTTCTTTCCCTCAGCTGCCCCTCAGACTGCTGATAACCGGACAGGAAAACAGGCGCAGAATGCGTCTTTTTCTCGATTTTTTAAGGAACAATTATGCAACACAGAACGATTCCGAGGTGATAGCAACAAGGAAAGGAAAATAAGGAGAAGAGCACGACGAAACCACAGTGCAGCGATGGTTTTTTACAAGGAATCTTAAAGAGGCAGAAAATCAGAGATATACTTCACGTTCTGCGAGGAGGTACGGCAAAAAGAGAAGGCGAGAAGGAGATACTGCGGGATTTTCAAAGGTGAGAAAGAAGACACACTCGCCGCAGCAGGATCTGTGACAAACATCCGATCCTGCTGCGGCAGTTTTTTTCAGGCGGCTATATCTTCGTGTTTTTCGACCTTGTCCGGCCTGGGGACACGATTGATCTTCTTTGGCACAAGAGTATTGGAGAAGAAAGCGGAACAACATTTGCGTTTCTCAAATGGACAGTCGATGATATTCCAGCAGGGGGTGTAGGTGAGCAACTTTTTTATAGCATTGATGCTTACCCCGTGAGCATGGATCATCTCCCGCAGACACTCGATCCACTGGATATCCCGCATGGTGAAATAGCGCCATTCTCCCTTCCGGCTCGGAACAACCAGCCCCTTATCTTCATAATTTCTCAGTGTCCGGGGGTGGACATCAAGCATTTTCGCCGCCATGCCAATGGTGAAAATTGCCTTGTCATCTGTATTCATAACCTGCCTCGTGGAGTTGTTGAGAACCTGCTGTGTATTCCCAGCTACATTTCTCTATCATTGCCTGGATCAATGTTCCTGATCAGTTGAGAAAACCGAGCCGAAAATCCGCTCGCCGACCAGAAAGCCGAAGCCGACCAGACCGATTCCACCTATGACCAACAGGAATTCTGCCCCGGTCGGAATGTAGGAGAGATACATCGGGACCCCTTCGAAACCGTAATTAGGAGAAACAATCTGCCCGGATACCACCATGTTGAATCGTGAGAAGAACTGACCAACCAGGATCATCAGAGCCGCTGCCGACATGGCTTGCACAGAATTCAGCCTAGTTGCGATCAACAGGAAAAAAGGCAGAACCAGGCCAATACCGATCTCAAACACCCAGAAACTCGTGGCCAGAGGTCCACGGATCAGGGAATCAGCAGCCAGAGTCATCTCCTCGTTACCGGTGTAGGCATTGGCGAATT
>JFJP01038698.1_pt1 | contig 16202 bp, 8 predicted proteins | sample 431651 | NCBI WGS metagenome assembly JFJP01 (sample SAMN02602958, study PRJNA72255) | Microbial mat metagenome, whole genome shotgun sequencing project. | biome: fresh water; feature: sink hole; material: water; isolation source: purple microbial (photo- and chemosynthetic) mats found in... | reverse complement strand
TCCTCCGTTCGACCGGACTTCCTTAATAGAATAGTTTTTACAATCCTGCAGGAATGACTATCCCAATGGTTAAGCAGCGCCGTTTCAATATGTGCGAGAGCGTCGCTGTAATTTTTCCTGAAACATGCTATCCTGGCGAGGTTGAGACTGCCGGCATGTTTCCATGCATGGTTCCAAACCGACTTGTAAAACGAATCGTACGCTTCATCGTGTTTTTCCTGGAGCATTAACGACCAACCCAGGTTATAAAAAGCTTCACCATCATAGGGATTAGGATTTCTCTTGGTAAGGGTTTTGATGGCCGCACGGAAATAGTTTTCGGCCAGCTCATGTTTTCCTCTTCTAAGCAACCACAAGCCCATTGCATTATTGTTCCGGATATCGCCCGGATCCCTTCGCAACGCCTCTTCGTAATAATCCGAGGCCAGGTAGGTGGCATGCCGGTATTGCTCCAGGTGAAGGCCCGTGAGATACAATTCCTCGGTACTGGTGGTCTCAGCAGGACTTAATGCCGGGCTGGCCGGGGAAGGAATGGGCTTTTCACCGGGTTTCTCTTCCGTGTAGCTGATGAGTGTTTTTCCTGAATCCAGATTCGTAACGGTAAGCATAAGATCCTGGGGCGAGATGCTCTTTTCTATCGTGATCGTCTTCGAAACGGGGGAATCAGGCTCGCATTTTAGTTTTTCGGAGAAGAGCACTGCTCCATCTGAAATTTTCGAAAGCTGAATTAAAAGATTGTTAAAGGGAGCGGTAACATAAAGTTTCAGGTAACACTCCCCCGGGATAAAACTCATACCCACAACAGCATCAGTGTTTGCGTTTTTTACTATTCCAACTTCAGAGTATGGCATGAAATACTGCTTAAATGCTTTTTCCTCATTGGGCTGAAGCCATGAGAAGTCGGGCTGGTTGTCGGTAAAAACCCCTGTCATTATCTCGATGTACGGACCATCTTCATCGGTGAGGTTGCGGTCCCATGCCTTTCCGAACTCTCCATTCCCCCATGTCCACTGCTTTTTCCCGGGGGAGACATGGTGGTCGGCCACATGAAGCAATCCGCCTCGGGTGTCGTGTTCATATCCCCCAATAAAATCATACTTCGAAGATACGGCCATGAAAGAAGTGGGAACCGGAATGTTTTTGTAGCGGGATATATCTGTCCCGGGTGCGTAATTTACCTTGTAGTATTCACCTTTTGCTATTGGGAACTCCGACACATCGCGTTTCCCGTGATCGTAAACCGCATTGACATCGGGAGGGAAGATTGATTGGTAATGCTCGTTGACTTTTACAGCCGGGTTTGCCCACCAGAGAAAGGTCTGTGGGAAGGGAGTCGGGTTGTACAGCCGGGCAGAGATTTCCAGATATGCCTTTTCAGGATAAAGCGTGAAACCAACGGTTGCTTTGGTGTGAAACATCCGTTCCACCTCGTTTATCGAGATTGTAGAGCTGCCGTCGGGATTTTCCTCGATGCTAAAATCAACCGATTCGAATGTGGATGGGCGGTGATGTTGTGGCCAGTTGAATTCAATTCCCCCGGAAATCCAAGGACCGGTGAGACCGACCAGTGCCGGCTTGATCACGCTGTTGTAATAGACGAAATGCCGTTGCCGGATTTTGTCATAGGCCATCTGTATTCGTCCTCCCAATTGGGGAAGGATCATGATTTTAAGGTAGCGGTTCTCAAGGAAGAGGCCGATGTAGGTTTTGTCGGTTTTCTCATCCAGAATTTTTTCAATAACAGGGTAGGGGTAAACCACGCCGCTGCTGCCCTGATATACCCGCTTCTCCATAAACATCGGGTTTTTTTCAGGTTTCCCGGTTCCGTAGGTGGGGATGGTTACCTCTTCCTGCCATATTTTTACTGTTGCTTTCATAGGATTTAGTTTCGCGGGGTCAGACACTGTTAAGATTTTTCGGTTGGTGAGCCAATTTAAGTTGTTCTTTTTGGTTTGGCACAGTTGTCACAAAACCATAGTGCAATTTCCATTACAAAATGACGAAACAAAATAGCTTAAACCTTTAAAAAGATGGATTATGTTATTATTTTTGTTTTATGGTAAAAAGCGAATTTAGAAAAAGTGAGGGCTTTGAAGGACAGAAAGCTATTGTGATCCCACGAAGCATACTGAACAGCAGATGTGAGAAAAACAGTATCATTTGTACCTTATATCTGACGGATATCGGATATTATCCAAAAGCCAGGTTTCATTACCGATCAAGGCCTGGTGGAGCAGACCAGCACATCCTTGTTTATTGCGATAAGGGGGAGGGTAAGGCATCTGTGTCAGGTAAGGAGTTTCAGGTTTTGCCGGGCGGCTTTTTCATTATCCCCCGAAAAGCAGCACACCTATACTCGGCTAACTCAAATAATCCATGGACTATCTATTGGATTCATTTTACCGGAACCGCATCGGATGCAATCGTTACCCAAATGATAAAAAGGCAAGGCGGATTTAAGGGCGAATTGAATTATCCGGAAAGCAGCATTAAACTGTTTAACGAAATATATGCGGAGTTGGAAATGGGATATGGCAGGGATAACCTGGTTTACTCGAACATGTGTTTGTCTCATTTCCTTACCAGTTTTCTTTTTAACGAGAAATTCAGAAGCCCGATGGAATTGCGCGAGAAGAATCCGGTTGAGGATTCCATAGAATACTTTCGCATAAACCTTGGACGGATGCTTTCCCTGGAAGAAATGGCCGATTCCGCCCGACTTTCGGTAAGCTATTATTCTTCTCTTTTCAAAAAGAAGACAGGATTTCCGCCCCTGGAATATTTTAACCAGCTCAAAATCCAGCAGGCTTGCCAGTACCTTCTTTTTACCGACATGAAAATCAAAGATATTGCCATTAATCTGGGAATGATCGATCCATATTATTTCAGCAGGGCTTTTAAGCGCATCATGAGTATTTCACCGAAACTTTACCGGGAATCCAGGGCCAATCAGCCATAATTCCGGCTTTTAATGCCATGACTCCTAATATGCTTCCATTTTTTTTTGGCAGACGGAAATGCGAATTGGCACCGTTATCAAGCCGTATAGTTTAATGAATTGCGGATTTCTACAAATATTTGAATGATAAGTCATAATGATGGGGGTGTATTTGCCATACTTTTCAATTCTCAAAAATCTTCCATGCAAAACTTGTTCTTTTTAAATTTTCTGTGATACTGATTAAAATGAAAAGATTAATTATTACCTTATTTCTGCTGTTTTTTTTACCCGGACAGTATTTTTGTTTTGCTCAAAAAGAGATTACAATAAGCAATTTGAAACCTAGACTGGATGCTGAGGGAAGGTTCATTGATCTGCATGATGGGCGGGTTGCGAAATTTGAAGGGAAATTTTACTGGTATGGAACAGCATATGGCAACACCTCGGGAGTAGTGAGAAGCAACTTTTCGCAATGCTATAGTTCGTCTGATCTGATGAACTGGACTCAGGAAGGTTCTCTGCTGGAAAACGCTCCCTCAGGAGTCTATTACCGGCCCCATGTAATTTATAGCAAGAGTACAAAAAAGTATGTTCTCTGGTATAACTGGTATCCCCGCTTGTGGGAAGGGAAATTTGGTGTTGCCATATCCGATCAACCAGAAGGCCCGTTTACAATTATTAACGCTGATGTGAAAGTCTTTTACTCCTATATGGGAGTAGGGGATTTTGGGCTTTTCGTTGATGAGGATGATGTAGCCTATATCGCTTACAATACAATCCAGGGGCATAAAGGCTCAGTCGAAAAACTTACGGGGGATTACCTCTCATCGACATTGGAAAACGGTGGTTTTATAAACGAGAATTGTGAAGCGGGAGCAATTTTCCGGAGAAATGACAAATACTACCTTCTTACGGATTACACCTGCTGTTTTTGCTCACAGGGTTCAGGTGCAAGAGTGTATATTTCAGATAACCCGATGAAAGGATACCAATTACGAAATAATATAAACCGCTTTCCCGGCACACTTTCAACCCGCTTGCTGGATGATTTCAGGAGTCCGAATATTTATGAATCCATCAGCAGGCAAAGGGATTCTTTATTCAGCCCCATAGAGCTGACCCTAGGCCGGGAAAGCACATTCAACAGCCTGAAAATATATCAGTTCACAGGTAACCGCCATGGAATCTGTGGCGACACCCTTGCGACAAAGGTTCATGATGATATCTTCACTCCTGAATTTGAGATTTTTTCAAGAAAAGACAATGGTTGGAATAAAATATCTTCCCATACAGCTATTGAAACAAGCTCTGTTTATAATATAATTTCCATAACCTTCGATCCATTTTCTTCTTCTACACTCTTGATAAAAGTCTTACCTGAATACCCATATAATTCTGTTTATCTTAATGAAATAGAAATATATCACGATGAGAGGAGGCTCGAAACTGCCCGGGATGGTTCATTAGCGTTTGTCATCAATATGGATCCGGCCCAGACGCCTCCGATTATTCCTGCCCAACAGACTTTCGTAATGCCATTAAAAACAAGTGAAGGCAACCAGTTTATCTGGATGGGTGATCTTTGGGGATCTGCATCTGACAATAATAAGGGTCATGACTACCAGTACTGGGGAGCTCCCCTCATCTTTGATGAAGAGGGCGATATTGAACCTATGGAATGGGTTGATGAATGGAAAACCGTTATTCTAGACTAATAGAGCATGAAACATCTGAAGAATATATTCATTGTCTTTTTTATCCTGTTTTCTTGTGAAAATGGCAAAGCACAGTTTACAATACAGCCGCAGTGGATCATTCCTGATACACAGACACAATCTGAAAACCAATGGTACATATTCCGAAAGTCATTCCCGGTTTCAGAACCTCCCACGGAAAAACTAATTGCAAGAATCTCGGCCGATTCTAAATACTGGCTTTACATCAATGGAGAGTTGGTTGTTTTTGAGGGACAGTTAAAGCGAGGACCAACCCCCACCGATACCTATTATGATGAGGTTGATATTTCGGAATTCATCAAAACGGGAGACAATACGGTTGCTGTTTTACTATGGTTCTGGGGCAGGGATGGATATTGTCATAAGAACAGCGGTAAGGCAGGATTGCTTTTTGAAGCAGTGAATTCCCAAGTGAGCTGGATATCCGATAAGACCTGGAAATTTGCCCGGCACGAGGCTTACGGATCTACCGGTGAACCTTTTCCCAATTACCGTCTGCCTGAGTTTAATATACACTATACGGCCGATTCGAAATGGGACCGATGGATGATGCCGGATTTCATTGATTCTGATTTTTTGTATGCGGTTGAAGCAGGTTCCGCCGGATCCCCTCCCTGGAACAAACTGTGGAAACGGCCCTTCCCGCAATGGAAAAACAGCGGTATTCTAGACTACATGAATGTTTTGAGCTTACCTTTTGTTACCGATGGGAAACCTTTGATGATGAAGCTCCCCGGTAACTATTCCGTTACTCCTTTTTTTGTAATTGATTCGAAAGAAGCTGGTTTAACTGTAGATATACGGACTGATAATTACAAAGGGGGAGGAGAGTTGAATGTCCGCACAGAATATATTACCCGAAAAGGCCTTCAGGAGTTTGAGACCTTTGGTTATATGAATGGCCACGAGGTATTGTATTCCTTTCCGGCCGGAATAACAGTTCACCGGCTGGGATACCGTCGCACCTCTTTTCCCACGGAGCATACAGGCACATTTGCATGTGACGATCCTTTTTTGAACAGCTTGTGGGAAAAGTCTTTGAATACGATGGACCTTAACATGCGCGACGCCATTCAGGATCCCGACCGCGAGCGTTCACAATGGTGGGGTGACGTGGTAATTATACTGGGGGAAATATTTTACACCTGCGACAGCAGCGGGGTAAACGCCCTGAAAAAGGCAATATCCAATTTAGTGGAATGGCAACGTCCCGATGGGGCACTCTATTCCCCTGTACCTTCAGGAAGCTGGTTTGGCGAGCTCCCCCAGCAAATGCTTGCCAGTATCGGAAAGTATGGGTTCTGGAACTACTACCGGTATACCGGGGATACTTCCATGATTCGTTATGTCTACCCACACGTGAGCAAATACCTTTCCTTGTGGAACACCGATGAAGTTGGATTGGTGGTTCACCGACCGGAACGATCGGATAAGAGTCCTGCGCATTTCTATTGGGATTGGACCGATTGGGGAAGCAATATTGACACTCCGGTGTGCGAAAACGCATGGTTCTATATGGCCCTGGAGTCTGCCGCCAAGATGTCGGAATTGCTCGGGAATTCTGCAGATGCAGATATCTACAGGCATAAGATGCTGAGACTTGAAAAAGCATTTAACACAGCTTTTTGGACCGGTGAGGCATACCGTTCACCCGGATACACCGGGAAAACCGACGACAGGGGAAATGGATTGGCTGTTGTGGCTGGTCTGGCTGATGCTTCCAAATGGCCATCGATCCGGGCATTGTTTGACACGACTTTTCTGGCAGGACCCTATCTGGAAAAATATATTCTGGAATCATATTTTATTATGAATGATGAGAAGGCAGGCATCGAACGCATGAAAAACCGCTATGGTAAAATGGTTGAAAGTCCGGTGACGACCCTTTGGGAAGGATGGGATATTGGCGACCCCGTTTACGGCGGCGGTTCTTATAATCACGGATGGTCTGGCGGGCCCCTTACCCTGATGTCGCAATACATTGCGGGAGTCCAGCCCGGCAATGAAGGATTTACTGAAGTGCTAATAAAACCCCAAATGGGCGATCTTGAGTTCGTAGATTGCACTGTTCCTCACCGTTTGGGTGTGATTACTGTAAATCTGAAAAAGTCAGGGAATGGCAAGCTTAATGCAGAGATCAATTTGCCTCCGGGATTGAAGGGGGAATTGCAGTGGAATGGGAAGAAAGTAGCATTAAAGCAAGGTTTGCAGAAAATTAAGATATAGCTTGAAATTTAATAAAATCAGAAGATGGTCAGATTAATCGCATTATTCGTGTTTTCCGGAATTGCAATGTCATGCAGCAAAGCCGTCAATGAAATAAGTTTAGCGGGCAAATGGGAATTAAGCATTGATTCAATAAGCGATCCCCATAAGGTTGACCCTGAATCACTCAGTTTTAATCTGGTCATCAACCTCCCTTCAACCCTCGATGAAGCGGGTATAGGAACCCCAGTGAAGGTTGATCCTGTGCTGGAGCGCAATACGATGCTTCATCTTCAGCGGAAGGTTTCTTACATTGGACCGGCTTATTACAGGAAGGAAGTATCCATACCCAAAAGCTGGGAAGGGAAACACATCAGCCTGAAACTGGAGCGGGTACTCTGGGAATCCTTGGTGTACGTCGACGGCAAAAAGATCGATAACAACTACAGCCTGTCTGCACCGCATTATTATGATCTTTCATCAAGCCTCAGCCCTGGAAAGCATACCCTAACGGTTTGCGTTGACAACTCCCGGAAGTTTATCCTCAATCGAAGCGACATGGCTCACGCCTATACGGAAGAAACACAGATCAAATGGAACGGGATTCTTGGGGAAATATCCCTCAATGCCTCCAGCCAGACCTACATTTCCGAAATGATGCTTTATCCCGACTATGCCGGCAGGAGTCTCACAGGAAAAGTGAAATCGAACCTTACCGCTGAAAATCCCCACTTCCTATACATACAAGTGTTTGATGAGCGACAGAACCTTATCGATACCTCCACAATAGCAGTTACCGGAGGCAATACCGGTTTCAAGCTTTCTTTTTCGGGGGATATACGTCCATGGGATGAGTTTAATCCAACCTTATACAAAGTTGTTGTCTCGCTGTCCGACAAAAACGGACTTGTTTTGGATGTGCGTCAGGAAGAATTTGGGTTTCGCGATCTTGAATCGAGGAACAGAAACCTCTATCTGAATGGTTCACATCTTTATCTTCGCGGTACTTTGGAGTGCAGCATTTTCCCTCTCACGGGTCATCCTCCTTTGGACGTGGAAGGCTGGGAGAAGGTTTACACTGCTGCCAGAGAGTATGGGCTCAATCACCTGAGGTTTCATTCCTGGTGTCCGCCAAAAGCTGCATTCGTGGCGGCAGACAAGATGGGGATTTACCTTCAGGTTGAATTGCCGAACTGGAGTCTGGATTTTGGAGCCGATATGGCTATGGTCAACTTCATGAACGAAGAGGCCGATAGGATTATAGCCGAGTACGGTGGGCACCCTTCCTTTATGCTGATGTCGATGGGGAATGAACTTGAAGGTAATTTTGAACTTCTTACCGGAATGGTGGCAAGGCTTAAAAACAGCGATCCCCGGCATATCTATACCACCACCACTTATTCGTTTCAGAAGGGGCACGGACTCTATCCCGAAACTATTGATGATTTCTACATTACCCAAAACACCGAAAAGGGATGGGCAAGGGGGCAGGGAGTTTTCGATCAGCTTTTTCCTGACTTTAAGACCGATTACACCAATGCAATCGACCACATTGAAATCCCGGTTATCTCCCATGAAATTGGGCAATACTCGGTATACCCCGATATGAATGAGATTGAAAAATATACCGGTGTTTTGTCCCCGGTAAACTTTATTGCGGTAAAGAACGATCTGGAAAGGAAAGGATTATCTGATTTGGCAGATAAATACACTGCAGCCTCCGGGAAATTTGCAACAATACTCTACAAGGAGGAGATTGAAAGAGCTGTGAAGACACCGGGTTTAAGCGGCTTTCAGTTGCTCGATCTGCACGATTTCCCCGGACAGGGAACCGCGTTGGTAGGGGTTCTGAACGCATTCTGGGAATCCAAAGGATTTGTAAGCGGTGAGGATTGGAGGATGTTTTGCTCCGAAATGGTACCTCTGCTGTGGTTTGAAAAAGCGGTTTACACAAGCAATGAGCTTTTTACCTGCGAATTTGGTCTTGCAAACTATTATAAGAACCTGAGCAATATCAGCATGAAGTGGAGGGTTTTGGACGAGGGAGGAAAAGTTTACCTGGAAGATTCCGCAAGGGTTGAACAAAACATCAAGGGAGTAACCTCCAAACTTGGCACTTTGAGCATTCCTCTAAAAGACCTTCCTGCACCGGCAAAATATACCCTGGAGTTGTCGCTGGAAGGAACTGCATATAAAAACCAATGGAGCATTTGGGTTTATCCGCCGGATGTGAAAATGCCCGAGACTGATATTGTTGTTACAAGTTTGATGTCAGACGCGGTTAAATCCCTTGAGCAGGGTAAAAAAGTTCTGTTTACTCCTGATCTTCAGGATATAGTGGGGATAACAGGAAAATTCGTCCCTGTATTCTGGAGTCCGGTGCATTTCCCCGATCAGCCCGGCACCATGGGTTTGCTGATGGATCCGGAGCACCCGGCTTTCAATAGTTTCCCTACCGATTTTCATACCAACTGGCAATGGTGGGATTTGTGCAAGAATTCGAAAACACTGATTCTGGACAGCCTTACCGTGGATCCGATCGTTATGGTGATTGACAATTTCTTTAAGAACCGTAAGCTGGGGAATGTTTTTGAGGCGAAAGTCGGAAACGGGAAGCTTGTTTTCTCATCGATCGATCTGCATTCAGATCTCGCCGGCAGACCTGTTGCCCGACAACTTAAACATAGCTTGCTTGAATATATGAATAGTAGCGATTTTGATCCTGAGTCTGAAATCAAGCTAAAGGATATTAATAGGCTGTTATCTATCACAATATCAGTAGTTCATTAACCGGCTTCCTATTCAAAAAGGTTCACGGTTGCAATTTAAAGGTGAATATTGTTGATGTTGCATTGCGCTTTTAAGTAGTTATAGGATTTATTCTGATCTGTCCGCCAATAGCCGTTAACACTTTCATTATTGTTTCAAATTGTGGTTTTGAACCATCAGATAAGGCTTTGTATAAACTTGGTCTGCTAAGTCCGGTTTCTTCAGCAATCTTTGTCATACCGATTGATTTTGCAATATTACCAATTGCTGCAATAAGGTCAGAATTATCTCCTTCTTCCAAAACAGCATTGAGATATTCAGCAATCATTTCGTTACTATCTAAATAGTCTGCTATATCAAATTTTGAAGTTTCCATACCTCTATTTTTTTATTTTTTTTGCAATGTCTTTTGCCTTTTCAATATCTTTTTGCTGAGTTGATTTATCTCCTCCAATCAGCAGGATAATTAGTCTCCCATCTTTTTCTTTGAAATAGATTCTATATCCTTTGGCATAGTTTATTTTTAATTCATATACGCTATCACCAACTGGCTTGCAATCTCCAAAGTGCGCGTCATTTTCGATTCTTTGAATACGGAACAAGATTTTTGCTTTGGCTTTTAAATCTTTTAATTTTCTAAGCCATTTATCAAACTCAACTGTTTTCTCGATAAAGTACATTGTAGATTTGTATCCATTCGGATACAAAATTATATAATTTTTTTAATAGCGAAAGGCTTTGATGGTTTATTTGTGGTTTTATTAGAATTTATGAGTTTAAATTACTAAACAATACCGTAATCAGATAAGGATTATTTAAGTAACAAAGCTTTGTATGCCTATCATAAAAGCCGAAGTTTTTACAAAAGATCCCCAATACTCATTTTACCATTCCAGGACTTGGTTTACCCAGATATTTTTTCGGACTTACCCCAAACTGCTTCTTGAATGATTTGCTGAAATAGCTCAGGTCGTTAAAACCACTGGCATATGCAGCTTCCGAAACGTTTACTCCTTCTTTCACCATCATATTTGCAGCAGATTGCAGACGTATGTAACGGATAAACTCAACCGGGGGCATGTTGGTAAGGCTTACGATTTTGCGATAGAGGCTTGAGGTGCTCATCCCAATTTCCTTGCTCAGAGCCAGTACATTCAACTCGGTGTTCAGCAGTTTTAATTCAATTATTGCCTTAATGTTTTCTAAGAATTTTGAATCCAGCTCGGAATACTCATTCTCTTGCACCGCAGGCATGCCTCCGAATGAGTACTTCTTGATGATTTTGTCGCGTTGGGCCAGGAGAGACTCAACCCTGGTGTACAAGGTCCTTACATCAACAGGTTTAGCGATATACGATTCTGCATTAGCCATGTAACTTTCATAACGCGTTTCTTCATCGATTTTTGCTGTAAGAAGGATTACAATGATATGGCTTGTTTCGATATTGCTTTTGATGTTTTTGCAGAGTTCAATGCCATTCATCACAGGCATCATCATGTCGGTAATTACCAGATCGGGTTGCCGGCTAAGGCAGATTTCATATCCTTTTTCGCCATTGTCGGCTTCAAGGGTGTTATAGTAATTCGAGAGGTGTTTTTTCAGGAGTTTTCTGAAATCCGAATTGTCTTCAACAATAAGTATTGTTTTCTTTCCGTGTGGGTCGACTCCCCCGGTAAAATCTTCTTCAACAGGGAGGAGCGAGTCATCGTGATCGATTATGAAATTCCTTGACTGGTAATTGATCTCCTCGTATTTTATTTCATCGGTGCTATAGGCATCAGTACTGACGGGGATATTTACGGAGAATTTCGCGCCCAAACTCGGTTCATTTTGAACCGCTATAAAACCTTTGTGGTTTTCCACAAGATTTTTTGCCAGTGCTAGCCCGATTCCGGCCCCAAAAGTTTTGCCGGTTACCGATTTAACCTGATAAAAGCGTTCAAATACCTGATCCAGTTTTTCGGGTTCAATGCCTTTCCCCGAATCGATCACATCCAATCGCAGCCAATTGGCACTGCCCTTGCTATATAATTGGTAGTTGATGATAATTTTCCCGTTGTCTGGGGTGTATCGCAAAGCATTTGATAAAAGATTGCAAACGATCTTGTCCATTTTGTCAGGATCAAAATAGATGGTCTGATTTCCCGTCCCTCCAACACTGACCGTGATATTCTTTTTTTCAGCCAAGGGCTTCAGGTTGAGGCAAATCTGCTCGATAAAGGTGTCGATTCTCCCCGCCGAAACTATGGGCATCATGCTGCCGCTTTCCATTTTCCTGAAATCGAGAAGCTGGGATATAAGGTGCATGATACGATTTACATTGCGCTGCATAATCTGCAAACGCTCGTTATCCAGCACCATTTTGTTCATAAGGTCTTCAACGCTGAAAGAAAGCACAGACAGAGGGGTAAGCAATTCGTGCGAAATGTTCGTGAAAAACCTGAATTTGAACTGATTGATGTTCTCATCCTTTTTTCTCTCGATTTTCTCAATCTCGTATGCCTGCTTGATTTTGATATTGTTGATCAGGAAGTAATATATTGTGATTAGAATTGTAATCACAAGAACCGAGTAAATAACAAGTGCCCACCACGACATTGCCGGATGTGGCTTAACCCGTATGGATAAGATAACCGGTGTTTCGTTCCACATATCGCTGCTGTTGGATGCCTTCAGCCGCAGGGTATAACGCCCCGGGGGAATGTGCGAATAATTTATCGAGCGGCCGTCGGAATTTGTTTTCTTCCAATCTGTGTCGAGACCTTCAAGCATAAAAGCATATTTGTTTTTCTGAGGCTGGGAATAAGAAAGAGCGGAGAATTCAAGTGTAATGTTATTCTGGTTATACTTCAGAACAAGCCCATTAGCCAAAGCATCATATTCGTTAACTTTCTCATTGGAAACCCAGATTCCTGTAACAACCACAGGCGGCAGGAATGAATTGCTGAACAGCTGGCCGGGACTAAAGACGTTGAAACCATAGTATCCCCCTACAAAAATCCTTCCGTCGCCGGTTTTGTAGGAAGCTCCGTCAATAAATACATTTCCGTGCAGACCATCCTCCGAGGTAAATACCTCTAGCTGATATTCCTGTGCGGTTCTTTGTCTGAACCTCACCAACCCGTTATTGGTTGTGAGCCATAAATTGTCATTCTCTTCAATGATGTCAAAAACGGCATCGCCACCGATTCCCGTTCCCTCCATAATATGGTTGAAGGATTCATCATCATGGTTGAATAATGCCAATCCCGCGGTACCGGTTCCAATCCACAATCGCTGCTGCTTGTCTTCCATAATCGCATAAACAATATTGCTTTTGATGGATGAAGAGTTCTCCCGGTTTGGTGAATAATGTTTGAAACGCAACGAGTAGCCATCCCCGGACGAATTAACAGCTTTGTTCAGCGCACCGCCAACTGTGCCGATCCAAAGGTTTGAATTGGAATCCTCGAAAATTGCCGAGATGTATTCTCCCGAAATAGCATCAGGATTTCCCTCCTCAGGGAGGTACCGGTATACTTCGAAAGTGTTTTGGTCTGATGCAAGCACCAATTTGAAAAGCCCGTAACCGGTTCCAACCCAAATGTTTTTAAGATGGTCTTCGAAAATCACATTGATCATCCTGCTTCTGTCGCCCGTTACAGGATCAAGACTTAAATAAAGACTTGTCTTATTCGTTTTTGCGGAAATCCTGAACAATCCATCATACCGGGTACCGATCCATAGATTCTTCTCCATGTCGAGATGAAAGCAAGTGGCGGCATTGATATCCTTTTTTAATTCTCTGAACCTTGGAAGCAGGGTATAGGGAACAAAGCTGTTATCAGAAAGATTGTATTTCCCAAAACCTAAACCATGCACGCCAACAAGTAGGGAAGAATCCGAATCGATTATAAAGGATCTGACAGATTGAGTCTCCCGGTTTTCATTGATTTCAGGTATCGTATATGCGTCAATGCTTCGAAGACTCAAGTCTATCTTGTTTAACCCTCCTCCACCCGTAGCAAGCCATATGATTCCCGAGCGGTCCTGAATGATGTGAAACAAGTCATTATGTGAAATGTTCCCATAGCCAACCCCGCTTTGAACCAGTTGAACCTCAGGTTTCGGAGTGGTATGCTTCTTAATTATATTTATGCCATAGGGTGTACCCGCCCAAATATCCCCTTCTTTATCCTCAAACAAGCAGTAGATAATATTGCTTGAAAGTGCAAACCTATTCTCTGAATTCTGGGAATAGTATTGCAGAATTTCGGCCGACTTGTAATCATGCAATCGAACTTTAAAAAGTCCTCCCTCCCAGGTACCTAGCCAATAGTTCCCCAAACGATCTTCCAGGATCCTGACAACCCGGTTCATGGAGTCGTTTAATTTTTGCTCCCGGCCAATCACGATTTGGGTAAAATCATCTTTTTCCTCATTGTAAATAAAAAGGCCATTGCCCCAGGTGCCAATAAGGATTCTCCCGTTCCGGTCTTCGTAGGCATATGAGATTGTACCCAAAGGATTTCTTTTGCCTGGACGTTCAGCTTCCGAAAAAGTAATCATTTTACGGTTTTCGGGGGAGTAAAGGTTCAGCCCGCTAATTGAAGATATCCAAATTCTTCCCCTGGAATCGCAAAAAAGATGATTGATATTGTTACCAAGGATTGCGCGACCAGTGGTGTCGCTTCGGTCTATAACGGTAACCGACTGTGTCTCCTTGTTGAAGATGTTAATACCGGAATGATCAGTACCGAACCAAAGGTTTCCCTTTTTATCTTCAGTAATACAATTGAAATCAACCGAATTGAAGCTTTTCTCTTTTGAAAAGTCAGGTTTGAAAATCCTTGTTTTGTACCCGTCGAAACGATTTATGCCGTTGTCGGTTGCAATCCACAGATAACCCTCTCTGTCCTGCAAAATTGATTTAAGGTTATCGGAAGAAAGGCCGGAATTGATGTTGTAGCGCTGAATAATGAACGTATCCCTTTGTCCGCTGCTTGCGAACAAGCGGCTGGCCATTGCAACTGTGTAGATAACAATCAGAATTGCTTTAAAAACAGCTGCATTATTGCGGAACCCTTTACTCATATTTATCCATTGATTTCAGGTAAAAAAATACAATGAAAGTTGATTTACTTAAACCAATCCATTGCATATCTTTTAAAAAACAAGCTTTTAAAGAAAAAAATATGAGTAAAAGTAAACAATTTACCCGAAAGGCCTTTGGGAAAATTCCCGTTCGCTTTTTTTGCCACAGATTTTTTTGCCACAGATTTATTAAATGAGGGAAGTTTTAAGTTTTTAACGTGATGGCCTCTAATTCTCACAACCTCTATAAAAGCATTTCAAATGTATTTTAACAAAGCACTAGCTGAGATTTTGTGTTTTTTTACATTAAGAGTTATTGGAAGTCAACTTGCAAACTTGAGAAGACAATTTGGCATCTCGAATTAGAGTGGTGTAAGATAATCTCCTTTTGCCTTAACGAACAGGGTGTTGAAATGTTAAATTAAAGAAGTTAAACCTATTAAATATTGATTTTTAAATCAGCGACTTATATTTTGGAGGTCACAATTTGCGTCCTCCATTTCTGAGAAGATGGGTTTACGGTATGCCCCGTTTTGCTTTACAGAGCAGGGAGTGACTATGATATTCTGTGTTTTAAACAGTCCAAGAGCGATACAATTAAATATCCAAATTGTAAGAATACTTACAAGGATGAGGGAATCCTTAATTGATAATCTAATTGTGAAGCTTGAAATAGAAGAAATCAAGAAAAGACTTCAAAATCATGATAAGAGTATAGAGCTTGAATTTAATTACCTTAACGAGCTGATTGAAAAGCAAGATAATCCAAAACCCAGAAAACCGCTGGGCTACAAAAGAAAAATCTGAAGAATAGACACTCCTGATCCAAAATCCAAATCAATTAATTTATTCCGTATATGTTTGGTTGCAATGTATCCGCTTAATCAATTAGCTCATACTTTTGTGCTATGTAAAGCACAAAAATAAGTATTAGCGTGTATTAGATAATACAATAATCTGTATATTTGTATTTTAAATAATACATTATGGAGCATTTATATGCCAATTTTAATAGACGAATTAAGCAAATAAACACCGATTTTATCAGATACCTCATGAAAAACATCGATTGGGGTGACCGGTTAATTGCAATTGTAGGTGTCCGTGGCAGTGGAAAAACAACGCTTTTGTTGCAATATTTAAAAGGGAAAGGTTTTACCAGAAGCGAGGCCTTGTATATAAGCTTAGATGATATTTGGTTTTCACAACACTCATTAGTTGATTTTACTGAAGATTTTGTTGCCCGGGGCGGAAAGTTTTTGTTTTTGGACGAAGTACATAAATATCCTACATGGTCGATTGAGATAAAAAATATTTATGATAATTATCCTGATCTGAAAATCGTATTTACCGGATCATCAATGATTGAAATATATAAGGGGCAAGGTGATTTAAGCCGTCGATTATCCCTTTATACCCTTTCGACATTGTCGTTACGTGAATATTTAATTTTTGAGCACGGCATTACCATTAACCCC
>JFJP01012231.1_pt1 | contig 16202 bp, 12 predicted proteins | sample 431651 | NCBI WGS metagenome assembly JFJP01 (sample SAMN02602958, study PRJNA72255) | Microbial mat metagenome, whole genome shotgun sequencing project. | biome: fresh water; feature: sink hole; material: water; isolation source: purple microbial (photo- and chemosynthetic) mats found in... | reverse complement strand
ACAAGGCAATTGTTTTTTATTAAATTTCAGTGGAAAACCATCTGTACTTCAGGCGCCAGCCAGTTTGCTGTTTGAAATTGGGATTTGTTTGGATAATCCTCTATTCCACTTTTTTTCCAGAATCGAGCCAGAAAATGGCGAAAAAGCCGGATAGAAGAATCAGTCCAAAAAGAGTATTTGCCCAAATAGGGGGAAGGGACAAGGCAATAAATGCCAGGCAGTCTATCAGAATTGCAACCAGATGCATGATCAATACAGATCGTTGTGGAGACATTCCCAGACCCACCAAACGATGATAGGTGTGGTCCCGGCTGGCTTTATAAATAGGCATATATCTGCGCAGCCGGGAAATGGTTACCAGTGTGGTATCAAAAATGGGAATACTGAAAAGCAGGATTGGAACGTACCAGGAAGACGCCTGTACCAGGTTGGGTGGATTGTACATAAGCGCGAGCGCCGCCAGTGTGAAACCGAGCAGTTGAGCGCCAGAATCACCCAGGAACAAACGGGATAGTGAATAGTTAAAGTAAAAAACACCGACACATGCGCCAAGTAAAATTGCACTTAATAACATCAGGGCTTCCTGCCCCGCAGAAAATGTGCCGAATAATAAAAATATTGCTGTGATTCCACCCAAACCGACTGCCAGACCATCCATGCTGTCCACCAGGTTGAAGGCATTGGTAATGCCAATGACCCAGAGGAAGGTAAAGAACAGGTTTAAATATGTATTCCCAAGAAAGTGAATTTGAATACCTTGCGAGATTAATAATAAAGTTGCCAATGCCTGTCCAAGCATTTTCCAGGGAGCTATAATTCCGTTGATGTCATCCCAAATACCAAATACCAGGATGATCACAGAAGCTAGAATAATTGGCGTAACAGGGGAGGTCAGGATACCGCTCACTGCACTGCCCAATACAAGTACGAAAAAAATTATTAACCCCCCGGCCCGCGGCATGGGTAATTTATGAATTTTGTGGGCTTCACTTCCCGGGTCGTCGATCAAACGGAATCGCCAGGCCAGGGAAATGCAAATTGGTGAGGCGGCAAAGGAAAATAAAATTGCCAAAATAGTTGTTGTAATAATTTGAAAAACCATCATCTACCTTATCCATACAATATCTGCAAAAATCAAAGAAGGGTATTTTCCTGTATATTTGCGGGAACGCGCGCCAGGGTCCACAAGTTATTTATCATTGGAGAATTCATGCGAAATGAAATATTTCCGGTACTTTTTACCGGGCAGGAATTGGCAAACCCGTCCAATTATACGCTAGTTCCGTTCAGGCGAATTGCATCCTGACGAGTCTATCACCAAGCCCGCTGTACTGGTAAAATCGTTTCCATGCCTTTTCGTCGAATTATCATATCCATCAACTTAATAATCTGTTTTCTGATGACAATCATGTCTGTCTCCTGTACACCAGGTGTAAACCAGTCAGTAGTCTACCCAACGTACGACCCATTTCTGCCGGTTGACCAGGTAACGCTTGTCGCCGGCAGTCCTCCTGTTGCTGAGCTGACAAATTCTCCTTTGCCATCCCCTGCCCTACGCGAACCAACCCCTACCCGCGCGCAGCTCTCTGTTGAGATTCCAACTCAAATCCCTGCTGATCAGCCATTAAACACGCCTACTCCTGACGCAGCGCGTGCCCTTCCAACCCCCCGCCAGGAAGCGGACCAATATATGGTGCAGGATGGTGATAGTTTGGGTTTCATTGCCGAGCGATACGGTATCAGCATCAAGACCCTGATGGAAGCCAATAACATCACAGATGCAGATTTGCTTTATAGCGGTATGTTGTTAAACGTCCCTGCGCCAAACCCGGGGGATGCGGGACCTTCTTTCAAAGTAATCCCTGATTCGGAACTGGTATATGGTCCTGCCGGAGTTTTTTTCGAGATCAGGAGTTTTATTGACAGCCAGAATGGGTACCTTGAAATGTATGAACAGGACGTGAATGGATTTGTATTATCTGGTTATGAAATTGTTTGGATCGTTGCCCGAAATTATTCGGTAAACCCGCGTTTGCTGCTGGCTTTACTTGAATATCAAAGCGGCTGGGTTACCAACTCCAACCCTTTTAATACATCCTATCCGATGGGATTGGCAGATGAGGACCATTATGGTTTGTATCGCCAGCTTACGTGGGCAGCGGATACTTTAAATCAAGGCTATTATCTTTGGAAGGCGAATGCTATATCAACCTGGGTGATGAATGATGGAACAGTTGTCCCGGTGGATCCAACCATCAACGCCGGGACAGCGGCTGTGCAGTATTTTTTTTCAAAACTGGATGACCGTTCAACATGGGAAACGGATGTCAGCGGCACGGGGTTGCTTCTTTCCTATTACGTTTTCTTCGGCAACCCATTTGATTATGCCATTGAGCCATTGGTCTCCCCCTCGGTGGTTCAGCCGACCATGAATTTGCCTTTTAGCGAAGGCGAAACATGGTATTACACTGGCGGACCGCACGGGGGCTGGGATTCCGGGTCGGCATGGGCTGCACTTGATTTTGCCCCTCCAGGTGAAAATGGCTCCTGTTTGGCAAGTACGTTGTGGGTTACGGCACTCGCGGATGGGCTTGTCCTGCGTGCTTCCAACGGTGCATTGATCCTGGACCTGGATAATGACGGCTATGAGCAAACAGGCTGGGTCATTTTGTATATGCATGTTGCCGAGGAAGGTCGAATTGAGCCTGGTGAGTATCTCTTTGCAGGGGAACGCATTGGGCATCCATCCTGCGAAGGTGGGGTTTCCAATGCCACTCATATTCATATTGCGCGCAAATATAATGGTGAATGGATCGCTGCCGATGGACAAATGCCCTTTATCCTTGACGGGTGGGTTTCCAGCGGGGGGGGCAGGGAATATGACGGTTATCTTACTCGCGGCACCCTGACTATTGAAGCTCTGGATAGCGCGAGCGAACTTAACCAGGTTTATCGATAATTCATTTAGGATTAATCCAGACGGATATAATACAACCATCTATGTCTCGCATTTTCATCATTGTGGCCATCCTGTCATTGACGCTGTCCGCCTGCGCCCCTGCTTCGATTTCAATTTGGGGAGTGGCACAGACTCCCACACCGGATTCTTTAAATCCAGTCATGCCTCTTTTCGACCCCTTTGTTGTTCAAGATAGTCCGATAATTTTTCCGACTTCAACCACTCCGCCCCGGATCGAAACAGAAACCGCCTACACACCCACGCCCACCGCCACCCCCAATGGGGCATCTTCAATAATGGCAGAGTCCACCAATACTCCACTTCCATTATTTGAGACTGCTCCTTTCCTGTATTATGCCCAAAGCGGAGACATGCTTTCAGCCGTCGCGAATAGATTCGGGGTGGAAGAATCCGAGATCATATCAGACGCCGACCTGACCAGAACCACGTTAATTGACCCCGGTACTCTGCTTATCATCCCCAACCGAATAACTGAAGAGCTGTCGCCGAACATTCAAATCATGCCCGATGCCGAGGTGATCTTTTCTTTCACTGCCGCTGATTTTAATGTGGAGGAGTATGTCCAACAATCAGGCGGTTACCTGGCAAAATTCAAGGATTACCTTGGTTCCACAGGCTGGATCAATGGGGATCAAGCCATTGCTCGTCTTGCCATTGAAAACTCCATCAATCCGCGCTTACTGCTTGGATTGCTTGAATTTGAAGGCCGTTGGGTGCGTGGACAGCCTGTAGACACCCTTCATACTGATTACCCAATGGGTTTTGATGACTATCACTATAAGGGCATGACCATACAAATGGTGTGGGCGATCAACAATATGGCAATTGCCTATTATGGTTGGCGGGCGGGCACATTGACACACCTGGTATTCCCCGATCAAAGCACACTCCGGATTGACCCGCGTTTGAATGCCGGCACGGTAGCCATACAATATTTATTTTCACGTGAACACAGCCGCTCGCAGTGGGAGCAGATCATTGATCCAACTTCCGGCTTTCCTGCCATGTACCTCGAAATGTTTGGTGATCCCTGGTTTCGTGCAGATGCAATTCCCCCAATATTTCCAGCTGCGTTAAACCAGCCCACGCTGGCTCTTCCTTTTGAGCCCGAAGTGGAGTGGAGTATGACTGGTGGTCCCCATAATGCCTGGGGACAGATCAACCCCGCCATCTATGACACAACCCACAGCGTATTTGCTGCCATTGACTTTGCTCCATCCACTGATCATGGCGGATGCGACCCGACCCCAACCTGGGTGACTGCTTCTGCACCGGGACTGGTAGTGCGTTCCAATAATGGCGCTGTGATGGTGGACCTGGACGGCGATGGTTACGAGCAAACCGGCTGGAACATACTTTATATGCATATTGCCAAGGAAGACCGGGTCCCCCTCGGTACATGGCTTGAGGTCAATGATCGGATTGGGCACGCATCCTGCGAAGGCGGCGTTTCAACAGGCACGCATCTCCACTTTGCCAGGAAGTATAACGGGGAGTGGGTTACGGCAGACGGACCAATTCCCTTTATTATGGACGGTTGGCGTGTGGTGGCGGGTGAAAAGGCATACGAAGGAAAACTGGTTCGGGGTGATGAAGTTGTCCTTGCCGATCCTGTTGGGCAAAAATGGTCGAATATTTTCCGCGACAAACCTGAAGATGAAGAATAATTGGTTTACCAAAACAGGTCGACGGGTAATTGCAGGTACGTTGGTCTTCATATTTTTTCTTTCATCTTGTGACCTTGGTGTTGCGTATACCCCGCCTGTACCGGCCGCTACTCCCGGCATGGGCATCCCCGCTTACCAGAAAACTCCATTGCCGGTTCGTAGAACCTATGCTCCTGGTGAACTGGTGGATTACATTGCTCAAACCGGCGATACCCTGCCTGCGCTCGCCGCACGATTTAATACTACCGTGGACGAAATCTTTCAGGCTAATCCACAGATCCCGAAAGATGCGACCACCATGCCGCCAGGCATGCCGATGAAAATTCCCATTTATTTTCTCGCGCTGTGGGCAAGTCCCTTTCAGATACTTCCAGACAATGCATTTGTCAATGGACCGACTGTGATCGGATTTAATACATCTGCCTTCCTGGAATCCCAGCCGGGATGGTTAAAAAATTACCGTGTATATGCCAGCGGTAAATGGCGCACCGGTGGAGAGATTGTTGATTTTGTCGCCATCAATTACAGTGTCAATCCGCGCCTTTTGCTTGCAATCCTCGAATATCAGGGTGGCGCGCTGACTCAACCTGAACCGCCTGTAAAAAGGAATCTGCTCGGTTTCACTCGCAGGTATTGGGAAAATCCGTACCTGCAGCTGGTCATTGCCGCGAATACCCTTAATAACGGTTATTATGGCTGGAGGATGGGGCAATTACTGGAATTTGAAGGGCTTGATGGAATCCTTATTCGCCCGGATCCCTGGTTGAATGCTGCCTCGGTCTCACTTCAATATTATTTTTCCTGGATGCTTAAGGGCGATGATTACACCCACGCCATTGGTCCCGAGGGGTTGATTCAGACCTACGTGGATCTTTTTGGCGACCCTTGGAATGATTCCACGGTCATCATCCCCGGCAGTTTACAGCAACCGGAACTTCAACTTCCCTTTCAGACCGACCAGACCTGGTACTACACAGGCGGACCTCATACCGGCTGGGGCACAGGCGAGCCCCTCGCTGCTGTTGATTTTGCACCGCCCTCAGATAAGTCGGGTTGTTTCATCGCGGAAGAAAAATACTATTCGATAGCCATGGCTGATGGTCTCGTGGTACGTTCTGCCATTGAAGGCGTGGCTCTTGACCTTGATAAGGACGGCGATGAGCGTACGGGCTGGGTCATTTTCTACCTGCACCTTGCCACCCGCCAGCGCGCCCCTCTTGGATCAGAATTGAAAAAGGGTGACCTCATTGGTTATCCCTCATGTGAAGGCGGGCGTGCCACGGGTTCGCATGTTCACCTTGCGCGGAAATATAATGGGGAATGGATCATGGCTGATAGCAGCATCCCTTTAAAGATGAGCGGATGGCTTACGCATGATGGCACTCGTGAGTATCTGGGCACTCTAACAAAACAGGGTTCTGTTGTTATCGCCAGTGAATTTGGAGAATCCTTCACATCGATCAGCGGCAGTTACCCATAAATTTTTATTTTGAAGCTGCAGACCCCCCCACAATTGGGGGTGCCGCCAGGTGTATTAGGTGTATTTTACAGAGGCCGGAAGAGTGTGGCAGTTGGAAAACCGCCAATCAAGGTGATTGTTGGAACCATCGTTGTCGGCATTGATTCAGACAGTGGTGTGATGTTGCGCTTTTTTGGTTAATAATGCTCCCTGACGTGAAAAATAAAAAAAATCTCGAGACTTTCACTCCACAAAAAAACACACAGGCGGATAAACCTGTGTGTTTTTCAATTTCCTGATTACCCATTACTCGTATGCCAGCGTATCTCTCACCGTTAACCTCGACGCCCGTCTTGCAGGCAGCGCGCTCGCAAGCGTACCAAGCACGATGGTGAATATCAGCCATGCAATAACTCCGTTCACGCCGTAGACCGTGGGCATGGGTGCTGTCAGGATTGCCATACCCACCCCGTAGCAAAGTACATTTGTGATCGGTAATGAGACGAGGATGCTGACCGCCCAACTAATGATGCCGATGACCATTCCTTCGACGATCACAATGGATTGAATATCCAAATTAGATGCGCCGATGGCTCGCATTACGCCGATCTCGCGTGTGCGTTCGAGCACATTTATGCTCATGGTTCCCATCAATCCCAGCCCGCCGACAACAGCGATCAGACTTGCCATCACCAGCATAAAATAGACGAGAATATCGGTCTGGGCTTTCTGGCTGTCGATAAACTCCACGCCCAATTGTGTTGAACTGATCTGGATCCCGCGAGCTTCAAACGCCGCTTGGACCTGGTCATTAATTCGTCTCTGGGTGGCTGCGTCGTGCTGTGAGGTGATGATGCGCAGGGAATAAGCCATCTCTGGTTCGCCAACCAATACGCTGAGATATTCATAATTGACATATAACAAGGGTGGGCTGACATTCCCCGAGATGCTGTAAATGCCGACAATATGCCAGTCTGTTTCCTTGCCGTCCGCTTCGATGGTGAGCCAATCACCGACCTTCAAATTCGGAAATATGCTGAGAAGGTGATTGCCGATAACAATACCGTTCTCATCACCAGGTTTTAGCCAGCGGCCCGCTGTGATGATCGGGTCGATCAATGTGGACGTGGAAGGAGGTGCAACGAAAAGGATCTGTGTGCCAGCCTCTTCATTGCCCATTTTGAGTGTACCTGGGTACTCCAGCCAGCCTTCTGCACTTTTTACGCCAGGAATACTCTCCGCGATGTTTGCCACCTTATCAAAGCGGTAGCCGTGATCAAATGAGATATTGATGTCCGCCAGGAAGTAACCTTGAATGTCCTCCATGACCTTGTCAAAGGAAGCCCATAGATTGTAGACGGCAATGAACACCGCGCCGCCCAGGACCAGAGTGAACAAAGTGATGCCGAGCCTTGTTTTACGCCTGAATGTGTTGCGTAGTGAAATGCGGATCGGGCGGGGGATTAGCACGGAATTCTGGTTGACTGAATCAATTTTTGGTTTGGCGTTGCCACCGAGACCATAATCACTGATCGCCTCACGTACTGTTACCCGCACACTGTTGTAAACCGGATAGACCGCAGCGAGCAGGGGCACGACCAGGGCAACGATTATCTGTTGCGCGAGTGTGGCTGGATATCCCTGGTATGGACTGGCGTAGAAATTCAACCATTCCGCCATTCCACTCCCGATAAATTGCGCCGCAGCATTTGCCAGCGGGATTGCAATTAACAATGCGCCCAGGCCAAACCCCAATATCAACACAATATACATGCCGGCGATCTGCGATGTACCGCCGCCCACGGCTTTCATGATCCCGATTTGTCGTGTCTGTTGGGTCATCAGCGCAGTGATGGTATTTACGATCAGGAAGCCACTTAGTAGAACAGTAAGATAGCCGAGTATGCTAAGAACAAAGAAAACGCCTTGTGTAATATTCCATGCAAAGTGGTGCCCAGGCTGATACACATTGACATAATATACTGTCGCGCCTGCGCGTTCCATGCGGTCTGCAACTGCTTGCGCTACCTCGGTTACATGCTTCTGATCGGTTTGTTTTTCCTGCACACTGATCGACAGCTTGTCATAACTGGAGGTGGAGCCGCCAAGCCATTCCAGGGTATCTGGTGTTACATACGCGAAGACGATCTGGGCAAGGTTATATGGAAAACCCGTTACTGCATGGGTATACCCCGCCATTTTTATTTCGCGGCGTCTGCCGTTCTCCAATTCAAGTACGATCGTGTCACCAGGTTTATAGTTAAGCGAGTATGCACTCGCATCCAGGATCGTTTCCTTATCGCCGTAAATGGGAATTGATGTTTCACCGGCAGCGGGCTTGAGCAGGTTCAGCGTCAGGTCATTTGGGTTTTCCAAGGCTGAAAATTGAATATCGACATAAGTTCCATCGGCGCGAAGAATGCGTGCGCTGGTGGTGCTTGCCCCTTCCACTGCATTCACGCCTGGCATACTGCGCGCCATTTTGACCATGTCATCATTCAGCGGGTAGGCATAAACTTCTGCCTCAGATGGGTTTGCAGAAAGATAATCGCCGTCCATGCTTTCAGTCATGTATAAACCGAGGTTGCTGTTGAAGCCGACTGCGAAGGTTCCTACCATGATCGTCATGATCGTAAGAAAGGTGCGTCCCTTGTTGCTCCAAAAATCAGCCCAGACTTTTTTCCAGCGCGAACTCATTGGATATCTCCCCGCTGGGACAGATTCTCGTCCTCATGCTTGTCCGCCATTTGGCTTAACGCCTCGCGTGCTGCTTCAGACTGATTTAGTAATTCCTTCAGTTGATCGTACCCAATGGCGAGGACTTCAACAGGGCCGCTCTCAGAGGCACGAATGGATGCCAGATGTTTCTTCTCGTGGAAAAATTCGATCTCACCAAAATATTTTCCCGCCCCAAGTTGAAGCGCCACAACATCTGATTGATTGGCACGCGGCAGGATAACCTCCACTGTGCCTTTGGCGACGACATAAAACGTATCTGCATTCGATCCTTCTGAAAGGATCATCGTACCCGCTTCATAGTGCTGTGTTTTTGCAGTGCGGGTGAGCTGAAGCAGTTGTGCTGTGGTTAGCGCAGGCATGGCTTTTGCCACATATTCGTTGACAATTTCGCCATCTGCGATAAGTGCTGTGCGGTGCGCGCGTTTAGCCAACGCGCTGTCGTGTGTGACGATAATAATGGTCTTGCCTTTCGCTACCAGGTCATTGAACAGGGAAAACACAGATTCTGCTGTCTTTGAATCGAGGTTGCCTGTCGGTTCGTCTGCGATCACAACGGGCGGATCATTGGCTAATGCACGCGCGATCGCCACACGTTGCTGTTGTCCGCCTGAGAGCGCCGTGGGGAGTTTGTGCGCGTGGTCTGCCAATTCGACCAATTCCAGCAATTGCATGGCGCGGTCATATCTTTCACGCATGGGATAGGTTCGACAGAAATCCATTGGCAGCATGATATTTTCGACCACGGAGATCATGGGTAAAAGTTGAAAGAATTGAAATACAACGCCGAGGTTCTTGCCCCGCCAACGCGCCATTTTATTCTCACTGAGCTTGTGTACAGCCGTATTATTTACCCAAACTTCGCCATTTGAGGGAATGTCAATGCCCGTGATCATATTCAGCAGGGTTGTTTTGCCGCTGCCTGATTTTCCGATGATGCTGACAAATTCGCCCGCATTGATCTGCAGATCCACGTTATTGAGTGCCTGAAAATCACCGACTGCGGTTTTGTAATATTTGTTCACTTCGTGCAGGTCGATCATTGGATGATTATCTGCAGCGCTGGGTGTTTTTTGAAAAAGTGCCATGTGGATAACTAGCCTTTCTTGCGAAGGTTTTTTCTGGTGATCATCTTCGCAAGTCTGGGCACCGGGACACAGGTTTTTTATGCCTGATACCCGGATGCCTGGGTGGTTTGCTTTTTAATTTTGGTGCAGGACGTATGTCTACTTCACAAAACTTACAACGGCGGTCATACCCCAGCGTATGGCGGGATTTGAATCTGTCAACAGGATGGTGACTTCATATACTACATCACCCTGATTTTCTGAATAATTCTGACTGATGGAGAACACATTGCCATTCAATTCAGTGTCAGGGAGTGCATCCAGCTTGACTGTAACAGGCTGCCCTTCTTCGACATTGACCACGTCAATTTCGGTCAGGTCGGTGGTTTTTACCACCCACTGCGAATCATCTGCGATGGTGATGACGGGTTCGCCTGATGCCGCAAACTCGCCCACTTTGAGGTCAAGATCGGTGATCACGCCAGGGAACGGCGCCCTGACTTCCGCATTTGCCAGCGCAGCGCGGGTGCCGGCGGTATCTGCCGAAAAGGATGGGTCTTGCAGGGCGTCATAATCTCTTTGGGCAAGGAGCAGGCGGGAATTGGAATTCTGCAGGGTGGATTCAAGTTCAAGCCATTGAATGGCTTTGCGATAGTCAGCCCAGGCGTCATCCAGTGCTTTTTTGAAAATTTTGGCTGTCCCCTTCACAACGCCGCTGTTCTTTTCGGCTTGGGTCTGCTCAAGGCTTCGATCACTTAGATTTTTATAAGGTTCGAAGTCTACGCGTGCCTTATCCAGCTTGACCAGCATCGCCTCGACTGCCTCGGAGGGTGTCATCCCGCTGAATTCCGAAGGGACATCATAATTGTCCATCTTGTACTGTGCGTCGCGCACTTCCTGATAGGCGGCGGTTAATTCCTGCGCGGCTTTGGCTTGGGCGCTTTCAAGGGTCTGGGCCTGGTCCGCATCGAGACGCGCGATCACATCGCCCGCCTTTACCTCACTACCCTCGGTGAATAGAACCTCGCTGACGAGACCGCTGGCATTCAAAGCCAGTTCCGTATAGTGAACTGGCTCCAACTTCCCTTCTGCAATGATGGTGTCATCCGCTACCACGGTTGGAACCTGGGTGGCCTCCGGGGTGGCTTGTGCTGAACTGCAGGCTGCCATGCTCAAGGCAAGAATGGTCAATATTAAGAATTTGATCTGTTTCATCTTGTTTTTCCTTTGATATTTGTACCCAAATTTGGGGTTGATTTCATGTTTATGTACGACTCAGTTACTTTTAGGTTGCAGTTTTGATTGTGTGAATCCGCGACCCAGGCCCTACTATAACGTGTAACTGAAAAAAAAGACTGTCCAAGTGGACAGTCTCAGGTAAATTGTGATTCGGCCGCTTATTTTTCCAGCATCATGCTGGCTTCTTCGTTGAGCCAGCGGCGGCCGTCACGGGCGAGTAGGTCGTAGCCTTCAGGTGGGCCCCAACTACCAGGTCTGTAAACAGCCAGGGATGGGGTCTGGTGTGTTTCCCAGGTCTGTAAAATTGGATCCATCAGCGACCAGGCTGTCTCCACCTCATCTGCGCGGGTGAAGAGGGATGCATCACCCTGAATGGCATCAAGCAGAAGTCTTTCGTAGGCTTCGGGGATGGCGGTTTTTCCAAACGCTTCTGCGTAATGAAATTCCATATCCACTGAACGGGTTTCGGAAACAGTGTCCGGCGCCTTAGCTTCAAAGCGGACATGCAGGCCTTCGTCTGGCTGCAGGTAAAGCACGAGCATGTTCGGTTTGGTGGTCTGCATGGGGAACATTGCAAGAGGTGGTTCTTTGAATTGGATGATGATCTGCGAATGCTTTTCTGCGAGATTCTTGCCTGAACGCAAATAGAACGGCACGCCTTTCCAGCGCCAGTTGTTGATGTAAAGCCGCATCGCCGCATAGGTGGGTGTGGTCGAGTTCGGATTCACCTCTGGTTCGCCACGATAACCCTTGTATTGTGCGCGCACTGTACTCGCCGATACCTGTTCAGGTGTTATGGGTTGGATCGCGCTCAGGACTTTTACTTTTTCATTCCGCAAATCACTCGCGCTGAAGGACGCAGACGGCTCCATGGCAACGAGGGCGAGTAATTGTAAAAGATGGTTTTGGAACATATCACGCAATACACCGACACTGTCATAAAAACCCGCACGATGTTCAACGCCAACTTTTTCAGAGACTGTGATCTGGACGTGGTCAATGTAGGTGCGATTCCAGATCGGTTCAAAAATTGTATTGGCAAAGCGCGTAAATAAAATATTCTGCACAGTTTCCTTGCCAAGATAATGATCGATCCGGTAGATCTGGTTCTCGTTGAGCGCCTTGTGGACTTGCTTGTTCAAGGTGACTGCAGAAGCCAGATCGGTGCCGAACGGCTTTTCAAGGATCACACGCCGCCAGCCTCCATTCTCGTGGAGTTGACCAGATGCGTCAAGATTGTCAATAATGATGGGGAAAACCGTGGGCGGAAGCGCCATGTAGAACATGCGGTTCGCATCACCATTTTCCAGGGAGGCAAGGGTATCGGCAAGCTTTTTGAAATCAGCGGTCTCGGTATATTTTCCTGTCATGTAATATAAACCGGACGCAAATACATTCCATTCCTCATCTGAAAAAGAGTATCCCGCATTTTCTTGCACGCCCTTGTGTAAATGTTCACGAAACTGCTCGTCGCTAAATGGTGTTCCGCCAAAACCGAGAATTTGGAATTTCTTCGGTGTTCGCCGCTTGCGGAATAAATTAAACAGCGAGGGGATCAGCTTGCGCTGGGTCAGGTCACCTGATGCGCCGAAGATGATGATCGTTGTCAATAAACCATTATTAGTGGGGTTGTTCATGGAACACCTTTTCGCCACAGTGAGGGGATTAATAACCAATAAAATGTTGTGTACATTATGACCGGGTTTATTCAGTTTTCTTGATGGCGTGCCCGCCGAACTGGTTTCGTAACGCCGCCAGCATGCGAGCGGGATAATTTTCTTCATCACGACTGGCGAAGCGCATTTGAAGCGCGAGGGTGATGATTGGCGCGGGCACGTCGAGATCAATGGATTCGAATACTGTCCAGCGCCCCTCGCCAGAATCCGCCACCCATGGCTTGATATCCTTGAGTTCGGTGTCTTCATCAAGGGCGTTCGCAGCGAGATCCAACAGCCACGAGCGGACAACGCTTCCGTTTTGCCAAATATGTGAGATCTGGGAAAGATCCAATCCAAATTCCTTTTTGGCTTTCAGGATTCCAAACCCTTCTGCAAAGGCTTGCATCATGCCATATTCGATCCCATTGTGCACCATCTTAACATAATGACCTGCACCGTGCGGGCCAACACGACCCCAGCCGGTTTCTTTTCCTGGGGCGAGAGTCTCAAAGATGGGACGCAGCTTTTCAGTCACTTTCTCATTTCCACCGATCATCAGGCTGTACCCTTCTGTGAGCCCCCAAATTCCACCGCTGGTGCCGCAGTCAACGAAGTCAATGCCTTTTTCTTCAAGCATTTTTGCGTGCATGATCGTGTCTTTGTAATTGGAGTTGCCGCCATCAATGATGATATCACCTTTGTTTAGCAAGGCTGCAGCCTTTTCAATTGTCTCCGTGGTGGTCTTGCCGGAAGGGACCATGATCCACACGACCTTCGGTGATGAGTTTACTTTTCCGATGACTTCTTCCAAAGAGAAGGCACCTTCTGCGCCAAGCTTGATGGCAGCTTCAACGGTCTCTTTTGTACGCGCATACCCAACCACACGATGTCCACCTCGTACCAGGCGGGTTGCCATGTTTAATCCCATTTTTCCCAAACCGATTAGTGCTAATTCCATTTTGTAAAACTCCTTTTGCTTACTAAATATCCGTGGGACGGGTTTGGAACCTGCCAACGTTTGTGAATAAAAATGTCAGGCTGCCGATCTGCCTGCTACAAAAGACTTCCTGCCTCTTCATCGATCAACCAGGTCAGGCTTCCATTTACCGGCGCAATTCGTTGGGCCGGAAGTTCCTCAGGCATATGTTTACTGCCTAATACCCTGCTGAGGGTTGCGGCTTTGGCTTTGCCTGCCACCAAAAAAATGATGTTTCTACTGCTATTTAACACTTTTGGGGTCAAAGTTACTCGGTTGGCTGGTCTGTCTTGATAATTTGCTGTGACTGCAAGCGTTGGCAGATCAGTCTCCACTTGGTAGTGGGGGAACAAGGATGCCGTGTGCCCATCATCGCCCATGCCGAGCAAAACAAGGTCAAAACGCGGCCATGCGAGGGGTGGCTCAGAGAAAGCCTTCAAAATGCATGCATACTCCCTTGCAGCAGTACCAGGATCGAGTTGGGAAGGGATGCGATGAATATTTTCTTCGGGGATGGCTATTTTATCGAACAATACTTTTTTGGTCTGTCCATAGCTGTTCCCTGGGTCTTCCACGGGCACACATCTTTCATCTCCCCAAAAAAAATGGACGTGGTGCCAGTCAACTTCATTTTGAAATTGGTCTCCCAGTAATTCATAAAGCCGCAGGGGTGTACTACCGCCTGAAAGTGCGGCCAGAAAACGCCCTCGTTCTTTAATTGACTTTTTGGCGATCTCAATAAATGAACTTGCTGCGTACTGACTTAACTCACTGATACCTTTAAATGTTTTGATCATTATCCTTGCCGATTGTATCCTACTTGGACTAAAATTTGACGCATGACCCGGATCGATTTAAAGAAACTGCAATCTCTTCGCAAACGGACCTTTCATCTGCCTCCCGCAAAACGGCTTTCCTCCCCATCCCAGGCATTGACCTTCGTCAACACGCATGGCTTTATCTATTTTTGGCCGATCAAAGGCATGGACCTGCCCTCATTGTGGACAGCCGTCGCCGGAGATCGCCCTGTTGCTGATAAGCATGATGATCCGGGACATATCACCTGGGGCTGGAAGGATGATGCTCTGGATAAAAAGATATGGTATTACGCCAAAATATTACGTGGCAAAGCAACAATGGTCTCGCTGGATATTGCACCATTTTTTTATGCGCTCTCCGAAAATTATGGGGCTCCCGAAGAGGATTATTTGATTGCCTATCATGAGGGACGGTTAACGCAATCTTCAAAGCAGGTATATGAAACATTGCTCGATAACGGTGCACTGAACACATTAGACTTGCGCAGGAAGGCGAAACTATCCAACGCAAAGGATTCTGAGTTCAATAAGGCATTGGAACAATTGCAGAAAGACTTTAAAATTCTTCCCGTCGGGGTGGCGCAGGCAGGTGCATGGAAATATTCACATGTTTACGAAATTACCACGCGCCATTTCCCTGCTCTCTCTGAACAGGCACGGAAGATTACCGAATCACAGGCGCGCGCGCAATTGCTCGAGTTATATTTTAGTATGCTTGGCGCTGCCCAACTGCGGGATGTGATGAAATTGTTTGGTTGGTCGGGCGAAATTACAGATCGTACATTGAATAAATTGCTTGAGCAGAATCTGTTGGTAAAAACCGACCACCCAAAACAGCTTGGGGAATGGATTGCCCTTCGGGAAATAATTTCATGACCCGCTGACCACAATAAAAAAAACAGCCTCGTGATTTCTCACAAGGCTGTTTTTTTTATTCGTACAAAGAAACGGGAGCCGCATACTTCGGCGCTTTTGTCATGCGCATGGCCTGCTCAAAAGCGCGTTTCTCCTTGCGAAGCGCGTCGATCTTGCGCTGAGCATGGGGCGAGAAAAAGCCCGCGTAGCGTTTTTGAAGTTCCGGTTTTTGCCAGTCGTTGCCGCCGACGTGTCCGCGGCAATTTGCGCTCCCACAACCACACTCAAACTCATCGTAGGGCATGGTGTCGCTCATGGCATAGTCGAAGCAAACTTCTTCACCTATTTTAATGTCTCGCATTGCAACGAGTCCGATCTGACCCGAAAGACCCGCATTCGGATTACAGGAATGATTGACATAATCTCCTTCGCCAATGGGTCGCGGTACCAGGAATAAACGATCTTCAACCTGGATGCACAAACTGCGATCACGTTCGGGAAGGTGGATAAAGGCGTCCCATTCATAAACGACGCCCCCGAAAACGGCTACGAGCTCACCCTTCTGGATGGACTCCAACGAATAGATTCCGTTTCCATTGCCATTGGCTTTCGGGCGGCCTTCCAATTTAGAAGACAGATACGAACTTGGTTGTTTTGACATTCATATAACTTCCTTTTCAGTGGATTAAAGATGAACAGCGCCCTCCCCGGTGGTCGAGCCGGGAAAAACGCCATTGATGTTTCAAT
>JFJP01034776.1_pt1 | contig 16206 bp, 17 predicted proteins | sample 431651 | NCBI WGS metagenome assembly JFJP01 (sample SAMN02602958, study PRJNA72255) | Microbial mat metagenome, whole genome shotgun sequencing project. | biome: fresh water; feature: sink hole; material: water; isolation source: purple microbial (photo- and chemosynthetic) mats found in... | reverse complement strand
ACCAGAATCAGGTCGGTTTCCCGGTACATGGCTATGGTCTGCCTGAGATCCTGTGCCGTCTCCACGACTGAGACCGGCACGCGCATGATGCCGGCATATTTTTCGATCTGCTCGACAGCGCCGATCCTGTAGCTGTCTATGGTCAGCATGCGTACCGTGCCAGCTGGCAATCCACCAATGCCCAGGCTGTGGAGGGCCGCAAGCTTGGCTATCGTCGTAGTCTTGCCGACTCCAGTCGGACCAACCAGTACGAGCACCCGCGGCTTGACCGGTCTGGGAGCCACCGGAACCCTCACGGTGTCGCCTATCCACTCCAGGATGGACTCTTCCACGGCCTCATAGTCATCGAGAGCATCAAGACTGAACTCAGACCTTGCGCGGGCAAGCAATTCAGTGCGGTACCATTGTGAAAAGTCATTGTCTGCCAGTATTACATCGAGGGCAGCGAGCGTCGGGTGCTCCCCATCTGCCGGAGCCGGTCTGGCAGCGGATTCAGCTATGGTGGTTTTAAGTGATCGAACTTCTGTCAGCACTTCCTGGATGGCGCGTTCCTGGCTTACACGATCAAGGAGCTTGCGCTTTTCTTCCTCGATGTCGGCTTTCTTCTTCTCGCCTTCGCGGACAGCGTCATCCTTCAGGTAGAAAGTTATCTCCACTCCCTCACGAGCGAAAAGACCCATGAATCCACCAGAACGCACGGTCCGGTGGCTCAGGACCTGGGCACTCTCGCCATATCGGGCCCGTACCTTCTCCAGGACCTCCCTATGGCTCGATCCTTGTTCCACCAGGTATTGCATGCTTTATCCTTCTATCCTGATTTCGCCGATGGCTTCAACCTGGACGTCTGCCACGATCTCCGGCACGGAGAGCACGACGAGGTCAGGTATTTCCCGCTCGGTGCTCGATTTTACGAGGGCACGTGCGGCTTCTGAACAGAGTATCACCGGGAAATGCCCCTGCTTCTGCACAGCGGAGACTGCAAGAGTCAGTGCCTTGATCCATTGCCGCTGCACTGCGGGTTCCAGAGCGGACAAGGCCCCTGTGGGGGTGTCTACTCTGGCGTCTATGATCTTCTGCTCCAGCGCAGGCTCTATGGTCAATACCCGTATCGCCTTGTCCTGGTCTGCATATTGAAGGCAGATCTGGCGTCCGAGCGACTGCCTCGCTTTCTCCACGAGGAAGCCCGCGTCCTTGGTAATGCCGGAATAATCTGCGAGCGTCTCCAGAATGGAGACGAGGTTCCGGATAGATACCTGTTCGCGCAGCAAGCCCTGCAATACCTTCTGGATCTCGCCAAGTGAAAGATGTTTCTGCGCATCTTCAACAACGGCGGGATAGTCTTTCTTGAGTGCGTCCAGCATGCCCTGGATTTCCTGGCGGCCCAGTATGTCTGCGGCATAGCGCTTGATTATCTCGGTCAGGTGGGTGGCTATGATGCTGGGTGCATCGACGACCGTATAGCCAGCGCGCTCGGCCTTGTCCCGGACTTCCTCTGAAATCCATACCGCGGGCAAGCCAAAGGCCGGATCCTTGGCACGTTCTCCCTGTATCTCTTCTGAAACTCCACCGGGATTTATGGCCATGTAGTATCCAAGCCGGATTAGACCCCGTCCTATCTCCACTCCGCGTATCTTGAAGCAGTATTCGGAAGGTTCAAGCCGCATGTTGTCTATGATGCGTATACGCGGAACAACAAGGCCCATGTCTATGGCACTCTCTTTGCGGATACGCGTAACGCGTTCCAGAAGTTCCGCACCCTTGTCCTTGTCTACGAGCGGAATGAGACCGTAGCCGAGCTCCAGACTGATCGGATCCAGCGGAACGACAGGAGAAAGATCCTGCGATGGTTCGGTTTTCTTGGCAGAGCCCTCGGCCATCCGTATTTTGGCTTTGTCGGACTCCAGCACATCCTTCTTGGACAGGTTCCAGGCCAGGTAGGCCATAGCGCCTGCAAGGGGAATAAGTACGTACCAGGGAAAGCCTGGAAGGAGGGACAGCGCCATCATCGTCGCTGCGCCGATCCAGTAGATGCGGGCATTCTGGGTAAACTGCTTTGAAACATCCGACCCAAAGGTACCCTGGCTGTTGGCCCGGGTCACAATGATGCCAGTAGCTACGGAAATGAGGAGTGCGGGAAGTTGCGAGACCAGACCATCCCCGATTGTGAGGCTTGTATACGTCGTGAGGGCCAGGGCAAACGGTTCACTGTGCAGCACCATGCCAACAATGAAGCCACCTATCAGGTTGATGACACTTATGAAGATGCCTACCGTCACGTTGCCGGACACGAATTTGCTGGCACCATCCATCTGGCCAAAAAAATCGACCTCCCGCTGGATGTCGTCCTTGCGCCGCTTGGCTTCCTCTTCACCGATCGCGCCGGAGTTGTATTCCGACTCGACGGCCATCTGTTTTACAGGCATGCCATCCAGGGCAAACCTGGCGGCAACTTCCGCTATTCGGGTTGCACCTTTGGTTATGACTATCACCTGCACTGCAATGATGATTATGAAGATAATGAAACCGACGACCAGGCCCTCCGTGCCCCCCGAACCGACAACAAAGGTGCTGAACGCCTTGATGATGCGTCCATCGAAATCTGCTCCCTTGGTAAGGATGAGCCGGGTGGAACTTATATTGAGCGCAAGGCCGAATATGGTCGTCACGAGCAGCATGGTCGGGAAAATGGAAAAATCCACGGCACGCTTGGCTGAAAGGACGAGGAGGAGTATCAGTATCGCCAGTGCAAGGTTCACGGCCATGAGCACGTCAAGAAGCACCGTCGGCAGCGGGATGATTATCATCATCACGATGGAGATGGCTGCTATCGCAACGGTGTAATCGGAGAGGTTGGTTGTAAAAGTTTCCCTGAGGACGCGCCTGTTATCCGACATACTGGTTCAGCATGCTACCCTATATTGAAGGATTCAACAACGTGGCAGCCCGGCATGAAATGGTTCATGTTCCCATCGAGGCGTACTTGGCTGCTACGCGCTGGTCGATTTTTGCAACATGGGCCAGGATCTTTGAAATGGCATCGTAGTACGCCTCCGGTATCGCATCTCCGACATCGGCCTCGGCATAGAGCGCCCTCGCAAGCGGCCGGTTCTCGATGATCGGTACCCCGCTCTCCCTGGCCAGTGTCCTGATCCTGAAGGCCATTTCGTCGGCTCCTTTTGCGGTGACCGTAGGAACGGCCATGCTCAGCGGGTCGAATTCTATGGCTATGGCATAATGCGTCGGGTTGGTGACGATGACATCCGCTTTTGGAACATTGACCGTCATGTTCCTTGACATTATTTCCCTCATGCGTTCCTTGAGACGGCCCTTGATCTGGGGGTCGCCCTCGAACATCTTGCGCTCTTCCTTGACTTCCTGCTTTGTCATCTTGAGGCGCTTCTTGAACTGGATGCGCTGGAAAATATAATCGGGTACGGCCAGCGCGAGCATCAGTATGGCAGCCTCGATGATGATGCGCATTATGATACCGGCTATAAATACAACGGAATTCCATATCGTAGAAGAAAACAGCCTCGTCAATCGTGGCATTTCGGCAGTGATGTTCAGGTATGCCACCACACCGATGAGGACAATCTTGAACAATGATTTTGCAAGGTTGAAAAGTGCTTCACCCGAGAACAGGGTCCGCTTGAAATACTGCCCGAATTTCGGGACAACCTTTTTGAAGTCCGGTTTGAGCGGCTTGGTGGTAAAGAGAAACCCACTCTGCATGACGTTGCCAAAGACACCGGCTACCATTGCGATGATGGCTATGGGGAGCACAAGCCGAGGGAAATAATACATGAAGGCCCCACCGAGCCGCGCGCCTTCTGTGACAGGATCGATTTCTATTGAAACCATGAAAAACCAGCGCGTCATATCACGGAGCGTCGTGAAGATCCAGGGTCCAAAAATAGACAGGGCTACCGAGGTCATGAGCAGGCCTATTGCGGCTACGAGGTCGGGACTCTTGGGAACCCGCCCCTCTTCACGCTCCTTCTTGAGCCTGTACTCGGTGGGATCTTCAGTCTTGCCCTCATCTTCAGGAGCAAACCACTGCAGGTGTATGCGGGAAAGATCGAGTATCCCGGATGAATCACTCATGGTCCGGCTCCAGTGTTGCCGGCAGTGCCCTGCACGATGCCCGCGACAGTTTCAAATCCTATATCGATGAGCCCGGAAAATGCCTCAATCATATAGGGCATGGCCGTTGCCAGGAGGAAAAAGGCTACCAGTATGGAAATGGGGAAACCTTCACTGAGCAGGTTGATCTGAGGAGCGGCCTTGGAGAGGAGTCCCGTCGTTACTGATACGAGTATGAGCGTGCCAAATACGGGGAACGATAGTATGAGGGCGTTCTGGAACAGCGATCCGAGCGATCCGGCAACATATCCAAGAAAATCAGCACGCCTGGTCAAGAGGTCGGTTGCGCGCAATGCCTGGAAGCTACCCCTGACGCCGATGAGGAAGAGCCGCTGGAAACCACTCGTTGAAACAAACACGAACATAGCTATGAGGTTGAGGAACTGGCCGACGACGGGTATTTCTATCTGGGCCAGTGGATCATACGTTTCTGAAGCGCCAAAGCCCATCTGCAACGAAAAAAATTGCCCCGCGGTGGTGAATGCGTTGAACACCATGGTAAGGAAGAAACCGATGATTATGCCAATCATGGCTTCACCTATGACTATCCCGACGAAAGCGCCACCGGTGGCCGGCATGAGGTAGCCCGCTTCCTTGACCCATGGAAAGACAGCGGATGCGGCAAAGCCTGCAAGGCCGACCTTGGCCACCTGGGGTATGCCATCACCCGACAACAATGGCGCTGTCTCTATCATGGCGAGTATCCGCACGGCGATGATGAAGAACAGATCGGCGTTGGCCAGAATCTCGTTCAGCACGTGCCCATACCCGTCAGCCAGCCATCGAGGGGATCAACTCAAAAAGACGCCGCGTGTACTCGGCAAGATGTGTGAACATCCAGCCTCCAAGCAAGGCCAAGATGAGCATGATGGAGGCGATCTTGGGTACGAAGGTCAGCGTCTGTTCCTGGATGCTGGTTGTAGCCTGCAGGATACTGATGACCAGACCCACGACCAGTGCCGTTATCAGTATCGGGGCGGCCAGGATGAGGATTTCAAGAACTGCACCGGTCATGAGGGCGGCAGCATCTGCTACATTCATGCGCCATTCCTCATGAACGACTCGACAAGCTGCCTGACCATGAGGTTCCAGCCGTCCACCAGCACAAACAGGATCAGCTTGAAGGGGGTGGAGATCATTACAGGAGGCAACATGATCATACCCATGGACATGAGGGTCGAGGCTACGACCATATCGATGATGATGAACGGAATATACAGCAGGATACCTATCTTGAAGGCTATCGTAAGCTCAGAAAGGATGAACGAGGGTATCAGTACGTAGGTCGGTACGTCGGCCAGCGACTGCGGTTTGGGGAGTCCACGCATGCTCATGAACAGCCTGATGTTCTCGGGGTCACTCCTCATCTGTGAATACATGAATATCCTGAAAGGCTTTTCAGCAGCCCTATAGGCTTCCTCGACTCCGATCTGACCATCGGCAAGCGGTTTAATCGATTGTGTATACACTTCATCAAAAGTTGGCCACATGATGAACATGGTAAGGAATAGCGCGATGCCCATCAGCACCTGGCTTGGCGGCACCTGCTGGAGGGAAAGGGCACGTTTGACGAAGTCCAGCACGATGGATATGCGCAGGAAGCTGGTAACGAGGATTATCATGCTCGGTGCCAGCGACAACACAGTCAGCAACAAAAGCAACTGGAGGCTGAAGGCGACTTCCTGTCCAGTCTCGGGTGAGCGGACCGCCAAGTCTATAAACGGTACAACCGGCAGATTCCGGGGGATGGCGGTTGTCGCAGTGGCAGCACCCGACGGGAACGCCCTCTGGGCTGGCTGTGCACTTGGAATCGGAACGCTGCGCGCGGTATCAGCAGGGCTGGAAGGAAACACCGCTGTAGCAGGTGTTTCCTGAGCCCATGCTCCTGTTGCAAACACAGTAATCATTATAGCTATATGCAATGCTCTTCGCACGAAATCCTCCAGGACGACGGAGCGGTTGCCCGCGTTGCGGAAACTCTAGAATTTTTTCAGGCGATCCTTCTGGCGGCTAAAAAATTCACTGGGGTCTGAAATCGTGTGAACCCGGCCTGGTTTGCGGCCAAGGAGTTCGCCGAGCATGATGTTGAAATCCTTGCGCGGGGTCTGGGGAGCCTCTGCCGCCCTGAGCGCCAGGGCGTCAATCACTTCCTTGTCCTTGATCTCGGAAATCAAACCGATGGATGAGTCGGTTGCCCCGACGAGCCAGGCAGCATCGCCAACAGAAACGACATGAAGGCTTCTGCCCGTAGCAATGTTTGTGGATGCAAGGACGCGGAGGTAGGTGTCGGTTGATGGCGCCGCTCTGGCCGACCGTCTGAGCAGTGCATACAGACCGTATATTGCAGCAAGTACGAGTCCAAGCACGAACACCATGCGCAGGAAATACGGCATGATTGACGTACTCGCCGAAGTTCCACCGGGAACTACAGCATCGGGCAGGACGAGGGTAGTCTCGTCGACTGCAGCAGCGGGAACTGAAGTTGGGGGTACAGAGGCCTGCGCGCCTGTGACTGTGGCGGAGGCGGTACAAAGTATGGCAATGCAACAAAAACGTCTAAACCGGCTCATGTCACCCCCGGTCCGCATTGTACCTTGAAGAGGCCGGAAAGACAACGAGTCATGAATCGAATATTAAGGTGAGGAGCAGTACGACTGCAGAATCCTGGATCAGCTCAGGTCAGCCATGCGCTCCATCGGAGAGACAATTTCAGTAACGCGCACCCCGAAGTTTTCGTCGATGACCACGACTTCTCCCTTGGCGATAAGTTTGTGGTTGACGAGGATGTCGACGGGTTCGCCGGCAAGCTTGTCAAGCTCGATGATTGTACCTTCGCCTATGCCGAGTATGTCCTTGATCAGTTTCTTGGTACGCCCGAGCTCTACCGTCAGCTCCATGTAGACGTCCATGATCAAGCCTATGTTGCCCGATTCCTGGGCGGAGTGTCCGAGCCCAAGATTGGCAAACTGCACGGGCTGGACATTGGGCTGGGCCATGGCCGGGTACATCCCCTGCTGCTGCTGCATGCCCATCATTGGCTGCTGGTACATCGGTTGTTGCTGCTGCTGATAGCCCATCGATGGCATCCCGCCCATGGATCCTCCACCCTGGGGCATCTGGCCCCCCATAGACATCTGGCCGCCACCCCTGGATTGCTGGGGCTGGGGCTGGGCCTGCATACCGGAAGCGAGTACAATATCCTTGGCAAAAGTCTGGGAGTAGATTTCCCAGAGCTTGAAGCGGGCTCCGGCTATGGACAGGTCGTAGGCTACCCTTACGAATTCACCCGCAGGAAAACGTGCAATGGCTTTCGGTCCGAAAGCGCCGGCAGCAACATCTGACTGGATGGAGCGGTTGCCGGATTTTTCAGTAAACGCATTGATGGCCGAGCCAGTCAGGCTGGAAATGCACTCGGAAACGACTGAAACGGCCATCTCATCAAGTTCTGACAGCGATTCGTCCTGATTGGCAAGCGAGGCTATCTTCAGGGCTGTGTCTTTGGGTACCAGGAAAAGATGGTCGCCCGGTATTCCACCAACCATGTCGATCTTTACAGCCAGTATCTCGTCGGGCAACGAAGGCAACATGCCATCCCGGGTCGTCGAGTCGGTCTTCGGAGCGGAGAACGTGGCGTCCTGTCCGGTCATCATCGACACGGTCTGCGCGTGGGTATCGCTCAGCTCTGCCAGTATGGAATTGAAAGACTGCAGGTCGGCGGCCGACAGGCCTCCGCCTGAAGACTTAGGGGACGGCGAGCCGCCCGCGCTAGGATCGAGTCCCGCCAGCAGGGAATCTATCTCGTCCTGGGAGAGAGCGCCGTCACTCATAAGAATCCTCACCTTCCGCAGCCAGTTCTTCGTATTCCTGCTGGCCGAGCTCTTCGAGCCGCTTGCTTATCTGAACAGCCATCTTCTTGCCGATGACGCCAGGGCGGCACAGGAATTTCTTCTTGTTGCCGACGTTGAGTACCATGGGATCGTCTACTTTGACGTTGTAAAGCCGGATGATGTCGCCGAGGTTCAGGTTCAGCACGTCACGCACGGTGACCTGTATTCGCCCGATTTCTGCTATGACCGGTACGTCGATTGTCGATAGTTTTTCTTTAAGGATATTGAGGTTCTCGGTAGTAGCGCCGCGACGCACTGACGAGTACCAGTACTGCGCTGATAGCTTTGAAATGATCGGTTCGATGGTCAGGTACGGTATGCAGAGGTTCATCATGCCCTCGACATCGCCGATCTTGGTCTCGAGCGTCACGAGCACCACCATTTCTGTCGGCGGTACGATCTGGGCAAACTGCGGATTGACCTCGATCTGGGATAGCCGGGGACGAAGGTCGATGACCTGGGTCCAGGCTTCGCGGAGGTTGCCGAGGATCTTGACGATGATGCCTTCCATGACGGAATGCTCGATGTCGGTCAATTCGCGGGTGAGCTTGGAACCTTCACCGGCTCCGCCGAAGAGGCGGTCTATGATGGTAAAGGTAACGGCCGGATCTATTTCAAGTATTATCTGACCCTTCAACGGATCCATGCTTACGACGGCAAGCGTGGTGGTCGTCGGGATGGACCTGATGAATTCTTCGTAGGTCAGCTGATCCACCGATGCGACGTGCACGTTTACCAGGATGCGGAGCGAGGCGGACAGGCTCGTAGTGGTAAGACGGGCAAATGTCTCGTGCATGTTCTGCACCGTGCGCATCTGCTCCTTTGAAAACTTGTCAGGGCGCCTGAAATCGTAGATTTTTATCTTGCGCGAGTCAGTTGCCGACTGCACCGTCTCGAGGGACGTATCGCCGGCGTTGATGGCGGTGAGTAGCTGGTCTATCTCGTCCTGCGACAGGACTTCAGTCATCTGTTCATTCCGCCTTACATAATTGCATAGAAAACCGCATTTAGCAACGTCGTGACATTAGTCACGTCGTGACATTACAACTGGTTCCTCGAGAAGGTCTGGAAGTAGATATCCTTGATTCCAGGCTTGGTTAGTATCCGGTTGAGCATCTCCCGTAGCTCTTCCTTGAGCACCCGTTCCTCATCGGGCATAAGCACCTGAATACTCTTCATGCTAAAAAAGTTACGGAGCGCATCCTGAATTTGATATTTCCGCGATGTCAGTTCGGTCTGAATTTCCTTGTCAGCAGGATCATACGCCAGATTGAGCTTGATCATCACCGACCAGGGCTCCTTGTCTATCGTGCTCGTCGTTATCTGGTCAATTGCCGTGAAGGTTGACCAGATGGGAGTAGCCCTCTGGTATTCCTCAGAGGTTGGAACAGTCGTCATCGGTTTGGCCTGACGGTTGAGGAGGCTCACCGTCACCACGACGATTACGATTATGAAAATCACGGCCCCAAGCCCGATGGCTATCCACTTGAGCAGGCCCAGGATTGCCTTGCCGCCGCCTTTTCCCTTTGGCTTGTCGACAATTTCCTGTGTTCCAGCAAAATCCGCGTCGCCTTTATCAAAATCATCGCTCATGGGTGCATTCCTCCGGCCATTTACAGATGGGCATCATCGAGTATGATGATGTCGACGCGTCGGTTATAGGCGCGCCCCTCTTCAGTTGAATCGTCAGCGATGGGGACCGTGGCAGCAAGTCCAGACACCTGGAAACGCTGTTCAGGCACACCAAAATCGCTCAGGTAATGTAGCACACCCAAGGCTCGCGCAGTCGACAGTTCCCAGTTTGACTGCCACGGGCCAGCCGGATCGGTAGAAGCGGAATCGGTGTGGCCTTCTATCCTGAACTTGCGGCCAGCCAGCTCCTGTGACTTGAGGAGCTCGGAAAGCCGTATGAGCATAGTTCTGGTTTCTTCTATATTTATATCGGCACTTGCCGGTTTGAAGAACGCATCGGATGCCAGCGAAATGATGATGCCGCGCTCATCGGAACTGATGCGGACCTTGTTTGACTTTATCTCGGGCTGAAACAGAGAAACAGCCTTCTTCTTGGCTGTAGCGAGCATCTTGCCCTTTTCCATCGAAGGCAGGGACATCACGGAATTACCGAGTTCAGCCAGACGACCTACGGAAAGCGTATTACCGCCGGTCGAGGAGCCCATGCCGATGTTGGCAAGGCTCGATATCATCTGGTTCATCTGGGCTGGTTCTATCTCGCTCGTATCGAATAAGGCTATGAAGAAGCAGAGGAGCAGGGTGACCATGTCGCCGTATGTGACGATCCATTCGCCTATGCCACCCAGGTTCTGGACTTTCTTCTTTCTTGCCATGTTTCCGCTCCCTAGGCCGCGGGATGAAGCTCTTCAAGCTTCTTCTGGTTGACGGGCGACAGGTATGCTGCGAGCTTCATCTGGAGGATATGTGGATTATCGCCCTGCTGTATCGAAAGTACACCTTCTATAACCATTTCCATTACTTTCGTTTCATCGGCATCCTGAGTGGCTAGTTTTCCACCTATGGGGATAAACAAAAAGTTGGCCATGATGGCACCGTAAAACGTGGTGATAAGGGCTACGGCCATATTGGGGCCAATGGCACTTTTATCTTCCAGGTTCTTGAGCATCGCTATAAGTCCCTGAACCGTTCCCAACATGCCGAAACCGGGGGCTAGCTTGCCCCACTGGTCGATCATCTTGAGCTTTACACCGTGCCTATCGTTCATCTGGGTAAGTTCGTTCTCCAAAATATTCCGGATGACTTCTGGATCGGTTGAATCGACGACCATACGCAAGCCACGTTTCATGAAAGCGCTATCGATACCTTCGATTTCTTCTTCAAGCGACAGAATTCCTTCCCGCCTGGCCCGTTCGGAAAGTGAAAGCAAGGACTCTGCAACTTTCATCTCCGCAAAATCCGGAACTACGAAAATTTTTCCTATGACCTTGAAAATCCCAAGTGTATCCTTGACGCTGTAATTGAGCATCAAGCCCATATAAGAACCAAATACGGTCATGAATACCGAAGGAATATCAATGTAAGTGCCAAGCGTACTTCCGGCTATGTAAATCGACGCTATGATTGCAAACCAACCGCCGAAAAAACCGATATACGAAGCAAAATCCATCACCTACTCCTCATTCTTGAATGCGCCTATAAGACGCCGGTATTCAACGATCCTATCAATCACGACCTGCACGCTTTCAAGTACGGTGATTCGCTTGCCAGACAGCATCGCGATCGATGTATCTGGAATCCGCTCAATATACTCGACCTGATGCGGATTGAGCCAGAACACAGTCCCCGACAACCTGGTCAGTTCTATCATAGCCGCCTCCGCACATTCATGTCCTTACCTTACCTCTTGAGCTGCAGGAGTTCCTGGAGCATCTGGTCAGAAGTCTGGATCGTCTTGGAGTTGGCCTGGAAGCCGCGCTGCGTCACGATCATGTCGGTAAACTGCTCAGCCAGGTCGACGTTGGACATCTCGAGGGCGCCGGCTATGAGCTTGCCCTTGCCGGCGATGCCGGAGGGGCCGATGTTGGCCATGCCGGAGTTGTTGGACGCCACGAAGTTCGTCTCGCCAGTCTTCTCGAGCCCATTGGGGTTCGTAAAGCTGGCAAGCGCTACCTGGCCAAGGGTCCTGGTGGAACCGTTGGAGTAGACAGCGGTTATCATGCCTGACTGGTCAATCTTGAAGTTCTCGAGATAGCCCATGCCATAGCCGTCCTGCGCGAACACCTTGGTGCTTGACGCTTCCGCAAACTGGGTAACGGTACTGCGCACGCTGCCGGCGGTTCCCAGATTGAGCGCGAAGTTCTGCCTGGTCTGCGCACCACCCTCGCCGGGTGTGGTATTAGCCACGTCGAAGGCTACGTTCACGGTGAGCAGGCCTTCCTCGCCGGATGGATTGCCCTGTCCGTCGACGACCCTGCGGAGGGTGCCGAGGTTGTCGAACTCTACGATAAACGTATTGCCCTGCTGTCCTTCGGGGGTAAGCCCGACAGCGGCGTTGGTCGCGGCAACGGCTTCCGGATCTACGATGACGGTAGCCTGCCACTGGTTGGGCTGACCTATCACGCGGGCAAACTCCACACGGAGCGTGTGTTCGGTACCGAAAGAATCGTAGACCTTCTCCTCGACACGCCAGGTACCCTGCCTGACCGTCTCGGCGGCGGCACCTTCTGGAATCTCGGGCAGGCGCTTGTCGAGGTTACAGGCCAGGAAGACCTGCTCGGTAGCCCGGGCGGGATCTTTGGAACCGACAGGAATCGTCAGGTCGTTGAGTGCACCCGACGTATTGAGTACTTCAACTCCATTGACCAGTTCGGCATTCCAGCCCTGGACACGCAGGCCGTTGCCGGGATTGACGAGGCGGCCATCGGCATCGAGGCCAAAGGCGCCGGCGCGGGTATACATGGTCTGGTCACCCTTGGCCAGCACGAAGAAACCGTTGCCCTGGATGGCGAGGTCTGTCATCACACCGGTAGTCTGGAGCGAGCCCTGGGTATGGATCGTATCTATGGACGCGATCGACATGCCAAGGCCGATTTCCTTGGGGTTGACGCCACCGACTTCTTCTGTCGGCTTTGCGGCACCGGACATCTGTTGGTACAGCAAGTCCTGGAAGTTGGCGCGACCCTTCTTGAAGCCGGTGGTGTTGACGTTGGCTATGTTGTTGCCGAGCACGTCCATGCGGACCTGGTGGTTCTGGAGGCCGGCGACGCCTGAATACAATGAGCGCATCATATCAGCGCCTCCTTACTCTTCAACTTTACTGACCTGTTCAAGGTCGTAGAATGAACCATCGACCATGACCAGGGGGAACTCTCCGCGGACGACCTGCGACACCTTGCCGTAGATAGCCCGCTCTCCGTCCAGCACTTCGACATTCCTGCCGAGCAGGGACTGAGCCTCGCTGGAGTTGAGTACGCTGGACAGTTTGCCAAAGCTTGACGCCATGTTGGTCATCTGTTCCAGCGACGAGAACTGTGCCATCTGGGCTATGAATTCCTTGTCCTGCATCGGGTTCGTTGGATCCTGGTGCTGGAGCTGGGTGATGAGGATCTTGAGGAAGTCATCCTTGTCGAGATCCGCCTTGACTTGCTTGCCGCCACCGAGTTCCTTGTTGAGCGCGTCGACCTGGAGCCTTGTCCTCGTCGCGTCTGTCTGGCTCATCCTTAGGTCTATATCCATGGATCGCTCCTTACCTTACACAAATACATCAAGCAGGCCATCGCGCCCTGCTGCGGCTATGACAGGAACGGCTGCATCCAGTTCCCTGAGCGAACGGCTCCAGTAGGGGCCGTCATTGTCGCCCCGGCTTCCGTCTCCATTGCCATTTTCAGTTCCCGATGCCATATCGTTCCGTACCTCGACCTCAAGCGCCGTCGTTTCAAATCCGCTCTCCGCAAAGGCATCCTTCAGCGCGTCCAGAGACGAACGGAAGGCCTCGCCAGCAATATCGGACTCCACGATGATCTTGCCGCTTATTTGCTTTTCGGTCATTTTCAGTTCTATCTTGACGCCTCCAAGCGAATCCGGGTCCAGACGAAGGCGGATGATGCCTGAATCACCATGCTGGAGCACAATCTGCGCCGAACGTACAATATCCGTGGCTCCAGTCTGAAGCCGGGACGCGAGGGCGTCAGCAAAGGATTGCGGTGAGGCAGCGGGATTATCTTTGGCCAGCGCAACGGTCTTGTCAGTTTCACCACCGGTCCTGGCAACTAGCCGTCCGGCGAACGTCGAGTCCGCATCAGACCTGGAAGACTCGCTCTTCGTTGCTTCCGCTGCGGATTCGCCTTCGGGACGGGGCTTTGCCTGGCCTTGTCTTGCGGTAGCTTCTTTGGCCGCTTTCATGCGCAGGTCCATGACGGTTACTTTGGTTCCGTTCCTGTCGGTCTCGGTGCGCGCGCCGACCATCTCGATGCTGGAACCATCACGTCCACCTCGATTCACGGAGCCTGCATTTCCCGTTTGCGGGCGGAGCGTAACGCCCTTGTCAGCGGCACTCAGGGTGGCGGCACGGGCAGTGGCGGCTAGCACCGAAGCATCGAGGCCATCGGCGGCAGCTGTGCCGTTGCGTGCCTTCTCGGGCCTGGCTGCTGGTTTCTCATCACGCACCGCTACTGGAGTAGTGGCAGCCCTGGCAGCAGGGGCTGCCGAAGACGCGGCAAGGCGGCCTGATTCCTGATTGGTGCCAGTACGGTTGGCCTGGACGCCCGTTTCAGCCGCGTTCTCTTTGTTTGCCGGTTGCCTCTCGGCAGTCTTCCGGGTTTCAATCCGGGAGTCCTTGTTCAAGACGGCTTTGAGCGTTGTTTTTTCTGCGTTTGCGTTTGGTGCCGGTTCCGCTTTCGCGGAACGGAGGCCAGAAAGCAGCTTTACGAAGGATTCGTTTACAGCGGAAAGCGGCTTCACTGATCGGGCAGCGCGGTTGGAAGCGCCGGTGCCGTTCTGTACGGCGGCTATACGTGGTAGCGCCAGCATCTATGCAGGCTCCTTTCGCGTCCGGCTTCGCCGGACCGCCAGAAGAGCCGGTCAAGCGCTAGTCCAGTGACGCAGGTTTCTCGTTCATCTTGCGTTGCAGCGTAGCGGAACGATCCGCGGGCAGCAGCGACAGCCAGTACGCTACGACAGACGCCTCACCGGTCTGTGCCGCGATCTCTTCAACCGCCCGCAACACATCGATAACCGTCTGATCGTCGGACGCCACCAGGATCTTCACCGCATCGGCGGGCGGCATGCCGCTTAGATACCTGGCGTTCTGTTCAACGTTCGCCCTTCTATTCTCGTACCGTTCTGCCATTTGTTTGAACGAATTCTCACGTTCATCGAGAGTCTTGGCACGATCTTCTATTTCCTGGGCCATTGCCTCTATGGCGGACTGGCGCTCAGCGGCTATTTTCTCACGTTCAGCGAGTTCCTGACGCATAGCTTCAACTGCTTCCAGTTGCTTGGCAAAGCGTTCATCATCAAGCAGGGTCGGTGAATCGGCGGGCAAGGCGTTTCCAGTCCGGGTCCGCAGCCCCGCAAGCCTCAGGGCCGGTGCAAAAAATGCCTTGGCATCCATGATGCCCAGATAGTCGAACCAGAACAGTCCGCCTATGGCGAGCGCCAGTATCATGATGAGCATGACGACGATCCTGCCGAACACACGCCGCTTACCGAACGATGCCATGGTGCCCCTCTACCTGCGATTCGCTACTGAGAATGCTGGCAACGACACGCGCGTGCGCACCGTTGGCCAGGTCGTCCATTGTCTTCGTTTCTTCACGGGAGACGGCCTTGTAGTAAGCCGATGCCTCGCGCTCGCGCAGCTTTGACACGAGTTCCTTGGCCTGGCGGACCTTGACATACTCGATCCTGGCGGCTTCACGCTCAGTCTCGGCACAGGCAAGAGCCTTCATGAGCCGCTCACGTTCCTGCGTCAGGCGCAGTGAGTACAACTCGCCCGCCCTGTGGTCAGCTGCGTTGCCGCCCTTTCTGAAGCGTTCCCTGGCCCCATCGAGCGTAGCACGGGCGTTTGCCTCGAGGGAAAGGTTGAGGCGGTCACATACCGCCGATTTCTCTCCAAGTTTAGCCTCGGCTATCGTCACAGCGTACGAACGCAGTTCGAGTACCCGTTCCAGCCTGAACGCGAAGCGCTTCATGGAGTATCTCCGACAGGCTCGGCATCAGGGTTTTCTGTGACCAGATGAGGCCTGTGATCGGGTTCGGCAAAAGCTGTGAGCTCAGACGGTGGTATCGTCAATCCGGCTATGTCCCCGAGCCTCTTGATGGTATCTGCTATAGGCGCTTTTTCATCGACAAGCTGCATGAGGAAGGCTTCAATGGACTGACGTTTGGCAATCGCTTCATCGATGCCGGGATTCGTGCCCTTGACGTAGGCGCCGATGTTTATCATGTCCTCGGCTTCCTCGTAGGTAGCCATAAGCTTGCGGACTGCGCCCATCGCTTTCTGCGTAATCGGCCCTGTGACGGCCTGGGAGAGCCTGGAGATCGACTTGAGCACATCGACAGCCGGATAATGGTACCGCTCCGCGAGTTTCCTCGTGAGCACCACATGGCCATCGAGGATACCGCGTACGGTATCAGACACGGGCTCGTCCATATCGTCGCCATCGACGAGTATCGTGTAGACGCCTGTGATGGAACCCTTCTG
>JFJP01031741.1_pt1 | contig 16209 bp, 15 predicted proteins | sample 431651 | NCBI WGS metagenome assembly JFJP01 (sample SAMN02602958, study PRJNA72255) | Microbial mat metagenome, whole genome shotgun sequencing project. | biome: fresh water; feature: sink hole; material: water; isolation source: purple microbial (photo- and chemosynthetic) mats found in... | reverse complement strand
GTTGAAATCAGCGGTTGCGTTATCGGTTTTATCGTCCAATGACACCTTAAAAACTTGTGTAGTGTTAGACGCATTAACCAAAAATCGCCACAATTCCAATCAACAATTGGTTGGGCAAGGGGTTGCCAATGTGGTGGTTTTTATGACAGGAGGAATGTCAGGGGCTGGAACAATGGGGCCTACCTTAATCAACGTCAATAGCGGTGGACGAGGTTTGCTTTCGGCGTTTATTGAAGGTGGATTTGTGGTGCTGGCGATTGTTTGGCTGCTCCCTTTAATTGCCTGGATTCCTATCAGTGCGTTAGCAGGGATTCTCCTCGTTGTCGCATTTAGAATGTTTGATTGGCACGCTTTCAACCTGCTTAAACACCCTGATACTCGGTTTGATTTTGCGGTAATCGCGGCGGTTGTGATTGTGGCTGAAACGGTTGGCTTGATTGCCGCTTCTGGCACGGGAATTGGTTTGGCGATTTTATTATTTATTCGTGACCAAATTCGCGTTACGGTGTTACGTTGGCGTGTCACCTTAAAAGAAACCTCTTCCAAAACCTATCGTTTGGAATCTGAACGGTTGTTATTGCAACAACACGGGGAAGAAGCGGTGGTTTATGATTTACAAGGCAATCTATTTTTTGGCACAACCGACCATTTATTCATGGATTTGGAAGCGGATTTAGCCGCTTGCAAATGGTTGTTATTTGATATGCGTCGGGTGCAATCCTTAGATTACACTGCCGCGCATTTGTTTTCTCAGATGCAGGATAGATTAAAACAACAAGGGGGTGAATTGCTGTTCAGTGGAATGCCAACCTGTTTACCGACAGGACAAGATTTACAGCGGTATATGAAAGAAGTCGGATTGCTTGATGAAAATGGCGGCGGCATTTTGATTTTTGAAACCCGTGATGAAGCGTTGGAATGGATGGAAAATGCGATTTTATCGGCAACAGGTTGGACACAACCCCAAGAGCAAGCCGCAACACTGGATTTGTGTCAAATTGAATTATTACGCAAAACCGATGCAGCAACGATTGACGCGTTGCGTCCTTGTCTACAGGAGCGCACGTTTGCGGCGGGGGAGAGGATTTTTTCTTCAGGCGATGTTGGGGATGAAATTTATTTAATTCGCCGTGGTGTGGTGAAAATTTTACTGCCGCTCAAAAGTGGCAAGCAGCATCATATTGCCACCTTTAATCGCGGAGATTATTTTGGCGAAATGGCGTTTCTTGACCGCAATAAGCGTTCTGCCAATGCGGTTGCCAAAACCACTTGTCAGCTTTATAGCTTATCGCGGCAAGAATTTAATCGCCAAATTCAACAAAATCCTGTGTTAGGAGTGCGTATTTTTGCCCGACTTGCCAATGCAATTTCATTGCGGTTGCGGCAAACAGACAGTGAGCTTTCCATGATTGAAGACAGATAAGCCGCAGGTTAGCAAAAATTTTTTAATAGCGGGCTTTAATGGCTTGGGCTAATTGATGAACTGCCATCGCATATTTATCACTGTGATTATATTTTTTAATCACTTCAAAATTTGGATACACTGCCCATAATTCTAAGCCAGCGGATGCGCCTAATTCGATAGTTTGAACATCAGGGGCAGCGTCAGCAGGCAGGCTAACTGGCTGGTTAAATTGCCAACCGTGTTGTGAAAAATAATTTGCCACACTGCCAATCGCGTCTTCACTATTCCATAAATCGCGTTTGCCATCTTGATTAAAATCCACCGCAAGTTTTAAAAAACTACTGGGCATAAACTGCCCTAAGCCCATCGCCCCAGCCCACGAGCCTTGAGGTTCGCGTGGGTCTACGCCCTCTTGGCGGCTCATAATCAAAAAGTTTTCTAATTCACGCGAAAAATAAGCCGCGCGGCGCGGGGTATCAAAAGCGAGCGTGGTTAGCGCGTCAATAATGGATGTTTTACCTGTATTGCGCCCAAAAAAAGTTTCTACACCAATAATGGCAACAATATATTCGGGGTCAACATGATAAGTTTGACTGGCTTTTTCTAGCGTGGCGGCATTATCACGCCAGAAGTTTACTCCACGACTGATATGCGCTTCAGTGAGAAATTTTTTCCGATAGCGTGTCCAACTGCCAAGACTTGGATGTAACGATTTTTTATGGCTAGGAGCTTCTGCCGTTTCTAAGCGTTCAACCGAGGCTAAATGCTGGGCTTGTGAAAACAAACCATTCAGATACTCGCGTGAAAAACCTTGTTTTTGTACCATTTCATCAATAAAAGCCTGTGCTGCACTGGATTGGGCATATTGACCTTGTAAGACAGCGGCAGAATAATCCCCCACTTCACGCCGCGTTTTTGAGCTATCTTGTTGAGGAATTTCAATGGGTTGTTTAATGGGTGGCGTGGTGCTAGTCGTGCAACCTGCTAAAAAAAGCGTTACAACGGCTTTAATGACTAATTTACGGTTTAGTTGTTTCATGGCATCCTCTTTAAGTTGAATAGCGTGCGAAAAAGAACCCAGCCTAAAAAGCCAAATACTAGTAGTAAAGCGGATTCGGTGATTAGGTTAGCGATTTTTTGGGTGTTAGAAATCGCAAAAGAAAAAGGTTGATACTGCGCAAAAGCCGTGGCTTGGGCTTTTTCACTGACTTTAAAATGGTCGCCTGGTTGGCAATGATTTTCTGTCGGAAAAACATAGCAAGCAGGATTTTTTAAGTTTAAATAACCGTTAGTTACGGCAAAAATAGACCCAATATGTAAGCTTTTTAACGGCAGTTTCTCTAAGCGATAACCAAAGCTAGGATTGTAACAAGCCAATTGTGATGCGCCTAGTGTCAAGAGGTCATTGCGATAAACGGGCAGTTGAATATTATTTTGTGCATCAAAAAACGCATTAACTTGGCTAATGGCAGGAATGGGGTTTCCTGATTTAACCTTTTGATACGCTTTGATAATAGTGTCAGGAGAATAACTTTGTTGTTGATACAGCAGCCTGTCGGCAGTTAAATTTAGCCCTAACACAATCAGCACCGCCAAGCTAACTAAATACGCGCGTAGTTTGTGCGGCAAAGTTAATTTTTCTAGGGATAGCGCGGCATAAACAATCAAGAGCGGAATATAGACCAGCCACCAGCGAAACAACGCGCTGCTTGATTTTAGCAAGGGGGTTTGTTTTAACAGCGCATTCCATGACGGGGTGTAAAGATTAATCAGCAACGGAATGATTAAGCTAATGAGCAGCAAACTATTAACCCAAAGGGATTTTTTTGCTGCCATCACAGGCGGTGCGGTTGGGTGAAAGGTTTGCCACCCTGTTTTAACCCATGCCGCGATAATTAACAGCAATGGAATAAAAGTAATGCCAAATTCCCATTCATGCCGTTCTAATGCCCATTGCACTTGCTTTAAATGTGAGTAGGCAATTTCTGCCATGTCCGCAGGAGAAAAAAATAACGCAGTAAACAAAACAAGCAGCGTATTAAAAAAACCGTCTATTCCAGGTAATAGATAATCACTGCGCTGAAAATGGCTCATAAAAGCGATGCCCACACTGAGTTTTGCTGCCGATAAAGCCAATGCAATGCTGATTGCTCCTATTGCGTGACAGAAAAATAATTTCCACTGTGTTGGGTTGGGGTGAGCTAAACAAACCAGTGCGAAAACACTCAAACCAACCGGAACAATCAGGCTTGCCATGCCTGATTGCAGCCAATACGCCAGTAAAAGTGCGGTCAAGGTGGACTTTAAAAAAAGACGGTACGCTGTGACAGACGTGGCTTGTGCAGGCAGTAATAACCACGCTGCAAGCGGAATTAACATGATGCCTTGAAAACCAAAATGCCCAATCAGCATTCGGTGCGCATAAAAGCCATTGAACATAAACAGGGTTGCGGCTAAAAAAGCGGCTTCGTTACTGCTGTTAAATCGTTGTTTTAACAGGTAAAACATACTCCAAAATCCTGCGCTGGCAAATAGCAGAATGGAGAGATAAACGCTGGTCAGTGGGTCAACGAACAGGGTGAGAAATTGTACAAGCGAGTAGTAAATGCTTTGAACATCGGCATAAAAAGGTTGTCCACCACAAAAAGCAGGGCTAAACCAAGGCACATCGAAGAGGGAATTGGTTTTGAACCAAAAATAGCCGTTTAATAAAGCAGGGAATAAGCCTGAGTAATCATTGCCTAACAACCCTTGATAGTTGGGAAAAAAGCTGCCAAAAATCAGGTGATAAAACAGTAAAAGTAGGAAAAAAGCACTGCCAATCAAGACAGAAGCGGGCATTTGCCGATTGGCATCAAATGTTGACATAAAAAGACCTGTTTTGAAACGCTTAAAAATTGACCCGTTCTTTTTCAATGACTAACGGGCGATTTAGCACTTGTGTGTGAATTGCGCCGATATATTCGCCTAATAAGCCAATAAAAAATAGCTGTACGGAAGAAAAGAAAAACAGGCTAATCGCTAACGGCGCAATCCCCATTGGGAAGTGTTGCCAAAACAAGAGTTTTAGGACAAAAAACAGCATTGCGGCGGCAAAGCTTAAACCAGACAGTAAAAAACCTGCCATCGTGGCAAGGCGTAAGGGGACTTTTGAGTGGCTGGTAATTCCAAGCATTGCAATATCGTATAAAGTGTAAAAATTGTTTTTGCTAATGCCGCGTTTGCGGGTGGGCTGAAGATAAGGAATTTTTGCCACTTCAAAGCCAATTTCTGAAATTAAGCCGCGAAAATAGGGATAAGGGTCGTTAATGTGTCTTAAAATTTCCAGTACCGCTTGGTCATATAAGCCAAACCCTGTGAAATTTTTAATTAACTGCACATCAGAAATTTTGGCAATCAACTGATAATAAAGCTTCCGAATAAAAAACATTGTTTTTGATTCCTGACTTTGTGGTTTAACCCCTACTACAATTTTGTAACCCTGTTGCCATTTTTGCAAAAAATCATGGATGAGCTGCGGCGGGTCTTGTAAGTCTGATGCCATAATAATCACTGCATCGCCTTGAGCTTGTAATAAGCCATAATAAGGTGAACGAACATGACCAAAATTGCGCACATTAACAATCAATTTAACGTTATTATCTGTTGCGGCAAGGTTTTTTATTAACGCAACCGTTTCATCTTGCGAAGCATTATCAATAAAGAGATGTTCATAGCGGTAGTTGGGTTGTGTGGCAAAAACGGCTTTAATTTGTTCATACAGCTCCACAACATTTTCAGCTTCGTTATAGCAGGGTGTGACAACAGTGATAAGTTTCATAAGTATTAACCGTGAAAAACAAGTTTTTTATTCAGCAGATACGCCAGCCATGCCACCGGTAAAAGCGTAACTGCACTGCCCAAATACAGATTGATGGAAAAAAGTACCATCAATTTTAGTAATGATACATTGATAAGGTAAAGCAGGGCGTAAACCAGTAAAAATTTGAGCAGTCGCTTCGAGTTATTGTTTTTAAAAACGAGCCGACCTGTGGTGTTAAAATTAAACAAAATCCCTGCACAAGTGGCAATAAAAGAGGCCAGTGCATAATGTAAACCAAGGTAGAGCAAACCAGCAAACGCGCCATAACCAAAAAGGGTGTTGATACCGCCGACAATCAAATAGCGCAGAAAATGTTTAAGTTTAGCCGTGTTGTGTTGCGTCAATAGAGAGGAGAAAGTCACTTTTGTATCATCATTCTAAATGGAATAAGTAGTTTATGGATAAACGCTAACATAGGCAAAGCATTAAAAAACTGGTTATGATAGGCACTAAAAATTAACGATTGAATGCAGTGTTCAAACAAATCAGCACAGCGTGTTATTGTGCATTACACAAGCTAACTATTATAAGGTTGAAGTGATGTCAAATTTACCAACAAACTACGATGTTATTATTATCGGTGCAGGGCCTGCAGGTTATGTCGCGGCAATTCGCGCTGCCCAATTGGGGTTTAAAGTCGTCTGCATTGATAATGGCTGTAATGCGCAAGGGCAGTCCAGCTTAGGGGGAACTTATATCAATGCAGGCTGTATTGCGGTGATGTCATTGCTAGAATCTGCCAAAATTTTTCATTTGCTTACTGTTAAAGCCGCAGAACATGGCATCAGTACGGGTGAGGTGACGATTGATTTAAAGCAAATGATGGCACGCAAAAATCAGATTGTATCTAATTTAAGCGAACATATTCGTACACTATTTGCCCATCATCACATCGACTGTCTTTATGGACGGGGGCGTTTATTGGCAGAAAAGCAAGTGGAAGTTGCACTTGTGGCGGGTGAAACCTTTATTTTGCAGGCAAATAACATTATTCTGGCAACAGGCTCAATGCCCATCCAACTGGCTTGTGCTCCGATAGACAATAAACTGATTCTTGATTCAACGGCCACTTTAAATACGGATGAATTGCCTAACAAGGTGGGCATTATCGGGGCAGGGATTATCGGGTTAGAACTGGCAAGTATCTGGAATCGCTTAGGGGTTAAAGTGATTTTATTGGATGCACAAGAACAATTTTTGCATACCACTGACCAGCAAATTGCCAACCACGCTTATCGAATTTATACCCAGCAAGGATTGGATTTGCGCTTAGGGGCGCGGGTAATTGCAACCGAAAAAACAGCCGATAAAGTCAGTCTGGCTTATACTGATAAAACAGGCACACATCGGATAGAGCTGGATAAATTAATTGTTGCCTCTGGACGGCGACCCAATACCGCCAAATTAGCCGCTGCTGAAGCTAATTTAATGTTAGATGAAAACGGTTTTGTGCATGTGGATGAAAACTGCGGTACCAATTTACCCGGTGTTTTTGCGATTGGGGATTTAACTTTATCAGCTCCGATGCTGGCACATAAAGGTTTGGAAGAAGGGGTTTTTGTCGCAGACTATATTGCCAATCAACCGAATCGGATTAATTACAACGGCATTCCTAATATTATCTATACCGAGCCTGAAATTGCCTGGGTTGGGCAAACAGAACAAGAATTACAAGCGGTAGGCGAGCCATATAAAGTCGGGGTTTTTTTCTTAAAAGATGCTGACCGAGCGCAAACCACAGGCAATACCGAAGGGCTGGTAAAAATTATCAGTCATGCACAAACGGATGCGATTTTAGGGGTGCATATTATCGGTTCTTTGGCCTCAGAATTGATTGCAGAAGCGGTGTTAGCGATGGAATTTTCGGCCAGTGCAGAAGATTTAGCCCGCACAATTCATGCTTATCCCTCTATTTCTGAAACCTTGCATGAAGCCGCGCTTGCCTTAGATAATCGCGCGTTGCACAGTGTGTGAAACTAAAAAAGTGGCAGATTTATCCGCCAGCGATTTTGACCGTTACCGTTTTCGTTTACCCTGAAAGATTTTTCTGCCTACGGTAAAATGCCAGCCCTTTAAATGAAGTCAACGCCGTTTAGTTATGAACATAAAATTTCCCCTCTGGTTTTATCAACTTGCCTCACCCAAATGGTTTTACCAAATCAGTGGGCAATTACTGCCTTGGTTTAGTAGTGCCGCTTTTCTGCTGTTACTGACAGGTAGCGTGTGGGGATTGGTCTTTGCTCCAGCCGATTATCAACAAGGCAACAGTTTTCGTATTATTTACATTCATGTTCCCGCGTCAATTTTAGCGCAATCCTGCTATTTACTCATGGCGGTAGCGGGAGCAATTGGTTTGATTTGGAAAATCAAAATGGCGCATATCGTGGCAAAATGCTGCGCCCCGATTGGTGCATCCATTGCTATATTGTCATTAGCCACAGGGGCGATTTGGGGAAAACCAACTTGGGGCGCGTGGTGGGTTTGGGATGCGCGTTTAACCGCGATGCTGATTTTATTTTTTCTCTACTTAGGTGTACTGGCGTTGTCGTCGGCCTTTGAAAATCAAACCAGCGGTGATAAAGCCGCCGCCGTATTAGCTTTAGTAGGCTTAATCAATATTCCCATCATTAAATATTCGGTCGAATGGTGGAATACCTTACATCAACCTGCCACCTTCACCGTGACTAAAAAACCTGCCATGCCGCCTGAAATGTGGTTGCCTTTATTAGTGATGGTGTTGGGGTTTTATTGCTTTTTCGCCGCCCTACTCATGGCTCGGGCAAGAATCGAAACCTTGCAGCGGGAAAGAAAAAGCGATTGGGTCAAAGCAATTATTGCCGCGCTTTAACGCTTATTTTTCACAAACTGCTGTGTGTTACGCTTTTTACAGCGCATAATCTCTGCTGATACCTTTTAAGTATCAATTCACACTTTCAACTTTGGCTTGCTCTAAGTAGCAATTTTTGACAAATGCTTTAGTTTTCCAAGGCGAAAGAGCCAAGTATTTAAATTTAAACAGGAAAGTGAGCATGAAAAAAAAGAGTCTAGTGGGATTAGGCGTGTTATTAGCACTGGCTAGCAGCGGTGTTTTTGCAGACGTTGTTTTAAAATCAGCCACAGAAGTTGAAGGAACGTGGAAATTGGATCACACCAAAGTTTCGGCAACGGCAAAAGAAAGTCTGCCGCGCGAGGATACTTGGGTGTTTAAAAATGGCAAGCTCACCATTCAACACATTCCGCGTGAAGGAACCTATTACGACCAACCGCCTGTCAATTATGAAATTGTTGAGGGCAAGCTAAAAGTTTCCTTGGTCGGTGGAAGTCGGTTTGAGCTATACACCGTTGTCGAAAAAACAGCCACGAATATGGTTTTAAAAGGAAAATTTGGTAGCTATTCGTATTATGTGAAAAAATAAATCGACCCGTAAATAAAAATACACTCGCTATTAGATAGTTTACAATCCACCCTACCCCCCCTCCTTCACCTAAAGGAGGGCGTTCCCTTTTTTAAATACATCGTCCTCTTCTGATAATGACGTTAGCTGAATTCATCCTCCTCGTTAATCAACACTATTTACATCGTTACAACACGCAATTGCTGGGGGGTTTTCCTGAACCTCTCTATTTACCCGCGCAAGCAGGTCAGCCTGCCCAAATTCAATTTAGCTACGACTATTTTCGCAGTGCTTTGCATGAATTAGCCCATTGGTGTGAAGCAGGAGTTGAGCGGCGGAAAAAAGTCGATTACGGTTATTGGTATGCCCCCGACGGGCGAAATCAAGCCCAGCAACACGCTTTTTTTCAGCACGAAATTGTCCCACAAGCCTTTGAATGGGCTTTGTCAATTGCCGCTGGGGTTAAATTTGAAGTGAGCGTGGATAATTTAACCCACGATGTTTCAGGGGTAGACGCTTTTCAATACGCGGTTGCACAACAACTTGGGCATTATCTAAACACAGGCTTTCCTGAACGGGTTGACCAATTGTTACGCTTAATTTATCAAGCGCGTGGCGGCACAGTAGAAAAGCTTTATGCGCAGATAACCGCACAACTAACCGCATAAATGAGCAAAATTATTACCGTCACGCTGAATAGTGCGATTGATATGCGGATAAGTTTGCCTGATTTGCACTGGGCCGATACTTATCAGGCAACACACAGCAGTGAATGGGCGGCTGGAAAAGGCATAAATATGGCAAAAACCCTTGCGGCATTGGATTGTCCTGTTACCGCATTTGCTTTTGTGGGTGAGCAATCGCTGTCTTTTTTCAACACTTGTCAGCGACCCTATTTAACCTCCCATTATTTAGCGGTGGCAGGAAAAACCCGCAGCAATATTACCTTGTTTAATCACACATCAAAACAAGAAACCCATATTAGAACCACAGGTTTTTCAGTGTCTGCGACAGATTGTCAACACTTTCTTCAGCAGCTAGCCGCGTGTGTCACAGCAGGGGATAGCGTGATTTTAGCAGGCAGTTTACCGAGGGGTGCGCCCAGCGATTTTTATGCACAATTAATTACGCAATGTCAGCAACAACGCGCGACCTGTTTTTTAGATAGCAGCGGTGACAGTTTAAAACAAGGTTTGCTCGCGCGTCCTTTTTTGCTCAAGCCCAATCGCCAAGAATTTGAACACTTACTGGGTCGCCCTTTGAAAAATACCGCTGACGTTGTGAGTGCGGCGCGCGAACTGATTGCCGCAGGGATTACATGGGTGATTGTTTCGTGTGCAGAACACGGGGCGATTTTTGTCAATCAAACGCAAGCTTTTTCTGCTTGCATCACAATACCCGCAGAGCCAGCGATTGTGAGCTATGTGGGCTGCGGTGACGCGCTGTTAGCAGGTTTTGTTTTGGCAATGGCACAAAAATCCGACACAACAGATTGTATTAAGCTGGCGTTAGCCTGTGGTACAGCCAATTTATTTGCCGCAGAACCGGGCAATATTTCATTGGACTGGGTAAAGCGTTTCCAAGAAAAAGTGGTTATAACCGCCTTGTAAGCTTGCCTGAGGTGCGGTTTTAAAAAGCCAGTAAATTACTTATTCAGCCCATTTCACGGTATAATTTACACAACCCAACGCGCTTAACACCCGCTTTGTTTTCAGCGTATTGCTTGCCATAAACAATGACTTAAAGGTAAATTTTCAATTCACTATGACGCAAAAACTCTATATCCAAACCAACGGCTGCCAAATGAACGAATACGATTCCGATAAAATGCGGGATGTATTACAAGCGTCACACGGCATGGAATTAACCGATATTCCTGAAGAAGCCGATGTTCTGCTGCTCAATACCTGCTCGATTCGGGAAAAAGCCCAAGAAAAAGTGTTCTCTGCAATTGGTCGCTGGCGCAAAATCAAACAAAAACGCCCCGATGTGATTATCGGCGTGGGCGGTTGTGTGGCCAGTCAAGAAGGCGCGGCGATTCAAAAACGCGCTCCTTATGTGGATATTGTGTTTGGCCCACAAACACTGCATCGTTTACCTGAATTATTGAATCAAGCACGGAGTGGACAACAACACGTTGTGGATATTTCCTTTCCTGAAATTGAAAAGTTTGATGCCTTGCCCGCTGCTCGCGCCGAAGGGGTAAAAGCCTTTGTTTCGGTGATGGAAGGCTGTAGTAAATACTGCTCATTTTGTGTTGTGCCTTACACTCGGGGCGAAGAAATTAGCCGTCCGTTAGACGATGTATTAGCAGAAATTAGTGGGCTTGCCGCGCAAGGGGTGCGCGAGATTAATTTGCTCGGGCAAAATGTCAATGCTTATCGCGGACAAATGGCAGACGGCGACATTGCCAGTTTTGCCTTATTGCTGTACTACGTTGCAGAAATTGACGGCATTGATAGAATTCGTTTTACCACCTCGCATCCGATTGAATTTACTGATGATATTATCGAAGCCTTTGCCACTATTCCGCAATTGGTCAATCATTTGCATTTACCCGTCCAAAGTGGCAGTGACAAAATTTTGTCGCTAATGAAACGCGGTCATACCCGTGCGGACTACTTAGAAATTATGGAAAAAATCAAAGCAGTTCGTCCTGGAATTAGTTTATCTTCAGATTTTATTATCGGTTTTCCTGATGAATCTGATGAAGATTTTGCCGACACGATGTCATTGATTGAAGAGGTCGGGTTTGATTTTTCCTACAGCTTTATTTATAGCCCACGTCCTGGCACACCTGCTGCTGATTTGCCCGACAGCATTAGTGAAGAAACCAAAAAACAGCGTTTACAGCATTTAAAACAACGCCTTGATGAAATGACGATGACAGTTTCTGAAAGCATGGTCAATACGATACAAACCGTTTTAGTGGAAGGGGTTTCAAAAAAGAATCCGCTGCATATCACAGGGCGTACCGAAAATAATCGGGTGGTCAATTTTATTGGACATCCGCGTTTAGCAGGTCAGTTTATCGACGTGTTAATCACCGAAGCCTTACCCAACTCCTTACGCGGTCGCATTATCTCTGCCGATTCGGACACTATCACCTCATCGAGTGCCGCCTGTGAATCCGCTTAATTTTTCCCATTATCTGACTTTAGAGCCAGCCGACAATGCGCGATTGGCAAATTTTTGCGGGGAATGTGATGCGCATTTACGCCAAATAGAACAACGTTTGCAAGTAGAAATTGCCAATCGGGGCAATGAGTTTTCCATTACAGGGCTGGAAACAGCGGTTCAGGCGGCTTGTGTTGTGATAGAAAAATTATTTGCCGCAACCGAACAGGAACAGCTCACCCCTGCGGCAGTACATTTGGCAATGCAAGAGGCTTCGATTGCGCAAAATTTAACCCAACCGCTGATAGAACAAGGCGATGAGCCAATTCTCATTAAAACCAAACAGGGCAGTATTCGTGGACGAGGGCAAAATCAGCAGGACTATTTGAAGAAAATTTTTAGTCACGCTATTAATTTTGGCGTAGGGCCTGCGGGAACGGGAAAAACCTATTTAGCCGTCGCGTGTGCGATAGAAGCCTTACAAAAAGAACAAGTGCAGCGCATTATTTTGGTGCGTCCTGCGGTTGAAGCGGGTGAGAAACTGGGCTTTTTGCCGGGTGACATGGCACAAAAAGTTGACCCGTATTTACGTCCGCTGTATGACGCGCTGTATGAAATGTTAGGTTATGAGCGCGTGGATAAATTATTGGAACGGCATATTATTGAAGTTGCGCCGCTGGCTTTTATGCGCGGGCGTACCTTGAATGATGCGTTTATTATTTTGGATGAAGCCCAAAACACCACGCTGGAACAGATTAAAATGTTCTTAACGCGGGTAGGCTTTGGCTCAACGGCGGTGATTACAGGCGACATTACGCAGGTGGATTTGCCCAGTGCTAAACAATCGGGCTTAACTCATGTTTTGAATGTACTAAAAGACGTGGAAGGAATTAGTTTTACTTTTTTTGCCACTCGTGACGTGGTAAGACATCCGCTAGTACAACGGATTGTTGCCGCGTATGAACAATTTGATAAACAAACCGCACTATGAATCAACTTGATATTCAAATTGCCAGTACCGCTGAAGAATTGCCCAGCAGCCTACAATTCCAACAATGGGTGGATTTAGCCCTTGCCGACCAAGCGCGTTGTTTTGAAATCACCTTGCGTTTGGTGGATGAGGCAGAAAGTGCGCAACTTAATCAACAGTATCGAAATAAACACGGTGCAACCAATATTTTGAGTTTTCCCTTTGAAGTCCCCGAAGGGTTCGACTTAAACTTATTAGGTGATTTGGTGATTTGCGCCCCAGTTATTGCAAAAGAGGCTTTGGTGCAACACAAACCTTTTTTTCATCATTGGGCGCACATTGTGATTCACGGGGTTCTGCACTTGCGCGGCTATGACCACATCACTGACGATGAGGCGCGGGAAATGGAAGATAAAGAAATTTCTTTGTTACAAACGCTTAACATTTTAAATCCGTATCAGGAATAAATACCCAAATGTACGACGATAAACCACCCAGTAGTCACACGCCATACAAAAGTTGGATTAGTAAAATCACGCAACTTTTAACAGGCGAAATTCACGATCAAGACGAATTATTAGATATTTTAAAAGACGCACAAGAAAGAAAGCTGCTTGATGCCGAAGCCTTGTCCATGATTGAAGGGGTGTTAGCGGTGGCGCAAACAAGGGTGCGTGATATTATGATTCCGCGTGTGCAGATGGTGGTGGTTTCCTGCAATGCCACTTTAGAAGCCGTGTTACCTGTGGTGATTGAGTTTGCCCACTCGCGTTTTCCTGTAATAGAAGAAGATAAAAGTACCGTCGTAGGGATTTTGATTGCCAAAGATTTGTTGTCACATTTGTTTAGTAATAAAAAACAAACTGTGAAAGATATTATGCGCCCTGCGGATATTGTCCCTGAAAGTAAACGCTTGAATGTTTTGCTCAAAGAGTTTCGCACCGAACGCAATCACATGGCGATTGTGGTCGATGAGTACGGAATGGCTGCGGGTTTGGTCACGATTGAAGATGTGCTAGAGCAAATTGTGGGGGAAATTACCGATGAACACGATGATGCCGATGCAGAAGATGATTTTATTTCACAACGCAGTGAACGGGAATTTATTTTAAAAGCCGTTACGCCGATTGAAGATTTTAATAATTATTTTTCCACCGATTTACACGATGATGAGTTTGATACCATCGGCGGTTTTCTGGTGCATAAATTAGAGAGAATGCCGAAAAAAGGGGAAAAATTGGAAATAGGACAGTTTCGATTTGAGATTTTACGCGCCGATAGCCGGCGTATTCATCTTGTTAAATTAAAAATTAAAAAAAATAAGCCGTTAATGTAAATCCTGCTAAAAACACTGCGTCATAATGTCGCAGGCAAAGTCACAGTAAAGATGCAATTATTGTCGAGTTAGTGGCACAGAACTTTTTTAATGCCTTAGCTTATATTATTAAGCTAAAAGACAAATTACTTGCTAAACCTAGTGGCGTTTAGTAGAATCGCTGGTTTTATACAGCCTTAACAGTTTACTAAAACAATGAAAACATTTAGTGCAAAACCAGCAGAAGTTAAGCGCGATTGGTATGTGATTGATGCAGAAGGGAAGACGCTTGGGCGACTTGCCACAGAGGTTGCACGCCGTCTTCGCGGAAAACATAAGCCCGAATACACCCCCCATGTAGACACAGGTGATTATATCATCGTTGTTAATGCAGAAAAAATCGGTGTAACAGGTAACAAAGAACAAAATAAAATTTATTACCGTTACACAGGATACGTTGGTAATATGAAATCTGTCAGTTTAGGTAAACTGCGCACGACTTTCCCAGACCGGATTATTACAACGGCAGTTAAAGGAATGTTACCTAAAAATCCATTAGGTCGCGCGATGTTTAAAAAATTGAAAGTTTATGCCGGCGCATCGCATGAACATCAAGCTCAACAACCTAAAGTTTTAGATTTTTAATCAGGATAAAACATGGCAGCAGCTCAATATTATGGAACTGGTCGTCGTAAAAGTGCGGTCGCACGGGTTTACGCAACCTCAGGTTCTGGTAAAATTACCATTAACAAATTATCTATCGAAGAGTATTTTGGTCGTAAAACTGACCAAATGGTTGCAAGACAACCGCTTGAACTCATTGAAAGAAGTGCAGATTTCGATCTTAACATTATCGTAAAAGGTGGCGGTCCTTCAGGTCAAGCTGGGGCAATTCGTCATGGATTAACACGCGCACTCATGGAATACGATGAAACGTTGCGTCCTGTGTTGAGAAAAGCCGGTTATGTAACACGCGACTCGCGTGAAGTTGAACGTAAAAAAGTGGGCTTACACAAAGCAAGAAAACGTCCACAATACTCAAAACGTTAATAACGCAGGTCAATATTTTTGGCTGGATAGGAAAAAGGCTGTACTTTATAAGTACGGCCTTTTTTATGTGAAAAATTAAATGGCAGGTTTTTTAACTCGGTATTCTGCTGACCGCGCATGAGCTGTCAAACTTTCGCCCCGTGCTAAAAGGGCAGCTGTTTTTCCTAATATGCTTGCACCTTGTTCAGAACAGTTAATCAAACTAGAACGCTTCTGAAAATCATATACACCTAAGGGTGAAGAGTAGCGGGCGGTGCTGGAAGTGGGTAAAACATGATTGGGGCCAGCGCAATAATCCCCTAAAGCTTCTGCGGTGTAACGTCCCATAAAAATCGCACCTGCATGGCGAATTTTGGCACACAAACTTTCAGGGTCAGCAACAGATAACTCTAAATGTTCAGGAGCGCACAGATTAGCCACTTCTGCCGCCTGTTCCAAGTTTGCCACTTTAATCAACGCCCCGCGCTTGGTCAATGAAGCTCGAATAATGGCGTGTCTGTCCATAGTTTCGAGTAATTTATCAATGCTGTTTTTCACTTGTACAAGAAAATCTGCATCATCCGAAATTAAAATGGCTTGCGCATTTTCATCATGTTCTGCCTGAGAAAATAAATCCATCGCAATCCAATCGGGATTGGTTTTGCCATCGCAAATAATTAAAATTTCCGAAGGGCCTGCAATCATGTCAATCCCAACCTGTCCAAACACCATTTTTTTGGCAGTGGCGACATAAATATTCCCTGGCCCTACAATCTTATCCACTGCAGGGATTGTTTCTGTGCCATAAGCAAGTGCTGCAATCGCTTGTGCGCCACCAATCGTAAAAACTTTATCAACCCCTGCTAAATAAGCCGCCGCAAGGACTAATTGATTGCTTTCGCCTTCAGGGGTGGGTACAACCATACAGATTTGGGCAACACCCGCAACTTTTGCAGGAATGGCGTTCATTAATACCGATGACGGATAAGCGGCTTTCCCGCCCGGCACATACAAGCCTACTTTATCTAATGCGGTGATTTTTTGTCCTAATACCGTGCCATCTTCTTCGGTAAATTCCCAACTGTGCAGTTTTTGATGTTGGGCATAAGCAAAAAT
>JFJP01005579.1_pt1 | contig 16210 bp, 10 predicted proteins | sample 431651 | NCBI WGS metagenome assembly JFJP01 (sample SAMN02602958, study PRJNA72255) | Microbial mat metagenome, whole genome shotgun sequencing project. | biome: fresh water; feature: sink hole; material: water; isolation source: purple microbial (photo- and chemosynthetic) mats found in... | reverse complement strand
GCGCCGCTCCTACAAAGTTTCATGATTCGGGGTGGGCACAGACCATGCCAGTTAACGTGAAACAACGCATGATGTTCTGTAGGAGCGGCGCAAGCCGCGAATGCCAGAGTTCGTGGCTTGCGCCGCTCCTACAAAATTTCATGATTCGGGGTGGGCACCAGTCCATGCAAGTTAGGCTGGTTTCCAGCGTTTCAGTAGCAGCGCGTTGCTCATCACGCTGACGGAACTCAAGGCCATGGCAGCGCCGGCCATGACCGGGTTGAGGTAGCCCAGCGCCGCCAGTGGAATCCCCGCCACGTTATAAACAAACGCCCAAAACAGGTTTTGCCGGATTTTGGCCACGGTGCGGCTGGAGATGTCCAGCGCCGCTGCCACCAGTGACAGGTCGCCACGCATCAGCGTGATACCAGCGGCATGCATGGCAACATCGGTGCCGCCCTCCTGGTTTGCCATGGCAATCCCTACGTCGGCGGCGGCCAGCGCGGGTGCGTCGTTGATGCCGTCGCCCACCATCACCACGGTTTGGCCGGCCAGTTTGAGTTGGGCAATGTGCGCCGCTTTGTCAGCTGGCAGCACGTCGCTGATCACTTCACCGGCATCAGACTGCAGGCCGACGCGCAGCGCCATGGCGCGTGCGGCAGCCGCGTTGTCACCTGACAGCATCATCACCCGAATGCCTTGCGCGCGCAGGGCGTTGATGGCTGCTGCTGCGTTGGCCTTGGGTTCGTCTGTAAATGTCATTAACGCCAGCACTTGCAAGCCAGACTTACTGGCCTTTGCCAAGGCTGCCAGCGTTGCGCCTTGGCTGTGAAAACCGTTCAGCAGGTCTTGGAAAGGCGCAAAGTTGCCACCCAGTTCGCTGATCCAGCCAACACTGCCCACGACATAGTCGCCGTCGTCAATGCGTGCAGACAGGCCTTTGCCAGACACGTTTTGCAAGTTGGCAACGGCGGGCAAGGCCAGGCGTTCGTCAATGGCTGCGCGCATGACGGCGCGCGCCAGCGGATGGCTGCTACCACTTTGCAGAGCAGCAGTCAGGGCCAACAGGTGGGCGCGGTCAGCGCCAGGCAACACCTGAAAGTCGCTTAACTGGGCTTGCCCCAGCGTCAGCGTGCCAGTTTTGTCAAACACCACCACCTGGGCCTTGTGGGCAAGTTCCAGCGCTTGCGCGTCCTTGATCAAAATACCATGCTGCGCTGCCACTCCGGTGCCCGCCATGATGGCCGCCGGCGTGGCCAGCCCCAGAGCGCAGGGGCAGGCAATCACCAACACCGTGACCGCATGGATGACCGCCTGCTCAAACGCATGGCCGCTGAGCCACCAGCCCAGCAGCGTGGCCAGCGCCAGTAACAGCACCACCGGCACAAACACCGCGCTGACCTGGTCCACCAGGCGTTGGATGGGGGCTTTGGCAGCCTGTGCGTCTTCTACCAGGCGGATGATGTTGGCCAATACCGTGTCCACTCCGGTGGCTTTGACACGGATGATCAGCCTTCCATCCCCGTTGAGGGTGCCGCCGGTGACCCGGTCACCTGCGGTTTTGGCCACCGGCAACGGCTCGCCGGTCAGCATGGACTCGTCCACCTGGGTTTGCCCTTCCAGCACCTCACCATCCACTGCAAAACGCTCACCGGGGCGTACCACCAGTTCGTCGCCAGCCAGAATTTCGTCAACTGGCACGTCCACTTCGCCGTCCAACCCCAGTAAATGGGCGATAGCTGGGCGCAAATCATGCAAGGCGCGAATCGCCGAAGTGGTTTGCCGCTTGGCACGCGCTTCGAGCCACTTGCCCAGCAGCACCAGGCTGATCACCATGGCCGACGCTTCAAAATACAGGTGAACGGTATCGCCAGCGGGTGTGGTCAGCCACAGCCACAGCGATAACGTCCAAGCCGCAGTGGTGCCGATTGACACCAGCAAATCCATGTTGCCGCTCAATGACAGCAGCGCGTGCCAGCCTGCCTTGTAAAAACGTGCTCCCAGAATAAATTGCACCGGTGTGGCCAGCACAAATTGCAACCAGGCCGGCAGCATCCAGTGCTGGCCAGCCAGTGTGCCCAGCATGGGGAATGTCAGTGGCAATGACAGGCTCAAACCCAGTGCCACCGGGGCAAAACCGGCCCAGGCGGATTCAGGTTGGGCATCTATCGCGGCATTGGCAGCCACCGGCTCATAACCAGCATCACGCACCGCGCGTTTGAGCCGGGCCTCGGTGGCAACGCCCGCAGTCATCATGATGCGTGCCGATTCGGTGGCCAGATTCACTGCCACCTCTTGCACACCCGGCACTTTTTTCAGTGCGCGCTCAGCGCGTGCCACGCATGAGGCGCAGGTCATGCCGTGAATGCCAAGGTCAACGCGCACGGTGCTGGGGTCAGAGTTTGGGGTTGTCATGGCAGCTAGGGTCTCAATAAGGCGACAAGGTTCACAATACGCGCTCTCAGTAACCCGTCATTTTCAGAGGATTTTGGATGAAGCACACTTTCGATGTACAGGGCATGACTTGTGAGCATTGTGAAAAAGCCGTGTCACGCGCCATACGGCAGCTTGACCGGGCCGCCGTGGTGGTGATTGATCGGGCAACCAACAAGGTTGAGGTGGATTCTGCCGCCGCCGCTGAGGCGTTGAAGCAGGCAATTGTTGACGAAGGCTACACGGTGGCGGCCTGAAGCGATGACCACAGCACCGCTTTTGCCGATTGACCAGGTGCTGGCGTTGTACCCGTCGCTGGGTCAAGTTCAGCCTGCGCTGGATGAACTTGGACGCACCCTGTTGCCGATGCGGGTGCCGGCAGACACCGTGTTGTTCAGCGAAAACACCGCCTGCCAGGGTTTTCCGCTGGTGTTGGAGGGTGAAATCAAGGTGTCGCGCAACTCGGGCGATGGCCGTTCGCTGGAGTTGTACCGGGTGGTGCCGGGCGAGTTGTGTCTGGTGTCAAGCGCCTCGTTGTTTCGCTCGCAGCCGCTGTCAGCTTTTGGCATTACCACCAAGCCCAGTCATTTTTTGCTGATACGGCCAGAGTTGTTCAAGCGCTGGATAGAAACACCCGCGTTTCGCAACGATGTGTTGGGTCTGTTTGCCGAGCGTATGGCAGATTTGACCGGGTTGATTGACGCAGTGGCGTTTCACAAGCTCGACCGCCGATTGGCCGCCGCGTTGCTGGGGCGTGGTCAGCAGCTCAACCTCACGCATCAGGCGCTGGCTGATGAGCTGGGCACGGTGCGCGAAATGATTACCCGGTTGTTGCGCCGTTTTGAGCGTGAGGGCTGGGTTAGTCTGGGGCGCGAGCAGATTCAGATACTCAACAGCGTTGCCTTGCGTGCCTTGGTCAGCAGCAGTCTGAATTGACGGCATGGCGTTTACTGGGTGACTTGAGTCACAGACATTTCGCCTGGGCTTCGGGTGTAATTCACGGGCTTGGTTGTGTCAGCCGGTCTTTTCACTTTTACCCTAGGAGTTTTTATGAAATCAAATGTTGGCGGTATCGATCGCATCTTGCGCATCGTGGTGGGTCTGGTCCTGATTGCCATGACCGTGATGGGCATGTTGCCGGTGTGGGGCTGGATTGGTGTTGTGCCGCTGGCCACTGGTGCCATTGGCTGGTGTGCGCTGTACCCGATTTTGGGTATCAACACCTGTCCTAACAAGAAGTAGCCAAACCCGGTTTGCATACGCAAAAGCCTGTCAGGAGATGTGCCTGACAGGCTTTTTTCATGTGTGGGCAGTGATGCCTCAATAGCTATATGTGTCATAGCTACTAGCGCACGCTTTATAAGGGCTAGAGGCTAATTTGTTATAAATTATTGGACTCAGCCCGGGCTTGGTCAGCTGTGCCAGGATGCTGCACGGGGGAGCTTGTTTTGTTGCTGTTGTCCGTGCTGTTTGCGCTAGGTCAATTGACGATCGGTGTGCACCTGATACTGTTTAACGTGAAACAACGCATGATGTTCTGTAGGAGCGGTGCAAGCCGCGAATGCCAGAGTTCGCGGCTTGCGCCGCTCCTACAAAGTTTCATCATTCGGAGTGGGCACAAGTCCATGTAAGTTAGCCGGTAACCCCGACAACAATTTGATAAAAGAGACTACTTTGGTAGCGCACCGTTAAGCTAATGAGCTAGCCAATGATCAAGCCATTTCCAAGGCCAATTTGACATGCTGCCTACTTCAGACCTATGCCTCGGCGATGTGATGGATCGCCATGTGTTGACGGTTGCGGGGAATTGCACACTGGCGCAGCTGGTGCAGCTATTGCGGCATCGGCATGTCTCGCAAGTCATCATTGAAGAGGGCACCCTACCGGTAGGCATGCTCACCGAGCGTGATCTGGTACGGGTATTGCACCGTCCGCCGACCATGGACACCCTTGTAGCGCAGTTGATGAGCACACCGGTCGTGGCGGTGCCCGCGTCGATGGCTTTTCGGCCGGCCTATGTTCAGTTGTGTTTGAGTCGTTTACGTCATCTGGTGGTGGTGGATGATGATCAGAAGATTGTCGGCATCGCATCCGAGCGTGATTTTTTGGGGCATGTTGGGCTTGAGTTGTGTCAAAGCGTGCAGCGGCTGGAGCCATTGGTTGATTGGTCCATTTCGTCCATGGATGCAGGCACACCGTTGGTACAAGCGCTTGATCGTTTGGTGCATGAAAAACGTGGCTGCATCATCGTCAGCGATGCGAGCGGGCCCATCGGTTTGTTTACCGAGCATCAGGCACCGGTCGCATTGGCCCGGGTTTTTGATGGCAGCCCAGTCACGCTGGGTGAAGCAATGCAACATTCCCCAGTAATTTTTTCCACAAACGCATCGGTGGCCGAAGTATTGGGTCAGCTGGTGTCTGAGCGGGCGGGTTACGTGATTGTCGTCAGGCACGAGACGGGTGCCACAGGCATCATTGCCCAATCAAGGCTGCTGGAGAGTGTGCGCGCTTCCATTCACGTTGAGGTGGCCAACCGCCATCTGGCGGCAGAGCAGATCCGCCAGGTCAGGGATGAATTGCAGCAGCAGCTCGACTTTTCAGGCGCTGTTGTGAATGCCATGATTGATGGGGTTTCGGTGTGTCATGAGGTCAACCTGCCACCCTACATTCACTTCACCATGTGGAATCAGGCCATGACCCAGCTGACCGGCTACTCGATGGCCGAGATCAATCAACTGGGCTGGTACCAGACGGTTTATGTCGACCCGGATGTGCAAGAACGTGCCCGGCAACGCATGGCGCGGATGCGGCTGGGCGACAACCTGGTGCGCGAAGAGTGGGCAATTACCCGCAAGGATGGCCAGCAGCGGGTGGTGGAAATTACCACCAGCCTGGTGATGACCTCGGGTGCTGCGCCGCATGTGATGGCCGTGATGCACGACATGACGGAGCGAAAAAAAGCCGAAACAGAACTTCTGCTGACCCGCAATCGGCTGAAATCGACCATTGAGGCCCTGCCAGATGTGATGGTGGAGGTAGATGACCAAGAGCGCATTCTCGGGTTTCACCTGCCTCACGATGGGCCAGCTGCGCTTTTGCCTGATGACTATCGCGGCAAAAAAATATCAGAAGTGTTGCCGGCCGATGTCACAGCAAAAATTAAACTGGCATTGGCTGAGTCTCGCCGCCATGGACGCTCCAGCGGGACGCAGCTAACGCTGACTCTGCAGGGTCAGTCGTATTGGTTTGAGCTGTCCATTTTGCACTATGCGTCAGGAGCGGATGGACTACAGCGCTTTGTGATTCTTGCCCGCGACATCACCTCGCGCCAGCGCACCGAGCGTCAATTGCGCGACAGTGAGTCCAATTTCAGGCAATTTTTTGACACCATTGATGATTTTTTGTTTGTGCTGGATGTAACGGGAAACATTCTGTTTGCCAATAGAACAGTGATGGACCGGCTGGGTTACACCGAGTCCAGCCTGATGGGGCAAAGTGTGTTGAGCGTGCACCCACCGGAGCGGCGCGGGGAAGCCGGGCGCATTGTGGGTGCCATGCTGGCCGGCCAAGAAGACTATTGCCCGGTGCCATTGATGGCAGCCGATGGCGCACTGATTCCGGTCGAAACCCGGGTGGTCAAGGGCATTTGGAACAGCAAACCCGTCTTGTTTGGTGTCAGTCGGGATGTGACAGAACGTGTGCGCATAGCCCAGGCCTTGCAAAATGAGGCGGATCGGCGAAGGATATTGTTTGAGCAGTCACGCGATGGCATCGCCTTGCTGCGCACCGACGGCAGTCTGGCCGAATGCAATCCGGCTTTTGCGGAAAGTCTGGGTTACACACTGGAAGAGCTTGCAGGCATGCATGTGTGGGATTGGGACGCTGCGATGTCACGCCAGGAACTGGCATCTGAATTTAAAAAGCCAGGCAACCATCACCTGACGCTGGAAACCCGACACCGCCACAAAAATGGCTCGTTGTTTGAGGTTGAGGTCAGCATCAACGATGTCGAATGGGCAGGTGAACGCTATTTTTTCTGTTTTCACCAGAACATCACCGCCCGCAAGCAGGTTCAGGAACAATTGCGCGAAAGTGAATTCTTCTTGCTGGAGAGCCAACGCATTGGGCAGCTGGGGGGCTTTCGTGCCGACCCCAAGCGCAATTCCGTCACCTGGACCGAAGGTATTTACAACATCTGCGAATTGCCGCTGGACTACCAGCCCGATCTTCAGTCAGGGCTGCAAACGTATGTGGAGACCTACCGTGAACTGATAGCTGCCAGCCTGCAGCGCGTTCTCGACACCGGCGCATCTTTCACCATCCAGGTTCAGGTTATGGGGGCGCGCACCGGCCATGTCAAATGGGCAGAACTTCGTGGTTTTCCCCATCTTGATACCGATGGACAAGTTGACTACGTCATGGGCACATTGCAAGACATCTCCGAGCGAAAGCACGTTGAAGAGGCGCTGGCCATTGCCAAAGAAGATGCTGAGGCTGCCAATCGCGCCAAGTCGGCATTTTTAGCCACCATGAGCCATGAAATTCGCACCCCGATGAACGGTGTGCTGGGCATGGCCCAACTGTTGTTGATGCCGAACCTGAGCGAGCCTGATCGGCACAGTTACGCGCGCACCATACTGACCTCCGGACAAACGCTGCTCACCCTGCTCAACGATATTCTTGACCTGTCGAAAATCGAAGCCGGAAAATTTCAACTCGATGAGCGCATTTTTGACCCCAGGTCGCTGGTTCGCGAAACCCAAACCCTGTTTGCCGGAGCGGCGCAGACCAAGCATCTGCAGCTTGATTACCGCTGGAATGGCAGCAATGACCAGCGTTATGTGTCTGACCCCAGCCGGATTCGGCAGATGTTGTGCAATTTGGTGGGCAATGCCATCAAATTTACTTCCCAAGGCACAGTCCGGATCGAAGGCAGCGAGACCCAGCGCGATGCGCAGACGGCTGTGCTGGAATTTTCAGTGGTCGATTCAGGCATTGGCATTGCCTGCGAGAAGTTCAACATGTTGTTCAAGCCGTTTTCACAAACTGACAGTTCCACAACGCGTGAATTTGGCGGCTCCGGGCTCGGACTCTCCATTGTCAGAAATCTGGCCAAAGCCATGGGTGGCGATGCCGGCGTTGAAAGCCAGCCAGGTGTTGGCTCTAGATTCTGGTTTCGCATACGCGCCAACCTGGCCGCTACCGACCAGGACAGCCGACAAAGCGAGCGCGGTGATGGTGCCAGCCTGATGGCCAACCTTGAATCAGCCAAGTTCAGCGGCTGCGTGCTGGTGGTGGAGGACAATCCGGTGAACTGCCTGGTCATCGATGCCATGCTGGCGGGCATGGGCATGACCCCAACCATCGTGCACGATGGGCAGCAGGCGCTGGATGTGCTCATGGTTGGCAATTTTTTGCCAGACCTGGTGCTGATGGACCTGCATATGCCAGTGATGGATGGCTACACCGCAACGCAGCGGATTCGCCAATGGGAGGCAGCTGAGCAGCGTGCTGGTTTGCCGATCGTGGCCTTGACGGCAGACGCATTTGAGGAAGACCACCAGCACTGCCTGAGTGTGGGTATGAATGACTTTCTGACCAAACCCATTTCAGCCGAGGCCCTGCACCAGGTGCTTTCCAGGTGGGCACGCCAGGCACCGCAGAGCCAGCCTTCAGCAGCCACGCCATTCAGCCCGGCAGCGGTTGCCTTTGACCGGGAGAAATACACAGAGCTGGTTGAAGAACTTGTTCCCTTGCTGCAGCGCAACGGATTTGATGCGCTGGCAAAAATGGATGAATTACAGCGTTTCGTGGCGGATACCCGTCTTGAAGCCGGTATTGGCGAGGTGGCTGAACTACTCCAATCATTTCGCTTTGATCTGGCACTGGCCCGCTTGCGTCAAGTTGTGGCGGCCTGAGGCGATCAGACAAGAATCCAAATGATGCCCTTCAAGCCGCAAATTTTGGTCATTGACGACACGCCAGCTAATTTGATGACGTTGGGGCTGGCACTCAAGTCAGAGTTTTTTCTGCAGGTGGCCACCTCGGGTGCGATGGGTCTGGCGCTGGCGCAACAGTCTCCACCAGACTTGATCTTGCTCGACATCATGATGCCCGACATGGATGGTTTCGAGGTTTGCCGGCAACTCAAGGCGATACCCACGCTGCGCGATATTCCGGTCATTTTTGTGAGCGCCCTGACGGGTATTGAATCGGAATCAAGCGGTTTGGCTTTAGGGGCGGTGGACTACATCACAAAACCTGTCAATGTGGACATTGCCCGCCAGCGGATTCGCAATCTGATTGAACGTGAGGTTTTGCGCAAAAATGTCATTGCACAAAAGACCAAGCTGCAAGCGCAGGTTATTGAGCTTGACAGCGCCCGCCAGGCATTGATTGGCGCGCAAGACGCACTGCTGGCCAGTGATGCATTCAAACATGCCATTTTGAATTCGCTCGTTGATGAGATTGCCGTGCTGGATGAAAACGGTGTCATCCAGGCTGTCAATGCGCCCTGGCAACGCTTTGCCGACGAAAATGGGACTGAGTTTGGCAGCCCAGCGGTTGCTGTGTCCACGGGCAAAAACTATCTCGACGTTTGCCGGGCGGCGATTGACCTTAATGGGTCTGACGCAAAAATTGCCGAGGATGCCCTGCATGGCATTGAGTCGGTTCTGAACGGCAGCGCACCTGGCTTCAGCATGGAATACCCATGTCACTCCTCGAAGCATAAAAAGTGGTTGTCAATGGTCGTATCGCCATTGCAGAAAAGCGTACAAGGTGGGGCGGTTGTGACACACAGCGACATCACGCAACGCAAGCAAATGATGGAGGCACAGCGCAGCGCGCAGGAAAAGCTGCAATTGGCGGCCAGCGTGTTCACCCACGCGCGTGAAGGCATCATGATCACCGACCCGAATGGCCAGATCGTTGAGGTGAACGATGCCTTTACCCGCATTACTGGCTTCTCCCGCCAGGAAGTGCTGGGAAACAACCCACGCTTGCTAAGTTCTGGCCGTCAGGGCAAAGAGTTCTATAGCCAACTGTGGCAACAAGTCATCAACAAGGGCCACTGGTACGGCGAAATCTGGAACCGGCGCAAAAATGGCGAGCTGTACGCTGAAATGCTGACGATTTCTGCGGTGTGCGATGGCGATAACAAAGCCGATCACTATGTGGCTCTGTTTTCTGACATCACAACGCACAAGGAACACGAGAACCATCTGGACCACATTGCCCACTACGACGCATTGACCAATCTGCCGAACCGCGTGCTGCTGGCGGACCGCTTGCGCCAGGGCATGGCCCACGCGCAGCGACAAGGCAAAAAACTGGTGGTGGTTTATCTTGATCTGGATGGCTTTAAACGCGTTAACGACAGTCACGGGCACGAGGCGGGTGACCAGCTTCTGATTGCCGTTGCAGCCCGGATGAAAGAAGCGTTACGCGAAGGCGACACGCTGGCGCGCATTGGCGGTGACGAATTTGTGGCGGTGCTGGGTGACCTTGAGCATGCCAATGCCAGTGTTCCGATGCTGACGCGGCTGCTGGCTGCGGCCGCCCAGCCCTTTGCTTTCCGGACGGCGCTGCTACAGGTGTCGGCCAGTGTCGGGGTGACCTGCTATCCGCAGGCGCAGGAAATTGAGGCAGATCACTTGCTGCGCCAGGCAGATCAGGCCATGTACCAAGCCAAGTTGGAGGGCAAGAATCGCTATAGTTTTTTTGATACTGCCCAAGACAGCGAGATTCGCGGTTTTCATAAAAGCATTGAGCGAATCCGCCAGGGTTTGGCCAATCGTGAGTTTGTTCTGCATTACCAGCCCAAGGTCAACCTGCGCTCTGGTGCCGTCATCGGTGTCGAGGCGTTGATCCGCTGGCAGCATCCGCAAAATGGCTTGCTGGCTCCGGCAATGTTTTTACCGGCCATTGAAAACCACCCGCTGGCAGTCGAGTTGGGCGAGTGGGTTATTCACACTGCCCTGACGCAACTGGCGGCCTGGCAAACTCAAGGGTTGAACTTGGGCATGAGTGTGAATGTCGGTGCGCGCCAGGTGCAACACCCCAATTTTGTGCTGCGCCTGCAGGAAATTCTGGCGCTGCATGCAAACGTTGAACCGACCCGACTTGAAATTGAAATTCTTGAATCCAGCGCACTGGAAGATCTGGTGCGCATGTCGCAGGTGATTGAAGACTGCCACGCACTGGGTGTTACCGTCGCGCTGGATGACTTTGGTACCGGCTATTCTTCGCTCACCTACCTTCGGCACCTGCGCGTGCATCTGCTCAAAATTGACCAGAGTTATGTGCATGGCATGCTTGACGATGCCGACGACCTGGCTGTTCTGCGCGGCGTGATTGGTCTGGCCAATTCATTCCGGCGCAGCGTCAGCGCCGAAGGTATTGAGACACTGGCACACGGCAGCTTGCTGTTGCAACTGGGCTGCGAACTTGGGCAGGGATTTTTTATTGCCAGGCCGATGCCAGCGCACGAGCTGCCTGACTGGATGGCGCATTGGCAGCCAAACCCGGTGTGGCGTGCGCAAACTGCGGTGGCCCCAGAGAACTTGCCGTTGTTATTTGCCCGGATTGAACACCGCACCTGGGTTGATGCCGTGGCTGCCAGCCTGCGCGGCGACGGCTTTGTGCCACCCCCCCGCGATCAGCGCCAATGCAAATTTTGGCAGTGGCTTGATACCGACGGTTTGGGGCGTTATGGCAGACTGCCTGTTTTTGAATCAATCAAAGCATTGCACCATCAGGTACATGCATTGGGAACGGAATTACTGGCGCTTCAAGCGGTGGGGCGACATGCCGAGGCGCTGGCCAAATTACCAGAGCTTGAAGCGCAGCGTGACGCATTGTTGGCCGAGTTGGATCGCCTGGAAGCTGCGGCAGTCAACTGATGTAGACATTCAACATTGCCAGTCGTATTCAATGGTCAAAGGCGCATGATCCGAGAATTTTTCCCCTTTATAGACAGTGGCTGACTTGGCACCAGCCGCCAACGCCGGGGTGGCCAAATGATAGTCCAGCCGCCACCCGACATTCTTGGCATAGGCTTGGCCGCGGTTGCTCCACCAGGTGTAGGCTTCATCGGTGGCTATGGGGTGCAATTGGCGGTACACATCAATCAGCCCGCCATCGCTGAGCAGGCGCGTCATCCAGGCGCGTTCTTCGGGCAAAAAACCGGAGTTTTTTTGATTGCTTTTCCAGTTTTTCAGGTCGATTTGCTGGTGGGCGATGTTGATGTCGCCACACAGAACAAATTCACGCTGGGATTTCAGGCGTTGCAGATGCGGGTAGATCGCGTCCAGAAAGCGGTACTTGGCTTGCTGGCGCTCGTCACCCGATGAGCCGCTGGGAAAATAGCAGCTGATGATGGAGCGCTTGGCCGTGGCGGTGTCAAAGCGCAACTCGACATAACGCCCCTCGGTGTCAAACTCCAGCCCGTCAAAACCCACCACCACCTCGCTAGGTGTGTGGCGGCAATAGACACCGACCCCTGAGTAGCCCTTTTTCTCGGCAAAATGAAAATAGCCTGGCAAGCCGGCAAGCATCTCAAACTTGCCCGCCATGTCGGTGGCCTGGGCCTTGATTTCTTGCACACAAATACAATCAGGCGGTGTCATTGAGAGCCACGCTTGCAGCCCTTTGCTGCTGGCTGAGCGAATACCATTGAGGTTCAAGCTGGTTAATTTAAACAAGGAATTTCCCATGTCAGAACAGGTGATCACGCAAGCGGGTTCAGAGAAGGTTCAGGACCCGATGGCGCAGGATTTTGTGCAGTTTGCAGTGGATTGCGGGGTGCTGCGTTTTGGTGAGTTCACAACCAAAGCCGGTCGCCTTAGCCCCTATTTTTTCAATGCCGGTTTGTTTGATGATGGTGCCAAACTAGGCCGGCTGGCGCAATTTTATGCGCAGCGCTTGCTGAGCAGTGGCATCGAATTCGACATGATCTTTGGACCCGCCTACAAGGGCATTCCATTGGGTGCAGCACTGGCAGTCGAGCTGGCGCGGCTGGGCCACAACGTGCCGTTTGCCTACAACCGCAAGGAAGCCAAAGACCATGGCGAAGGTGGCACGCTGGTGGGCGCACCGTTGGCCGGGCGGGTGCTGATTGTGGATGACGTGATGTCGGCCGGCACCGCAGTGCGCGAGTCGATTACGCTGATTAGAAACGCGGGTGCCAGCGCACACGCTGTGGTGATTGCGCTGGACCGGCAGGAAAAAGCCACCGAAAACGGCCAGGATGTCAACTACAGCGCAGTGCAGTATGTCAAAGCGCAGCTCGGATTGCAGGTGTGCGCCATTGCCCAGTTGGGTGACTTGCTGCACTATTTGCAGCAACACAGCGCCGCTGGGCTGGCTGACGCGCACCAGCGGGTGATGGCCTACCGGGCGCGCTTTGGCGTGTGAATTTCATGACCTGCGCGGTTCCGCTGCCCGCTGTCCGATCCGGGCACCGGCGTGCCATGTTAGGTTGGTCAGCCTGGCTGTTGCTGGGAGTTTTTTGCGGTGCAGCACGCGCGCAGCCGCAGCCAGCGACAGCGCAAATTTATACCTGCGTCGATGCTCAGGGACGCAAACTGACCTCTGACCGTCCGATTCGGCAGTGCCTGGACCGTGAGCAACGCATCCTCAACCCCAGCGGTACCGTCAAAGGCACCCTCGGCCCGGTGCTGAGCGTGCAGGAACGCAGTGCGCAAGAAGCCCGGGTCAAAGCCGACAACGAAGAACGCGTCCGCCAGGACGAGGAAAAACGCCGCAACCGGGCGCTGCTGGTGCGCTATCCCACCCCTGAGGCGCACCAGAAGGAGCGGGCTGAAGCGCTGGCCCACGTCGCCCGTGTCAAACAAAGTGCAGCCTTGAGGGTGAACCAACTACAGCAAGACAAGGCGAAGTTGACCGAGGAAATGGCGTTTTACCAAAAAGACCTGACCAAAGCGCCACCCAAGCTGCGTCGCCAGATCGACGAGGTCGATCAAGGGCTGGCCACCCAGGATCGTTTTATGATGGAGCAGGACAGCGAAAGCCAGCGCATCAATAGCCGGTTTGACGAGGAGTACCAGCGGCTGCTGGTGCTGTGGCGTAAAGACGGCGCAACCCCTCATTCTTCAGCTGTCATTCCCGCGAAGGCGGGAATCCAGTAGTCCGTCAGGTACTGGTCTCTCGCCTTCATGGCCATGACTATCTGATGGCTGCGAAGGCGGCCATTTATCAGGAAGCCAGCTTTTGCTTGAGCAAGTCGTTCACCTGTTGCGGATTCGCCTTGCCCTGGCTGCCTTTCATGATTTGGCCGACCAGCGCGTTGAGTGCTTTGGCGTTGCCAGCGCGAAACTCGTCCACGTTTTTCGGGTTGGCGGCCAGCACGGCATCAACGATTTTTTCCAAAGCGCCGCTGTCGTTCATTTGTTTGAGGCCTTTGGCATCAATCACCGCATCCACCTGGGCTGCCGGTTCTGTCCACAGCGCGTCCATCACCTGACGTGCGGCGTTGTTGGAAATGGTGCCATCCTGAATGCGGCTGATCAGCTGCGCCAGTTGCTCCGGCTTGACCGGACAGGCGCTGATGTCGGCCTCGGAGACGTTCAAGCGACGTGAAACCTCGCCCATGATCCAGTTGCCAACCAGTTTGGGTTGCCCGCACAGTTTGCTGGCTGCTTCAAAATAGCTAGCTATCTCCCGGCTCTGGGTAAGCGCTGTGGCATCATAATCCGATAAACCATAGTCAGCACAAAAGCGTGCCGCCATGACGCGTGGCAGTTCGGTCATGCTGGCGCGCACCTGCTGCACCCACTCAGGGGCAATCACCAGCGGCGGTAAATCCGGGTCGGGAAAATAGCGGTAATCGGCGGCATCTTCCTTGCTGCGCATGGCGCGCGTCTCACCGGTGTCGGGGTTGAACAGCACGGTGGCCTGCCCGATGGCGCGGCCGTCTTCTATCTCTTCAATTTGCCAGCGAATCTCGTAATCGATCGCCTGCTGCATGAACTTGAAGCTGTTGAGGTTCTTGATCTCGCGCCGGGTGCCCAGCGGCGCGCCAGGCTTGCGCACCGACACATTGGCATCGCACCGGAAGCTGCCCTCTTGCATGTTGCCGTCGCAAATGCCAATCCAGGTGACGATCTTGTGCAGCTCTTTGGCATAGGCCACTGCCTCCAGGCTGGAGCGCATGTCGGGCTCAGTCACGATTTCCAGCAGCGGCGTGCCGGCACGATTCAGGTCAATGCCGGTCTGGCCAATGAAATCTTCGTGCAGCGACTTGCCGGCATCTTCCTCAAGGTGGGCGCGCACCAGCCGCACCGATTTTTTCTCATCGCCCAGATGAAACTCGACCGAGCCGCCTTGCACCACCGGAATCTCGAACTGGCTGATCTGGTAGCCCTTGGGCAGATCCGGGTAAAAGTAGTTTTTGCGCGCAAAAATGCTGCGTGGCGCAATCGTGCTGCCCAGCGCCAGGCCAAGCTCAATGGCGCGCTCCACCGCGCCCTTGTTCATCACCGGCAGCGTGCCCGGCAAGGCCAGATCCACCGCGCAAGCCTGCGTGTTGGGCTCGGCACCAAAGGCAATCGGGGCGCGACTGAATATTTTGGACTGGGTGGAGAGCTGGGCGTGGGTCTCAAAACCGATCACCACCTCGTAACCCTGCACCAGCAGGGACTTGGGCGCAGCCGTTTTTTTGTCAACAACAGTGTTCATGGTCATATTCCTTGCACTCAAAGCTTGGGCTGGGCGGTGTGCCAATCGGTGGCTTGCTGAAAGCGGTGCGCCACATTCAGCAGGCGCGCCTCGCTCAGGTGGTTGCCAATCAGCTGCAGGCCAACCGGCATGAGGCCGGCACCAAAACCCACCGGCAAGCTCATGCCGGGCAGGCCGGCCAGCGATGCCGGCAGCGTGAAGATGTCGGCCAGGTAGTCGGCCAGCGGGTCGTTGCCGTGGCCGCCGAGCTGCCAGGCCACGGTGGGGGCGACTGGTCCGGCGATCACGTCGCACTGTTTGAATGCCTGTTGAAAATCGTCGGCAATCATGCGGCGGATTTTTTGTGCCTGCAAATAATAGGCATCGTAATAGCCGTGGCTCAGCACATAAGTGCCGATCATGATGCGGCGCTTGACCTCGTCGCCAAACCCTTCAGCGCGGGTTTGCTCGTACATGTCGGTCAAATCGGTGTAATTGGCCGCGCGGTGGCCAAATTTCACGCCGTCAAAACGGCTCAGGTTGCTCGACGCTTCGGCTGGCGCAATGATGTAGTACACCGGAATCGACAGTTCGGTGCGTGGCAGCGAGATCGGCACCAGTTTGGCACCGAGTGCCTGGTATTGTTTGAGTGCGCCGTCCACCGCAGCGCGCACATCGTCAGCCAGGCCTTCGCCAAAAAACTCAGCCGGCACGCCAATGCGCAAACCGTCAATGTTGTCGCCCAGCTTCAGGCTGAAGTTTTCAGCTGGTACGTCGAGCGAGGTGGAGTCGCGGTCCGGGTCGGGGCCGCACATGCTTGAGAGCAGCAACGCACAGTCTTCTGCCGTGCGCGCCAGCACCCCGGCCTGGTCCAGACTCGACGCAAACGCCACCATGCCGTAGCGCGAGGCGCGGCCATAAGTGGGTTTGATGCCGGTGATGCCGCAAAACGAGGCCGGCTGGCGGATGGAGCCACCGGTGTCGGTGCCAGTGGCTGCCGGAGTCAGCCGTGCTGCGACTGCCGCAGCACTGCCGCCGCTGGAGCCGCCCGGCGTGCAGTGGGTATTCCACGGGTTTTTCACCGGGCCAAAGGCTGAGTTCTCGTTGGCCGAGCCCATGG
>JFJP01038697.1_pt1 | contig 16213 bp, 17 predicted proteins | sample 431651 | NCBI WGS metagenome assembly JFJP01 (sample SAMN02602958, study PRJNA72255) | Microbial mat metagenome, whole genome shotgun sequencing project. | biome: fresh water; feature: sink hole; material: water; isolation source: purple microbial (photo- and chemosynthetic) mats found in... | reverse complement strand
CCACGATGCGGCAGGCAATCTCCAGACGCTTTTCAGCCGTTTTCGGAATCCCGCTGTCATCCAGGGCGAGGGCGATGACGGCCGCCTTGTATGCCTTGACCAGGGGCAGGATTTCTTCCAGGGATCTTTTTTCCGCAGAGACCGAATTGACCAGGGCCTTTCCCGGATAAACCGCCAGGGCTTTTTCAAGGGCCCTGGGGTTGTTGACATCAATGCAGAGCGGAACCTCCACCACTTGAAGAATGGCTTCGATGACCCTGGGAAGCATGTCGATCTCGCTGACGCCTTCAGCCACGACATTCACATCCAGGATCCGGGCACCGGCCGCCACCTGGGCCTTGGCTTCATTTTGGACGGTTTCCATGTCGCCTCTGCGCAGCGCTTCGGCCAGTTTTTTCTTTCCCGTGGGATTGATCCGTTCGCCGATCATGATGGTCGGTCCGCTATCCTGGATGGTGACGATGATGTCCTTGTTCGATACCGTTGTTTTCATTTTATTTAAATTCCCAATCCTATTTTTTTAAAAAATCCAGACAGAACTTAAGCGCCTCTTCTCCCGGAAGGCCTTTTGCAGTTGCGCTTGCAACGTATTCAGCCAGCATCGGCTTGACCTTCTCAGCCCATTTTGCATCTTCTTCCGGAGAAAGGCTGATAATCTTGTTGCCCCTGGCCTTAATAAATTCCATACCTTCCGCATCGATCTCATCCCATGTTTTGCCCTGTTTTACAGCCCATTCCTGGTTCACTTCTGTAAACACTTTCTGTACATCCGGAGGAAGGGCTGCCCATTTTCCTTTATTCATCACAACAAACAGCGCCGTTGAATACGCAGAGGCATAATTCAAGGTGGTGGATGAAACAACCTCGCCCCATTTCCAGCCTTTCAAAGATTCCACAGGCGCCACGGAACCCTCTACAATACCGGTACGAAGGGCTTCGTAGGTTTCCGGCATGGTTGTGCCGACAGGTACACCACCAAAGGCGGAAACGATCTTATTGGCAATACCGGATGCCCGGATTTTTTTACCTTTAAAATCATCAAGGGTTGAAATCGGTGTTTTTGAATGAACAAAGCCGGGTCCATGGGCATGGAGGTATAAAACCTTTACCTCATCCAATTCCTTGGGCGCAAATTTGGCATAGAATGCATTGACCAACGCTGTTGCCTGTACCCCGCTTTTGTAACCCAGCGGCAGGTCAATCACCTCCAGAAAGGGGAATTTTCCCCTGGAATATGCAAAAACGCTGAACCCGATGTCTGAAATGCCGTTCACAACCCCGTCATAAATCTGTGCTGCCGGAGTCAGCGTGCCACCCGGAAAATAGGTAACGGCAACTTTACCATTGGTCCTTTTCTCAACCTCTCTGCACCAGCTTTCTGCAACCATGCTATTTTTATGCGGAGCTGGGAACACGCTGGAATAATTTAATTTAATCGTTGCATCGGCTGCAAAAGAGTTATTCGGAAACGCAACACAAACAAGAGCTGCAAAAAGAATGGATACAATTAACGCTTCTGACATTTTTTTCATAAAAAGTTTTCTCCTGACACTAAAGGTTATTATTGTAATGAGGCTTACCCGGTATCGTTACCGGTAAACACCGTATTCCTTTGAAAAATCAATCATGGTTTTGACGTTTTCAGGTTTTGAACCCTGGACACCGGCCCCGCTGACCATCATGAAACCGCCGTCTTTACCGGCCACGTCAATCAGGTTTTTGCAGCAGGTCTTGACATCGTCCGGCGTTCCCGTACACAGGATATCCAGGGGAACATTGCCGGCAATGCAATTGGTGCGGCCAACCGTCTTTTTGGCCTCTCCCATATCCGTTGCATCAAACCACCAGACCACCTTGCCTCTGGGCAGTTCATCCACCAGCTCCAGGCGTTTGTTGTAAGCGCCTTCGACAAAAAGCTGGGGAACGACACCTTCGTTGGAAAGCCCGATGATCAGCTTTTTCAGGGTCGGCCAGTAGAATTTTTTGAACTGGTCCTGGGACATGAAGGCATCTGCACCCTTGTGCATCGGGATGAACGGCATGATATGACCGGCTGCCTTGCAGGTTGCAACCCCGAATTTAATCATAAAGGGCGTAATTCTTTCACAGGCTTCCATCAATTCTTCGGGATGACGGAACATGTCCATGAGCACACCCCTTGTTCCCCGGAGGCTGTCGCCAATGACATCAAACGGCGCCTTGGTGATGCCCCCTGAAAAGCCCGGGCGGCCCTTGGCCATCTGGGAAAGGGTCACTTTCGACACCTCGGCCAGCCATTGATGAACCTCATTGCCTGCATCCGCCAGTTTGACAAACGCCTCCTGCACATCGGCCATGCCAAAGGGGATGAGACCACCCGGCATCATGGGGATCTCGTGAATGGGTGGTAGCAGTGGGATTTTTTTCAGGGGCTCCAGTTCCCTGAAAATCCGTGGGAAATAGGTATTGATAAAAAACCCGGTGGGGTCATCGATGAGATCGTAATACTCATCCGCCTTCATATATTCTTTTTCGACAAACTGGTATTCCTGGTTGTTTCTGAGACCTCCGCCGCCAGCCCAGCGGTAAAGCGTAAGCCCGAGGGTTTCCAGGGCTTTTCCCGGTGCAATGGTCCGGGGGGCGTTAAAGGCATCCGGGTCCATGTCATTGTGATATTTTCCCCAGGCATAGGCCAGTTTTTTATAATCATACATGGCCTCGTACCAGTTGATCCCTGAAAATTCAATGGGAAAGCTTCCGGCAGACGGGGCCACCGGGACCCGTTTCGGGACCCTCATCTGGATGGCGTCCTTGTAAAGTGTTACCCTTTCCTTGTAAAGGGCTTCGGCTTCAGGACTTTCAAAGGTGATTTTTGGAGAAAGCCAGGTATCAAACAGGGCTTCCTGTTTTTTGGCCGCATCATCAGCAAAGGTCGTCCATCTTTCTTTCATCTTTTTATTCCTTTCCTGTCCATTTCTTTATAAGGTTGACCCCGTCCATGGCATCTTTTGCACAGGCATCCGCACCTGAATATTCAGCGATTTTGTCGCTCATCTGGCCACCGCCGATGATAATTTTCACGCCGTCCCTGAGCCCGGCTTTCTTAAAGGCATCCACCGTATCCTTCATGGAATCGTAGGCCAGGGTCAGAAGACCGCTCATGGCCACCACATCCGGATGAAATGCTTCCGCCTCTTCCACAAAGGCTTCCGGGGGGACGTCAATACCGATATCCTTCACCTCAAACCCGTTGACATCCAGGAGAAAACCCACGATATCCTTTCCGATATCATGAATATCCCCCCGCACCGTTCCCAGGAGAACCTTTCCGGCCTTTTTACCCTCACCCTGCCCCTGGATCATGGGTTTTACCTTTTCGGAAATCTGTTTCAGCATCTCCCCGGCCATCATCAATTCAGGCAGGAAATAAACACCGGATTCAAATTTTTTTCCGACCTCTTCCATGGATTTTGTGCATGCATCCAGAATCGTAACAGGGTCTGCCTTTGCCTCCAAGAGCTTTTCCGTCAATTCCAGGGCTTCTTCTTCCCGCATCTGTATGATGGCATCCATCAGTTTATCGAACATGGTGTTTCCTTTCATTTGTATTTTATCCCAGGTCGTCATGAATTAAATCTATAAAGTTATATAGATATATTTGTCAACAATTTTTTAATTTTAACAAAACATTTTATTTATTCCGAATCTTGACAGCATTTCTGACATAATCTATATAGATAAGCCATGACCCTATCGAGATCAAAAATCCGGACCGGCCTGGACAACAGCGGCATTGTTGATCGGGATTCCCATGAACCGGCCTACATCCAGATCTGCAACCTACTGAAAGAAGAGATTGCAAAAGGTGTATATCTGCCCGGCAGCCGCCTGCCTTCGGAATCGGCATTGCGGGACCGGCATAAGGTCAGCCCCATGACGGTGAGGCGATCCATCAAAATGCTCATCGACCAGGGCGTGGTCACGACCATCCAGGGCAGCGGCACCTTTGTCAAGGCCCCAGACTTGGGCGGCGCAAATTTCAGCATGAAAGAATTCTATTCCATTTTTCAGGACCATGAAAAAACAAAGATCCGGCTTCTGGAGGCCAAAACGCTGAAAGCTGACAGGGAGACCGCTTCCCGTCTCTGCATTGAGGAGGGAAAACGGATTATCCTGCTTAAACGGCTGGTCTTGAAGGAAGGCGACCCCATTATCCTTCACAAAGAATTTCTCATCTATGACCCTGCCCGTCCCATTATCGAAACCGAGCTGGAAGTGACCACGTTGTACGGTCTTTTTGAAAGAACCGGGCAGACGGCCGTCAAAAGAGGGGATCTCTGGCTTGAGGCCATGGTTCTCAGCCCTGAAGAAGCCAGGCTTCTCAATACCATGCCGCTTAAGCCCGCTTTCAGGATTGAACACCTGTTCTATGATTTTGATGAAACGCCCATGAGCTGGGGGCAATTTATCTGCCGGGGCGATCAGCTTCGCTTTAAAGCCGTTGTCGGGGTCAGCCCGGCCTGACATGATATAAAGGAAAACTGCCAATGACAGGGATCACGGAGTTGAAGACATTAAGCGCACGGATTGCAGAGCTGGATGAAGACAATGCCTTGGCATTGACCCGGCAGATGATCCTGGATGGCGTGGACCCGCTCCGGATCATTGAATTCTCCCACAAGGGCATCACTGAAGTGGGGGTAAGGTACGAAAACGGCATCTATTTCATCTCCGGGCTGGTCATGGCCGGGGAAATCATGGAGCAGATCAGCCGGATGGTGCTGCCTCTGACCATGGGCGGCCCGTCCCGCAAGGCCGTGGGCCGGATCATCCTTGGAACCGTGGAAGGGGATATCCATTATATCGGCAAGGATATTTTCAAAGCCTTTTTACAGGGCCACGGGTTTGCCGTCCATGACCTGGGTGTGGATGTGCCGAAAAGCCTTTTTCTTTCCGCCATCCATGAATACAAACCCGATATTGTGGGGTTCTCCTGCCTGATCAGCACCTGCATCGATTCCCTGAAGGAGACCATCTCGCACTTAAGGGCCAATGTCCCCCCGGATCTGGCGCCTCGTGCCTACCTGGCCGGGGGAAGGCTGATGAACAAACGGATCTGCGATGTGGTGGGAGCGGATTTAAGCACGACAGACAGCATGGAAGGAGTGAGGCTGTGCCAGAAGGTCATGTCCGATTAAAACGGTATGCCTTCCGAAAGCGCTTGAGCCATGGCATGGATTTCTTTTATCCGGCTCAGGAAGCGGCCGTCATAAAGACCAGAGGAAGAGCCTAAAATAATGCCGCCGCCGGGTACAAGCCGGGTCAAAACCCGTTTGAAACCGGACAGGACTTCGTCAGAAGGGTTGGGCTCCAGGAGTTCGGCATCAATCCCCCCCAAAATGACACTGCCGGGCCCCATGTGTTTTTTAAGTTTAAAAAGATCGTTAACCCCGTGCTGCACCGCAGCCAGACCATCCATCCGCCAGGAAATAATCAGCGGCATCAACCGGGTGATATTGCCGCAGGAATGGAGCAGCACCGAGGCATTTGCCTTATGAATCCTGTCTGCCGCATCTTTATAAAAAGAAGAACAGAGGCCGTCAATATCGGCCGGACTGATCAGAGGCCCCTGATCAACAGCCAGGTCGTCGGCGATCACCACTGCCGGGATCCCCTCTTCAAGACATTGGGAAATCAGCTTCAGCACCCTTTGTTTTTCCCTATCATAAACCCGGACCAGATCATTTTTATTTTTCACCCAGCCCTTGATCATTTCCATAAGCCCCATACCGTTGACCAGGGACTGGAAAGGACCGTCCACGACAGCCGCAACAAACAGGCTTTTTTTTGCCTGTGCGGTTTTAAGATGGGAAATCTCAAAATAGCGGTAGCCAAGACCGGAGAGAGTAGCCCCAAGACGGTCTGTAACCGGCAGACAGATCATGTCCAGGCCCAGGATACCGGCCATTCGAAAATGATTGTCAAGGGTGTCATCCAATTCGGCGGCGGCGAGAAAGGCGGTTCCCATCCACACCTCTCCTTTTGGAACAAAAGACAGGGGGCTGCTGGAAAAGGCTGCTTTTATCCGTTCAAAGGGCTGGTTCATGAAAAATATGTATCAGAAGACAGGGATCATTGAAAGAGACTCTTTTTAAAAAAATTGACAGACGCTTTGAAATAGTGAATTTTATACCCGTATCTATAAAGAGGAGATGTTCAATATGATTTGCTGCTATGTGGAGCCCCTGGGTATAAAAATCCAAATGAAAAAGGGTGAAACCCTCCATGCCGGTCTTGAAAGGTCCGGCATCCATATTGAAACCCCCTGCGGTGGCAACGGCATCTGCGGGGCCTGCCGGGTGTGGGTGAATCCAGCCAGCAAAACGCCCTCTACCCCCCATGAAAATATTTCCCCGGAGGATGATACCAAGGGCCTCAGACTTGCCTGCAGAACCGCTCCCACAGAAGATATCTTCATCCGGCTGGAAGATCATTTCATATATGATTCGGCAGACGGGCATCAAGGGGAAATTTTCGCCCATCCCCCCCAGGCACGAGACTCTTTTACCCCAATGGGCCTTGCCATTGATATCGGGACCACGACCCTGGAAATCTGCCTGGTTTCCCTTGCCACCGGAAAAATCCTGGGAACTTCTGCAAGCCTGAATCCCCAGGTGATCCACGGTCATGACGTGCTGACCCGGATCCAGTATGCAAAAACCCGGGAAGGACTGGGAAAAATGGCTTTTCTGATCCAAAACAAGCTCAACAGCCTCGTTGATGAGCTTTGTTCATCTTCAGGCATCCGGCCGGAAGAGATCGTGGACGGGGTCATCGGTGCCAACACCACCATGCTCCAGCTTGCCGCTAAAATGGATTCCACTTCCATCGGCCTGGTTCCCTTTACCTTCGATATAAAGGGCGGCGCCTCTTATCCTGCCGGTTTTTTCGGTCTGAATTTAAACAAGGCCGCAAAAATTTATATTCCCCCGGTCCTGCATGCCTATATCGGCAGCGATATCAGCGCCGGGCTCCTGGCCTGCCCTGATTTCTTCGACACGGACAAGGCCCTCCTGTTTATCGACATGGGAACCAATGGAGAAATCTGTCTCAATGTCAAAGGAAGCTATTTTGCCACTTCGACGGCTGCAGGGCCCGCCTTTGAAGGCATGGGCGTGTCCTCGGGCATGCGGGCCGCGGACGGGGCTGTTGAACGGGTTGCGTTCAAAGACAATGCCTTTGAATTCTTGACCATCAACAACGCAAAAATAAAAGGCATCTGCGGCAGCGGCATGGTGGATCTCATGGCAGCGCTTTTAAAATCCGGCCATGTGGATACATCCGGCAGGTTTCTGAAAAATGAGGATGAAGACCCCTATATTGTTAAATTCAAGGACCGGGTTTCCTTTGAATATGCAGAAGGCATTTATCTTACACAAAAGGATATCCGGCAGATCCAGCTTGCCAAGGGCGCCGTCAGGACTGGTATCGACCTTATCCTGGAAGCGGGCGGCATCAACTGCCAAGACCTCGATAAAATCTATATGGCCGGAGGATTTGGAAAATATCTGAATCCCGGCCATATGGAAGATATTGGACTTGTCCCTGAAAATACGGCAGAAAAAATCCAATTCTGCGGGAACACATCCATTGCTGGCAGCACTGTTCTTTTGATCGACAAAAATCAGAGGGGCTTTCTGGAAAAGGCACTAAAAAAAATAACCTATCTCCAATTGGCCGAATTAAAGACCTTTGTGAACTGTTTTCTTAAAAATCTGAATTTCCCCGGATGAAGACACCGGTTTTTTTAAGTTGACAATAAAAAACCTAATATGATAATGGGTTATCGTTTGATTAAAAAATCTAACGGACGATAGATTGTTTGTATATTTGGAACAAGGAGCAACACAGAATGCAAGATAATGTCGCAATATATAAAAGCAAGCTTATCTCTATAGAAGAGGCTGTCAATAAAATCCAAAGCAATATGGAAATTGTGGTTTCCCAGGGGTGTGAGCCCCAGGGGTGCATGAAGCAGTTTCACACCGTGGCTCACCGGGTTGAGAACGTCAAAGTGTTTTCCGTACTCACCTTCAGGGGGTATGAATTTTTCACCAATCCTGCCATGAAAGGGCATTTCGAGCTTTGTTCCTGGTTTCACGGCGGCGGCGCCAGGGCCGGGCTTGCAGCCAAATCAGGCGTGGTCCATTTTGTTCCCAACCTGCTGCACAACATTGCCACAGGCCATAATGAAGCAAGAAAAACCAATATATTTTTCGGCTCCTGCACACCACCGGACAAACATGGATTTGTCTGTTTCGGTCTTGGCACATCCTATGAAAAAGACATTTTTGAAAAGGCCGATTTGGTTATTCTGGAAGTCAGCCCTACCCTTCCCCGCATCTTCGGAGATGTGGAAGTTCATGTCAAAGACGTTGATTTCTTTGTGGAAAACGAGATTGATCTGCCAGCCATCCCGAAAAAAATTCCAGGCGACATCGATCTTCAGATCGGCTCCATTATTGCTGATCTTGTGGATGATGAATCCACCCTTCAGCTTGGTATCGGGGAAATCCCCAATGCTGTTGCCCATGCTCTGACCTACAAGAAAGATCTGGGCATCCATACGGAAATGATCACCGATTCCATGATGGACTTGTATGAGATGGGGGTCATTACAAACAAGAAAAAAGCGTTCTGCAAAGACAAATTCATTGCTACCTTTGTGTTCGGGTCAAAGGCTCTCTATGACTGGGTGGACAACAATGTGGCTATCCAGTTTTTCCGCGGGCCCTGGGTCAACCACCCCTCAGTGCTTCGCCAAAACTCAAAAATGGTATCCATCAACACCTGTATGATGGTGGATTTTTTCGGTCAGGTATATAGCGAAGGCATTGGTTTCAGGCAGTATTCCGGCCCCGGAGGCCAGTTCGATACGGCCATGGGCGCAAGGCAGGGGTTTGATGGCCTTGGAAAATCCATTATCGCCTGCCCGTCAACGGCAAAAGACGGCACCATGTCCACCATAGTCCCCTTTGCACCCACAGGCTCGCCTGTAACCCTTCACCGGGGCATCACCGATTATGTGGTCACGGAATATGGTGCAGCCTGGCTCCGGGGCAGGAGTGTGCCGGAACGGACGGTTGCCCTCATTCAAATCGCACATCCGAAGTTCAGAGATCAATTGACGGAAGAAGCCAAAAAGCACGGGTTCATTTAAAATTGGGAATTCCATGGAATTAACAGCAGAACAAAAAAACAGATATGAATCAGATAAGGAGCTGACATTTAAAATGTTTTATCAATTTGAAAATAGGAACCACGGACTGCCGTTTGATCCGTTCAAATCATGCGTGGTGCCCCGTCCCATCGGATGGATTTCTACTCTCAGCCCGGGCGGAGTATCTAATCTTGCCCCTTACAGCCAGTTTCAAAATTTGACCTTTGATCCACCCTATGTCATGTTTGCCGCCAATCAGAACACGCTCGGAAATCGCAAAGACTCCACCATCAATGCCGAACAGACCGGGGAATTTGTTTACAATATGGCAACCTATGAACTTCGGGAAGCCGTAAACCTGTCAGCCCAGGAAGTGCCTTACGGGATCGATGAATTCGAGCTGGCAGGCGTCACCAAAGCCCCTTCAACACTTGTCAAGCCGTTCCGGGTGGCTGAATCCCCCATCCAGTTTGAATGCCGGTACTACCAGACCCTGCGGCTGCCGGGCAAAAGCAGCATGGGAACGGTGGATATTATTATCGGTCTTGTGGTCGGCATTCATATTCATGATGAATTCATCGGTAATGATGGAAAAATCGATATCCTCAAGATTCGACCTCTGGGACGGCTTGGCTATTATGATTATACAGTGATCGATAACCGGTTTGAAATGATAATACCCGGGCTGAATGAAACGCTTCGGGCCGGAATGGAAGGTTCTGCAGATAAGATCATCAAAACGTGATGATGTGTTCTTTGAACATGGGGAACATTGATTTAATACAGAACTTGTTTATTTACTCTGAATGAAAGGCAGAATTGTATCGATAACTTTGTCCGGGTCTTCCATCATCAGAAAATGACCGAGATGTTCAAGTGTAACAAAACGGCAATTTTTTATTTTTTCTGCCAACTTCTTGCCGGCTTGATCATAAAACAGGTCAGATTTTCCTCCCCTTACCACTAAGACTGGGATTTTGATCAGGCTGGCAAACCGCCATGTTTCAAAGGGCACGGATTCATAGATCCGGGCTTCAAATTCAGGATAACAGCAGAGTTCCCATGTAGTTGCGGACTCCTGTTCAATCGCGGTGTCTACGTAGGCCTTCACAAATTCAGATTTCCAGGATTTAAACATGCCCTTGCCCGAATAATGTTCCAATGCATCTTCTTTAGAATTAAACTCAAATTTTTTCTTCCGGGTCATTCTGGGAAGCGGGTGTTTTGCATCCAGCCCTGTTTTTCTGGCCAAAGCACAGAGCCAGACAATTTTTTGCGGAAGAATAATGGGATCTAATAAGATAATCTTTGAAAAAAGATCAGGGTAAAGTGCTGCGGCTGCATAGGTAAAATAGCCCCCGATGGAATGGCCGATCCCGATGACAGGGGGATGGGTAATGCTTAAGACAAACTGTTCAAGATCTTTTACAAATATATCCCAGTTATCGACGCGGTCGGTCTTCTCTTTTGTAGAATAGCCGTGACCTCTTAAATCCGGGGCAAAAATCTTCAGATGATGATGGGCAAGTTTTTCAAAAAAAGGAAGATAGGTTCCGGCGCTCAAGGAATTGCCGTGGCAGAAATGCACCTGAGTGTCTGATTCTCCGCGCACATGGTAATGGAAAAATCCCTGGCTGGTGTTGATAAAATTTCCTTTTATCATGATATATTTCCTTCGATCCTTATTGTTGCTTCCATTGCCTTTGGGATGTTTCAGGTCCTTGCCAGAACCAGGGCATCCACTCTTTTTGCCCCCTTTTTCAGCAGCTCCTTTGCAGCTTCGTTGCAGGTGGCACCGGTGGTAAACACATCATCCACAAGAAGAATGTGTTTAGCCTTTATACGGTCTTCACGGATAATTTTGAATGCATTTTTTAAATTTCTTTTCCTTTCTTCAATGTCAAAGCCGGTTTGCGGTAATGTCTTTTTTATCCGGACCAGGGAATCCATATCCATATCCCAGGACGGCAGGCGGTGAAAAGAATGTTGATACAGTTTTTTAAAATTACGGGAAAGAAAATACGCCTGGTTGAACCCCCTTTTTCTCATTTTTGCCCTATGCAGGGGCATGGGCATGATAAGGTCAATCGGCAATTTGTCATAATGTTGCAGAAAGGTCTGAAACAGCAGATGCTCAAAAATTTTTGCAATGGACAGTTTTGAATGGTATTTGAACAACTGGATGCCGTCCTGAATAATGCCCTTATATTCAGCCACAGCCCTGACCTGACCGAGTTTCAGCGGATTTTTCAAACAAACGCCGCACACATGGTTTTCATTAAAGCTGTTATGAAAGCGGATACCGCAGGATATGCAGAAAGGCGGGGTAATGGGATGGACTCCTTCTTTCATGCAATGCCCGCAGAAACAGGATTCCAGAGTATGGGGGTGCACTCCGTCCTCCTCCATATAGATACCGCATTTCAGACATTTTTTTGGAAAGAGCAGCGCCTCAAGCATCCGGATAACGACAGGCTTTGTTTTTCCGAGATTATTTTCTGATGTCATTTCTCTGCCGAAGGGCTTCATACATAGCAATTCCACCGGCCACCGATGCATTGAGCGAATTGAGCTTTCCTTTATTCGGGATGGACAAAAGAAAATCACATTCTTTTTTCACAAGAGGCCTGACCCCTTTATTTTCCCCACCAATGACAAGGGCGATATGGCCTTTAAGATCCGCATCAAATAAAGACTTATTACCGTCTGCATCCAAACCGAAAACCCAGACCCCTTTTTCCTTCAGGGACTTTAGAATAGAAGCGGTATTGGTGATCATATAGATATCCGCATGTTCCATGGCACCTGCCGAACTTCTGGATACCGTGGAGGAAGGACCTGCAGACCGGTCTTTGGGGATCAGAATAAAATCCACACCAGCAGAGAGCGCAGTTCTGATAAGCGCTCCAAGGTTATGAGGGTCTTCAATATTTTCCAAGACAAGGATAAAACAAGGCGTTTCATTCCCACCGATTTGATCCACAACTTCAGCCGCACTTTTTACAGGGAAAAAAGAAGTTCCGGCTGCGATTCCCTGGTGATTTGAAAATTCAGTCATCTTGTCGAGAACATTCGGGTCAACGATTTCGATTTTGATCCGCCGATCTTTTGCGATTGTTTCGATCTTTTCGATTCTCTCGCCGGTTCTTTTTTTTGATATCATTATGCTGTGAAAGGTTCTTTTTTCGGCCCTCAGTGCTTCAAAAACCGAATGGAACCCAAAAAGAAGATCGGTATTATCTTTCATTGTCCATCTCTTTTTTAAAAATGGAGCAGAGTTCTTTTAAGGCCGTATCAAGGTCATCATTGACCACCCCATATTGATATCGGTCCTTTAGAGCCGTCTCTGCCTTTGCGTTTTCAAGGCGTTTTTCAATGACCTGTTCTGAATCCGTACCCCGGTTTTTAAGACGCCTGGACAAAACGTCAAAAGAGGGCGCCATGATGAAGATGGACACCGGGTTCAGCCCCGATGCCATGATCTGTTCTGCCCCCTGGACATCTATATCCAGAAGAAGACTTTCCCCCTTTTGAAGGCGGTCTTCTACAAATGATCTCGACGTGCCGTAATAATTGTCGTGAACTTTTGCCCATTCAAGCCAAAAATCCTTGTCAATTTTTTCCTCAAACTCAGCAACGCTGATAAAAAAATAATCAAGGCCGTTCTTTTCATTCCCTCTGGGTGCTCTGGTGGTATGGGACACGGAATAGGATAGGGTTCCAAACTGTTTCAACACCTGTCGGATAAGGGTTGTTTTCCCTGCCCCTGAGGGCGCAGACACAACAAAGAGTTTTCCTTTTCCGGCCATTGCTTATACTTCCGGCTGCGGGCTTACCAGGGATTCAAAACGGCTTGAGAGGGTCTCGGCCTGGATGGCGGAAAGAATGATATGATTGCTTTCCATAACAATAACCGACCTGGTTTTTCGTCCATGGGTCACATCAATGAGGCGTTTTTCCTCTTTTGCCTCGTCCTTGACCCGTTTCATGGGGGATGAGTTGGGAGACAGGATGGCCACAACCTTTTCAGCCACCACTGTATTTCCAAAACCTAAATTTAAAAGCAGTTGTTCCATAGTTCCATCCTGATGTCTGTATTTAAAATTATTCAATATTCTGTACCTGTTCACGAATCTTTTCAAGCTTTGATTTTAAATCCACCACCTTATGGGATAAAGATGCGTTCCCAGCCTTCGATCCAATGGTATTAAATTCCCGGTTGAATTCCTGGATCAGAAAATTAAGCTTTCTTCCTCCCGGCTCTTCAGATTCAAGGATTTCCCTGCATTGTTTGATATGGCTGTAAATTCTTGTGATTTCTTCCGACACATCACTCTTGTCGGCCAGGATGGCCGCTTCCTGGGAGATCCGGACAGGGTCAAGCACTTCGCTATCGGAAGTCAAAAAAGCGATCCGTTCCATGAGACGCTGTTTGTAAATGAGAGGGACTCCCCTTGCATCAATTTCGATCTCTTTTATATTTTTTTCAATTTCATCCATTCTTGCGGCAAGATCCACATGAAGATTTTTTCCTTCCTGTCTTCGCATGAAATCCAGGTTTGTGCTCGCCGTTTCAATGCACTGCGAAATAGCCTTCCACAGGCTTCCCTTATCGGTTTCCTTTGTCGACGGGACAATCACGTTACGGGCCGTGAGTATATGATCCAGGGTGATGTCGGAGGAAAGATTCAGATCTTCTTTGATTTTTTTTAAGGCCTGATAATAGGAAAGGGCTCTGGGGACATCGATTTCAAACTGTTCCAGATCCTTTGCCTCATCTTTGATAGAAAGCCTGATCTCTATTCTTCCCCGGTCATGAATTTTTGCAATGATCTTTTTGATATCTTCTTCAAAGGCCTGGCAGGATTCAGGAAAATAGCAGGCGATATCAAGGGACTTGGAATTGAAGGAACGGACAGTGACATCCACGGTAAGGGATTCATTGGTATGGGAGACCTGCGAAAACGCGGTCATGCTCTTAATCATGTGTTTTTCCTTTTTCTGCCTTTAAATCCAGGAGGTATTTATCCCTGACCTTTGATAAAAACGATATCATGCTTTCCGATGCATAATCCGGGTACGTCCAGGGCAGAACCTTAAACCCTTCCTTTTTTGAATACATCAGGGTCAGGTCTGCATAGATATTTCTGCCGATATAAATCCTGTGAGAATATTCCTTGCCCGTTGCAAGGATAAACCGGGATGACACAAGATAGCCCGGATCGATATTGATATTTCTTTTCCCGGATATGGCAAACCTTTCTTCGATCTCATTGGTGGTTTCCTTGATCCGGGCAAGATCCTCCTGGGCGATGAGGGGTTTGAACACAAACACTTTCCTGAATAATGGAATCCCCATCTCCTTGTAATAATAGTCTGTATAGGCGAAATCAAGCCATTGGCTGATCATGTCAACAGGACCGAATTCTTTTTCCAGAAAAGGGAAAAGGCTTTCAACAAGGGCTTTGTCATTCATGATGCAGCCGATCACAAGTTTTGCCGGCTCAGGATGTTTGGGAATACTCATGATTTAAATCGGTTTTGCCTCATCAATCAGCATGATGGGGATATCATCCCGGATTTCATAGATAAGCTTGCAGGCATCGCAGATCAACCCGTCTTTTTTCTCATTCTGATAAATATCACCCTTGCATTTGGGGCAAACCAGTATTTCCAGTAATTCATCGGAAATTGCCATTGTTTTCTCCTTTCATCATTCAAACCCTTTAACCGACTGGAGGGTCTGGAGTTTAAAATATTCACCTTTCAGGGCCATGAGGTCATCATGGGTGCCCTGTTCTTTTATGGACCCACCTTTAAGCAGAACGATCCGTGACGCATAGTCGATGGTGGACAGCCGATGGGCAATCACAAAGGTGGTTCTGCCTTTCATCAGGTTTTCCAAAGCTTTTTGAACCACCCGTTCGGCCTGTGAATCCAGGGCCGACGTGGCCTCATCCAGAATCAGGATGGGCGCATCCTTGAGCAGGGCTCTTGCAATACAGATCCTTTGTTTTTCTCCGCCGGAAAGCCTTGACCCAAGTTCTCCGATGACGGTATCAAATCCCTTTGGGAAGCCTTCTATAAAATCGTAAGCAAAAGCTGATCTGGCTGCATCTTCTATTTCAATATCCGTAGCATCCATCTTTCCATACCGGATATTGTCCCGAACCGATTCGTTAAACAGGATGGGCTCCTGGGTCACGATGGAAATATGATCCCGCAACGATCTGACAGACAGGTCTTTCACGTCTTTGCCTGCGATGCGGACAGCTCCTTTGGTCACATCATAAAGCCGCGGCACCAGATTGACAAGACTTGTTTTCCCGCCGCCGCTCATGCCCACAAGAGCGAGAACTTCACCGGGAGCTACCCTGAGATGAATATCCTTCAGAGCCGGGGCTTCCCCTGGCGTGTAAGCAAAGCTCACATGATCAAATTCAACATCCAGGATTTTTCCGGCAAGCATCTCAGGGTTTTCTTTTTCCAGGATGGGGGATTCTTCTTCCAGCACATCAAAAATCCTTGCTGCCGCAGCCGCCCCTTCCTGTATGGTATTGTTCAGCCGGGACAATTTTTTAACCGGATCATAGAGCATCATGACCGCTGTCAGAAATGAAAAAAAAGTGCCGGGCGTGGAGGTTCCGTTGATCACACGCATGCCGCCGAACCAGATGATGAAGGCAATTCCAAGTCCCCCTAAAAACTCCATGATAGGTGATGACAGGGCATTTGCGGTAATTTTTTTCATCTCAAGCCTGAAAAGTAAGCCGGTTTTTTCTCTGAATCGCAGTTTTTCCAGGCTCTCAAGATTGAATATTTTAATGATTTTACTGCCGGAAAAGGTTTCATGTAAAAATGAATTCAGATCTGCCATGGTTTCCTGGGAACCGATTGAAAATTTTCTGACCCGGCGGCCAAAAAGAACAATGGGGTAAAAGGCCAGGGGCAGGACAATAAAAGCGCCCAGGGCAAGCCTCCAGTCCCGGTAAAAAATCACAAAAAGAAAAGCGA
>JFJP01040516.1_pt1 | contig 16215 bp, 11 predicted proteins | sample 431651 | NCBI WGS metagenome assembly JFJP01 (sample SAMN02602958, study PRJNA72255) | Microbial mat metagenome, whole genome shotgun sequencing project. | biome: fresh water; feature: sink hole; material: water; isolation source: purple microbial (photo- and chemosynthetic) mats found in... | reverse complement strand
AGGCCAATACGTTTTTCTAGTGCTTGAAGAGAAACTTCTTCAACTTCTTTCCATTTTTGTTCAGAATCACCGCAAAGTTCTGTAACCATTTGCATTGCCATTGGTCCGTGTTCGTCAGCATCCAATTCAATATGACGTTCGAAATAGTAAATTAGTTTAGACAAATCGGTTTCAGGAAAATTGTTCTGAAAGTTTTTCAAGATTTCGGTAAACATATTCGGAATTAAATCTTCTCTACCAAAAGTAAATGCGGCAGCAATTTTGTGTGGTTTTCCCTCTTCAATAACTCTGAAAGTGAAATCTAAAAAGTCTTTAACGTTTGGATGCAAATCACTTTTTTTGATAGATACAAAAATATTTTGGGTAGCTTTAACATTGATTAAAAAATCATGAATTTGTGAAGTATTTGCGCCACATTGTTCCATAGCATCAATGTACATTTCAAAATGACTTTGACGGAATCCATCAATAGTTAAGTCGGTTTCTTCGGCAACTACAATTTCATTAATCAAGTAACGTATTTCTGGATTTCCAATAGGTAACCATGGCGTTGAGGTACATGTTAACTTGTTCTGCAAAGCTTTTAACAACGACATAAAATCCCAAACGGCATAAATATGATTTTCTAAAAAGCAGTGAAGATCTTCAATAGTTTTTACTTTTTCGTATAAGGAATGGGTAAGTAATTGATTTTTATATTCTTGAATATTGTTGTTGATGGTTTTAATAGTCATTGCATTTTTTTTTAGAATTTATGTAAAATAAAACCATTTAGATTTCAAAATACTTTACCAAAAGTAAAAAAGCTCCTCGAAATAGAGAAGCTTTTTATATCAATTTTATTTATTGTTTAATCTGATATTTTAGTAAATTTTCTAATTCGCTCATTGAATAACAAATAGGTATATTTTCGTTTTTGAAACGTTCTTTATTATTGTCATTAACAAAGCCTATTACATCAAAACCACCGCATTTTGCAGCTTGTATTCCAGTAATGCTATCCTCAATTATTAAACAATCATTAATCTCAAAGCCCATATTTTTGGCTGCGTGTAAAAAAATATCTGGTTCAGGTTTCCAACTTTTAATCTCATATGAACTGAATATTTTGCCTTCGAAATGATGAATCAACTTTGTAGTTGTTAAATTATTAATTATCTTTTCTTTTGGTCCACTTGAGGCAACACAAAAAGGAATTGTAAGGTTGTTTAAAACGTCATGAACTCCATTTATAGGTTTTAGATAAATTGAAAATTTATGGAAAGATTTTTTTCTAAATTCATCTTCAAAATTATCTGGAAGAGGTTTACAAAACATAGCTTCTATATAATTCAAACTATATTTTAATGATTTTCCAGTAAAATTTTCTAATGCTTCTACTTGTGAAATTTCAATTCCAAGCTCATTTGCCATTTCAGTTAAAACGGAGCTGGATATTGCTTCACTATCAACTAAAACACCATCACAATCAAAAATAATACTCTTGTATTTCATTTAGTTTTTAAAATTGATTAAAAGTAAAATGCTTCCCAAAATATGAGAAGCATTTTTTACAAATAATTTTTATTTTACTTAAACGCCGGAATTCCAGTAATATCAGCACCAGTAATTAATAAGTGAATATCGTGCGTTCCTTCATAAGTAATTACAGATTCTAAATTCATACTGTGACGCATAATTGAGTATTCTCCTGTAATTCCCATTCCACCAAGAATTTGACGTGCTTCACGCGCAATATTTATTGCCATGTCAACATTATTTCTTTTTGCCATCGAAATTTGAGCTGTGGTTGCTTTTCCTTCATTTCTTAAAACACCTAATCTCCAAGTAAGCAATTGTGCTTTAGTGATTTCGGTAATCATTTCGGCTAATTTCTTTTGTTGCAATTGAGTTCCAGCAATGGGTTTGTCAAACTGTATTCTCTCTTTTGCATAACGCAAAGCGGTGTCATAACAATCCATTGCAGCACCAATGGCACCCCAAGCAATTCCGTATCTGGCAGAATCCAAACACATCATTGGAGCTCCAAGACCCGATTTTCCTGGCAATAAATTTTCTTTCGGAACTTTTACATTATCAAAAATCAACTCACCAGTGGCACTTGCACGAAGTGACCATTTGTTGTGCGTTTCTGGAGTGGTAAAACCTTCCATGCCACGTTCTACAATTAATCCGTGAATTCTACCTGATTCGTCTTTTGCCCAAACTACTGCAACATCTGCAAATGGAGCATTAGATATCCACATTTTGGCACCATTCAATAAATAATGGTCGCCCATATCTTTAAAGTTGGTAGTCATTCCACTCGGGTTCGAACCATGATCAGGTTCTGTCAATCCAAAACAACCCATGAATTCTCCAGTTGCTAATTTTGGCAAATATTTCATTCTTTGTTCCTCTGTTCCAAATTTCCAAATAGGATACATCACTAATGAAGATTGAACCGATGAAGTAGAACGAACACCAGAATCACCTCTTTCTATTTCTTGCATAATCAAACCATAAGAAATTTGGTCTAATCCTGCACCACCATATTCTTCTGGAATGTACGGACCAAAACCACCAATTTCTCCCAAACCTTTAATGATTTGTTTAGGAAATTCAGCGCGTTGTGCATAATCTTCAATTATTGGAGAAACTTCGCGTTTTACCCACGCACGAGCAGAATCTCTAACTAATTTATGTTCTTCTGTTAGCAAATCGTCTAACATGTAATAATCTGGAGCTTGAAATAAATCTGGTTTCATAATTATTGTATATTGTATGAATGTATATTGTAAATTGTATTGCGTTTTGTTTTCACGAAAACGTTTGCAAAGTTAAGAAAACAAAATTGAGTAATTGTTCAACGTTTGTTATTTTTTAGAAGCTAATCCAGCTATTCGCTCTATCTTTTCCTTTTTAAAGAAAAAAGAAAAAGGATGCCGCTGCTATCTGGGCTAGAGCTACATCTTCAAGTAGAAATCTTTTGTAAGATTAATGTAATCATCAGTGTATTCATGACGACTGATTTCTATAACCAATTCGTCTGCTGTTAAAACAGAAAGTTCGTAACGTTTAAAAGCAAGTAAACTTCTAACAAATGGAGTTGAATGTGAACCTTTTAAACGAGTAACTTTTACGGGAAAAAGTTCTACTTCGGCACATAAATCTATAAATCGTTCTTCCTCTTTATAAGGAATAATTACGGCAAAAATTCCATTTTCAGAAAGTAATAAATCGGCAGCCTCAATCAAATCTTCAAAAGGTAAAGCCTCTTGAAATCTTGCCAAATCACGCTGAGAACTGTTAGTTTTATAATCTTCAGAATAAAATGGAGGATTTGAAATGATAATGTCATACAAATCTTCTGGTTCATCAACAAACTCATCCAAACCAGCATGAAAACAAAATAATCTATCAGACCAAGGAGAATTTTCGAAGTTTTCTACACATTGTTCGTAGGCTTTTTCATCAATTTCTAAAGCATCAATTTGTTCGGCATGGCTTCGTTGGGCTAACATCAATGACAAAATTCCTGTTCCAGCTCCAATATCCAAAACCGAAAACGGATTATTATCAACAGGACACCAAGCACCAAGTAAAACGCCATCTGTGCCAATTTTCATAGCACATTTGTCTTGTTTAACGGCAAATTGTTTAAATGTAAACATAGTTATAAAATTCCAATATTTTAAATTCCAAATTCCAAGTAGAACTAATGGTAAATTTAGGATGTTTTAGATATAATAGTAGAAAGCCCTTCGACTGCGCTCAGGGTGACAATTATAAATACTAAAAACTGTGACTGCGACTGAAATCTATAAGTACATCTCCACCAAACCTTCCGGTAAATCCATGATTACTTTCTTGTTTTCTCTATCAATTTTAACCAAAAACTGATCAATCATAGGAACAAGTATTTCAACATTGCCATTGATTACTTCAAAAAGCGGTTGTGCTGAAGTATCGTTTATAGAAACAATTTTTCCAAAAACACCTAAACGTTGATCTTCAATTTCAAAACCTATAACTTCGTGAAAGTAGAATTTGTTGCCTTCAAGTTTTGGCAACATAGTTAAAGGAAGATAAACTTCGCAATTGATGATTTCATCTGCTTGTTCTTCGTTATCAACATCTTCAAATTTAACTCGAAGAAAATCGCCTTTGTGTATATTGCAATTTTCAATAAAAAATGGAACCAGATTTTTGTTGAATTCAACAAAAATCGATTCCATATCTTCATATAACTCGGGTTCGTCTGTATCTAAATAGATAAGGACCTCACCTTTAAAACTAAATTTTTTAGCGATTTTGCCTAAGTAGAAACAATCTTCTTTACGCATTTGCTTCGCCTGTTCGTTTCACTCGAGTTCGCAACAAATTAAGCTTCAGTTTCTTCGCTAGCTTCTTCATCAGCTGGAGCTTCTTCTACTGCAGTAGTTTCCTCTACAGCAACTTCAGCAACAACCTCTTCGGCAACTTCGGCAACTTCTTCTTCAACAACTTCTGGTGCTTCAGCAGCTTTCAAAGCTTCAGCAGCAGCATTGGCACGTTTTTCGTTAGCAGCAGTTTCAGCTTTCAATGCTTTAGCTTTAGCTTCCGCTTGTTTTTTAGACAAGCCATCTTTTTTAGCGTCAACTTTTCCAGCTTTTTCTTCTATCCAAGCAGCTAATTTTGCATCAGCTTGCTCTTGAGTTAAAGCACCTTTACGAACGCCACCATCTAGGTGATGTTTCAACAAAGCACCTTTGTAAGAAAGAATTGCTCTAGCAGTATCTGTTGGTTGAGCACCATTGTGTAACCATTGTACCGCTTGGTCAAGTGTTTGGATTGTAAGTTCCTAATTTTTCAAGGAATCTACCATCTCTTTTTGAGCGAGCATCAGCCGCTACGATCCAGTAAAATGGTTTTTGTTTTTTACCGTGTCTTTGTAATCTAATTTTTACTGACATAATCTTTTTGATTAAATTTTGAGGTACTCGACCTCGATTAATTAAGGCTGCAAAGATATAAAACTTTTTCATTCAAACTAATACATTCTAAAAAAATACTTTTTTGTCGATTTTTAGTTAAAAAAAATAGCTTAATTCATGAAAAAAACTATTTTTGTGGTTGTAAAACCTATTTAAAATGAAAAAAATAGTTTCCTTATTAGTAGTTACACTTGCCTTGGCATCTTGTAGTGAAGAAGTTAAATTTAGTAATCCTGCATTTCAGGCTTATCGCGATGATGTTTTTTTTAATGGTGTTGATGTAAAAGCCTATAAATCAACTAATGGAGCTTTAAAGCTTGTAGCTCTTGCACAAGATGAAGAAGTAGAAATTGATATAGCTAGTGAAGCAAAAGGCACTTATTACCTTGGTACTACAAATCTTAATACTGTAGCTTCCTATTCTTCATCATTCAATGATATTAATTTGTATTATGAAACTAAAATTATCAATGGTCCAGTTGCTAAAATGAATACTCAAATGTTTGCAGGTGGAACAGGATATACTCCAGATTGTGTTTTGTTAGATGGTGGCTATGCGTGCAATAGCTCTCATGCTACCACAGGTGGTTCAGGTTCAGGTTTAACCTTAAGTGTCATTACAAATACTAGTGGTGTAGTAACATCTGTTAAAGTTGCTTCGCCGGGTAATGGTTATAAAACAGGCGATTTAATAACAATTACTGGTGGAGGTAATAATGCCAAAGTAAGAGTTTTAAATGTAGAAGGAAGTAATGGTGAAGTTGTTATTACAGAAAACACAGGAAGTACAGTTACAGGTACCTTTAAATTTAATGCAATAAATGCTAACAATAACCCGCTTGGATTAGAAATGGTTAACTTTCAATATGGTACTTTTTATAAAATTCCAATTATCCCTTCGCCATAAACTATAGAAGATAAATAAAAAAGCCGTTCTCATTTGAGAACGGCTTTTTTTGTTAAAATAATAATTATTAGGTAATTGATAGTATATTGTAGTTTATTTAGTGTACCTTTGACAGGAATTTTAAAATAAAATTATGAATATTTTTGTTGGAAGTCTTCCTTGGAGTATAGAGGAAGCAGATTTAAGAGAGTCTTTTGAAGTGTACGGATCGGTTAGTTCTGTTAAAATTATTACTGATAAATTTACTGGAAGAAGTAAAGGTTTCGGTTTTGTTGAAATGGAAAGCGATGAAGAAGCTGAAAAAGCAATTACTGAATTGAACGGTGCTTCTGTTGAAGGTCGTACAATTGTAGTAAACAAATCAGAACCAAAACCAGAAGGAGAAAGAAAATCTTTTTCTAACAACCGTCCAAGTGGTGGTGGTTACAATGGTGGTGGTAATTCTCGTGGTGGTGGTTCAAGCTACAACGATAGAAACAGTGGTGGCGGTAACAGAGGAAGATACTAGTTTTTCAAACTTATTATACTACAAAACCATTCGAGAATTCGGATGGTTTTTTTTTTACGCTGAACTTGTTTCAGAGTCTCAATTTTTTTTTCTGGAGCGAATTGTTTGGGTTTTATCAGTAATCCATTTTCCTGCTACCTTTCCAAAGCTACTATTGTTGCCTGAGGTTCTCGAAGGCAACAATAGTAGGCTTTTCCCTTGCATCAGGGCTCAATAGTAATTCATTTGTCTTTTTGTTAATAACTAAAATTGACAATCTCTTCCTTAAAATGTACTTTTGATAAATCACAAAAAATAAATTCAAAATCCCAAAATGTATCACTTTACAATTGGAATTTGGAGTTTTATAATTGGAATTTTATAAAGTATGTATTTAATATTCGACACCGAAACAACAGGATTACCAAAAAGTTGGGCAGCACCAATTTCTGACACAGACAATTGGCCTAGATGTATCCAAATAGCGTGGCAGTTGCATGACGATATGGGAAATCTTATTGAGCATCAAGATTATCTTATTAATCCAGAAGGTTTCAATATCCCTTACGATGCCGAAAGAGTTCACGGTATTTCAACAGAATTGGCTCAAGAACAAGGCATCCAACTCAAAGAAATGTTAGAGAAATTCAACGTAACTTTATCCAAAGCCAAATATATTGTTGGACAAAACGTTGGGTTTGATATCAACATCATGGGTTGCGAATTCTACCGAATGGGAATTCATTCTCCAATGTCGCAAATGCCTATTTTAGATACTTGTACAGAAGTTACAGCATCACTATTAAAACTTCCTGGTGGGAGAGGCGGAAAATTCAAATTGCCTACCTTAACCGAATTGCATTTCTATCTTTTCAACGAACCCTTTGCAGAAGCACACAATGCCACTGCCGACGTAGAAGCTACAACACGTTGTTTCTTAGAATTAATTCGCACCGATGTTTTTACTAAAGAAGAACTTGATGTAGAACCCGAATATTTTGAAGATTTTCAATTAAAAAATCCAAGATCTGTTCAATTAATTGGATTAAAACACATCAATCTTAAAGAAGCTTCTGAACAAATCAGAAAAAAACTTCAAAAAAGTGAAGTAGAAACAGTTCAAACCACTATTTCTGATGCTGATAAAAAAGATTTTAAACAATCTCGATTTGCACATTTACACAATCATACACAGTTTTCAGTTTTACAATCTACCATTTCCATTCCTTCGTTAGTTGCCGCAGCTGCTAAAACAAAAATGCCTGCTGTAGCCATGACCGATACTGGAAATATGATGGGTGCTTTTCATTTTGTAAGTGCAGTTATGAATCATAACAAAGCGGTTAAACCCAAAATTGAAGCAGCAATGGCAAATGGCGAAGAACCAACTGACCATGAAATTACTCCAATCGTTGGTTGCGAGTTCAATATCTGCGACAATCATAAAGACAGAACCAAAAAGGATAATGGTTATCAAGTAGTCTTTTTAGCAAAAAATAAAAAAGGCTATCACAACTTAGCCAAAATGTCTTCTATTGCCTATATCAACGGGTTTTATTATGTTCCTAGAATTGATAAATCGGTAGTTGAGCAATACAAAGAAGATCTTATTGTTTTATCGGGAAATTTATATGGTGAAATTCCTAGTAAAATTTTAAATGTTGGCGAAAATCAAGCCGAAGAAGCACTAATTTGGTGGAAAGAACAATTTGGTGATGATTTTTATTTAGAAATCATGCGCCATAATCAAGAAGACGAAAATAGAGTTAATAAAACTTTGATAGAGTTTTCGCAAAAGCACAAAGTAAAATTAGTCGCCACAAATAACACCTATTATGTAAATAAAGAAGACGCCAATGCGCACGATATTTTATTGTGTGTAAAAGATGGTGAAAAACAAGCCACACCAATAGGCAGAGGCAGAGGTTATAGATATGGATTGCCCAATCAGGAATATTATTTCAAATCAGAAGAAGAGATGAAAAAACTATTTACTGATTTGCCCGAAGCTATTATCAACGTTCAAGAGATAATAGATAAAGTAGAGTCCTATTCGTTGTATCGCGATGTTTTGCTTCCAAAATTTACAATTCCTGAAGAATTTTTAAATCCAGAGGATGAAGCCGATGGTGGAGTTAGAGGTGAAAACGCCTATTTGCGTCATTTAACCCTACAAGGTGCTCAAAAACGATATGTACAAATTACTCCAGAAATTCAAGAACGATTAGATTTTGAATTACTAACGATTTCAAATTCTGGTTATCCGGGTTATTTTTTAATTGTACAAGATTTCATTGCCGAAGCCAGAAAAATGGATGTTTCGGTTGGTCCAGGTCGTGGTTCTGCTGCTGGTTCTGCGGTGGCTTATTGTTTAGGAATTACCAATATTGACCCCATTAAGTACGATTTGCTTTTTGAGAGATTCTTGAATCCAGATAGGGTTTCGATGCCCGATATTGATATTGACTTCGACGATGAAGGTCGTGGTCGTGTTATGGAGTATGTAATAAAAAAATATGGTTCCAATCAGGTGGCTCAAATTATTACTTATGGCAAAATGGCAACCAAATCGGCCATTCGTGATACGGCTCGTGTATTGGATTTACCACTTTTTGAAGCCGATAGAATTGCAAAATTAATTCCAGGAATGATGCCTTCTAAATGGAATTTGGCTCGCTTTATTTCAGAAAAAGAAGAAGACGTCAAAAAAGCTTTACGTTCTGATGAATTTGACAGAGTAAAAGAATTAATTGCCATTGCTAATGACGGAGAATTATCTGGCGAAACCATTCAACAAGCTAAAGTTCTAGAAGGTTCACTTCGCAATACCGGAATTCACGCTTGCGGGGTTATTATTACGCCTAGTGATATTACCAATTTCGTCCCGGTTACCACAGCCAAAGATTCTGAATTATATGTAACCCAATTTGACAACTCGGTTGCTGAAAGTGCCGGATTACTGAAGATGGACTTCTTGGGTTTGAAAACCCTAACCTTGATAAAAGATACAGTTAAATTAGTAAAGTACAGAACCGGAATTCAACTCGATCCAGATACTTTTCCAATTGATGATGTAAAAACGTATGAATTGTTTCAAAGAGGTGAAACGGTTGGGATTTTCCAATACGAATCTCCCGGAATGCAAAAATACCTACGCGATTTAAAACCCACAGTTTTCGGAGATTTAATTGCCATGAATGCGCTTTATCGTCCTGGTCCATTGGAGTATATTCCGTCTTTCGTTCGTAGAAAAAATGGCGAAGAGGAAATAAAATACGATTTAGATGCATGCAAAGAATACTTGGGCGAAACCTACGGAATTACGGTTTATCAAGAGCAGGTAATGCTTTTGTCACAATCGTTAGCCGATTTTTCTAAAGGTGATGCCGACATTTTGCGAAAAGCAATGGGAAAAAAAGATCGCCCAACGTTGGATAAAATGAAACCAAAGTTTGTAGAACAAGCCGCTGCAAAAGGTCATGACGCTAATATTTTAGAGAAAATTTGGAAAGATTGGGAGGCTTTTGCAAGTTATGCTTTTAACAAATCACACTCCACATGTTACGCTTGGATTGCTTATCAAACGGCTTATTTAAAAGCACATTATCCTGCAGAATATATGGCAGCTGTTCTTTCTAATAACATGAACGATATTAAGCAAGTTTCGTTTTTTATGGAAGAATGTAAGCGCATGGGATTGCAAGTTCTTGGTCCAGATGTAAACGAATCGTATTATAAGTTTACGGTAAACGAGAACAATGCAGTACGTTTTGGAATGGGAGCCGTTAAAGGAGTTGGAGCCAATGCAGTGGATACTATTGTTCAGAGCAGAAAAGATGCTTCTTATAAATCCATTTTTGATTTAGCTAAAAAAATTGATTTGCGTGTGGCCAATAAAAAAGCTTTTGAAAGTTTGGCTTATGCCGGAGGATTTGATTGTTTTACCGATACACATCGTGCACAATATTTCCACATTGAAGGCGAAGGAATTACATTTTTAGAAAAAGCCATGCGATTTGGGTCTAAATTTCAAGAAAACGAAAATTCTTCTCAAGTAAGTTTGTTTGGTGAAGCTAGTGATGTTCAAATTGCCGAACCCGTGGTGCCACCATGCGACGAATGGAGTACAATGGAAAAATTAGCCAAAGAAAAAGAAGTGGTTGGAATTTACATTTCAGGACATCCGCTTGACGATTATAAATTTGAAATGAAATATTTTTGCAATGTAAAGCTAGCGCATTTAAAAAGTTTAGGAAATTTAATAGGCAAAAATTTATCCTTTGGAGGCATTGTTACCAACGTGCAATACCGTACGGGGAAAAACGGAAAAGACTGGGCAATGTTCACTCTTGAAGGATTTGACGAAAGTTATGATTTTAGAATTTTTGATGAAGAGTATCTAAAATTCCGTCATTTTTTGGTCAATAATCAGTTTATTTATGTTAAAATTAATGTAAAAGACGGTTGGGTAAATCGCGAAACCGGTAAAAAATCAGATCCGCGAATCACTTTTCTTGATGCTAAATTTTTGGCTGATGTTTTACCCACTTTTGCCAAAAAATTAGCGGTGCAACTCAATATTAAAGAAATCAAACACGATTTAATTCAACAATTGAGTGCTGTTTTTCAACAAAATGAAGGCGATAAGCAAGTAGATTTTGAAGTAGTAGAAACCGAAATTGTTAAAAGAACCATAGAAACTATTGCTGCTCCAATGCCCATTCCTTCGGTTGAATTAACTGATGATGAATCAGAAGTTGAAGACGAAATTATTGAAGTAGAAACCGATAATGAAGAAGAAATTCCGATGGAAATAACTAAAACAGAAGTAGAGGAAATTCGAAAAATAACTTCGTTAGAAATGAAAAGCAGAAAACTAAAAGTAAAAATTTCAAAAGAATTATTGGAACAATTAGAGCAGTTGCAGGTTGATTTTAGATTGAATTAAAATGGATAAAAAGAAAGTATATTTATTTATTGGCGAAAGTGGTGATGCTTCTTTTTATGCAAAAAAAAGTAAACTTTTTTCTTGGGACTGATGGTTTTCAACCATTATTATTGCTTGGTTTGATTGTGTTAGAAGATAAAAAAGAAATTTATAATTTATACGATTTTGAAAAATTTGGAAGTAAAAGCAGTAATTATTATCATCCAAAAAAGAATAAATTTGAATTAGAAAAAGCGAGCGAATTTAAAACCGACGAATATATAAACAAAAAAAGCAATCTTTGATTAGCCTCACCAATACTGGTAACCTCTGCAAGTGCAGATTGTGCTATATCAAAATTGTTAGTGAAAATATAACATAATATGTTATAAATAACAACACAACTACTTAATAATTAACATATTTGTAGTTTTGTATTACAATCAAAAAAAAATAAGATATACCATTTCACAATGAAATTACTAAAAATAAAACCTTCTAAAAGTTTAAACAAAGCGTATTACAAGCAATCGCTTACGCGTGAACAAATGGAACTTTTTAAAAAAGAACTCCAAAACACGTTTAATCATATAGATGAAAAACAAGACGAAGAATATCATAAAAATGTTATTGCCGACTTGTTTAAAAATGTGTATTGCAAAGACAAATATTTGGTAAACGTTAATAAAAAAGAAGATTTAGTAATTCGTTTAGGAAACGCAACTACCGATGATGTGGGTGTTTTACTAGAATTTAAAAAACCAACCGAAAAACGCGATATGGTTTCGGCAAACAATGCCAATGTAAAAGCCATGCAAGAAGTAGTTTTGTATTATTTGCGTCAAACGGTTGATCATGATAATCATAAAATAACCAACATTGTAGTTACTAATATTTATGAATGGTTTATTTTTGATGGCGTATGGTTTGAAAAAAATATTTTTAGAAATTCTAAACTAAAAAAAGAGTATTTAGCCTACAAAACTTCGGGTCACGACACTAAATATTTTTACGAAAACATTGCTGCAAAGCATCTTGTAGAATTTACTGAAGAAATTCCGTGTACCTATTTCAATCTTTTAGATTACAAAAAAAATATTGAAGACGATAATGATAAAAACGACGAAGAATTAATTGATTTATACAAAATTCTTTCGCCAGAACATTTATTAAACAAAAAATTTGCCAATGACAGTAATTCCTTAAATACCGATTTCTATAACGAATTACTCTACATCATTGGGCTTGAAGAAAGCAAAGACACTGCCAAAAAAACCATTCGCAGAATAAATGAAGCCGAACGAAACGAAGGTTCGCTTATAGAAAACACCATTTCTAAACTAAAAACAAAAAAATATTTAGGTTACGAAAACAACGAAGAAACCGAAAATCAATATTATGAAATAGCACTAGAATTGTGTATTACTTGGCTGAATCGTATTTTGTTTTTAAAATTATTAGAATCGCAATTGATTAAATATCATAGAGGCGATGCAGCAAATTATGCGTTTTTAACCTACGATAAAATAAAAGATTTTGACGAATTAGAGGAGCTGTTTTTTGAAGTTTTAGCCGAAAAAGTAGAAGACAGAAAATCATCAATTGCAACAAAATATGCACACATTCCGTATCTAAACAGTTCGTTGTTTGAAATGACCGATTTAGAAAAAAATGCTTTGGCTTTGAGCAACCTAAAAGATAGATTAGAATTTGAGGTTTATAAAAAATCAGTTTTAAAGAAAGGAAATAAAGAAGACATAAAACCCAAAACCAGTTTAAATTATTTGTTAGATTTTCTTGATGCCTACAATTTTGCCAGCGAAAGCAACGCCAAAATTCAAGAAGAAAATAAATCTATCATTAACGCATCGGTGCTGGGGTTGATATTTGAAAAAATCAATGGTTATAAAGACGGTTCGTTCTTTACGCCAGGTTTCATTACCATGTATATGTGCAGAGAAACCATTAGAAAAGCGGTGGTTGAAAAGTTTAAAACCAATTTCCCTAAGTGTGGTAACATAATCAATTTTGACGATTTAAAAGACAAAATAGATTATACCGATAAAACACAACGACAACTAGCAAACAAACTGATTAATGATATAAAAATTGTAGATCCAGCTGTAGGTTCAGGACACTTTTTAGTTTCGGCTCTTAATGAAATGATTGCTATTAAAAGCGATTTGCAAATTCTTTCATTTGCCAATAGCGACCGAGTAAAAGGCTACACCATAACACTGGACAACGACGAACTCATTATTCAAAACCAAGAAACCGACAAGCTTTTTGAATACACACTCAACCAAAACAATAACATAATTCCCGATTTGCAAAACTTGCAAGAAACACTTTTTCATGAAAAACAAACCATCATAGAAAATTGCCTTTTTGGTGTGGACATCAACCCAAAAAGTGTGATGATTTGCCAACTGCGATTGTGGATAGAATTATTAAAAAATGCCTATTACTTAGCTCCCTCTCCTTCGGAGAGGGCGGGGGGTGAGGTTTTACAAACTCTCCCAAATATTGACATCAATATCAAAACCGGAAACTCCTTAATTTCTAAATTTGCCATTAAAGACAATATTTTTGAACGCATTACTGGTTTTCAAAAAAAGCTTCAAGAATATAAAAATTGGGTACATATTTATAAAAGCACCAACGACAAAAAAGCCAAAGCCGTTCTAAAAGAAAACGTACAACGTTTTAAAGACGAGTTTAAACTAGCCGATTTGCGGGTAACTAAACTGCAAAACGAACTGCGAAAACTAAAAGGTGAATACTATGACAAATACCAAACCCACCAGTTTTTTGCCAGCGAACTGACTGAAAAAGAGCTAAAAGCCAAAGAAAAACTAGAAGCAGCAATTAACGATATACAATTAGAAATACAACAATTCAAAGACAACCCCATTTATAAAAACGCCTTTGAATGGCGGTTTGAATTTCCTGAAGTATTAGATGATAACGGAAATTTTATGGGGTTTGATGTGGTGATTGGAAATCCGCCTTATTTTTCATTGGGAGCAGATGAATTATTAAAAGCAGTATCTGAAAAATACAAGACTTACTCCCAAACAGGGGATATTTATTCGTTGTTTTATGAATTGTCTAATTCGCTATTAAAAAATGAGGGTTTTCAAAGTTTAATAACTTCTAACAAGTGGATGAGGGCAAATTATGGTTTGCTATACCGAAAGTTTATTATCGAAAAAACAAATCCTTTATTATTAGTTGATTTTGGACAGAATTTAATATTTGAAAATGCAACAGTTCATACCAATATTATTATTTCGCAAAATAGTAATTTTAAAAACACTTTTTCGGGAATAAGATTCGAGGATAACAATTTTTATAATTTTAAAGACACTTTGAAAAATTATATTGAAAATAATATTATTAATAATCTAAATTTTGATGAAAATGTTTGGAATATTATTAGTAATGATATTTTTAAAATAAAATTGAAAATTGAAAAGAAACACAAACCATTAAAAGAATGGGATATAAAAATTTTAAGAGGGATTTTAACAGGTTTGAACGAAGCTTTTATTATTGATGATGATACAAAACAAAAATTAATTGAAGATGATATTGAAAGTAAAAAATTCATTAAACCAATTTTAAGAGGACGGGACACTAGAAAATATTATGCAGAATTTAAAAACTTTTGGTTAATAAATATTCCAAAAGGCTACACAATAAAAACAAAATTAAACTCAGGAAACGTAGTTATGGAACCACCACCACCATCTTATGGAAATGTTGTCTATGATGATGCTTGGGAATGGTTTAGTAAAAATAATTTTGCAATTGCAAATCACTTATACAATTATAAATCTAAAGCTATAAAGCGAGAAGATAAAGGAGATTATTGGTGGGAACTAAGAGCTTGTTCCTACTTGGCAGCATTTGAAAATCCTAAAATAATTTTTTCCGAAATTGTATCCGAACCACAATTTTATTACGATGAGCAAGGATATTATCCAGAAGCAACAGTTTTCTTTATTTCGGGTAATCATTTAAAATTTTTGACAGCATTATTAAATTCAAAAGCGGTTACATTTTTCTTTAAAAATTTTTATATGGGTGGTGAATTAGTAGGTAAAATTAGATATAAAAAAGCGTTTATAGAAAATGTTCCTATTCCTAAACCAACATTAGAACAAGAAAATATTATTGAAAATTTAGTCAACCAAATCCTTTCCCTCAAAAAAGAAAACCCCAAAGCCGATACCAGCCAGTTAGAAGAAGAAATTGATACCTTGGTTTACCAGTTATATGAGTTAACAGATGAGGAGGTTGAAGTGGTGAAGAATAGTTAGATGATATAGAAATAAAAGTTATTAACAATGAGAAGATTTTATTTGATGGTTATTTGATAAAGAAGCAATAAATTTACATAAAGTCCTTATAAATAAAGAAAAGTTTATTTGATGGTTATTTGATTATGGAGGAAGAAAAGTTAAAATGGCAAAACTTATAAAATATAAAATAGTAAATCATTCAGGGTTAAAACTACAACCTCGAGATATTCCTTTACTCAAAAAAAATAATTATACCACAAATAATGATTCTGTTGGAGGTGATGCACCAAAAAATGTAATTAATGTTTATGTTCCTTTACTCAAAAAAAATAATTATACCACAAATAATGATTCTGTTGGAGGTGATGCACCAAAAAATGTAATTAATGTTTATGAATATGGTAAAGTTAAAAAAGCTAAACCTTCTAAATGGACAAAATACATCGCAAAAATAGGTCATAAATGGTATCCCAATGAAAGCATTACCGAACAGTTATTGACTGATTTAGGAAAATGTTTTTCTATATCAATAGCTAATTCTAAATTAGTATTTGCTGAAAATTATATTCGTTTTCTTAGCGAACATTTTCATACTAACGAGCAAATGTTAGAACATGGCGCCGATATTTTGT
>JFJP01021750.1_pt1 | contig 16215 bp, 17 predicted proteins | sample 431651 | NCBI WGS metagenome assembly JFJP01 (sample SAMN02602958, study PRJNA72255) | Microbial mat metagenome, whole genome shotgun sequencing project. | biome: fresh water; feature: sink hole; material: water; isolation source: purple microbial (photo- and chemosynthetic) mats found in... | reverse complement strand
CCTTAAGAGGGAGTTCTGACTCCTCAAGAGGGAGTTCTGACTCCTTAAGAGGGAGTTCTGACTCCTTAAGAGGGAGTTCTGACTCCTTAAGAGGGAGTTCTGACTCCTTAAGAGGGAGAACTTCTTGAGAACTACGAGAAGAATGTTTCTCAAGATTTTCCTGATCATTTTTTCTCACAGGAACAACTGATTGTTCCGATGATCCAGGAGTGCGCGGGCGAACAACTCGTTCTTTCGTATCGGAAATCTTCCCCGAGCTCATTCTCTTTTTACCAAATGAAACTCGCTTTCCAAAGAGGAAAATCAGAGTCCGCTTGTGATGATACACCACATAGACGGGGAAAAATCGCCAGAAAAATCGCAATCGATCTTCGCGCCACGAGATGCCAAGGCGGTGCGGCCACAAGAGTACCACGACAATACAAAGGAGTAACGCTCCTATAATCCACATCGAATTACCTCGCGATCAGTGACAATCCACGCCATCTTTGCATCGTGCGATTCCGTGGGAAGCGGCGAATCGGCCAGCTGTTCACTATAGCAAAATCCCACAGAAATAGCATTCTGTTCGGCGAGAAAGCGATCGTAATACCCTTTCCCCTGCCCTAGTCGCCCACCATTTCGATCAAAGGCAACGCCGGGAACAACAATCAGATCCAGAGGTGGCACCGTTTCAAGCGGAAGAGGTTCGCGGATCCCAAATCGACCTTCCATAAGATCAGCAGTGCCAACACTCATGCCCCCGCAATCATCTAGTGTCGCGGGAAAGTAGATTTCCTTGCCCGTTTCTATGGCGAGTTTTGCTAATTGATCAGTAGAAAGTTCAGAACCGACGGCGCTGTAGAGAAGAATTGAGCGAGCTGTTTCCCAGATCGGCATGGCGCAGAGATTCGCCGAAGCGGCGGCAATTCGATCAACCGAGGGATCAATAGCTTTGCGAATTGATCTATACTGAGTGCGAAGTTTGCTCTTATCTGTCAAAATTATTCCGAACTAGGCGAACCGAATCACCCCGAAGCTATATTTACGCCATTAATGAAAGGAAAATAGGTTATGGCTGAAAAGAATGAACACTACGTCATTTTTGGGATTCACGCTGTCGAAGAGCTGATCAAAAATAATCCACAGAGTATCGACAAGGTCTATTTCACTGACAAAGAGAAACGCGGACCGCTCTTTGAACTGATGAAAACGTGTAATTCCAAGAAAATCAACTACGCAAACATCCCCGAAGAGAAGATTGATAAAATGGCTTCGCAGGGGAATCATCAGGGCGTATTGGCATTCAAAACGGTTCGTGCGTACAACGAAGAGAAAGATCTGTGGGAGATGCTCGAAGTTCTCGACAATCCGATGATTTTGATTCCATCGGGGTTGGAAGATCCGGGCAATCTCGGGGCGATTATCCGTTCTGCCTGCGCATTTGGCGTCGATGCAATACTGTTGGAACGCAAAGGAACAGTTCCACTCAACGCAACAGTCGCGAAAACATCTGCCGGTATGATTGAACAGATGACACTGATCAAACCCGCTCGCCTCGAAGCGACAGTGGAACAGCTTAAATTGAGCGGGTTCACCATAATCGGTATCGATGGGTACGGATCAGATAAGCTCGAAGAGGCAAATCTGTCAGGGCCAACGGTTTTGATCACCGGCGGCGAATCTCACGGGATTCCACCATACCTCAAAAAGCAGTGTCACTCGCTCTGCGCAATTCCGATGAAACAGGGCGTAGAATCGCTCAATGTGTCCGTGGCGGCTGGAATCGCTCTCTACGAATCGATGAAACAGAGACATCTGTAAGATTTAAGACTGGTGTTCAATTGGTTTAAAGGGAACTGCGCAAGCGGTTCCCTTTTTGTCATTTTTGCGATTAATCCATATTTCCGCAGTTGAACTTGCTTTTTTGTGAATAATTGCTTTGTGTTTGTGTCGTTATATCCTGTTGTACCATTCACCAAATGGGTGAAAGTGTTATTCTCACTTGTTTTGTAGGATGGCAACGTTGTTTCTGGGCGTGCCGGTGCCCCAAAAACAGGCGGTAATCCGCCGTTGTCGAGGAAATGCAGAGCGTCGGCAAAGCCTCACCGCCGTGTGCTGCCAGGGCTTCGCTGCGCTCGGTGCTGAAATACAGCACGCCTTCGGCCCCTTCTGCCCACTCACGCGAACACGCCCACCGATAGCGTTTCACCTGTCCGCCTCAAAGTATTGTTTTTTAACAACCTCGAGACTATAGACAACAGTGCTCGAGCGAAGGTAAGCCGGTGGCGCGCGCATTGGCGGCACGATACCCTGAAGGCAGTGCACACCGGTGCGCCAGCTTTGCAGGTTTGGCACAAACCGAAAAGCGGCTGCAACGGAAGCAATGGCGAAGGAGGCGTGCCGGCCTTGCCGCGAACTGCGGCATTGGATTTAACTACGGAAAACAGGTTTAATCTCAGACTACCCCCACTTTCAACTCCTCAACAAAAAATGGATGCTCCGAACTTCGGAACATCCATTTCAATAGTATCAGGAACAATTGCTTACGCTTCGATTTTTTCCAATTCAGTTTTAAACTGAGCAACAGTGGAGCGAAGATCATCGTGAGGAATTTCGCTCATGAGTTCAGCGAGAGTCATCCCCGCCTCTTTCTGTTTGGTGATCACACACGCCTGAAGAATGTTCAGGCCCGCACGAGGATCGTCGGTGCGGTAGTTGTAGTTCTGAAGACCAAATGAGACAACCTCTTCAGCAAATCCGCGTTGACCGAGTTCCGCTGTGACAAGCACGAGTGCATCTGGCGAATGGCCATCAACTTCGAGCGCATCGGTGTAGTGACCGAGAGCTTCTTCCATGTTTCCGCTGATCAGTTTTGCACGACCGAGCAACAGCGCCGGTCTCCAGCTTCCCGCAATCCCTTCGAGATTGTCAAGCGCATCGATCACCGCCTGATGTCCACCTTTTTCCTCGTCGACAACGGTGCAGTACCATTCGAGTACATTTGCCATGTTCGGATCGAGTTGCAGGGACTCTTCGAGGAATTTCAATCTTTTTTCGAGTTCACCCTGAACTTCATTGAGTTTCGCCATATTTGCAAGAATTACCGGTGACCGGTGTTCAGCAAGATATTCAGTCATGATTTTTTCAGACTCTTCAAGCGCACCGGTCTGAATCAGAACCATGCTGAGTGCCGTGGTCGCCCGTTCTTTAATCGAATCGATTTCAACGAGACGGCGCGATGCTTCAACTACGTCAGCGGCAAAACCATCGTTGATCGCGCTCATAATTGTCGCATAGAGTTCATCCGGTTTATCGTTGAACTGTTTGAGATGCTCCGGGAGAATCTGCATGCGGAACTGCTCGCGAGAAATTTTCATTGGGAAACCCTGATTCGTCATAACAGTAATCAGTTCTTCCTCAGGAAGACGGACCCAAAGGCCACCTTCTTCGCGACGCATGAGATTGCCGAACACGCCGATCTGTTCAGGTTCCCAGCGAGCATGTTTATCCCAAAAAGGATTGACAATTAGACCAATTCCCGGCGACTGCGCGAGCATATCACCGACCGGAACTTGAATCATCACACTGAATTTTTCATCTTTTTCCTGAATAGGGCGAGCGCGAAGATTTTCGCTAAAGAGTGCGAGATAGGGCTGTTTTTGTTCGCCAAAAAGAGTGAAAAACTTGGGGTTATCTTTTAATTTGTTACTCGATTTGTCAATCTGATCTTCAGTGGTAAGAACAAACATGGGCGTATTAAAAAGCGCCGCCAAAAACTCTTCACTGTTGATTTCTCCTGCGTGCAACTGAACAGAAAGGCGTTCAATCTCATTGTTAGCGATCAACTCTTTCAGTTCGATCTGATTTTCGTTGTTGTCAGAAGATTCGATTTTTTCATCAACACCGCTCATGGCTGCTCCTTATGGTAGTAGAAAGTTCTGCGTCTAATCGACACGTCATGGTTATAAAAGTAGTATACGCTCACGGTAAATGCCCGAAAAATGAGTGCATTAACCGATTTTTCACAGAATTATTGCAAATTTTACCTGATTATGGACAATTATCTGCTTTTAAAAAAGAAACCGCCATCGTTCGTGAAAAAAAGTCACAAGCAATGGCGGCAATTTTGATAGATTCACTGGTTATTTAAGAACGGCGCGGAACTGTTCAATTTTAGCCGCCATCGACCCATCAACCCAACGGGCCGGAGAATCATCGAAGCGAATCTCAGAGAGGAATTCAGATTTCACGTGGTAGATCGGATCGCCATCGGGGAAACCCATCGCATTGGAGACCAAATTCGCCATAGAAATAACACTAGTCAGTTTTCTCACGTCGCCGGGAACTGCAGACAAGGTGTAGAAATAGGGGTGATTGACATATTCAAGCGAAGTGATAATTGATTGGGGGAGTTTCCACAGTTCAGCAAAGACCGATGCAATAAGCGCTTCTAGTACTTGATCGGGGACAGTCATGGAGAGATTGATCCCTTTCCCTTTTTCTTTGATCATCGGCGAGAGCAGTTTTCCCATATCGTGAAGCAAGGCGATAGTGGAAGCAGTAAAGCGATCGACACCGGAAACCTTTTCTGCCAAGTGATAGGCCACGGATGAACACATGATCGAGTGATCGCGGATTCGCAGTGACAAATCTGATTCCACCGCAGAAACACCGCGGCGAATTGAGTGATTCAGCACCACCGATTTCACATTTTGAAAACCGAGCAACGTCACGGCACGACCAATTGATGTCACTTCTTGTGTAACGCCGAATGAAGCGGAGTTTACCAGTTTCAAAATCTGAGCCGCCAACATGGGGTCTGAAGAAACGAGCGAAGAGATCTCTTTTACGGTAGAATCGGGATCGTTGAGCTTTTGGTAGATCGAAATGGAACTGTCCGGTTCAGGGCAGATATCCCGAACGTAACGCATGAGAAGTTCACGGTTTTCCGGTGAAATAACTGGTGGCACAAGGGAATCCGAAGGGTACACGAAATGGATAGAATCAAAGCTCTGATGTTCGAGAAACCACGCCGGAAGTACAGTCACCGCTTCCATGGAGTGCATCGCGCCATCGTTGTAGGGATCAGAAGAGTGAGAATCAGCGGAAATAATGGCGACTTTTCCGGTGTGGTGTGCATGAACAGCTTTGCGGTTGGGCTTTTTCGGTTTCTGTGGAGCGAACAGACTTTTCAAGAAATCTAACATGCTATTCTCCCGATTGATTTTCGATTTCAGTAATATCGTAATGCGCAATAGTATCATTATGGATTTCGTTGTGCCACATTTTTCAGAAAATCATTGATTTAAAAACTGCGTACACCGGAGCCTTTCCCCTTTTTCACTCTCTTTTGTTTCACCGGCATTTTTCTATGGGATTTTTCACATTGAAATTCAATCTTTCGAGACTTCACAGCGAGATCTCGGGAGTGAAAATCCATTTCTCGGGACTGCTCTAGGATATCTCGGGACGGAAAAGCCATTTCTCGGGGCTGCACTATGGCATCTCGGGCATTGTTGGATCGGTTCTCGCAAGAAAAAATCCGGATTCATATCCATGCAATGAAAAAGCGACAAAACGGGGAGTCGTTTTGTCGCAGGTATAGATTGTATCACAGAGGCAGAGAGTTCGTTACTGCCAGTGTAAATCTGCTGATCAGTTTGTTTCCAACGATGAAATGAAGACAAAGGATTGCACAGGAAGCGTGGTGAAATACTCGTTCTTGGTCTTTTTCAGAGGATCCCAGACAAATACCGATGATTTCGCCGTCGTTCCGATCTCAGCGGCAATCAACTTGTCACTCAATGGATCGTACTGCGGCGCATTTCCCTGAACAACTCCAGCAACTGTGTCGATAGGCGCAAACGCAGACGAATAGTGCACAATCGGCGCATCGCCCCACGCGCGGTAGAGCGTTCCATAGAATTCTCCGCGCTTTTCATCGATCGCAAGGGAGGTGATTTCATTGCCGAGAGTGGTTCCAGCCACGAGTACGGACGTTGCCATAGATGGAATCGACACCAGTTCCACGCCGCCATCGACCACATTCCACGCTCCGGAAGAGGTAACTACGAGATTGCCTTTGTACACGTCCAGATCGGACACATTTTTGAACGAACAGCGCGCAGTTCCCACAATGGCATCGGTTTTTGTATCGATCTGAACAACCACAGAGCCTTCACCGGGATTCCAGCCATTGCGCATTTGACACGCCACGTAGAGCATATCGCCGAGCAAGATCATTTTTGTGGGATTTGTTGTGATCCCTTCTTTCAGAATTGCAGAAAGAGAGATAACCGAAGATGGGGCACCATTGGCCGGATTGATCACGACGATTGAATCGGAACTGTTGCCGCACACATACCCTTTGGCACTGTTGAGAATTACCAGATCGTGGGGATTGAACCCTTTGAGTAGTTTCACCTGATACGCTACAGATCCTTCAGGAGTCAGTTTGATTATATTGGCAAGATCGCGTTCGAGGATATACCGTTCGTTCAATTGGGAAACAATGACAGCATCCGGTGAAATTGAAGTCAAAACATTCTGATACGTTCCGTTGACAACCGCAGTCATTGCCCCGGACATATAATCAGATTCAACAGACATAATCGTTGTCTTATACACGGGTTTCGTCGTATCCGTTTTCGTCGTATCCGTTTTCGTCGTATCCGTTTTCGTCGTATCCGTTTTCGTCGTATCGATAAGTAACTTATCGTCTTCCGGACTTACAACAGGAACACACCCTGACATAACTATTGTAACAACAACCGCTGTCACAGCCGCAGCAATAACACTTTTCATTCAATCCTCCTTTAAGAGTTGTTCATTTTTAAAAATCAGCTTTTATTTCAATATTCCAGCATAAACCCGGGTAGAGAAGATTCACATACCCGTTTTCAACTGAATAGCGCGAATCATCGTGCACCCGCGAATCGAGAATATTTCTCACTGAACCGGCCACTTTAAACCAGTTCCATTTCCATTCTGCAGCAACCGATAGATCAAACTTCCCTAGAGCGCCGTGCTCATTGGGATAGCGTTGCTTATTGGCTCGATCTCGAAACAAAACAGACTGCCACTTGATCTGCGGCGTAAGGGTAAACCCGGCAAATGGCCCCACAGAAAAATCGCTGTAGATGGTGAGCGGCGCCTGATTCGGAAGGAAATTTCCTTTATACCGCTCGGAACGATTTTCAGTTTTTTGAAAGGTCACCGATTCGCGAAAGGTCAACTTTTCACCCGGAGTCCATCGGGCCGAGTGTTCCAGACCGTATGATCGATTTTCTCCGAGATTGATCGCTTTTACCGATCGCGTATCCGATTCCATGGAGACCAAATTGTCATAGTGATTTCTAAAGAACAGTAATTCTCCAGAAATATTCTTCGTTGTAAGCCCCACACCAACTTCGGCCGTTTGCCCCGATTCACGATTCAGATCCGGCGATGGCTGAACGGCTCCGTGATACCCGAACAGTTCCCGCAGAGAAGGGGTTCGGCTGTAGAGCGCTCCGTTTAGAAAGAGCGATACCGGTTCTCTGGGGGAGAGAGAGACGCCAAATTTCCCTGCGGGATCGTATTCGATAGTTGTCTGATTTTGGAGCACGTTACCCGAGTAAGGATCTTCGCCGCCTTCCGTATGAGATCGATGGAGCGCAATTGATCCGCCGGTGGAGATGTTCCAGATGCCCGGTGACCAGATCAGGTCAGCCGCGCCATTTCCGGTGAGGCGTGAACTTTTCCACTCGCCGTAGCCAAAGGAAGGTACATCAGTGATAGGGATCATCTGTTCAAATCGGCCGGAAGCAGTTCCCGCGAGGGTAAACCGTTCTGAAAAAGTTCCCCGAATTCCCGTACGATAATCAGCAATAGCCGTGGTGGATTTCAGTTCGCCCCATTGGTCACTTTTTAAGGTACCGTGAACAATCCCAAAATTGTCGATGCCGGTCCAGAACACGCGATTGCTGTTCCAGTTTCCCGAAAGTGCGTGATCAATGTTCCAGCGATTTCGTTTCTGTTTTAACTTGAGCAGAAGGCGCTGTTCTGTTTCATCGGTGGTTGCAGTTTTGTTCGGCAAACCATTAACCGCAGGAATTCCCAATGTTTTATCGCGATATTCCCATGAAAGATTTAAGTCACCAAGTACAACTTTTTTTGACACCGATGCCGTAGTGCGAAACTCTTTCAGACGGTTATTCGGAAGATTTTTCAAGGAATCATCGGTCTTGTTGTAGGGCGTACCGTTTAGATCAAAATAGGGAAAGTCATTTTCAGCACGGCGATACTCGACAAATCCGCGAACAGCAACCTCTCCGATCTCCTGTCCGATTCTGGCATACGAAGCAAGCTCGGAAAAACTTCCCATGCGAACAGACAGTTCCCGACTTCCGCCACTCCCCGATTTCGTGATAAGATTGATCACCCCGCCCAATGAATTGCCACCGAAAGATGCCGGAGAAATTCCGCGATAGATCTCGATTCCTTCGCAGTTATCAAGGGAAAATCGAGACAGGTCGACCGGTCCACCCATAGCGCTGGTGGCGGGAATACCATCGATACAGACAGTCACCCGACTCCCATCGACGCCGCGGATCGAAACGGTTTCGTAAGATCCCGCAGCTCCGGTGGGCATAACAGAAACCCCTGGCACTGAACTGAGCAGTTCGCTGAGATTTCGTTCACCGCGCCGTTCGGTCATCGGGATGTATCGAAATCCCTGGTCTCGGGAATAGGAAGTTTCGGCTGTTATTTTTTCAGTAACAGTAAGTGTTTCCAGCGTATCAGTTTCGATCGCAGGAATAGATCCCACTGCAATGAGCAGCGGCAGAACTATTTGTTTCATATTGTCCCATGGGGATATTGTTCCACCGATCGTACCTCGCGATCGGCTGATGCACCACATTGAGCAGGTTTCCTGACTTGCCGCACCGATGAACCTTCCCGCGTGAGCAGTGGCATTTCTATCGGCTTCCCGTTTCGGGCAACGGCGTACAGTGGCGAGGACCGTCCCGACTACGTTTCGGGTTCCCTGACACTCAATGCGTCCGTAATATAATGAAATAGATATGAATAGAAAAGATAAATATTCTAACGGGGTGGTTGAATGCTCACATAATGTCGCAGACTTAGTTAAAAACCGTTTCAACGACAGCGATTAGCGATGGGAAAACGTGTGCTGATTCACACTGCGCCAATCGTTCCAGTGCTGAGTGGCCCGATGCAATCAGCCACGACGTACTGTTGCAAGCTTTAGCCACATCGAAATCATGGCTGGTGTCACCGATAAAAAGAACGGACTCACCAGAGAGCTGTTCGCGCTGAAGAACTGACTGTGCAAGATCAATCTTTGAACAACCTTCAGCGCTTTGAAGGCCATTTATTGTGGAAAAATAACGAGTGAGATTATAGCGATCAACCATATAGAGAAGATCTTCGTGATTATGAGCCGATACAACGTGCTGAGGAATCCCCAACTTGAGGAACTCTTTTAAAACCGCGCGTGCACCTGGATGAATGCGACAAGTATGTACTTTTTCGACATATATTTTTCGAAATGCCGATGCGAGTTCTTTGTGTTCGCCACAAAAACCGAGATCGGCGAAAAAATCAGTCAAGGGAAAACGATACAAACGGCGATACTCTTGTAGTGATAGATGTTGCAACTGAAACAGTTTTGACAACGAGAGATAGATTTCATAACAGAGATCTAAATCGTCAAAAATAGTACCGTTCCAATCCCACATAACAGATTTATAATCCATATACTACACCTTTCCCTGCATTTTGTACACAAAGGCAAGAACTTCCGCGACCGCATTGTAAAACTCAATCGGAACTTCATCGCCCGGTTCAACCTTGTCATACATCGACCGCGCAAGCGGCACATCTTCGTAGAGCGGAATGTCGTGTTCTTTGGCGATATCCCTGATTTTCATAGCTATATGATCGACACCTTTTGCCACAACTATAGGACTTTTCATTCCTTCGTCATATTGAATCGCAATCGACAGGTGAGTTGGGTTCGTTACAACCACCGTCGCTTTGGGAACTTCACTCATCATGCGACGCATGGCCATTTCACGCTGTAACTGCCTGATTCTCCCCTTGATCTTGGGATCCCCATCCTGCTGTTTATGCTCCTCTTTGACCTCTTGTTTGGACATTTTCATTTTCTTCTCGTGCTCGAACTTTTGGTAAAACCAATCGATTACAGCAATAATCAGAAGAACGAAAATGATCTTAATAGTAATAGCGTAGGAAAGTTTCAACATGTACACAGCAATTTCAAAGGTGGACGCATTCACGAGAGCGATAAACTGTCCATACTCATTTTTGATCGAGATCCAAGCGACAGCGCCAACAACAATCAATTTGAAAATATTTTTTATCGTGTCCACGACGGCCCGCATCGAAAAAAGTCTTTGCATTCCACTGATCGGGTTAATTTTAGATAATTTCGGTTGGATTGATTTCAAAGAAAAGAGCAGTCCAACTTGAGCGATATTTCCAATCACACCAAAAATCATGATTACCAAAGCAACGGGAATAACCGTTTTGACAACAATGAGAATTGCATCTTGAAAGAGGGTTTGAAGAAGTACAAAGGGATCCCCTTTGGCTGTTTCGAGTGTCATCATTGCCCAATAGCGACGAATCTGATCAAGAACGAGATCACCGATTTTCGGGATGGCAAAACGCAAGAAAACAACTGCCGCTAACAGTACTACAACCGTATTGACCTCGGTGCTCTTGGGAACATTTCCTTCCTCTCGAGCATCGGATCGCCGTTTGGCGGTAGGTTCCTCTGTTTTTTCGCCAGCATCATCATCAGCCACTATGTCACCGCCATGATTTTAAGTAATGCCCAAACATCCTGATACATCCGCTGTACGCACCATTCGAACAGTTTTACCATCCCGGGAAGTGCAGCTGAAAGAGTTAGAAAACCTACAGCTATTTTTAATGGTGCTCCCACAAAGAAAATATTCATCTGAGGCATCGTTTTGGCAATAACACCAAGTGCTACCGACGTAATAAAAAGAGCAACCATGATCGGTGCAGCGAGTCGAATCCCGATTTCCATCACTAAGGTCACCGAGTTAACTGCCGCTTGCATGACCGGTTCCGAAGGAAATGCTGCTCGCCCTACAGGAATCAATTCAAAAGATTTTTGAAGTGCCATGAGGAGATAGTAATGCCCGTTGAAGAGTAGAAAGAGAATAGTGAATATAATCGTCATCAATACGCCGGTAGCCGTACTCATAATATCTTCATCGATGGGGTCAGCCATTGACACCATGGCGAATCCCATATCTGTATCGATCAGCGAACCGGCGAAACTGACCGCCGCAAAGATAAACATGGTGAAATAGCCGATGGTAACACCAACGGCAACTTCCATTATCACCATCCAGAAAAAACCAGGAAGGTTTCCCACTTCTGGAACCGGATTTGCCATAGCGAGTGGATAGAGGATAAGCGTCAAAAAGAAAGCTATTCCTATGCGCAATCTCGGCTGAATAATTTTATGGCCAAAGACAGGAAGCAAATAGAGAATTGCCGTCACGCGTACAAACATGAGCAGAAATAGAGTAATCTGTTGCGATGTCATCAAACCCATTAACGCAATATATCCGGCAGAATCGTGAATAGCCTAACGGTGTAGTCAATCAACTTCGTTACCATCCACGGAAGCATATAGATCAGCAGACCAAAAATTGCAATAATTTTTGGAACAAAGGTAAGCGTCATTTCGTGAATCTGAGTCACCGCCTGAAATACACCAATCACCAAACCCACTGCGAGGCTGACAAGAAGCAACGGCCCGGAAACAATCATGATAATCCACATCGCTTCGCGTCCAATATCAATAACTTGTGATACAGTCATTGCATCCTCACTTTACAAATGATCCGACTAACTGTTCCATGGTCAAACTCCACCCGTCGATAAGAATAAACAGAATTACTTTAAAGGGAAGTGAAATCATAACCGGCGGAAGCATCATCATACCCATCGACATAAGCACAGATGCGACAATCATATCCAGCACAAGGAAAGGTATATAGATAATAAATCCATAGATAAAGGCCGTTTTCAGTTCACTAATCATAAACGCAGGGACAAGAACATCAAAGGGGATATCCATAGCAGTTTTAGGTGCAGGGCGTTTCGCCATTTTGAGAAGTACCCCCACATCTTTTTCATGAACCTGGCGAAGCATGAACTTTTTCATAGGAATCGTCGCTTTTTTCACCCCTTCATCCCAAGTGATCTCTTCGCGGATATACGGCTGCAAAGCGTTATCATTTACATCGGTTAAGGTGGGAGACATGATGTAAAATGTCATAAACAGAGCCAATCCCACAAGAATCTGATCCGGTGGAGTGGTCTGCAACCCCAAAGCACGGCGAATAAAACCAAAGACAATAATTATTCGCGTAAACGAGGTCATCATGATCAAGATCGAAGGCGCCAATGCCAAAACCGTCATCATCATCACCACCTGAAGTGCATTACTCACCTCTTTTGGATTTGAAGCATCGGCCATAGAGATAGATATTTTCGGAATTGCCTGAGCAAAAAGTGGCACAATCACAGCAAACAACACGAGCAGTACGATAATCCGTTTCTGCTTAACAAATGCGGTTAACGCGCGAACCTTATCCACGGCCCGTTCCTTTTTGCAGATTCATAACATATTTATTAAGATTGGCTCGGAATGTTCCCACGGACTTTCCACCGGCGCTATTGGCGATTAACTTTTTAGCCGCATCGCCTTCAAACGTCTCCAACGTGGTCATGGATGATCCCGTTTGTCCCAGCATAAGAACTCGATCTTCAAACCGAACAAGGACAATTGAATTCCCCGACCCTGTGGTCAATTCATCGAGCAGTTCAAGTGGAGAATCGGCATTTACCGCCACCGGTTCGAAAAGGCCTGCTTTGCGAATACCCCAAACAACACCGAACACCAACGCAGCCATCAAGGCCAAAGAGCCAATAATGCGAAAGACCAAAAACACTGGCGAAACTTCCGAAGCGCGAGCATCATTAGTGGAATAAGCAAGCGGATCTTTTATCTCTTCGTTTAGCTTATCCATATTGAATGATTCCTGAGCGAAAAGCGATCCAAAAAACAAAAACAGTACTGCTAAAAAGGAACGTAACACAAAATCCTCCAGATTAAACCGAACTCATAGTACCATGATATAAAATGATTTCAACTAATTTAGTTTTTGATTAACCCAATCGTTAAAGCGATTCCAAAAAATATCTCGCGATTTGTCACGCGTGGTGGTGTACGGAATCACAGGAACTTCTTCGGGAAATTTATAGGTTTCGCGGATCGACTTGAGGTTTGCTGCCAGCTCTTTTTGGTTCAACTTGTCGCTTTTCGTGAGAATTACAAAGACGGGGATTCCCAAAGAAGCGAGCCAGGCAGCGGCGCCGCGGTCGAGATCTGTCCCCTCTTCACGGCGAAAATCGAGTAGCCAGATCACCCCTTTGAGATTGGGACGATTTTCACAATAGTCTCGAATCATCGCACCCATAGAGTCGCGATCTGAGTGAGACATTTTTGCATATCCATAGCCGGGAAGGTCAACAAAATTGATTTCATCATTGAGGCGAAAAAAGTTGATAAGGCGAGTCTTACCGGGCTGACGCGAAACTTTCACGAGTGCTTTTGCCGAAAAGATATGATTGAGCAGTGATGATTTCCCGACATTGGATCGACCGAGAAGTGCGTATTCGGTGATTTCACTTTCAGGGCATTGAGAAATTTTTGATGCAGAGGTTAAGAATGAAACATTAACATTTTCGAAGAGTTCCTGCAGTTTTTTCACGACTATTCCCTATTTAGAGTTTGATAAGGAAAATAGTTCAATCCCTCCTGCGAATCCAGCAGTGTTCTCGATTACTCTTCAGAACGCGATTGAAGCTTGTACAGCGTGGCTGCACGCTGACGTCCAGGAACGACAGGAAGTTGTTCCTGCAGTTTTGATTTTAGTTTTTCCATTTCGTGGGAAACAATCTCATCTTGTGTAACAGCGGACATTATAAGCTGTTGCACATGACGATACAGCGGATCCGATTCTAGGTCGATCTGCGCTACTGTTCCGAGTTGATCAAACAAGATCTGAGATTGAACGATCAGATCACCTCTCTTTTGCAGTAGTAGATCCCACTCATCGGGATCAACGCGCAAAAAGAGTTCGGTTACCGCACTGATTTCGGTATAGTGGGCAATCAACTTTTCGAGAATAGCCGTTCTTCCTGAACTATCCATTGAATGCAAAGGTCTTTGCTGTATGAGCAGTTACAGGCGTTTCAACTTTGGCCACTTTTACATTTTGAATTGCCACTTTCCACGCACTTCGCAAATCTGTCATCATTTCGGTGATTTCACGCACGTAGTCTGGTTCAACTTTCACCACCGCCTGGGTCAGACGATAGATCATATAATCGTAGAGACGATAGAGATTCACCGCGATTTCACCCACATCCATATTCAATGCGCTGATCAATTCGTTGACAGCATCCTGCATCTTATAGACATGCTTCACATATTGCTCGAGGTTCGCGCGCGGATTCTCCATCTCCAAAACATGGTGTCCATGTTTTATGGCAACGTCGTAACAAATTATTATGAGCTTGCCTTTGTCTGCAGTTTCCACATTTGCTGTTCTGTAAGCACTATATCCTTGATTCATACGACTGCTCCTTAGTTACTTGAATATCCAAGTTGACTTAACATTGCGCTCTGCTGAGATTTTAGAGAACTCATGGTTTGCTCCATCGAGGCAAACTGTTTTGTCAATCTCTCCGTAAAAGACGTAACTCTTTTTTGCATGGCCTCCGCCATGGTTGAATAGTTTTTAATTTGCGACTGCATCGATTTCTTTCTTACAGCGAACGTACCCGTTTCAGCGGCAGTCACCGAATTTACAACATCGGTAAGCCTACCGGCAAGTCCTTTAGAATAGGTCACTTTTGCATTTCCACTTCCCGTAGGAGCGGTAACATAGAGCCCTTTTGCCGGACCATCGCTGAAACTAACAACATCGCCACTTCGCGAACCACTATACTGCGTTCCATTGCCGCCAACCAGTGAAATCTTGTACCCACCACTGCCATCTTCAACCAAGTCATACACCCCTTCGGCCGTATCTTTTGATTTTGTTCCAAACATAACACTGGAATTATCCGTGTATCCTTCATTCACAAAAAGCGACACTACTTCTTCGAAATTTTCGTTTAATGCGGATTCAAACTTAGTGCGATCCAGTTCGTATTGCCCGGACTGAGTGTTTGTTTTTACTCCGAGTTGTGCCAGAGCAGTAAATGATTTATTTCCGGTGATATTAAACGCTTCCATAAACACGCCACGCACTTTGTACTGAACAGTTTTAGCGGTCATATCCCCTACAAGAACACCGCTGGCAGCACCGCTTTCATCATCGGAAGCGATAAACTTGGTACTGGTGGACACGTATCGCGCCACGGCATTGTACGAGTTGACCAAGTCGTCGAGCTTTTTTGCAAGCCCACTAATATCTCGAGTTACAGAAACTGTCGTCGCTTTGTCATATCCCACCGATTTCAGTTCGAAATTAATCCCTTTGGCCACGCCAGTTGGCTTGTTTGTCGAAGAAGATATTTTGATATTATCAACGCTGTAATACGCCTCTCTGCCGGCGCTTAAAACATTATCACCTTTGTAGCCGGTCACCGTTCTTCCAAAGGAGAAACTGCTGTTTTCTACACTCATAGCCGACACTGAAAAGAGAGAGTTCCCACCATTTTTATCTTCCACCGAAAGTGAACCATCGGCACCAAATGATGCAGTAACCATTCCGTTGAACGAACTTTCAACAAATTTCGAAAAACTGTCCACATTGTCAGAAGCACCTCGAACGTATGTCGCAGATACGGCTTTTCCGCTTGCGTCGGTGCCGGCGATCGAGATCTTTCCCCCCTCAGCTAGAGCAGCAAACTGTTCGCCCATAGTTTTTCCTTCGGCATTAAGCGCAGAACCGTAAGTTTCCTTTGTAATCCCCTTACTACCTTGATTTCCACCAAATCCCGTGCGCGTAACGCCTTGAGCAACCCCATCGAACGTAAATGAATTGAGTCGAATCGATGATGTTCCACCAGTATTCGCCTCCATTTTAAGTTTTCCCGTCAGCGCATCAATACTGGTGGTGACTTCGCCACCAAACGAAGTTGCCA
>JFJP01034173.1_pt1 | contig 16217 bp, 28 predicted proteins | sample 431651 | NCBI WGS metagenome assembly JFJP01 (sample SAMN02602958, study PRJNA72255) | Microbial mat metagenome, whole genome shotgun sequencing project. | biome: fresh water; feature: sink hole; material: water; isolation source: purple microbial (photo- and chemosynthetic) mats found in... | reverse complement strand
TCGACAAGGGCATTCTGATGATCGCCATGGTCAAGGCCGGAGTCGAACTCGCCTTCGAAACCATGGTCGACGCCGGCATCAAGGCCGAGAGCGCCTACTACGAGTCGCTGCACGAAACCCCGCTCATCGCCAACCTCATCGCCCGCAAGAAGCTCTACGAGATGAATAAGGTGATCAGCGACACCGCCGAATACGGCTGCTACCTGTTCGACAACGCCGCCCGGCCCATGCTCAAGGACTTTATGAAGAAGGTGGACCTCGACATTGTCGGAAAGGGCCTGGCTCTCAAGGACACCAAGGTGGGCAACCAGCTGCTCAACCAGGTCAACGAAAGCATCCGCAACCACCCGGTGGAGATTGTGGGGAAAAAGCTGCGGGCGTATATGACCGCCATGAAAGCGATCGTCAGCTAGCTTGCATCTCGGCCCAAGCCGCATGCGCGTCTTGGGCCTTGGAGTTTGGGGGTACGCCCCCAAACTCCAGGACTTGCCCGAAGGGCAATGTCCACGCTCCGGGCGTCACTTCGGGCCTCGGCTTAGCCAGAACGCCGATCTGCGGCGCTAGCGGGTCCTGTCGCTTATGCCCAGAGGTCGATTCGCTGCGCTCTCGAGGAAAGTCAGAGGGGCTCCCGCCCCTCGCTACAGAAAAAGGGCTCGCTTCGGCGGGCCCTTTGTTCTTTCGCTACCCCCCCGCCGGGGACACCCCGGAGCCCCGTTTGGCTTGGTATGTCCGTCTACACGCCACACGGGGAATTTGTGGTACAAACCATTTTCCGCAAATCCCGGACCAGCTACGAAGGATAGAAGCGAACCATCCTCTACGCAGAGTACCTGGCCGGGGAATTGCTTTTGGAACTTCCCTATCGCCAATTCGTCTTCACGGTACCAGGCGACGTCACTTCGTTCCTTACGCCCGGAGAATCCCAACGGTATTCTCCACAGCTTGGTTTCACGGCGAAGTCTCGAAACTGATCTTCGAACTGTTGTCAGGATTTTTCAGCTTGGCATCGCAGCGGGACCTGCAATGTGCCTGCGTCGTCCGTCCTTTGCTGCCTGTCGACTGACAGAGCCTCCTTTCTCACGCAAGTTAACCCTTGCGGGCACGAGGGGGGCGGCCCTTTCTTGCACTTTGGTTCGGGTTGGAGTAGTCTAGGGGCATGACGACTTCGCCTGGAATCCAGATCCATTCAGCTCCTGTTCCCACCGAAGAAGAAAAGCACCAGATGACCCTTGAAGCCCTCAAGAGCATCGACGAGGGCCGCGTGTACTCCCACAAGGAAGTCTCGGCCTGGCTGCGGAGCCTGGGCACCGCCAACCCGCTTCCCCGCCCACACAGATGAGTGTTCTGTGGTCTGAGGAGGCCCTTTCGGACATAGAGCGGATCTACGAATTCCATGCCAAATTCAGCGTCCCCGTAGCCATGAGGGTCATATCGATGATCCGAAGGGCAACCAATCTACCCGTGGTGTTTCCGCAGGCAGGACGCTCTTGTGTTGCCTACAACCCTCGAGACGTCCGGGATCTTGTCGTCGGGGACTACCAACTCCGGTACGAGGTGGATGGCAAGACCATCGGCGTGGTTCGGGTTTGGCACTGCAAGGAAGACCGCTGAGTCATCACAAAACCTATTGATGAAGGACTGGGCCGCGGGCGACAAGGACCTGCTGGCCTGGCGCGAAGCCACCGGCATCAAGGCGGAAAGCGCTTACTACGAATCGCTGCACGAAACCCCGCTTATCGCCAACCTCATTGCCCGCAAAAAGCTCTACGAGATGAACAAGGTCATCAGCGACACCGCCGCCCGGCCCATGCTGAAGGACTTTATGAAGAAGGTGGACCTCGACATCGTCGGAAAAGGCCTGGCCCTCAAGGACACCAAGGTCTCCAACCACCTGCTCAACCAGGTCAACGAAAGCATCCGCAACCACCCCGTGGAGATTGTGGGGAAGAAGCTCAGAGCGTATATGACCGCAATGAAAGCGATTGTGAGCTGATAGGGATGGAGTTTTCCGCGACAGCGGGAAACTCCAAGGCGTAAGGAGCCGTAAGGCGACGTCGCCGGGCTCCCGCCCCTCGCTCCATAAAAAGCCGGCTCGAAAGGGCCGGCTTTGTTATTTCGCTACCCCCTCGCCGGGGGACACCCCCGGACCCCGCGCCAACACGCGCCCTGCCCCTGCGGGTCGGCTCCGCCTCAGGGCTCACAAAACAGTCCACCGGACTGTTTTGCCCCCCGCCGGGGACACCCCGGAGCCCCAGTACCTGCGACAGCATTGCCATGGTGCCGGGGTGGAAATTAGGAGGCAAGATGGTAGAATGCCTACGGTGAGGTGACAGCATGAGCACGGCGGTAGAAGAGGCCAAGAAAGTTCTGGAGGCGTTGGATCCTGCCTCTGATTGGGAACAGATCATGTATCGGATGTATGCCCGTCAGAAGATTGACCAGGGATTGGCTGACTGGAAGGCTGGAAGACTGGTGAGTCAACAGGACATCGAGGCGGAGTTTCTGGGTGAAGATTAGCTGGACCCCGCAAGCGCGGGGTGACCTGGAAGCGATCCGTGAATACATTGCCCGGGACTCCGCCAAGTACGCCCGAATGTGGGTGGGCAAACTGGTTAAAAAGGCGCAATTGCTGAGTCAGTTCCCCCAGTTGGGGCGCGATGTTCCCGAGGCTTTGGAAGATGAGCCGCTGAAAGAAGTTCTGGTCGGAGACTACCGGATCATTTACGGTCTGGGTGATGGTGAAATTGTCATCGTGACGGTAATGCACGGAGCTCGTGAGTTCATAAACAAATGACCCTACCCAACTAACTGGGCCTGAGTGACGACGTCGAACTGGCCCGCACCGAGAAACGCATCAGCAAGGCCAAGGCCTACGAGTTGTTTGCTTCCAATCCCCGTTTCTCCCCGAGGGGTCATTTTCTCACTTCGCCTGACAGCACTTCCACACAGACTTCAAATGGGGCACTTTTCGTTGCCTTAGCGAGGGTCTGCTGGTGTAGCCGCCCGCGCTCTTTTCCGCGATGCTCTTGCGGTATTTTCCGATGGCAGGTCGGATAGCACCCCGGGAGCGAACACGACTCCCGATTTAGTACAGTGCTGCCGCCGGGCACAAAAAAGACCGGGAATCATCACGACTCCCGGGCTCAGGTCGAAGACGCCAGAATAGGAGTGGCCGATCACCCCTCGCTGGTCAGAGCGGTGATGAGCTCGCTTTCCACCGTGTCGGCTTTGATACGCCATGCTTTGACCAGGGCACCGCTGGCGATTCCGTTGATCGAGCGCATCACCCCGTGCGAGGCATTGTGGATGGCCCGGACCGCCGGGGGGCCAAACAGGTCGCCGCGGGCACCAGCGAGCTTCAGGCGTTCTTCCAGATACGACCCGGTCTCGCTATGGTTCAGGGGTTTCATGAAGACCGTGGTTGTCACCGAGTTGGCTAGGGGTTCCAGAATCGAGAGTTTGAGCCGGGCCATCAGATCGTCCTGGCCGCACAAAAGGATGCTCAGGCAGGTTTCGCTGTCGTACTGGAAGTTCAGCAACTGTCGCAGTTCGACCAAGATGTCGTTGGACAGGCAGAATCGAATGGGCGGCCCAGCAACAGCCGGCCTTGCCCGAGGTACGTGGACCGCCGATTCCCCAAGCTTGAACAACCCATTTTCGTTGTGCCAGCGACTTTTCGACTCGTGGGTTCTACAACCCTCACGAGAGCTATGCTTCAAGCCTCTCAGGCCGCCTGACCCAATTCGGGATTGGGATTGACTTCCGCAGTTGTTCGCGCCCAAAATTGCCGGAACTCGGTGTCGCATAGATCGCGGGAACCGATTCAGAAGCAGCGGGTCGCAGTCGTACCCACGGCAGGGGCAAATTCCGCTCCCGTGGGTCCAAAACCACGGCTCGCGCCGGGATCACTGTTCCTGTCAGTTCAGCTCAAGAGTCCTGTCCGAAAGTCAATAAATTGCGATCCGGATCAAGCAGAGAGAACTCTTTTTGCCCCCACGGTTTCACCTGCAACTGTCCGTGGGGATGAATCGGTACTTTTCGTGCCAGGAGCTCTTGATACCAACGATCGATTTGGTCCGTACGGATATAGACCTGTCCGTAGTTCGATTCTGGATCAAGATCCGGAAACTCAAAGAAATGAAGCTGAACTCTGTCCTTCTGCAACATGAGGTATCCCGGATAATCGCCTTTTCCAAACAGAGTGAACCCCAATTGATCGACATAGAAAGCTCTTGTTTTGTCCTTGTTGCGCATCGGCAACTTGGGACTGACCTCCACCAGCATGAAAACCTCCTTCCTCTTCTGGAGTAAAGCTAACGCTATCTTTCTATCCTGCGGAAGCACAAAAGCGGGCTCGAGCCGGCAAAGTCGCCACCGTCTGGTCTCTGGTGGGTACCGGAACGGGCCAGGGCCAGCTAAAGGGAACCTGTGCCGCTGATAACGGTGACCACGGCACCTTCGTGGCCGCCCGTCGTTAACGCTGGAACCAGGTGAACCACCCGGGAATCGGTGTCCATCGCACCAAGGCGAACGTGATGATCAGCACTCCAAGGCCCACCAACGCCGCCACCCCATCAGAACTGCCGACTAGCCCGGGCACCAGGGTCAGCCAGCCGAATAGCACCCACTGCACCACATAGATCGCGGTAACCTGACGGCTGGCGAATTCGAGGAACCGAGCTGGTCTCGACTCCGACCACCAGGACCATGTTCCGAGCTTGATCCACGCGCCCAGCCAAAGGACCACGAAACCCCCGATGACCAGATGAAGCCCGATCCCACTGCGGAAGTAGTCTCCCACCGGGAGTATCTCGGCCAGGAGGGCTTCGGCCCCCAGCACCACGGCTACCAGCGCCGGGACCAGAACGGCCGGGCGGGCCCATCCGCCGGGGGAGAGCAACCTATCCCGGGCCCAGGCCCCAAGCAGCGGGTACAGGACCCAGGGAAAGAACGGAAAACTCGTCTGTTCGTTTGTTCCCCACAGAAGATTCCAGACGGGGTGGTTACCTCCCAGACCCCATAGCCAGGGCGATACAACGGGAATCCCCAGGACCAGACCACCGAGGACCCATGGTCGCGCGGGAAGCCGCGAGACGGTGGCCAGAAGGATCATCGAAAGGCCGGCGACCTGCAAAATGTCAACCTCGGCGAGGTAGGCCGTTAGCATCGGGCCTGCGGCTTGCAGGTTGAACCCGGAGCCGAGGAGGATCGGGCCCCCAAACCGGAGGGCATTGAGCACGTAGCCCAGGGCGATCAGCTTAAGGCCGCGGACCACGGTGGCCGTCCAAGGTTTCGCCGGGTCGCCCGAGAAGACCCCAAGCAAGAACAGGAACACCGGGGCAGCCGGGGCCGTTCCCGCCGCCAGGAAGGCCAAGCCCAAAAACGAGCCCTCTCCCAATGTGGGAGAGTAGAGCAGCATACAATGCTGGAGGAACATGGTAAGCACCGCGAAGCCACGGGCATGGTCGAGGGCTGTGAACCGTGCAGATTGCAGGGGTAGGGTCGTCAAGTGAGACCGCCGAGGACCAAGGATTCCCAACAGGCCCAAGCCCGTCGGACCTGAACCGGGTCACCCCCGGTCAGGATTTCTGTGCCCAACCCGTCCAGGAGGGAAGTGAGGACATGGGCCAGGCTGATTGGGTCTTCAACCCACGGCTTCAACCGTCCCGCAACTTCAGTCAGGACCTCGGCGGTAAGATGCTGTACCAAGGCCAGGAGCGACGGCTCGGCCAGAGCCTGCTGAATTAGGTGGAACAGAGCCCGATCGAAGACCTCTTGGGTCCGGTCGGCCACCAGGAAGGTCTGGCCAAGCCTGTTCAGGTAGTCCTTGAGGTTATCGCCTTGAACCGAGCGAAAGGCCTCGACAAGCTCTTGGCCTAGGGCTACCAGGAGTTGACGAGGGACCTCGTCCATGGTCCCGAAGTGGTGAAAGACCAGACTCTTGCTGACACCGGCGGTCTGAGCCAAGCGACCCGCCGTGAGGGCAGGAATTCCACCTTCGGCCAGAAGGTGCAGTCCAGCATTGAGAAGGCGATCCTGCTTGGAACCAAGAGGTGCGTTGTTCACGACTTCATAATGACCGATCGATCGGTCAGTGTCCAGCCGGGTCTTTGCAAAAAGTCCCCAATCGGTCGTGAGAGGATTGAGCTGTATTTGCGGGCACCAAACAGGAAAGGTCGGACTTCCACCGTTCTCCCGCTGTTAAGGTAGAAGACCAGGTAGTACTCGATTGGTTCAAGCCGATAGCCCTTTTGCCCGAGATGCAGATCGCGTACCAGAGGATAAAGCAACGGATTGTCTTCCAACTGCCCGATCATTTCCAGAAACCGGTCGAAGCCTTTGATGGCCCCCAAGGGCCCCGGGTCGGAAGTCCGCGAAGAATACAAGCGCGGGTTCGGCATTCCCACCCTGATTGCCGTCCACCCCGAGAACGACCCCGAAGGCAAGGGTTGGGCCATCGCCAAGGCCCTGGCCAGCGGAACCGGCGGTGCCCGTGCCGGCGTGCTCGCCTCCAGCTTCGTCGCCGAAGTGAAATCCGACCTCATGGGCGAGCAGACCATCCTTTGCGGCATGCTCCAGACCGGTTCGCTGCTGTGCTTCGACAAGCTCGTCGAGAAGGGCGTCGATAAAGCCTGGGCCGCCAAGTTCATCCAGTACGGCTGGGAAACCGTCACCGAAGCCCTCAAGTTCGGCGGTATCAGCCTTATGATGGACCGCCTGTCCAACCCTGCCAAAGTCAGAGCCAACGAACTGGCCGCCGAGATCAAGAAGATTTTGGCTCCCCTGTACCGCAAGCACCAGGACGACATCATCAGCGGCGCCTTCAGCAGCGGCATGATGAAGGACTGGGCCGCCGGCGACAAGGACCTACTGGCCTGGCGCGAAGCCACCGGCAAGACCCCCTTCGAACAGACCGCCGCCACCAAGGACGAAATCACCGAGCAGGAGTTCTTCGACAAGGGCATTCTGATGATCGCCATGGTCAAGGCCGGCGTGGAACTCGCCTTCGAAACCATGGTTGACGCCGGCATCAAGGCTGAAAGCGCCTACTACGAATCGCTGCACGAAACCCCGCTTATCGCCAACCTCATCGCCCGCAAAAAGCTCTACGAGATGAACAAAGTCATCAGCGACACCGCCGAGTACGGCTGCTACCTGTTCGACAACGCCGCCCGCCCCATGCTGAAGGACTTTATGAAGAAAGTCGACCTCGACATCGTCGGAAAAGGCCTGGCTCTCAAGGACACCAAGGTCTCCAACCAGCTGCTCAACAAGGTCAACGACGAGATCCGCAACCACCCCGTGGAGATTGTGGGGAAGAAGCTGCGGGCGTATATGACCGCGATGAAGGCGATTGTGAGCTGATAGGGATGGAGTTTTCCGCGACAGCGGAGGCTCCCCCTGGGGGTCTACACGGTAGACCCCCACCCCTTCTCCGGGGACACCCCGGAGCCCCGTTTGGCTTGGTATGGTCGTCTCCATGCCACATGGCCTGTGACGATACTCGAACTTGCCGAGGACAGCCCGGAGACCGCTGAACTCCCCGAAGGACCCGTGCTTCTGCCCGGCAACGTACCGCATGCCCGTGTGGCGGAACCATGGTCGTGGCGGGGGTGATCGGGGACCCGGTCAAGCTCAAGGCCATCATCGAATGGGCGGCCCAGCAACAGCCGGCCTTGCCCGGGGTACTTGGACCGCCGATTCCCCAAGCTTGAACAGCCCATCCCCTTGTGCCTGCGACTTTTCAACTCGTGAGATCTGCAACCCTCACCCGAGGTCTGCCCCGAGCCTCTCGTGTCGCCTGATCCAATTCGGGATCATCGGGTGGCAATTTCACCGTCACCGGGGGGCGTTCTGCCCCCGGTCGGTCCCAAACCGCGGCTTGTGCCGGGATCACAGTTCGAATCAGTGACAAGGTAAATATCCCCGCGCTTCATAGCAGTTCACCACCCACGGCAGGTTGCAGTTGCGAATAGTCCGAAGCGGCCAGCAATTCTGCAAGGGTGTACCTTTGACGAGGCCTGGGGTCGACAACCAGGCACCCGTCGGTGACCGCAACGCCGACCATGGCTCCTGTTTGGAGGTGCCATTGATCAAGGAACGCCGGTGGGACAGTCAGCATCACAGACCCATCGATAACCAAATTGCTGGTAATGAGAAGGGGCGCTGGGAGGCTCGAGCGGCGGCTACTTGATCTTCTTCTTGCTGATGTAGGGAGTTGCCGGATTGACGTCCATGCGTTCTTCCTTGGGGTAGAGCGCCAAGTCCATATCTTCCATCGGAATGGACCCGAGGAGAACCTCCGTGTCACCAGGGAGAACTGCCGCGTTGCAAACTGTCCGGCGGGTCTTGAAGCGAATTTCCACAGGCCCCACAACCTCAAGCTCGACTTGAGTTCCGTTGGCGAGTTCTGCGGTGATCCGCTCAACAAAGGGTAAGTCCAGCTGCCTTCGGACGTTCTCGTTGATGCAGAGCTGGTAGGCCCCGCTGTCCACCAACGCCCGAACCGTGATCGATCTAACTTGTTCGGGAGCGAGGTAGCCCCCTCGGACCAGCGCGAGGTCATCGGCCCGAATCAGTTCCAAGTCAGAGTAGATGAGTCCCATAACACCAAGATGGACCCTTGATCCGCGATCCGTCAAGTCAGCGTCATCACCACCTTCCCATTGGCCAGAGAGTCTGCTCGGGACTCTCTCTGACTACCCCTTCACCCACGATGCAATTTCGGCCATCAGGTCCTCGGCCTGAGGGTAGATACCAATCTTGTCCATGAAGGCGTGGTCAACGCCCCGGTAACGGATCACTCTGGTGGTCACTCCAGCTTTCTTGAGCCTCCGGCCGTAGGCCTCCCCTTCCAGACGCAGACCGTCGTACTCGGCCACCGCCACCAGACACCGGGCAAGGCCCTTCACATTGGGGTTGAGAAGCGGCGAAACGATGGGGTCGGCAGGATCGTGACCGTTCAGGTATAGGTCGTTGACAGGACCGGGACCCCCGCGAGGGTTCGAAGCCAGCGCGGTTGTCGAAAGCTGTCGGGTGAGGAGCAAGGAGCATGCATCTTGAACCCGAATCTGATGGAGAAACTCAAGGAAGTTCATTCCAAACCGGCCAGCAAAATGCCGACTCAAGGTTGAGGGTGAAACGGAAAACTTTCGAGCAACAGCCGTCAGCTTAAGGTTGTCTTGGAAATGGCTCTGGATGTGATGAATGACTCTCCAGAGGTCTTCCCCGTTCCTGGCAGGGGTTGCCGTCTTTCGAGAAGACAGGTCACGTTGGCGGCCGAAGAGAACGAAAGCGTGAAGAAGGAGGCTCTCCGCCTCCCGTTGGTCCCATTCAGAAGGGGATTTGAGCAAATCGGCAACTCTGGCGAACAGAACCTTCAGATCGCGATGGGCTTGGCTCTCAAAGCGGAGTGGTGACCTCCGTGTACTTAGAAAATCCGCACTCCGTTGCGGAGTTGTCTTGACAGTTCCGCAACGCGATGCAGAATTGTCGAGTGCGACGCCAGCAATACGAAGTTCTTCAGCGAGATCTCCAGAAGAAAATGGTCTTCCTCTCCGGACCTTGCCAGGTGGGCAAATCCTGGCTTTCGAAAGAATTACAGAAGATTGCCCAGCGGCCGCGGTACCTGAACTACGACAGTGTCGAGGATCGGCAGGTGATCGTGTCCGCAGGCTGGAGCACCCAGACCGACCTGCTCATTCTCGATGAGATCCACAAAATGCCGCAGTGGAAGAACTTTCTGAAGGGCGTGTGGGATACGCGCCCTGAAGGCTCTGGACCATTATGTTTCGCGTGGCGGTTTTCCCGTGCCCTGGTACAGCAGACGACACCGCCACGCTGATGGTTGAGGTCAAGGTGCAGGACCGGCAGTTATCGTCGGCGCTGAAGCACTTCAACACCACCTATGGACTGCCAGGAGTACAGGTCGTTGCCGACTTGCCCCAGGAACATGAGGCTGGTCCCCTGCAGATCCGTCGGGCGTTGAGGTGGCTGGAGGAACTGGGATGATGATCCTATCTGGCCTGTCACCAGCCCCAGGAATCCCTGACTGATGCCTTCTCCTCTTCGGCGCTGAGAGCATTCCTCTCAATAATCCGCGAAAGGGGATCGGCGTCTTGCCAGACCTCGTCGGGCAGTTGCCGAAAATTCCACGGCGCACGCTGACCTTCTATGGGCGGAACCGGTGGGTTGTCGCGGACATCCTTCCAATCGTCCAGGTCGCGGAACAGGCGCCGGTAGCGAGATTGCCAAGACTGCGCATCGCTTTGGGCGGCCTCAAGCCACCGGATCAGGTCCAGGCGGTCGACTTTTGCCAGCGCTGCCTTTGCAGACTCCTCATCGGGAGCGTGGCCAGCATAGATCCCATGCCAAAGAACCAGCCAAACCTCCTGTTTTGGCGCTTCGTCGGTGCCTTCGTGGCGGCAATATAGGGCTTCGCGCAAAATGCCGTAGTGGACCGGGCAACAGCGGATGAAGCTACCTTTGCGGTAGGTGGCAAAACTGTCTCCCAGCGAATGCGTCTGCAGGGTTGTGTGTGTTTTACCACACACCGAGCAGGTGAAGGTCGGGTCAAGAACCAAGGTGTCGAAAAGGCTCATCAGTGACTCCTTGACAGGAGTCTATAGCAGGTGTACGTTATTTGCAATACAAGCGTACATAAGGACAAACCATGACGGTCAAGGCCACCCAGTTTCGCCAGAACCTGTTCCAGATCCTCGACCAATGCCGCGACAGTGGCGAAAAGGTGCGTATTGAACGTGGCAGCGAGGTGTATGAGCTGGTGCCAAAGCGCAAAAAACTTCGCATCGAAGACTTACCGGAGCATCCGGGGTGCATCGTTGGTGACCCTGAGACTTTTCATCTGATAAAGGCTTGGGAGTGGAAACCCGATGATTTTTCTTGACACTCACGCAGCCCTCTTCCTTCATGAAAGCAAGAAGAAGGTTCCCCGTCGGGCCTGGAAGTTCCTTGAAGGGGACGAGTGTGTGCTGTCGCCCATGGTCCGTTTGGAATTCGAGTTTCTTCACGAAATTGGTAGAATTCGCCATGAACCCATGGTCATTTTTGAATCGCTTGTGCGTGATCTGGCTGTCACCATCGAGACCGAGGGTTGGGCCCGTGCCGCTGAAATCGCGCAGGTGCTCAATTGGACTCGAGACCCGTTCGACCGCCTGATTGTGGCCCATGCCATGGTGTGGAGCGCCCCGCTGCTCACCCGCGATGACTTGATACAGGAACACTACAGTCAGGCGTTCTGGGACGAGCTGCCGCAATGAGGTTGCGATCAGCGGGGATACCGCTCTCGCACTTCGCGAAGCATTGCCTCCAGACCGTTGACCTTGACAGTTTCCAGCTCAAGAAACAGCTGGCCCAGTTTTCCTGCCGGGTAGCCCTGGGCCTTGAACCAGAGTACGTAGGTTTCCGGCAGATCAACGAGGTAGCGACCGGCGTATTTGCCGAAAGGCATCTTGGAGTGAGCAAGCTCGATCAGTGGATTGGGGTCTTCGGGCATTGCTTCATCCTACGATAAATCGTACACACGCAGAACGGTCAGTCGCCTGGCAAGTGTGAACAGAGCCGAAGTCATAGCACTTCTTCGACCGGCAGCCCGGTCGCTTGGGCAATGGCGGTAACGGAAAGTCCTGAAGCCTTGAGCCGCCGGGCAATATCGAGCTGGGCCTGCCGTTGCCCTTCTTCCATTCCCTTGGCGCGGCCCTCTACTTCGGCAGTGTATAAAAGGTTAGCCTGATCGCGAAGATATTTCACGCGGTCTTCGTAGGCCTGTCGAGCTTCGCGGTTGGCGTCGAACTTTTTATACCGCTCGGCCAGCTCCGTCAGGTTGGGGTTGTTTTCTAGCAAGATTCCCATTCTTTGATCCTCCCTGTAGCCCACGAATTGCAGGGCGTACAACCAGCGGCCTAACTCGGTGTCGAGGTCGGGTTTCATCTTCGGTAGTTCCAGGTAATGCAAGGTGCAGTCTCCCGTCAAAGTATTGCTTGTCGTTGATCGGGTTGGTGATTTCCAGCTCACTCAGCAGCGGGTCACCTGAATCGGCGAAAACCGCGTTGAGAAAGCTCTGCAACAAATGGGTGCTGGCTCGGCTGCCGAAGAGGTATTTGAACACAATGTCAGACGTCGCTGAAACCGGACGGGGCATATCCATAGTTTACTCCTGAAAAGTTGGTCTTTTCTAGAACAAACGGGGTTTGGGGGTTTTTTGCTTCAAGCAGAAGAACCACCTCCCCACCGTTATCACAGACGGCGTTTTCCTGTTATATTCAGGGTTTCCAGGGAGACCGAATATGAATCAAAACAATTCCACTACCAATACCGATGACTTTGCGAGCATGTACGAAAAGAGCTTTTCAGGAATGACCTCTTTCAAACCCGGGCAACTGGTGGAAACCCAGGTTCTGTCGATTTCCAAGGACACCGTTTTTCTGCAGTTGAACGGCAAGAGCGAAGGGATTCTGCCGCGTGAGGAAATGACCGACAAGAGCGGTACCCTGACGGTGAAGATCGGCGACCCGATCAAGGTCTATTTCCTTCGCGCCGACAACGGCGAGCTGCTGTTTACCACCCGTATCAGCGGTGACACGGCGGGGCCGGAACTGCTGGAAAAGGCCTACCAGGAAAAAATTCCCGTCGAAGGCGTGGTCGAGAAAGAGATCAAGGGCGGCTACGAGGTCAAGATCGGTGAGTTCAGGGCGTTCTGTCCCTATTCGCAGATGGGGCAAAAACGAACCGAAAACTCGGCCGAGTATGTCGGCAAGCACCTGCTCTTCAAGATTCAGGAATACAAGGAGAAAGGGCGCAGCATCATGGTGTCGAACCGGGTCATCCATGAGGAAGCCCGCCAGGAAAAGGTCGAGGCGCTGAAGAAGACCCTCCAGGAGGGACAAATCGTCAAAGGCCCTATCCTGTCCATCCAGGATTTCGGCGCCTTTATCGACCTGGGTGGCGTCCAGGCTCTGCTGCCCGTCTCGGAAATCGGCCGTGCTCGCGTGGCGGATATCCGGGCTGTGCTGTCGGTGGGTCAGGAAGTCCAGGCGTCGATTTTAAAGATCGACTGGAGGAACGAAAAGATCACCCTCAGTATGAAGAGCCTTTCGACAGACCCGTGGGAAGGGGCCGCCCAGCGGTACCCCGAGGGTTCGAAGCATACCGGAAGAGTCGCCCGCGTTACGAATTTCGGTGCCTTCGTTTCGTTGGAGCCCGGCCTCGATGGTCTGGTTCACATTTCTGAGTTCCGAACCGAGGGCCGCTTTGGCGGCGACGGTGAGATCACTGCCAAAGTGGGCCAGACCCTTTCGGTTCAAGTGCTGAGCATCGACCAAGCTAACAAGAGGATTTCACTGAAACAGGCGACAACCCGCGAAGAGGACGAGACCTCGGCCAAGTACACCGGAAACACCGCCGACAACGACACCTACAATCCCTTTGCGGCACTGTTGAAGAAGAAATAAGTCGGCCCTTGACGGCCGATTAATTTCTGAGTTAAATAGTCAGGTAGGGGTTAACCTGTGTTTACAACTGACACTTTGCCTGGCTTTATCCTCGGTTTCCGTGAAGGGCTCGAAGCCTTTCTGATGATTGGCATCATTCTTGATTATTTGAAGAAGGCCGGAGAGCATCGTTTTGTCCGCCCCGTGCAATGGGGGCTCGTTTTAGGGGTGCTTGGCTCGATCGCTTTGGGGCTGGTCCTTTGGGCACTCACAACCTGGCTGGGGACGCAGGGTGGGGACCAGACGGGTAAGCTTTGGGCCGCCGGGGCTTCGCTGGCCGGGCTTGTGCTTCTATCAACCTTTCTCTATTGGATGATGAAGCACGGTCGGACGGTTTACCAGGAAGTGCATGCAGAAATTCAGGCTCACTTCTCGGCTTCCGGGCTGTTTCTCATTTCCTTGGTTATGGTGCTTCGTGAAGGGGCCGAGATTTCTCTGTTTGCGTTCTCCTCAAGCAATCAGATGGCCTATGTCACCGGCATTGTGCTAGGCGTCTTGGCAGCTGCTGTCCTGGCCTGGGCCATCACCAAAGCCTTGATCCGCGTCAACCTGAAAGTTCTGTTCACCGTCACCTTGGGGTATTTGGTTCTTCAAGCAGGGTACCTGCTGGGGTACGGGGTTCATGAGTTTCTGTCGGCCCTCAAGGGCCTGGGCCTCCTGACACAAGACAGTTTGCTGCTGGTCAAAGCCTGGAATGTGCAGGGTGTATGGGAGCACAAAGAAGGGCTGATCGGTTTGCCTCTCAACGTTCTGGTGGGTTGGTACTCCCGACCGGAATGGTTGCAGTTTGTCCTCCAAGTCGGCTATATTCTCGCCATGGGGGCCTTATGGCGGACTGTTCTGAAGAGGTCAACACCATGAACAGATTTCTTCTTCTTGTTCTTTTAGTGGTGCTCTCCGGATGCACCTCAGGGGCCCTTATCCTCGAAAAGAGCGTCTCGGCTCAGTACCGTTCCGACACCGGACAAACCATGACGGTGGATTATTACCGGACTTCCGATGGCTCGCTGGCCGTCGTGCGGTTCGTGCTGCCCGATGGTACCAAACACACGCTTCCACGCCTTGTTGCGGCTTCGGGAGAGCGCTATACCGATGAGCAGGAATACCTCTGGTGGTCCAAGGGAGATTCAGCCTTTCTGGAACGCCGCAACGACAGCGGCGAATGGGTGACTCAGTCGACGTGGAACACTGTGACTCCGTGAGTGCCGGCCCTATGGATCAGATCAGCTGGGAAGATTTTCAAAAGGTGGAACTTCGCGTCGGGCGGATTGTTCTGGCGGAACGGTTCCCCGAAGCCCGAAAACCCGCCTATAAGCTCACCCTCGATTTTGGAGGTGGCGTGGGGCTGAAGCGGTCCAGCGCCCAGATCACCCACCTCTACACGCCCGAAGAACTCGTAGGAAAGCTTGTTGTGGCCGTTGTCAACTTTCCCGTCAAACAGATCGGACCGTTTCTGTCGGAATGCCTTGTCACGGGGTTTTACAACGAGAACGGCGAAGTGGCACTCTGTGTGCCCGACAAGCCGGTTCCTATCGGCGCCAAACTGCTCTGAGAAGATCGCATCAAACCAAGGTCTCGACGCCATACTTGGCAAACTGGGCATCGGCGGTGACTACACACAGGTCCCGAGAGAGGGCCTGGGCCACGATGAAGCGGTCCGCCGGGTCGCGATGATGGTCTGGCAGTACTGCCGACGCGATCAGGTCTTCAGGGACGAGGGGAAGGACCACGACGCCGTGTTGTGCCACAGCACGGGGAAACCACTCGTTGGCAGGAATCGGAAGCACCAACTCGCCCTTTTTTGCTTTGAGCGCGATTTCCCAGGCCGAGATGGCCGAAACGAACACCAGTTCACTTTCCTCGATGCGTGCCTTGGCCTTTTGTGATAACGCCGGATCTCCCGATGCCAACCACAAGAGCGCGCAGGTATCGAGGAGCAGGTTTTTCACGAAAGGTCCCACTCGTCTTCGGTGGGTTTCACCGGGTCGTAGCCAATCGTGAGCTCCGCCAAAACCGCGTCGGTTACCAGCCTCGACTTGCGCGACACGGGACCAAGTTCCGCCACGGGGTGACCGTGCTTGGTGATCAGAATGCGCTCGTGTGACCGCTCGACCTGATTGATGAGGCTGGAAAGGTTGGTTTTCGCTTCGTAGATGGTAGCAGTTTGCATGGTGGCCCTTTCTTAAGAAAATAGTCAATCTGGTCAAATAATTCAAGAAGGTGCGGCAACCGTAGTTTCCCCTGGTTGTCATCGTAGTTCTACGATATCGCATCGGGTTCGGGGTTCACTAGCATGAACATGGTTCGGAGGTGAATCATGTTGAGTCGCTATCGGGTGCCGGTTTTGGTAGCCGTGTTATTGTTGGCGGGCGGGCAGTTTGCCGCCGCCCTCGAAATCGAAGGGGGCCTGAAGGCCGCCGTCCCTGTAGGCACGTTTGCCACGGTAACCAGCTTTGGTGCCGGGCTTGACGCCCGTATCACGATGCATCCGCAGTTCCAGGCTCCAGGACTTGAACCCTTGGGCTTCCAGGTTGCTGTCGGCGCGGTCAACTGGTTCGGGCTGAACACCCTGACCACCAGCCTGATCAGTGTTCCATGGTCGTTGAATGTTGGTTTTGACTTTGACCTGAAAGAGGTTCTTCCGGGCCTGAGTGTAAGGCCCCTGGTGGGTTACGGCGGCCTGATCACCCTGTTCAGCGGCACCTTGCC
>JFJP01006919.1_pt1 | contig 16217 bp, 17 predicted proteins | sample 431651 | NCBI WGS metagenome assembly JFJP01 (sample SAMN02602958, study PRJNA72255) | Microbial mat metagenome, whole genome shotgun sequencing project. | biome: fresh water; feature: sink hole; material: water; isolation source: purple microbial (photo- and chemosynthetic) mats found in... | reverse complement strand
TTGACCAGCGGGCCGCTCGCGGCAATTTCATCGTCACTGAACAGCCCCGAACCGACCTGCAACAACAGAATACTCAGCAAGGCAAACACCGAGAAGGCACCCAAAGGGTTGTGTCCAACCGAATGGGCCGGGTCTCCAACTCCCTTGAGATAGCTGACGATCTGTGACGGTCGATAGATAAAGCTGCTAAAGCGTGACCAATAGCCCCCCACCAGGCCCCAGGCCACGCGAAACAGCAGCAGGCTCAGCACCAGATAGCCGAACCGGAAGTGCCATTGCATGGCCATGCCACCGATGTTCGCGCTGACCACCAGGCCCACCACGCTCAAGGCCAGCGTCCAGTGAAAAATCCGTGTCGGCGCGTCCCAAACGCGTAAAGTCTGTTTCATCTGATCTTCCTCGCTTGTCTGCAGTCAATCGAAAATGGCAATAAACTCTGCCACTCCTGTATTTCCAGTTTAACTTTGATTGGGTCCATCATGAAAAAGACTTCCGCCCTCGTGCTTGCCCTGACGGGCTTTGCTTTTGTAGCCCCTGCCAGCGCGCAGTTTGCCAAAACGGAAGATGCCATCAAATATCGGCAAAACGCGTTATTTGTCATGCAACAAAATTTTGGTCGTTTGGCCGGCATGGCTCAAGGCAAGATTCCCTTCGACGCAAAAGTGGCTGCCGAGAGCGCCGAGGTGGCTGAGTTTGTCGGTAAATTGCCTTGGGTGGGCTTTGGTCCTGGCACAGACAAAGGCGACACCAAGGCGAAGCCCGAAATTTGGACTGACAAGGCAAAGTTTGACGATTACGCCAAAAAAATGATGACTGAAATGGGCAAGCTCAGTGTGGCAGCCAAATCTGGCAGTCTGGACAATGTCAAGGCGGCCGTCAATGGCGTGGGTGGCACCTGCAAAGGCTGCCACGACGACTTCCGCGCCAAGTAAAGGATCGCGCGCGCTCCCGACGGCACTTTGGCCTCTGGCCGATCCAGCCCCGGGTGTGCGACCCTTGCCGCGCTTTCATTGAGCCCACCTTTGGGCGAGAGCCAAGTTCAGTCAGACCCAAGGCGAGATGGGTGAGTTTGGTTTTTTTGCCTGGGACTTGCCAGGCCCGATCTTGTTGACCCCTGGACACCCATCATGTATCGACGGCAGTTTTCAATCAGCGTTTTGAGCCTTGCGGCGGGTTCTGTCGTTTTTTTGCCTCGCGGGGCGCGCAGCCAGTCACTCGGCGAGCTTGCGCCCGCTCAGCTCACGCAAGGTCTGCGCTTGGCCTTGGAGCGTGGCGCAGGCTTGGCGGTTGACCTGTTGGGTCAACCAGGCGGCTTCTGGAACAATCCGCAGGTGCGCATTGCGCTGCCACCTTCGCTCGACAAGGCGGCCAAATTGCTGCGCAAACTGGGCCAGTCCCGCCGCATCGATGAGTTGCAGCAGGCGATGAACCAGGCGGCCGAACAGGCGGTGCCGCAATCCCGTGACCTGCTCATCGGCGCCGTCCGGTCCATGTCGGTGACCGATGCCAAGACCCTCTTGACCGGGGGAGACACCTCGGTTACCCAGTTTTTTGCAGAAAAGACTCGCCAGGCACTCTCTGACAGACTGCTGCCGGTTGTGACGCAGGCGACAGAACGGGTGGAATTGGCAGAAAAATACAATCAGATCGCTCGAAAAGCGGTGGGAATGGGGCTGCTCAAGGAAGACGAAAGTCGCATAGAAACCTACGTCACTGGCAAGACGCTTGACGGCCTGTACTTTATGGTTGCCGAGCAAGAGAAGAAGATTCGCCAAGATCCGGTTGGCACGGGCAGTGCCTTGCTGCAAAAGGTCTTTGGCGCGCTGAAGTAGCCGATCCGTGGCATTGTCATGAGCCACATGCCGCGCGGCCAAGCCATCCGGGTGTTTCTGGGCTTTGCCTTTGCCTATTTCCTGTCCACCGTCATCCGGGCCATCACGGCCACCTTGTCACCAACATTGACAGAAGAGCTGTCATTGCAAGCAAGCGATCTGGGCTTGCTGGCTGGCGCTTATTTTCTGGGTTTTTCACTGACCCAGATCCCCTTGGGCAACTGGTTGGATCGTTTTGGCCCCAAGAAAGTCATCTTGAGTTTTCTGGCCATTGCGGTGTTGGGCAGCATCAGCTTTGCCATGGCCCAGACCTTTGCCGGTTTACTGGTCGCCCGGGTTCTGACCGGTATTGGCGTCAGTGCCTGCCTGATGGCGCCACTGACAGGCTATCGACGCTGGTTCACCTCTGCGGCCCAACTGCGCAGCAACTCCTGGATGCTCATGACCGGTTCGTTCGGAATGGTCGCAGCCACCTTGCCTGTACAGTGGCTGCTGCCAATTTGGGGCTGGCGGCCGCTGTTCTGGATCATCGCATTGCTTCTGCTGGCGGCGATGGTTTTGCTGACCTGGCTGGTGCCGTCCTGGGCGAACACCCCCGCCACGCCGTGCCCGGCTGTCTCGCCCATGTCGCATACCTCAGATGGCGGATATGCCCACATCCTGCGTCACCCCTATTTTCGCAAGATGGCGCCGATGGGCGTCTTCATCTACGGCGGGCTGGTCGCCATGCAAACCCTGTGGGCCACGCCCTGGATGATTCAGGTCGCTGGCTGGACCCCGCTGCAGGCGGCCCAAGGCATGTTCTGGCTGAACATTGCCATGCTTTTGACGTTTTGGTGCTGGGGGCTGGCAAACCCCTGGCTCGCCCAGCGAGCGTTGGATGCCGACACCTTGATCCGGCGTCTGATGCCTCTGAGTTTTGTCATTTTGGCTATTATTATCATAGCTGGAAGCGCAATATCTACATGGTCTGCGGCCTTCTGGACCCTTTATTGCATGAGCTGCACGGTCGTGGCTTTAAGCCAGCCAGCCGTGGCCATGGCGTTTGCACCGACGCTGGCCGGGCGCGCACTGGCAGCCTTCAATCTACTGATCTTTTCTGGCGTGTTTGTTGTCCAGTGGGGCATTGGCTTGATCGTCGATGCGCTGCGTGCGCTGAACTGGCCCCTGGAAAGCGCGTATCAGCTCGCGATGCTGGTGTATTTGATTTGCACCCTGTTGTCTTATTTCTATTTCCTGCTTGCAAAAAGCCATAATCCGGCCTGAAGTAGTTCGCACACCTTGCCATTTGCACCGACTCAGCGTTGCCGCGCTAACTCCTCCACCATGAACAACGGCATTCTCATCATTGCCCATGCGCCACTGGCCAGTGCGTTGCGCCAGTGCGTGCTGCATGTGTTTCCCGACGCAGGCCAAGTCCTGGTGGCTCTGGATGTTCAGGCAAACCTGCCTGTTGATGAAACCGTTGCCATGGCCCGCGCCACCCTGCAGATGCTGGACCGGCCGAACACGCTTGTCTTGACCGATGTCTTTGGCGCCACACCTTGCAACGTGGCGCAAAAACTGGTTGATGGCGTACAGACCCGCCTGATTGCCGGCGTCAACCTGCCGATGTTGATGCGTGCCATGACTTATCGCAGTGAGACACTGGACGTGCTGGTGGCGAGAGCTTTGGCTGGTGGCACCCAGGGCGTGATGCAGGTGGCAGTCTCTGCCCCGCAAAATCAGCAGCGCAAACATCATGATCAAAACCACCACGACCATCAACAATAAGCTCGGCCTGCACGCGCGCGCGTCGGCCAAACTGACCAAACTGGCCGGCAGTTTTCCCTGCGAAGTGTGGATGTACCGTGGTGAGCGGCGCGTCAATGCCAAAAGCATCATGGGGGTGATGATGCTGGCGGCCGGACTGGGCACGCAAGTTGAGGTCGAAACCCATGGTGAGCGCGAACAAGAGGCCATGCAGGCCCTGTTGGCGCTGATCGACGACAGGTTCGGGGAAGGCGAGTGAGCTTTTCCATCCACGGGCTGGCCGTTGCGCGTGGCATCGCCATTGGGCGTGCTGTGCTGGTGGCTTCCAGCCGGATGGACGTGGCGCACTATTTCATTGAGCCGGCTCAGGTCAGTGCCGAAATCAATCGCGTGCGCGATGGACGCGATGCCGTGGTGCAAGAAATCCAGCGGCTCCAGGCCAGCATCACCCAGATGGGTCCGAAAGAAGCGCCGCACGAGTTGCGTGCCATGCTTGATGTGCATCTGATGCTGCTGGCCGACCACGAACTTGCCGCTGGCGTGAAACACTGGATCAAGGACCGCCTGTACAACGCCGAATGGGCATTGACCAGCCAGTTTGAGGTGGTCGCGCGCCAATTCGATGAAATGGAAGACGCGCAAGGCCGACCTTGAGCAGATCACCGAAAAGGTCTTGCGCGCCATGCGCGGTGTCTCCTCGCCGCTGATCCAGCCGCTGCCGCGCAGTAGCCGCAAGACCTCGCAGCAGGACCTGTTGCTGGATGACAAGCTCGACGTGCCCCTGATTCTGGTGGCGCATGACCTGTCACCGTCGGACATGCTGCAGTTCAAGCAAAGCGTGTTTGCCGGCTTTGTCACCGACGTCGGTGGCAAGACTTCGCACACCGCCATCGTGGCGCGCAGCCTGGACATCCCAGCGGTGGTAGGTGCGCGCTTGTGCAGTCAACTGTTGCGCCAGGACGATTGGGTCATCATCGACGGCGATGCCGGTCTGGTGGTGGTGGACCCATCGCCCATCATCCTGGCTGAATACGGCTTCAAACAGCGCCAGGGCGAGCTCGAACGCAGCCGCCTGAGCCGCTTGCGGCATACCCCGGCCGTTACCATGGACGGGCAGCGCATCGAGTTGCTGGCCAACATCGAGATGCCCGACGATGCCGCGGTGGCGATGAATGCGGGCGCGGTCGGTGTTGGGCTTTTTCGTAGCGAGTTTCTGTTCATGGGTCGGCATGGCAAGCTGCCCAACGAGGAAGAGCAGTACCTGGCGTATCGGCGTGCGGTCGAGGGCATGCAAGGGCTGCCGGTCACGATCCGCACGGTCGATGTGGGCGCCGACAAGCCGCTCGACGAAGGCCTGCGTGACGACGCTCACCTGAACCCGGCGCTGGGTTTGCGCGCGATTCGTTGGAGTCTGGCCGACCCGGCGATGTTTTTGACCCAATTGCGTGCCATGTTGCGCGCAGCGGTGCACGGCCCGGTGCACATCCTGATTCCGATGCTGGTGCACGCCAGCGAGATCCGTCAGACACTGGCCCTGCTCGATCATGCCCGGGTGCAATTGGATAACCGGGGGCTGCCTTATGGGCCGGTGAAGGTTGGCGCGATGATCGAAATACCAGCGGCGGCGCTGACGCTCAAGGTGTTCTTGAAGTACTTCGATTTTTTGTCCATCGGTACCAACGATCTGATTCAGTACACCTTGGCGATCGACCGCGCCGACGAGTCTGTGGCCCATCTGTATGACCCGTTGCACCCAGCCGTACTGCGCCTGATCGCCAACACCATTGCCGAGGGTCATGCACAGGGCAAGCCGGTGAGCGTGTGTGGAGAAATGGCGGGCGACGTGAGCTTGACGCGTTTGCTGCTGGGCCTGGGTTTGCGCAGTTTTTCCATGCACCCCTCGCAAATCCTGCTGGTCAAGCAGGAAATTTTGCGTGCAGATGTCGGCAAACTCAAAGTGTGGGCAGACGCCGTCCTGGCCGAAGACGAGCCCGCCAAGCGCATGGCTCGCAGCACCTGATGCGCGCCGGTCCCAACGGCAGCGCCTTTCTGGCGCAAAATGGCGTCCTTTCATGACACGGAGCCTGGTTGGCGTTGCCGCTGGGTGAAGGCTTGGCAACATCATCCCAAACGTCTTTGCGCGCCCTCACGCTGGGTGCCCTTGGTGTGGTTTATGGCGACATTGGCACCAGCGTGCTGTATGCCGTCAAAGAAGTGTTTGGCTCCGGGCATGTGCCCTTCACGCACGACAACGTGCTGGGCGTGTTGTCGATCATCTTCTGGACGCTCACTGTCATCATCTCGCTCAAGTACGTCAGCCTGGTGCTGCGTGCCGACAACAATGGCGAAGGGGGACTGGTGGCCATGCTGGCGCTGGCTTCTACCTCCGTCAAAGACAAGCCCAAATTGCGTCGCGCGCTGCTGTTGGGCGGTATTTTTGGCACTTGTTTGTTTTATGGGGACGGGGTAATCACGCCGGCGATCTCGGTCTTGTCCGCGGTCGAGGGTCTGGAAGTGGTGTCACCGACCTTCAAGCGCGCCGTGATCCCGCTGACGCTGCTGATCCTGTTCGGGTTGTTCTTGGTGCAAAAACGCGGCACCGCTGACATCGGCAAGTTTTTCGGGCCGATCACCCTGGTCTGGTTCATCAGCATTGCCGTGTTGGGGGTCTCGCACATCGTGCACACACCCGAAGTGCTGTGGGCCATGAGCCCGCACCATGCGTTGCGATTCATCTGGGACAACCCTGGAACCACCTTCGTCATTCTGGGCGCCGTTGTGCTGTGCGTGACTGGTGGCGAGGCGCTGTACGCCGACATGGGGCATTTTGGCAAGCGTCCGATCCGGCTGGCATGGTTTTCCATCGTCATGCCAGCGCTGACCCTGAACTACTTTGGTCAGGGTGCGCTATTGCTGAGCCAACCAGCGGCGGTCAAGAACCCGTTTTTCATGATGACACCGGACTGGGCGTTGTTGCCGTTGGTGGGGCTGGCGACTCTGGCCACGGTGATTGCATCGCAGGCACTGATCACCGGCGCCTTTTCTGTCACCAAGCAGGTGATCCAATTGGGCTACCTGCCACGTTTTCAGGTCTGGCACACCAGCGTCAAGGAAACCGGCCAAATTTACATGCCATTTGTTAACTGGGGTCTGTTTGTGCTGATCGTGCTGGCCGTGGTGTTGTTCAAGTCGTCCAGCAACCTGGCCGCCGCGTACGGGATCGCGGTGACACTGGACATGTTGATCACCACCGTGCTGACATTCTTTGTCATTCGCTATGCCTGGCACTATCCGCTGCCCTTGTGCATTGCAGCCACTGGTGTGTTTTTTGTCATCGACTTTGCTTTCTTTGCCTCCAACATGATGAAACTGGTGGAGGGTGGCTGGTTCCCGCTGCTGATTGCCGGCGCGGTTTATACGCTGATGCTGACCTGGAAAGACGGGCGTCGCCTGATGAACCGCAAGCTCAAGACCGACGCCATCGACCTGGAGAGTTTTCTGGAGGCGGTGTTTGTCAGCCCGCCCACCCGGGCCAGCGGCACGGCGGTCTTTCTCACGGTTGAGGCCGGCACCGTTCCCAACGCCATGTTGCACAACCTCAAACACAACAAAGTGCTGCATGAAATCAACCTGTTTGTCACTGTGCGCAACCATGAGGTACCCTGGATCGGCATGGACAAGCGCCTGTCGATCGAATCGTTGGGCCACGACTGCTGGGCCGTGATCGTCAATTACGGTTTCAAGAACGACCCCGATTTGCCGCGCGCGCTCATGCAAATGAAAGGTCGTGGCTGTGACCTGGACCCCATGACCACGAGCTATTTCCTCAGCCGCGACACCGTCAGCCCGACGTTGGGGGGCGGCATGGCGCAATGGCGTGAAAAGCTGTGAATGCCAGCGGCGCGGCCGACTTCCTGAAGCTGCCCAACAACGCGGTGGTCGAGCTCGGTAGCAAGATTGAAATCTGATGGGGCGGTAGGTGGCGAAAAAGTGCCGTGGCCGGTGGAGCGCCGCATTGGCTTGCTGGGCGAACCTTGAACTGAAACTTGACTGAAACCTGGCGCAACCCGAATCACCGGCGATGGACCCGTTCCCCGTCACTGCGAACGAAGTGAAGCAGTCCATGCTGCCGGGTTAGAAATCCCTGCATGGATTCGCGCAATCCAGTGACAGGGAAAGGTTTTATGTGTCGATCAGGTTGCTACCGAGTAAATCAACGGCTAGCCAAGTAGATGAAACCATCCGATTTGGCAGCGTTCAAACCCATCGCGATGAGTCGTTTCGCTGCGCTGTCATAGGTTGCCACACCGGTGACGGTAGAACCGTTTCCCAGAGCGCAGGCATTTCCACTAAAGGATAGCTGCAAGTTAAAGACATTTTTTGCAGTGTTGCGTGGCGTGGCTTTGCCCGAAGTGGTGCACACATACGTTCCGGAAACATAGCTGCTGGACACGCTTCCATTCGCATCGATATTGACAGCCGTGGTTTGCGCGGCCGTGCCACCAGTGACAGCCCAACCTGTGTAGGTGCCTGCCAGCGTTGCAAGACTTGCCGCTTGGTCGTACAGTGAACTGTACGCGCCCGTGAACTTGGTGCCATCTGATACGCTAACAGAAATACTGGATTTCACAGCATAAGTGCCGCTGTAACTGGCGTTGCCAACAGTCCTGCTTACCAGATTGAAGAGCGAACCTGTTCCGCTAAGCGCCGTGCTGGTGCTGCTGGTGTTTCCGTAAACAGCACCGACCACATAGTTTGAACTGCTGTAGATGCCCCAAGTTTCACCATTCTCAAGAATCACAAGGTTGGCCTGATAGCCGGTTGATGTGGTACCAGTCCACATGCCCTCGGCTGTCGATGTCGTTGTGGGTGAGGGTGCTGGTGCAGGTGTTGCCGTCGAGTCATCACCGCCGCCGCCACATGCGGCCAAAAAAAGTGCTGTGGATATCAAAGCCAATTGTTTCATTTGAAAAGTCCCTTTGTTGCTCCTGCGAAATGCAGAAGTGGTTGAATGTTACTGCAAATAGTCTAATTTAGACTATTCCAAATGAGGGTACAGCATCCTGCTGTGCCTGTTTCGCTTTACCATCCTCGCTACCGATCACTGCGTGCGGCAATGCTGGCTGCACGCAAAGCGGCTGGGCTGACCCAAGTTCAAATGGCGCAGAAGCTCGGTGTTGGTCAGTCGTTTGTCTCCAAAATTGAACGAGGCGAGAGTTACGTCGATGTTCTAACCTTTGTTGACTGGTACAAAGCCTGTTGCATCTCTCCTGCCCAAGCCATTACACAGTTGATTGGTGACGATTAGCTCGCGCTGATAAAAACGCCGGCGCAAAGGGCTACCCCGATTGCCTGCGGCAAGGCCAGGCTCGTTGCGTTCAACCTAAATTCCTGGCTCGACGACTTGAAATGCCACGTTGCGCTTTCCACAGACGACGGGGTCACAAGCGAACGCAGAGAAACAATCCATGCCGCCGGAATGCATGGTCTGCCACGTCGCTGCGCTCCTCGAAGTGACGAGGACCTGGTTCATGGCTCGTGTGCGGATCCGGCGCATACGCACACGAAACACACGATCACGGCGCCCAAGCCGCAGTCAAACCAGCGTTGGCACGGCCAAGGCATGCTCCAGCGCCGCCACAAAGCGCCCGGCTACATCAAACCCGGTCTGCTCAGTGATCTCCTGAAAGCAGGTCGGGCTGGTGACGTTGACCTCGGTCAGGTGCTCACCAATCACATCCAGTCCGACCAGCAACAAGCCGCGTGCGGCCAGCACCGGTCCGATGGCGCGTGCAATCTCCAGGTCGCGTGCGGTCAGCGGCTGCGCCACGCCCTTGCCGCCGGCAGCAAGATTGCCACGCACCTCGCCGCCCTGCGGAATGCGCGCCAGCGCATAAGGCACGGCCTCGCCGCCGATCAGCAGGATGCGTTTGTCGCCCTGGGCGATGGCTGGCAGAAACTGCTGCACCATCACCGTCTGCGTGCCAAAGCGGTTCAGCGTTTCAATGATGGCGCCCAGGTTCAGGCCATCGGCGGCGACGCGAAAGATGCCGGCCCCGCCCATGCCGTCCAGCGGTTTGAGGATGATGTCGTGCCAGCGTGCATGAAAGTCCCGGATGGCTGCGGCATCGCGCGTGACCAGGGTCGGGCCAATGAACCGTGCAAACTCCATGATTGCCAGCTTTTCCGGGTGGTCGCGCAGCGCACGCGGCCGGTTAAACACCCGGGCGCCCTCGCGCTCGGCCTGCTCAAGCAGGTGGGTGGCGTAGAAATACTCGCTGTCAAACGGTGGGTCCTTTCGCATCAAAACAGCGTCAAACTCCTTGATGGCTGTGCGCTGGCAGCTCTCTATTTGATACCAATCCGAAGTGCCGCCGGTCAGCGTGATGTGGCGCAGCTCGGCTGTCACGGGTGCACCCTGCTGCCAGTGCAGCCCGCCAGGTTCACACACCGCAATGGTGTGGCCGCGCGCGCTCGCGGCACGCATCATGGCAAAGGTGGAATCCTTGTAGATTTTGAAGGACTCGATCGGGTCGGCAACAAACAGCAGTTTCATGGCAGGTGTCCGGGTGTTTCTCTGTGTTGGGGCGGCTCCACGCGGGGGTTTTTTGGCGCGCTGAGCCAGTCAGGCCAAAATGGCGCAGCGCCCACCCGTGGCCAACGCCCGGCTCAGGGCTTGGTCGGCAGTTGAATGAAGGGCACGGCACCGCCGCCAGTCACGTTGGGCAAGCGTCCATCCCACTTGTCAATGGCTTTGCTCTGGTTTTCGATCTCGCGCAGGCGCAGCAGCTCGGGTGTCACCTCTTGCTTTTGCAGCCGCAGCGACTCGGCCTCGGCTTTGGCTGAAGCAATTTTCTGCTCGGCCTCGATGCGGATTCGCATCAGGTCGCGCTCGGCCTTGAGCTTGAGCTGCTCGGCCGTGGTCTTGGACTCGATGGCCTCGTTGAAGCTCTTGGAAAAATCAAAATTGGTGATCGAGAACTCGTCCACGCGCACGCCGAACTTGTGCAGACGCTCCTCCAGCAGGGCCGAAATCTTGGCCTTCACCTCAGATCGCTTTGAAATCAGCTCCTCGGCGGTGTACTGGGCGGTGGCCGCTTTGACCGACTCCTGCACTGCCGGCACCACAATGCGCTCGCCAATTTGCGTGCCGGTGTTTTGGAACACCGTGGCCGCAGCGGCCGGGTCAACGTGGTAATTCAGCGCCACGGCGGTGTGCACGGTTTGCAGATCTTTGCTGGCGGCGTCGCCCTTGCCCTCGCCCTTCTGGATGCGCACATCCACCAGATTCACCTGTTGCGCCACCGGAATGCGGAAATGCAGGCCTTCGTCCAGCACATCGGGGTCCACCTTGCCAAAGGTGGTGATGACGCCCCGGTGTCCGGCCGGCACCACGGCAAACGGTGATAGCCACGACAGCAGCAGCAGTGCTGCGGCCAGCAGGGCCAGTTTTTTCAGCCAGCCCGCAGCAGACAAGGTGGGCAGTGTCGGTTTGAACATGGAATGCCTTTCGGTGCAAGATGCCAACAAGCAGGCTGCCGATTGTGCCTGCGCCCGATGACCTCTGCGCGATCAGGTCAGACCACCGGCCAGCCGGCGCGCTGGGCGCACTGCCGACATGCCTGCCACCATCTCCAGGCCTTGCAAGGCCTGGCTGGAAAAGCGTGCCTTCTGCGGCTTGCGGTCCTGCAAAAAGTCGTGCGCACGCATGCTGCCCAGCACCCGTGAGACGGTTTCGGGGGCGGCGTCCACGATCTCGCTCAGATCGGCGAGAAACGGGACCGGGCAGTCGGCCACCGAACCCTGGGCGCCGCCCACCGCCTGCGCCTGCGCAAACAGCAGCAGCAAGGCCTGCAGGCGTTGCGCCACTGGCCCCGAGCGCAATGTCACCACCTCGCGGCAGCGCTGATGCGCCACCACCACCGTTTCCATCAGGATCTGCATCATGGCGGTGCCCTCGGCCTGCACTGGCGCAAGCCGGGTGTCGATCAGCGCGCGCAGGCTCAGGCAATCGTGCGTGCCGGCCCATTGCTCGACGCCAATCACGTCACCCGGCAAAGCCAGACGCACAAAACGGCTGGCCTGCCCGCTCGGCGCGCTGTCCACCCGCAAGGCACCCTGCAGCACCCGCCATAGCGAGGCTGCGGCGGGCGGCGCAAACAGATCGCGTGCGGCCAGCGCCAGGCCGGCCCTCATGGCGTCAGAACTTGACATTCACGCCTACATACAGTGAACGCCCCATGCCCGGCACGGCCGTGCCCCACTGCGGGTAATTGGGCAGCGCGGGATTGGTCATGGTGGTGCCCTGGCCGGTGTAGGCACCGCCAGTGGGCAGGAAGTAGAACTTGTCGAGCAGGTTTTCGACGCCAAAGTCCAGCCGCACCTGGCTCCAGGAATAGCTGGCGCGCAGATTCAGCAGGCCGTAGCCTGGCGTCTTGACCTCGTTGCGCATCTCACTGACACGCGTCTTGGCTTTCACGCCCACCAGCTCCAGGCTGTTGTCCCAGCCGCCCATCTTGTGCGTGAGCGCCAGTTTGGCGTTCAGCGGCATGATCTGGTACAGGCCGTCGCCGGTGTCGCGGTTTTCACCGTGGGTGTAGCTCAGCATGCCGCGCAAGCCAAAGTCGCCCGCCGCGTTGCTGGCCAGTGGCAGGTGGCCCGACAGGTCGATGCCGTACAGACGCGCCGACTGGTTGACGTATTTCAGCACGCTGAATTTGTCTTTTACCAGGGTGGTGGCCGGTGCGTTGGTGGTGGCGTTCCATTGCTGCGCGTCGATAAAGTCGCTCACCTGGGTGAAATACGGCGTGGCCTTGAAGCCCCAGCGTTGGTCTGGCGCGTGCCAGTCAAAGGTGGCCGACAAGGTGTTGGCCTTTTCAGGTTTGAGCGCCAGGTTGCCCACATAGCCATTGCCATCGCCGACAAAGTTGTTCATCAGCGCGGCCATCTGCCAGGTGGACCAGGGAAAGCGCTCATACACATTGGGCGAGCGCACCTTGTGGGCAAAGCCAAACTCGATGTCGTACTGAGGGCTGGCGGTGTAGCGCGCCAGCGCGCTCAGGTTGAGGTTGTTGTCGGTGCTGGCGTGGCTTTGCGCGTTGAAGGCGGCGGCGTCGCGCACCTGGAAACCCATGGCGTTGGCCGCAGTGCTGTAGCCCACGGCGGCGCCGGCATCCATCTTGACTTGCTCATAGCGGGCACCGATCAGCGTCAGCCACTGCGCGCTTTTGCGGGCTTCCCACTCGGCGTAGAGCGCCGTGCGGTCGCGCTCGCCGTCGCGGATGTTCCAGAACGACTTGCCCGGCTGTTCGTAAGCGGTGGTGCTGGGCGACCACATCATCGCGCCCGAGGCCGTCCACCAGTCGTTGATGCGGTATTGCTGCAGCTCAGCGCCCACCCGCAGCAGATCTTGCGTGCCCAGCTTGATGTCGGCCCGGGCGCTGGCACCGGTGGTTTTGCCCTCGGTGTACATCGGCATGCCGGCCGCGCAGGTGTTGCTGAGCGGGCTGCACGGCACGCCAAACACGGCAGTCGGGCCGCCGGATCCGGCCGGTGGTGTGGCGTTGCCGTACCAATAGCGCTTGTCGGCGCCAAAGTCCATGAAGTGATCGACGTTCTCTCGGTAAACGCGTGCCTCCAGGCCGCCCCAGTCAAACTCGCCCAGGTAGCGCAGGTTGATGCTGGTCTGGTCGTTGTAGAGCATGTCCATGCGCTGGTTCGGGTAGAGCTGGTAGGGCATGTCTTGCACGCCGAACTTGGCTTCAAACAGGTGCTGGTTGGTGCGGTAGGCCAGCCCGAGCAGGTGGTTGCGCGTCTCAAAGGCAGTCGAGCCGACCTCGTCGCGCGCCAGGTTGTGGCCCTGGCGGCCGGTGAAGTCGTAGCCCTTGAAGTCGGCACCGGCGCTGTAGTTGTCAGCCTGGCTGCTGGCGCCCCGGTAGCTGATGCTGAAGTTCTCGGTCGCGTAGCTGGCACCGAGGTTGACGCCGCGTGCCTTGTTGTTGCTGCGGTAAAAGGCGCCCATCTCGCCCTGGGTGATGCTGCCGGCGCCGGGTGCGGCAAACGTGGGTGCCTTGGCTTCGGCCAGGATGGCGCCACCGATCGAGTCGCCGCCGGTGCTGACCGGTGTGGCACCGGTGAACACCTTGAGCACGCCGACGTTGCTCGGGTCGATGTACGACAGCGCCGGGTTCATGTGGTTGGGGCACGAGGCAATCAGGTCCATGCCATCGACCTTGATACGCAGCCGATCGTCGGCCAGCCCGTGAATGGCCGGCAGGCTCGACACACCGCCTGCGCCATACAGGCTCAGGCCCGGAAAGTCGCGCAACAGGCTGGCGCTGTCGCTGGTGGCGGCAGCACCGCGGGCCAGGCCATTGGCGTCGAGCGCCGCGCCAACCGGCAGCGGGTTGCTGCGAATGGCATTGACAGTGACTGGGGGCAAGGTCGGTGGCTGTGCGGTGTTTTGGGCCAGCGCCTGCGGGCTGGGCAGACACAGCAAGGGCAAAACCAAAGTGATGGCAGAAGCCAGCGGCGTGAGTTTGAAGTGGGACATAGAGAAACCTGACGATCTGAAACCCGACCTCGGCGCCCGCGCCAATGGTCGGCTATTTATGAATGAAATTGGCCTGCAGCCCAGTCAGGGCGTGCGCTGGCAGCTAGCTTGTTTGTAGCATCAGAAAACCCCTGCGTGGCTGGCGCCAACGCCCGGATCGATGCCTGAAATTGCATGTCAAATCAGGTTGACGCCCAGGCCGAACCAGCGCAGGCTGCTATTGATTTAAATGCTAACTGGCGGCTGGCGGGCCGCGCGAGGGCGGTGGTGCGGCCGTGGCCACCACCCACGGGGGTGCCGGCAAGCTCTGCAGCACATGGGCCAGTGGCTGCGCCAACTCAGGCAATGCGCTGCCCAACAGCGGCGGCGCACCGGCGCCCACCACGCACAGCGGGCAGCTCAGTTCGCTGCTGGCTTCAGTGCTGAGCGTGCCGTCGGCAAGGAGTTTGACCTTGACCATGCCGGCCGAGGTGCAGATCACCAGTTCTTCCTGCGGGTTGACCATCGGGCTGGCCACCGCCACCCCCAGAGTCAGCGCAAACCACAGCAGCGCCAACCTGGCCAGCCAGGGGGTGTTGCGCAGGGTGTGCAAAAGTGACATGGGGCGCGATTGTGCCATTGCTCTGCGCGAAAAAAAATGGCATCAATCAAATGCGGGCAAGGTTGCGGGCCAGCAGCGCCCGGCGGCCACACGCGCAAGCCGGGCAGCAAAAGCGCAACAAGCCTGCTGGCCTTTGAACTTGTCTTGCTGCATTTCTGCAATCTGCCAGTGAGGATGCCTTGCTCAGTTAGCACGGTTCGGCCTCTGGTGTATGCTTTCGCCGCAAATTGGAGGCACTTTGTATCGACTTCAGGTCATTCTCATCGGCTTGCTGATGATCATTGCCTCGGGCGGCGCGATGGCTGGCGAGAAGGGTTACCTCGGCATCTCCTTGTCGGTGGACGGTGACGGGTTGTTCCTCAACCCCCGGCTGAAGACGGTCAGGATCGACAAGGTAATCACCAACGGGCCAGCAGCCAAAGCGGGTATCGAAGCTGGCGATCTGCTGTTGGAGATCGAGGGCAAGAAGGTCGTTGGCAGCACGGCCCGCGACTTGCTGCCCTACATGAATCGAGAAGTGGGTCAAACTGTAAGTCTGGCTGTTCAGAAGTCTTCGGGCGAAGTCAGGCAGTTTGAGGTGGTGGCAGGCCCCAAGCTCGAATGAGCTGAGTGCTCACCCTGACTTCAAATGAGATTCAACCGAACGCTGATTGTTGTTGGGGTTGTCGCAGGCCATGTGCTGTTGCTGAACTGGCTCTGGACAGTTGTGCATCAGCCGCAACCGGGTCGGCTGAACCGGACAATTGACCAAGTGGCGCGCCCCCATCGTGCCCCGACCGTGGTTTATTTATTGGCACCGCTTGCACCTGCGGCGATGGAACGCCGGCCAGAGCAGGCTCACCAAGTTGCCCGCTCCACCCGGACTGGTCCCAAGCACCATCGCGTTGTGCCGGTCCCGGTCCCGGTCCCGGTCCAAGGTGATGATCGGACCAACGCGGCAGCGCTGTCGAACGCTGCTTTGCTGCCACACGCCATTGGCGACAGCTCGGCTGAAGTGTCCAAGCAGGTGGGATCAGGCTTGAATTTGACCCTGTCACGCGAGGCGCTGAAATCCTTGACGCCAGGTTTGGCGGCCAGTTCCCCGTTTCAGGGCCGTTTGCCAGTCACCATCGAAGGAAAAATCGCTGAGGCTGCGGCCGCAACCGGCCCGTGGACAGAGGAGCGTCTCGATAATGACCGAATCCGTTTTCGGCGAGGGACAACTTGCGTCACCTTTTCACGACCGGAGATCACCAAGATCGACCCGTTCAGTGAGTCGATCAATCGCCAGCCCTGGAATGCAGCGCACCCTTCGGAGTGCCGATGAGGCGCTGAAGCTGAGGGCATGCGCCGTTTGACTGCGCTGTCGCCGGTGTGCAACGCGGCCAAGCACCGTGCTTGATCCCTGGCCGCACCGGCGAATGGGTCAGTGCTGTGTGAACACCGCACCCAGGCTGGGTGCATCCATGCAGTGGTCAAACCAGGACTCAATTTGTTCCAG
>JFJP01034775.1_pt1 | contig 16219 bp, 13 predicted proteins | sample 431651 | NCBI WGS metagenome assembly JFJP01 (sample SAMN02602958, study PRJNA72255) | Microbial mat metagenome, whole genome shotgun sequencing project. | biome: fresh water; feature: sink hole; material: water; isolation source: purple microbial (photo- and chemosynthetic) mats found in... | reverse complement strand
GCCTTCTGGGCTGACTGGTTCATGGTGGACAGGGCGTCCCACAGGGGGGTTCCGCGGTCTACGACCGTTGGGGCCTCGCCCATGTAGTACTCGACCTTGGGTACGAGGTCGGGAATGAAGGCTGGAAACGGTACCCCGAAGCGCTCGAAAACGTACTCGGCCTGGGGGCTCATCTTGCCGGCTCGTGCCGCATTGCAGTTTTCTGCTCCCAGAACGCGTTTCAGGTGCGCGTAGGCGGTGGCGGAGACCACCGAGTCGGTATCAGGATTCTTGTGCCCTATTACGTAGATCATGTCGTTCATGGGCCACAGTGTATCCTCGCTGACGGTGGATGGTCAAATCAGGCACGGATCGGTATGCTGTCGGCCGTATGATCAAGCTGTACGCGTTTCTTGGCAATCATGGTAGGGAGTATTCGGGCAACCGCCACAACGTGGCGTGGCTGTTTCTGGAGTCACTGTCGGTGTATCCGGCGCTGGGCTGGAAGCGCGGCTTCAAGGGTCGCTGGGCCCAGCTGGAGACGGCCGCCGGGCGGGTCTGGTTCATAGTGCCTGAAACCTACATGAACCTGTCGGGTGACAGCGTTGCCGAAATCGCGCGCTTCTACAAGGTCGAGGCAGCCGAGATTCTCGTCGTGCACGACGAGCTGGAGCTGGGATTCGGCTACTTCGGGTTCAAGAAGGGCGGCGGGCTGGGCGGGCACAACGGCCTGCGCTCGATGAAGGAACGCTTCGGCACGCCTGATTTCATGCGGCTGCGCTTCGGCCTCGGCCGGCCAGGCCATGACGACATCGCCGGGTACGTACTTTCCGATTTTACCGGTGACGAACGTGAAAAGCTGGCCTGCTCGGTGTTCCCGAGGGCCGAAACGGTGCTGAACATGTGCATGGAGCGCGGGTTCGACGAGGCGCTCGCCTCGTACGCCAAGTCCAACGCCTTGGCGTAACAGGCAACCCGGGTTCCCTACTGGATCAGCTTCTTGAGTATCCTGTCGTCTTTCTTCCAGTCATTCTGGACGCGCACCTTTATGGACAGCCTGACCGGGTAGCCCAGGATGTCGGTGAGGTCGTGTTCGGCCTCTTCACGTATCAGCCTGATCATCGAGCCGCCCGCACCTATGAGGATGCCCTTCTGGGTGTCCCGCTCCACAACCAGGTCTCCCTCGTACACGAGGGTGCCGTCGTCCAGCATGTGGTGGGCCGTGTATTCCACGTAGACTGCGTGCGGTACTTCGTTCCTGGTATGCAGGAAAACCTTCTCCCGGATCGTCTCGGCGATGCGGAATACGGGCTCTTGATCGGTGTAATATTCAGCTGGGTAATACGCAGGTCCCGGGGGGCACGCCTCGACGAGCGCCGCAACCATGGCATCGACTCCGGTACCCTTTTCCGCCGAGAGGTCGAAGGCTTTGGCGCCCGGCATGCGCTCGGCGAGGAATAGTCGCGCCCGCGCGATATCTGATTCCCGTGCGTCTATCTTGTTTACCGCGATATACGTCTTGCCCGAGAACGGCAGCACCTTGGTCACGATTGACTCTTCTTCCGGGCCGGGTGCGCGCGTGGTGTCTATGACGTACAGCACGAGGTCCGCGTCACGCAGCGCGTGCACGGCGATGTCGCGCAGGCGGCGGTTCATCACCTTCTCGGAGTCGTGCAGGCCGGGCGTATCGACGAACACGAGCTGGTAGCCTTCTCCCGTCTTGATGCCGCGGACGGCGTTGCGGGTGGTCTGGGGCACGGGCGAGACGATGGCCACCTTCTGGCCGCAGATGGTGTTGACGAGGGTGGATTTGCCCGCGGACGGCCGCCCTACGACTGCCACGAAGGCTGATTTGTGGATATCGGGCATGATGTGCCCTCCTTGTGCGTTTTTCAGGCGCGGTTCAGTGATGTGGGTAGTCCATACCCGAAAACAGCGAGAACTGGGCTTCAGCCTGGGCCTGGAGCATGCCGAGGCCGTTGGAGACGCGGCAGCCGGCTGCACGTGCGCGGCGCATCACCTCGGTCTCCGGAGGGTTGTAAATTGTTTCGTACAGAGCCTCGCGGCCCGAGAATTCATACCACTCGATGGGATCGCCGGACATGCCGCCTTCCAGCCCCACCGAGGTGGTCTGGACTATCAGGTCGTTGTAGCGCTCCATCAGGTCGGCGGCGCGTTCCGTCATGCCGGACCACTCGAAGCCATAGGCCTCGGCAAGGTGCTTGGCTTTGGACATGTTGCGGTTGATGATGCAGGCCTGGGCTCCGAGTGACTTGAGCGCATACGCTACAGCCTTGGCCGCGCCGCCAGCGCCTACTATGGTTGCCTTGATGTCCTTGAGCGACTCGACGCCCAGGAACCTGCGAACATCCGCCGAGAACCCGTAGGCGTCGGTGTTGTATCCGATCCAGCCTGAACCATCGCGGATTGCGGTGTTGCAGGCACCTATCGCCTCGACTTCAGCGGAGCGCCTGGAGAGGTAGGGCAGTATTTTTTCCTTGTACGGTACCGTGATGGAAAAGCCCCTGATGTCCAGGCGGTTTGCCAGCGACAGGAACGGTTCCACTTCGTCGGCGGGGAAGGGCAGGTAGAGCGACCTGAGGCCGAGTCTGGAAAATCCCGCGTTGTGGATGCGCGGAGACAGTGAGTGTATGACTGCCGGGCCGCCAAGTATGCCGTAGAGGTTCCAGTCGGAGCTGAATTCCCGTGCGCGGTAGGTGTCTATGAGTTTTGAAGGTTCCAGCTGGCCTGGGGCCGCGGGATCGAGACCCGAGCCGGACGCGCTGGCGTAGACAAGCATGCTGCCGAGCCGCTCGGCCAGTACCCTCGTGCAGAAGCCGTATTCGCCCATGCTGACGACGACCCGCTCGGAGCGTCCGTCTCCGCCCTGGAACAGCCTGAACACCGAATCTATGTCGCGCAGCCCCCTGGCGGCTACGGCCAGCTTGGGTATTTCGTACGGACGGGCCGAGAGGTCACGCCACACCCTCTCTATATCGTCGGGCATGCCGTTCATGCAGTGCTTGGATCTGATGATTTTTGTGCCAAAGGTACGCGCGGCTTCCTGTATTGATGGAATGTGAAAGTCATACTCGACATCGACATAGGAGAAATTCTTGCGCTGCTCCGAATCGGCAAAGGCCAGGCCCTTCGCGAATATGACGAGGCGGACGCCTTCACCCAGATCGAATCTGCCGCCGTCCGAGAGGCGTCGGACCGTCAGGATGCTCGGCAGGCCGGCCTTTTCAGGAAAGGCCCGCACGTGGAACAGCTCGCCGGGGTCGAGGTAATCGGCCCGTAGTTCGACCATGTCCACCTTGTCACGGTATTTCTCCACGGCGGCCAGGTTCTGGGCTATCGTCGATCCTGTAAGGCACAGGCAGATTTGCGGCATGTGCCCTCCCTTAAAAATCGGCTCTGTAGACGTAGAGTTCGGGAATGAGGCCGGCTTCGTCCACGATGCCCCGGAGCCTGACAGGCCAGGCTTCGCCGGGCAGGTTCCATTCCACGGCTCCCGCCAGTTCCAGTACCGGAGACCCGAGCGCCGAGGCAGCGCGTTCTTTGGACGTACCGACGACGAAACCGAGGACGGGGCTGGCATAGGGCTTGGCTACACGGATCTGCCACACCCTGTCCTTGAACAGGAAGAGCGAAAAGCCGCCACCGTAGTCGAACACCACGTCATCCTGCCAGGCTTCGGTCCCGCGGATGGCAAATACGCTCGTCGGAGCACCGAAACGCTCTATGGCCTGGGCTGGATTGAGTCCGAGCAGGACAGCCGGATCGTCTGGCAGTACCAATGCGGTAGTTGTCTGGGCCATGGTTTCGCCCGATACGAGGAGGATGAAGGCGAAGGCCAGAGCCAGCGTGCGATACATTCCATCCACTGTACCGGAGCCGGCCTGTACGCCGCAAGTATGCATCCCGGCAGTACCGGTTTCCTGCCGGCGGGGTTGAGGAAAGCCTCTCGTTTCGATTATGGTTGCAGCAAGGAGTCCCACGTGCCATCTCATTCCATACTCCCAGAAGCCCGTCGCGCCGCCATCGAGGCCGCTTTCGACGAGGCGCTTGCCGAGGTTCGCGCTTCAGGCAATGTTGCACTGCTCCAGGAATGCCGCGCCATTTTCCGCAAGCGGGTTCCCCTCACGCTCCGCGCCTACGTCGCCGCCGCCCTGGTGCTCAAGGGCGCTGGTGCTGCCAGGCCTTCTGACAAGCGCGGCCGTTCTGCCGAAACTGGCAGAGATTCCAGCGGGAACCGCAACCCCCGCGACGGCCGTCCCCGGAACGAGGCCCAGCCGGGTTCAGCCCAGAAGAAAGCCGAAAAGCCCAGGAAGGAAGCCGTGATCCGTGAGGTCCGCGAACCCCGCCCGGTTGCGGAAACCACAGAGGTACGCGAACCCCGTGAGGTTCGGGAGAACCGGTACCGTGGCGAAGGCGTTACACTGTTCGTCAGCGCAGGCCGGCGGCAGCGCTTCTATGCCCGGGTAGCCATCAAGGTATTGCTGGACATTCCAGGAGTCACCGATGAAGCCGTGGGCGACATCAGGACCATGGACAATTACAGCTTCATCGTGATCGATCCGGCCATAGAGGAAGCCGTCCTGGCAGGACTCAATGGCTATGACTTCAAGGGCCGCATCCTCGCAGCCAACCGTGCCCGGAAGCGTGGCGAGAGTGCGCCTGTCCAGGAAGAAGGACAGGATGCCAGGATCGCCGATGAGTCACCCGATTCATACGGATCGTCCGATGACGATGACGACGATGGCATAGAGCTGGAAGCCTTTGGCAGCGGCAGCGACGACGACCACATTCCAGAAGACGAGCCTACAGAAGACGTCTGAGCAGGACAACCACCAGCCAGCCATTGACGGCCAGCGCACTCGCCAACGCGAGGATGCTGGCCGTTGTTGCAGTATTGGCCCTGTGCTGCCAGGAGTAGTCGCCCGGGCCCTGTGCGCCGGCAAGATTGTCAGCGTCCCGCCTGGCCCTGCAGTAGCGTGCCTTTCTCCAGAATTTTCTATACACGAAGAAGCCAACTACTCCGGGCGGCAAGAGAGCCAGGATGGGAGAAAATGCCATCGTCAGCGTCAACGCACCTATCAGGGATGGAATCCTGCTGCGGAGTGCCATCGGTACGATGCCGCTCATCGTAACCACGCCCAGGGCCATTGAAATCTGGGTAGCCGGGTTCCAGTACTCGTTTTCATGCCGTCCTGCCCAGATGGAACGCCTGACGACACCGTCGTCGTCTCCGTCATGCAGGATGACCAGCGGCGCTTCCTTGCCCGTGGGTCCAGCCATGAGCCGCCCGCCCGAGAGTTCTACCGTGCCTGCGATGAAGACTCTGGCTCCGGGGCCAATTGAAGGCAGCCCGCTCCAGCGGCGCTTCTCTATGGTGTCCTCACCAGCCCGGCCTGTCAGCACGTACACCCAGGCATCGCGCAGATCGACGACGACGGAGGCATTGTGGCACGAAATCCACAGTTCGTGCTGGCCACCGAGCGCGTCGACGTCGCCATGGATGCGGCAGTGGCTGGCCTGCGAGACAAGGTTGCCGGCTGCCAGGTGCTGGCTGAATTCCGGCAGCATGGCCGCCGCGGCTACTGATTTCCTGAATTGCCGCCATTGTTGGCGTGTCACGAAGGCTCCGGCGACAGGCAGGAGCGCGTAGAATACAATCGCGGCCAGCGCGGCCAGGTACACCGGTATGAACATGTATGGGCGCTCCGCTTGTCATCGTTGTGCCCGGCCGTTAGTATGCTCGAGCATGATCCATTGCCTGAGTGTAGGTCCCATAGGGGAAAACGTCTATATTATCGAGAAGTCCGGTACTCCCGTCGTCGTCGTGGATCCCGGTGCCGAGCCCGGGCGATTGATCGCCGAAACTATCGCGGCCGTCGGTCGTTCCGCCGCACCCGGTGTGCTCGTAGCCTTGACACACGGACATCTTGACCATGTTGCGGCCCTGCCTGGCCTGCTGGCCGGGCTCACAGCCCGCGGTATCCCGGTGCGCACCTTTGCGCCAGCAGGCGACCGTGACTATTTTGGTGACCAGGCCAAGGCCACCAACGAGCGCATCTTCGCGAGCATCCAGGCCATGGCCTTCTTCAGCAAGCACTGGGTCGCCATTCCTGAAGCGGACGAATACTACGAACACGGCTTCGTGCTGCCGGGTACCGACATCACCGCAATCCACACCCCCGGCCACACCCGCGGCTCGTCGTGCTTCCTGGCCGAGGGCGGCTCATCGCTGCTGGCCGGCGACACCCTGTTCCGCGACGGCCGGGGCCGCACCGACAATTTCGATGCCGACGAGTCGACGATACTCCATTCCATACGCGAGCGGCTCTGCACGCTCCATGACGCCGTACGCGTCTGGCCTGGCCATGGCGAACAGACGACCATCGGCCGCGAAAAACGCAACTACCACTGATTCCGGAGGTCCGCGGATGAACGCCGCTTTCTGTACTACGCGCATGCGCCTTGCTCTCGTTGTTGTTGCCATTACGGCGCTGGCCATGTCCTGCTCCGGCAAACCCATGGACCGTGCTGACCTGGTCCTGGGCACGGTCTGCTCCATACGCATACTCGATGGCGGGTCGGAGAAGGCCCTGGACGCCGCCTTTGCGCGGTTGCGGGAGATTGAAGCCTCGATGAGCGCCAATGCGGCCGGTACCGTAGTCGCCGCCATCAACGAGGCTGCCGGCAAGGCGCCGGTGGCAGCCCCCGCCGATGTGCGCTATGTGACGGGTAAAGCGCTCTGGTACGCGTCCCGCTCTAGCAGCGCCTTCGATCCTACCATTGGCCCCATTGTCAAACTGTGGAACATCGGCCTGGACGGCGAGCGGGTGCCTGCCCCGGAGGAGATACAGGCGGCTTTGCCGCTCGTGGATTACCGGTCAGTCCGGGTCGACGATGCGGCCGGTACGGTCTTTCTGCCGCGCGCGGGCATGCTGCTGGACCTTGGCGCGATCGCCAAGGGGTACGCCGCGGACGAGGTAGCGCGCGTGCTGCTGGAAAAGCGGGTAAAGGGGGCGGTGATCGACCTGGGTGGCAACGTCAAGGTGGTGGGAAAGAAGCCCGACGGCTCACCCTGGCGTATCGGCATCCAGAACCCCTTTGACGAGCGCGGCGAGCACATCGGCATTGCCACGCTGACCGGCGGAGCTACCGTGGTCACGAGCGGCGTCTACGAGCGCTACTTCATAGCAGAAGACGGCACGCACTATCACCACATTTTCGATACCAAAACCGGGTACTCCGTGAACAACGGACTCGTCTCGGTGACCATCATCAGCTCGTCTTCAATAGACGCGGACGGCCTGTCCACGACGCTGTTCTCGCTGGGCCTTAAAGAGGGCATGGCACTGGCCGAGTCCTTGGAGCATGTAGAGGCTGTGTTCATAGACGAAGAAAAACGGGTCTACCTGAGCTCGGGCGCCTCCGCCGTGTTCAAGCTCGGCAACCAGGCGTTCACGCTCGCGCAGTTGCCGTGAGTATGTGCTTTATTTCAAGAATTTTACAGGATATACATGATGAAGTCGAAGAGATTTACAAGATGAAGGAGATGAGATGAGAGGATAAGAGAATACAAGCCCAGGGCTTTTAGAGTCTCTTATCCTGTTCATCTCCTTTTCTTATCCTGTACATCCTGTCCATATTCCTCTATTCATATTCCTATTCCTCACACCCCGGCCTTGCCGATACGGCCTGCTCGCGGATCACCTTGGCGGCGAGTTCCACCGCGTCTACGATCTGCTGGTAGCCGGTGCAGCGGCAGAGGTTGCCCCGCAGCGCCTTGCGTATGGCGTCGCGGCTGGGAGCAGGGTCCCGCACCAGGAGTGCGTAGGAACTCATCACCATGCCGGGGGTACAGAAGCCGCACTGGATTGCGCCTGCGTCCATGAAGGCCTTCTGCAGCGGATGCAGCGTGCCACCCTTGCCCTCCATGCCCTCTATCGTGACCACTTTGGTGCCGACAGCCTTTTTTACGGGCGTCTTGCAGGCACGCAGGGCCTTGTCGTCTATGGCGACCGTGCACGAGCCGCAGAGGCCTTTCTCGCAGCCGTTCTTGGTGCCGGTAAGGAAGCGCCGCTCGCGCAGGTAGTCAAGGAGCGTCAGCTCCAGCTCCTCGTCCTTTACGTCGAAATCGGTGCCGTTGATGTTGATCGTGTTCATGCCAGGTCCTCCGGGCGGATGCGTATCGGCATGTCCTTGTAGCGGACGCCGGTGGCGTTGTAGACAGCGTTGGCGATGGCGGGCGCTATGAGTTCCAGCGCGGGTTCGCCGATGCCCTTGGCGCCGGTCAGCGAGTTGGGGTCGTGGTTTTCCACTATGATGCCGGTCATTTCCGGCACATCGGTGATCCTGGGTATCAGGTACTTGTCGAAGTTGAGGGTTGTACTCTTGCCGTCCTGCCTGACGAAGTCTTCCATCAGTGCCATGCCCATGCCCTGCACGACGCCGCCATACATCTGACCGAGGAGCATGGCCTTGTTTATGGCCTTGCCTATGTCGTGTCCTGCGACGATGTTGAGCATCGTTACCTTGCCGGTTTTTTTGTTGACGGACAGCTCCACGGCCTGGCAGGAATACACGAAGGTGAAGTACGCGTCGCCCTGGCCGTTGGTGTCATCCCAGCTGACCGGTGGTGCCTGGAAGGTGCCGAAGGCGTACGGGGTGATGCGTTGCAGGAACAATTCCCGCATCGCTTCTTCCCAGGTGAGGCTGTAGGCGAAGTTGAGGCCCCATATCTTGTCGTCGTGGAAGGTGACTTCTTCGGGCTTGCAGCGGAGGCGCTCGGCCAGGTGTTTCTGCAGGAGTTCCTTGTACTGCTTTGCGGCTATGACGACGGACGAGCCGCCCATGATGGTGCCGCGGGTAGCCACGGTGGTGCCGGAATCGGGTATGGCGCTGGTGGACGAGCGGCGGTACCGGATACGCTTGAGATCCACGCCCAGTTCTTCAGCGAGGACCAGCACCATGGTCGATTCCGAGCCCTGGCCGTTCTCGTGTATGCCGGTCTCCAGCAGTATTGAGCCGTCGTACTGGCCGTTGATGATGCAGGAGCAGAAGTCCATGCCCTCGGCTCCGAGGCTTGCGCCGCGGTAGCTTATGGCCAGGCCTATGCCGTAGAGCTCGTCGGTCTCCGATTTGCCAAAGGAGCAGTTCTCGTACTTCTTGCGGTAGCCGATTTCATGGACAACCTGGTTCATCACGTCTTCGAGGCTGACCGTGTGGCCCGTCATCTTCTGGCCGGTTACGGTGACCGAGTCCTGTTTGACCATGTTGATGCGGCGCAGGCCGAGTGGGTGGATCTTGAGCTTGTGCCCAATCATGTCCATCAGCTGTTCTACGGCGAAGTTCACCTGCGGTGCGCCGAAGCCACGCATGGCCCCGGTAAAGATGTTGTTCGTGGCGATGCCATATACATCCGCGTGGATATTGTCTATGGAATACGGACCAAAGCACTGGGCGGTGGAGCGCCAGGTTACCCAGGGCGTCACCGAGAGGTAGGCTCCGGAATCGGCTTGCATGGTAGTCTTGACGGCCAGCACCTTGCCCTCACTGGAAACGCCCACCTTGTAGTGCAGGCGGTAGGGGTGACGCTTGTAGGTCTCGCGCATGGACCACTCGCGGTCGTAGCGCATCTTTACCGGCCGGCCGGTCAGCCTGGCCGCGAGTGCGGTGCGGGCGCAGACTGCCGCGGCGTTGTCGTCCTTGCCGCCGAAGCCGCCTCCAACCGCTATGGTGTACACCTCGACGTTGGACAGCGGCTCGCCCAGGAGCGCGGCCGTGAAGCGGCGCGTGCTGAACGGGTGCTGCATGCTGCCATAGATTTCCACGACGCCGTCGGAGCGGGGTACGCACACGGCAGCCTCGGGCTCCATGTACGCGTGTTCTATGGCCTGGGTGGTAAAGTCTTCCTCGAGTATCAGTTCGCAGCCGGCGAACAGAGGCTCGGGGTCGCCGTGTCGCAGGCGGTGGTGTGTAACGATGTTTGAATCGCCCCACGACGAAACGACCGGAGCGCCTGGCTCCAGCGCCTCGTCGATGGTCAGCACGGGCTTCATTGCCGTCGCGGTGATGCTTACGAGCGCTGCCGCGGCTTTGGCGGCTTCACGCGTATCGGCTACCACGATTGCGCAGACGTCGCCCCAGGACCGGATGCGGTCCGCGACGAGCATCGGATAGTCTTTTTCTATCTGGCCAAAAACAGCGGAACCGGGCACGTCAGCTGCTGTTATGACGCGGACGCAACCGGGACTGGCCAGCGCTGCCGTAGCGTCGATGTGCAGATCCTTTGCCGAGATGTACTCCGAGTACACGGGCACCGCATGCAGCATTCCCGCGAACGATACGTCATCGGCATAGGTCGCCCGCCCGGTTACCTTGGCGCGGGCATCGTTCCTGAAGGCGTTGTCTGTTCTCATGTCTTAGGTCTCCGAGGGCCGGGTGCTGGCCAGGTTTAGTCTGAGGAAAAGCCACGGTGCGCCAAGGGAAACCCAGGCACCCACGAGGCCGTAGCGTATGAAACGGAAGAGCGCATACAGCGATTCCCCTTCTACGGGGGCTATCAGTTTGACTCCGAGATAAAGAATCAGCACGCCGGTGAGGCCGAGGCCGTAGCGCGCGGCTTTCTGCCGCACGGTGCCGGATGATGCGTCAAAGCGAAAGCGGTCAAAAAGGAACGCCGCGCCGGCGGCAAAGCCAAAGAAGAGGCCCGAGAGGCTCGTGTCCTGCATGTTGAGCGCGTTCATTACAATCGCGAGCGTCGCGGCGATGATTATCTTGACCCTGATATGCCATGCTGCCAGCAGTGTTGCGGCTTTGTCGCCGAGGAATATTCCGGCCAGCGCGAAGCCCCAGCCCAGCGCCAGGCCCGCGATGATGTCCGTGGGAAAGTGCACGCCCAGATAAAGCCTGGTAAAGCTGACGAGGGCCGGTACGAGGATGGCCAGCAGCAGACCCCAGGGTCTCTTGATTTTTGGTGCCAGGAGGCCCCAGAAGGTGGATGTGCCCTGGGCGTGGCCCGAAGGCAGCCCGTAGCTTGATTCATGCGACAGTCCAACGCTCGGGTCGAGGTTGAAGGGCCTGGGCTGCGCGAACAGGACCTTGGTCCAGCTGTTTACAAAGCTTGAGAGCAGGAACACGAGGCCGAACCTGACGCCGAAGCGTTCGTCGATGCACCAGAACAGGATGGGCAGGAAGAGCAGGTAGAAGTATTCCGACCCGGCAAGGGTCAGTATCTTCATGACCACGGTCAGACCAGGGCTCGAGATGGTCTGTATGACGTGTATCACGTCGATTCCCCAGCTTAATATGCTGTCCATACAAGTACTCCTTGAGCCGGGCCTGTCAGGCCTGTCGGGGTAATAGCGTCGCGCCCTGCAAGAGGAGGCGCCTGAAATCCGGTTCCGGTACCGGCCTTGAGAAAAGGTAGCCCTGGAACTGGTCACAGAAGATTGAGTCGAGGAAGTCGAGCTGGGCATGGTTTTCCACGCCTTCAGCCACGACGGTAAAGCTCAGTGTATGCGCAAGGTCAACGATGGCTGAGGCTATGATGGCCGCTTTTCTGTCGGACGGCAGCGGGTCTATGAAGGATTTGTCCATCTTTACGGTGTCCACCGGATAGTCCTTGAGCTTGGAGAACGACGAATAGCCTGTGCCAAAGTCGTCGATGGAGATGGCCGCGCCGAGTTTCTTGAGCTCGAGCAGTTTGTGTATGCTCTCACGCTCGTTGGTCATGATGCCGCTCTCGGTGATCTCGAATTCCAGCCTGCGCGGGTCTACGCCGGTGGACAGGATGATGGCCTCGATGTCCTCGACGAGGGTTTCCTGACCGAACTGGCGGGGCGAGAGGTTGATTGAAATGGGTATCTCGGGAAGGCCCTGTTCGCTCCAGGCCGCTGCGAGCTGGCAGGTCTTGAGTATTACCTGGGAGCCTATCCGGTCTATGTTGCCGGAGCGTTCAGCCACATCGATGAAGGCCGCAGGGCCCTTGATCTCGCCGGAGGCAAGGCGCCACCTGACGAGAGCCTCCGCGCCTACGATGAACCCTTGTCGGTCCACCTTGGGCTGGAAGAACGGTTCGAAGCGCTGTTCGCCTATTGCCTGGCCAAGGTCGCTCTCGATACGTTGCCTTTCAAGCAGTTCGCCGTTGAGCCTGGCGTCGAACAGGCGGTAGCCGTCCCTGCCAGATTCCTTGGCCATGTACAGGGCGGTTTCGGCGTTGCGCACCAGTTCGGCGGCTTCCCTGCCGTCATTCGGAAAAAAAGCCACGCCCATGGATGCTGATAGCCTGAGTTCCTGCCCCAGGCCTATCCTGAATGGATCGATGAATGCCGCCCGGGCCTTGGCTATGATTTCCTTGATGTGATCCTGCGACTTGATGTCAGGAAACAGGACGAAGAACTTGTCTCCCCGGTATCGGGAAACGATGTCGTCATTCCTGAAGGAATTCCGTAGCGCGTCGGCGGAGCATTTGAGCACCTCGTCACCGGTCTTGGTTCCGTACATGTCGTTGACCAGCTTGAAGCGGTCCAGGCCAAGTGCCATGATGCCGAAGACCCGGCCGCGGTTGGTGGCTATGGTAATATTGCGGTCCACGTCACGGGTGAACGATTCCCGGTTGGGCAATTTGGTGAGCGGGTCGAAATACTCGTAGAAAAGTGCCCGCTCTTCGGCTTTTTTCTGCTTGGTAACATCACGCAAGGTCATCAGGATGCCTTCGATGTCTGGGTTGTGCAGGTAGTTGGAGGCGGCAGCTTCCACGGGTAGTTCGATATCATCGGCACGGCGGATAGAGAAGCTGGCTGAGAAGGTGGGGTACTCGGCTGCCAGGTTTGAAGAGAACATGGCCTGCTGTTCGGCCGAGCTGCCGTTGCCCAGCAAGGAGAAGAAATCCCTGCCCTCTATGTCTTCTGGCGCGTAACCGAGGAGGGAACGGGCGCTGGGACCACAGAACCGGACCTGGCCGTCTGCTTCGAGTATCATGACAACATCCGATCCGTGCTGGACCAGACCCTTGAACAACGCTTCGTAGCGTTGATCCATGGGGATATGTTCAAGCAGCTCGGAGCCCGGTGCTTCTTCCAGGAGTTCTGTAGCGTTCTGTATCTGATCGTCCGGAATCCAGACGTCCTTGCCGTTCATCACTGCAGTGTAACCGGGAGCGCTTGCAGGGGCAAGCGGGAAATAGTGTAGCATCGTTGTCATGCTTTTGCCTTGACGAGCCGTCCGGGGCCATAGTACAAAAGAAGATAGTGTTGTTGCCGGCATGGTGAAATGGCATACACGGCAGACTCAAAATCTGCTGCCCGCAAGGGCGTGAGGGTTCGAGCCCCTCTGCCGGTACGTATTCTTCGAGGAGGCTATGTATGGATGCTGTCGCATCGTGGAGAAGCGAGACTGTCGGCGAATCCGCCGTCAAGGCGCTCAAGCATAACGGTTTTGATGCAGTGTTCGTGAAAACCAGCGCGGAAGCGGCTGAAATCGTAGCCAGGTACCTCAAGAAGGGCTCGAGCATCGGCTTTGGCGGCTCTATGACGGTGAAGAACCTGGGCATCCAGGTGGCAGCCCAGGCGGCTGGCTGCGAACTCCTGGACCACAATGCCCCGGGGCTCGCACCCGAGGCCAAGACGAAGATACTCAAGCGCCAGCTTACCAGCGATGTCTTCATTTCCGGCTCCAATGCCGTGACGCTCGAGGGCGAGATACTCAATGTCGACGGTACAGGCAACCGCGTCGCCGCGCTGAGCTTTGGCCCGACCAAGACCATCGTCGTCGTTGGCATCAACAAGATAGTGCGCGACATGGACGAGGCCTTTGCGCGCCTCGAGACCTATGCCGCACCGATGAACAACAAGCGTCTGGACAAGCCAAACCCCTGCGTCAAGGCCGGCATCTGCATGGACTGTGACGGAGACGGCAGGATATGCCGCGTCTACAACATCATGCGCAAGCGTCCGGGTGGAACAGACTTTACGGTCATCGTCGTAGGCGAGGACCTCGGCTACTAGGACAGCATCGCATCAGAACAAAGGCCCGGTCTGGACTTGATCCAGCCGGGCCTTTGTTATTGTATCAGCAGCGTCGCATCAACGAGCCAGCGTCAGTCGAGGATTCCAGCCGGGGTCGGCACTACAGCCTGCGTAGACGGAACTGCACCGTCGCGTACGAGCCGGCGGTCCAGACCAGTCCGGAGCACGGGCAGGTCATCATAGCGGCCGGAATTGTTCCAGAACAGCAACCCTTCGTTTGACGCGTCGCGGACGCCATCCACCTGGAGTGCAACATAGGCCGGAGAGTACCAGGCCCGGTCGTACCGGACATTCAGGAAGAACGCCTGCACGTAGGGGCGCACCACCACCCGTTTCCGTGCGATGTAGGAATTCCTGAGTGTGCCCAGCTTGTATATGCGGTAGGGCCGCTGCACGGCTGGTTCAAAGGCCATGAAGGTCTGCTCGAAGTGGGATGGGTAGAACATCGGGCAGATGGCGTCAACGTAGCGCGCCAGCAGCTCCACATCCTGCCCGGTGCGCACGCCCGAGCGGTACCAGCCGTTGGCGCCATAGATGTCTATGCTGATGGGCGCGTCGATGCTGGCACGAGCGTATGACAGGAAGGACATGAGGGCGCTCTCCATGTCCATGCCGGCATCCTTCCAGCGGTAGCGAGCCTCGCCGAGGTTGGTGCCGTCTGTCGGAAAGCGTATATAGTCGAACTGCACCTCGTCAAAGCCGCGGGCGATGATTTCTTTGGCTATCGCGACGTTGTACTCCCAGACTTTCTCGGAATACGGGTCGACCCAGTACTCGCCATAGTACTTGCGCTCCGTTACCGTGGTGGTGGCGGGTGCCGCGGTGGATGGCGGCGCTCCTGCCGGAGCGGGGATCGGTATTTCCTTCTTCTCCCATTCGTAGCCGCGCCAAGGCGCGTTCGTCGTGCCGTCCCAGACAGCATATGCGCCGCCGGAGTATTCAAACAAGCGCTGGTCCTTGAATACGACGATGCGGGCTATCAGGTAGCGGCCCTTGGCCTTCATTTCCCTGACGTAGCCTTCTACATCCAGTGGGTTGCTGATCCTGCCTATGGCCTTGACCAGCGGATCCCGGGGTTCGAAGCGGAGCCTGCCGTTGTCGTCTTTCAGGTCGACGACGACCGTATCGAGGCCGCGCTGGGTCAACATCGCATCATAGGTGGCGCGGGAGTCGGGGTGGACCATGAAGCCGGTCTGCAGGTAGATGCCGTGGCGGCCGTCCGCGGCTGCCCGATGCGGCTTGTCGCTGCGGAACGATGCCAGCCACAGCTCGCAGAGGTTGAGCGCGGGTGATCCGGTATTGGCTGGTATGTAGATGGCTTCGATCTGGGACTGGATGAGCGAGGCCGCAGCAAGCACCGCGCTTGTCTCGGCTGTGGCTTTTGTAGTCGTGCCGCGGTTCGTGTCCAGACGCATCACCATGTTGTCGGTTACATACAGAAGGCTGTCCGCGCGCGGGGACAGCGAGTCGAACGAAGCAAAATCAGTCGGTTCTTTATAAATGACGCGGAAGGTGCTAGCGCTGAAATCGTAACGATAAAGCCTTGGCAGGAAGGAATTGGCGGCCCACACGGCGGGGCCGTCGGAGCGGGCCTCTACAACGATATCCGAGACTTCGTCGGCGCTGCCGGTGGGCTCGTTCTTGCCCAGGTCGCCTCCTATCTCCCGCCAGGGACCGGTCGCAGTCTTTACGAAGGGACCCTTTATGGAATGCGAGGCGAAGACCAGCAATTCCGGTCTGCTTGTGACGGCAACTGCCTTCATGCCGGGTTGCGGTGCCGGCGACGGCATGGCCTGCCAGCTTGCCCCCGAGTTGCGGGTAATGAACACCTGGTCCTTGGTGCAGGTAACGAGGGTAGCGGGGTCGTACGGGTCGACCTCCAGGTCCTTGATCTCCTGCACTTCCTTGGTAAAGCCTTTTACGCTGTCGGTAAACGTCTTGATCGTCTTGATCGGGATGCCCGCGTTGCGTTCCTCGAAGCTTACGAGGTCCCGGCTGAACAGGACGCCGCGGCTGGTAAGGAAGAAGTAGCCGTCGCCGGCCGGGACTATCTTGCGGACCTCGGTCCCGGGCAGGAGACGCGTTGATTTTGTCGCGCCTTCCATGCGGTAGAGGCCGTCTGAGGCTCCGACAAGGGTCTGGGCCTGAGCTGTTGCTGCACCAAGTGCCATGAGCAGGGCCAGGATGCGGGGCGATAT
>JFJP01002806.1_pt1 | contig 16219 bp, 13 predicted proteins | sample 431651 | NCBI WGS metagenome assembly JFJP01 (sample SAMN02602958, study PRJNA72255) | Microbial mat metagenome, whole genome shotgun sequencing project. | biome: fresh water; feature: sink hole; material: water; isolation source: purple microbial (photo- and chemosynthetic) mats found in... | reverse complement strand
TGACACCCGGTCAGGTGGCCGATATCGCCCATCAATTGAGCGTCAAGCCCGAAGAAGTCATCGAGATGGAAACCCGGCTTTCGGGGCACGATCTGGCGCTCGAAACCGGCAATGACGACGAAGATGCTTTTGCTCCTATCGCCTATCTTGAAGACAGCCGCAGTGAGCCAACACGGGTGCTGGAATCTCGTGCCGTCGATCATCTCCACGGTGAAGGTCTGCAAATGGCGCTGGCCGGCCTCGACGAACGCAGCCGCCGCATTGTTGAAGCACGCTGGTTGAGTGATGATCCGGCCACACTGCACGATCTGGCTGACGAGTTCGGTATTTCAGCCGAGCGTATTCGCCAGATCGAAACCAAGGCCATGCAGAAAATGCGTGCCAGTCTTGCCCCGCTGGTCGCCACCGCCTGAGCGGAGCGTACAGAATAAAGGCCGTTCAGCCTGCGCTGAACGGCCTTTATTCTGGCCGGAAGGATTCTCACACGGTAAAGGCCTGTTCCTATTCATTGTCATCACAGACGCGCCGTCATCTCTCGGCGAAGGTGCAGGCCATGACGGCCTTTCTCGGTGAGTGGTTCGCCAAGCAGCCGGACATGACGTTCTGAGGAAAGGCTGATTTATTCGTCACCGGAATGACGGATTTGGAATATTTCAGCGTTTTCCTAAGCCCTGCCGCCTGCGAAGAGTGCTTGTTGGCAGGAGTCCACTATCCGTTGCTCAGAGCTGATAAGCCGCTTGCTGCGACAATTCCGTCTTCAAATGACTTGGCTCCGGATACGCCGATTGCCCCGACATAGACACCATCCCTGATAATCGGCACGCCGCCTTCCGAACAGATAATGTCCGGTAGCGACAACACGCCCAAATTCCCGGCCAACAATCTCTCTTCGAACTCCTTGGTGGGCCGCTGGTAAAGTATGGCGACTCTGGCCTTCTGTTGGGCAACGGCAACTGAAGCCTTTTGTGCCCCATCCATGCGCTCCAGCGATACCAGAAACCCGCCATCGTCGACCACGGCAATCACAAGCTTCAAGTTGTTTTGTGCAGCGGCGTGCTTGGCTGCCGCAGTCATGCGATTTGCATCTTCAAGAGTTAACATGTTTGCTCCACAAGGATTGAAGGGATTGGGAATACTGGCCTGTTTATGCGACTGATTCAGATCAGTTGGGAGTAGATCGCCCGGATGTCGGTCTTGCTCATCGGGCGCGGGTTGTTGTCGAGCAGGCGCGTTACTTTCGCGGCGCCTTCGACCAGCGTTTCCAGATCCGCCCCGGTGATGTTCCAGCGCTTGAGGTTGGATGGAATCTCCAGATCACGGTTTAGCGCAAACAGGCTGTCGATCATTGCCGTTGCGGCCTGTGCGTCGTTCTGCGACGAGACATCAAGCCCCATGGCAATGGCGATATCGCGGAACTTTCCTTCGTTGCCCACGCTGTTGAAGCGCATCACGTAAGGCAGAAGAATGGCGTTGGAAATGCCGTGCGCAATGCGGTATTTTCCCCCGAGCGGATAAGCCAGCGCATGTACGGCCGTGGTGCTCGAGGTGGCGATGCACATGCCGCCGTACATTGCACCGAGCAGCATGTCGTGGCGTGCTTCGAGGTCGCTGCCATGGGTAAAGGCACGGCGGATGCTTTGCGAGATCAGGGTGATGGCCTTGAGCGCGAAGAGTTCGCTGAACGGATTGCCTTTTTTCGAGGTGTAGCACTCGATGGCATGTGTGAGGGCATCCATGCCGGTGGACGCCGTGATCGCCGGCGGCAGGCCAATGCTCATCTGCGGGTCGAGGATCACACAGTCGGGCATGAACTTGGGGCTGACGATGCCGACCTTGAGTTCATCCTCGGGCACCAGAAGTATGCTGTTGGGCGTGGCTTCGGAACCTGTACCTGCTGTGGTGGGCACCATCAGCGTAGGCAGGCCGCGCCGGGCGATCGGTGCCTTGTTGAGCAGGTCGCGCAACGAAACGTCGTTGTTGAGCAGGACAGCGATGATCTTGGCGACGTCCATTGCGCTGCCGCCACCGATTCCGATGACCAGCCCGCAGGCGTGTTTTCTGGCCGCTACGAGAATGGCTTCGACCTGGCCGACCTCAGGCTCGGGCGGGGTGTCGTCAAGGACGGTTACGGTCACCCCGGCCGCTTCCAGCAGGGCTTTGGGGCGATTGATCAGGCCGGCGCGGGCGACCCCCCGATCGCTGATGATCAGAACCTGGGTGGCAGCAAAATCGGCCACGACGTCCGTGATGCTGTCAATGCTGCCTGGCCCGGCAATGATGCGACCGGGGCACAACAGGGAATAAGTACTCATGAGTTCAACTCCTGCAGAAAAGGGGAAAAGGACTAAAAATCCGAGGGGTCAGCCAAAGTATTATTGATTGTTTTTATCAATTATCTATGTATATAATGATCGAATCAATCTTTTTTAATGTGCTGATCATGAAAATGCTTATCGTAGCTGACGATCTCTCGGGTGCAGCGGACTGCGCTGCTGGATGTGTACAGTCGGGTTTGCGCACTCTTGTGCAGCTTGATGTGGAAGCGGATACCGACGGTTTTGACGTGGTGTCTGTCGACGCCGACAGCCGGCGCCTGCCGGCGGCGGAAGCGGCGGAGCTTCATTTTGCATTGCTGCAGCGTTTGTTGAAGTTGCGACCGTCCCTGTTGTACAAGAAGATCGATTCCACCCTGCGCGGATCATTTGTGCGCGAACTCATCGCCACGGCGCAACTTACGGGAACACCGATCCTTGTACCGTCCTTCCCGGCCATGGGCCGCACGATGGTCGATGGACAGTTGTTCGTGAAAGGTGTGCCGCTGAAGGATACCGAAGTATGGAAAAACGAGGCGCGCAGTGGCCCGTCTGCCCTTCCGGCCATGCTGGAGGTCGTCGGTTTCAAACCCGTGCTTGTTAGCTTGAGCCAGGTCAGGGGCGATCCCGTCGCGTTGCGGGCTGCTTTTGAAGCCCATACGGGCGTGCCGGATTGCGCGATCGTGTGCGATGCCGAATCGGAAGACGATCTGGCGCGCATTGCACGCGCCACTGTCCCGCTGGCCAGCCGTTGCCTCCTGGTAGGTTCAGGCGGCTTGATGCGTCATCTACCCGCGGCGCATGGGCTGTCCGGCCAGAGCAGCGAGTTGCAGCGCCAACAAACAGGTGCCGGCTCGGTACTGACCGTGGTTGGCAGCGTGTCAAGCGCATCACGTCTGCAATGCAAGCATGTCGCACAAACGGCGCAAACCGAACCCTACACGGTCGACCCCCAGATTCTTCGTGCAGGCACGGCACATCCCCGGTGGACGGAAATTCAGCAATTTGTGGCAACTGCGATTTCACGTGGCGAGGATCTGGTCGTGACCATCGGAGGTTCCTCGCCTGATCTGAGCGAAGGACCGCAGCTTGCCGCTTCACTGGCCCGCCTCGTCGCACCTGCTTTGGATCAGGTGGGCGGACTGATCCTTACCGGCGGGGAAACTGCCCGGGCCATTCTGGCCGGATACGGAGTGCATGCACTCGAACTCGTTGGCGAACTTGAGGCCGGCATTCCCTTGTCCTATACCCAGAATGCGCGGCGCCTCCCCGTCATTACCAAAGCCGGCGCCTTCGGCGGGGAAGACTGCCTGTCGCGCGCCTGGCAGTTACTCAAATCAATCCTTTAAACATCTTTCCAGAGCAATTTCATATGCCCTCTTCTTACCGCCCGGTCATTGGCATCACCATGGGCGACGCCGCAGGCGTTGGCGCCGAAATCATCATGAAGAGCCTGCGCCAGCAGAACGTTTATGATCGCTGCCGACCGGTGGTCATCGGCGACGCCGCCCGCCTGCGCCTGGCGGGCACGCTGATCGGTGGCAAGGCCCCCGAAGTACGCATTGTCGCCTCGCCCGAGCAGGCCCGTTACGAGTGCGGCACGGTCGATTGTATTGATCTGGGGCTCATCCCGCCCGATCTGCCCTTCGGCCAGCTTTCTCCGATTGCCGGCGACGCGGCATTCCGCTATATCGAACGTGCGGTAAGTCTCGCCAAGCTTGAACAGATTGATGCCATCTGCACGGCACCCTTGAACAAAGAAGCCCTGCATGCAGGAGGCCACAAGTTTCCCGGGCACACTGAATTGCTCGCCTCCCTGACCGGCACGCCCGAGGTTTCAATGATGCTGGTGGCTCCCAATCTGCGGGTGATTCACGTGACCACCCATATTGGCCTGATCGATGCCATTGCCCGCATCGAGCCCGGTCTGGTTGCACGCACCATCGAGCGCGCTGATGTGACGCTCAAGCGCTCCGGTATGGTCGCTCCGCGCATCGGCGTTTGTGCGATCAACCCGCACGCCGGAGAAGGCGGCCTGTTCGGTCATGGCGAGGAGGCCGAAAAGATTGTCCCGGCGATCGAAGCCTGTCGTGCGCGAGGAATGAATGTGGAAGGTCCGTTACCTGCGGACACGCTATTCTTCCGCGCCGGACGGGGTGACTTTGACGTGGTGGTGGCGATGTACCATGATCAGGGACACGGCCCGGTGAAAGTCATGGGTGTGGAACATGGAGTCAACATTACCGTGGGCTTGCCCGTAATACGTACCTCGGTAGACCACGGCACGGCGTTTGACATAGCGGGTAAGGGCGTGGTCGATGAGCGCAGCATGCTCGAAGCCCTGCGCCAGGGCATAGAACTGGCGACCGTGCGCAAGCATTGACCGATCCTCCGGTCTGATCGGATCTCACGATAGTCCTGCCCGAGGTTTCCAGACGTTCAGATGGCAAGCAAAACACTCCTGCGCAGACAAGCCATTCTGGAGCTTACCCAGGCTGCAGGTCACGCCCAGATCGACGCACTGTGCAGACGCTTCGGGGTATCCGAACCAACGATACGCCGTGATCTTTCAGGCCTTGCCGAACAAGGCCTGCTCATGCGCACGTATGGTGGCGCTGCCGTTCACAGCACCCGTCATGAGGTCGAAACGCCGCTGGAACAAAGGCGTGCGCAGAACAGCCTGCGCAAGGAAGCAATCGCCCGTTCGGCGATTGAACTGGTCAGGGACGGTGAAACCTTGCTGCTTGACGGCGGCACCACTATTGAGGCCTTCGCACAGGCCCTGCTTGGCCGCAGCCGGCTGACCATCTACACCGTCAATCTGTTTGCTCTGCCCGTGCTGATGAAAATAACGGAATCGCGTCTCCATCTCCTGGGCGGGAAAGTACGGCCGGCGAGCATGTCCACCCTGGGTTCCCAGACGCTGGCAGCACTTTCGCGTATCACGGTTGATCGTGCATTCCTGAGCGCGGACGGGGTTGTTGCGGATTACGGGCTTTGCGAAGCCACTCCGGAACAGGCATGGCTCAAGCAGTGCATGGCCGACCGCGCAACGGAAGTGATCGTGCTGGCCGACTCGAGCAAACTCGGCATGGCATCGCAACAGCACTGGACTTCATTCACGCGCCCCTGGATGCTGGTCACCGACAGCAAGGCAAGCACGGAACAACTTGCGCCATTCGAGGCCAAGAGGATGATCAAGCTGCGGGTCGCGCCGATGACTACCGAGGAAAACCAGAACTCCGCCCCTGAGGCACGGGAGCCTTAGAGAATTGCTGATTTATTCGTCACCCCGGCGAAAGCCGGGGTCCAGTTCGTTGATTCTTCTGGCTCTGCACTTCCTTCGGTCGGATTCCGGCCTTCGCCGGAATGACGGATTTGGAATACTTCAGCGTTTCCTTAGCAGCGTCTTGTCACTTCAGGTTCAAGCTCTGGAAAAGCTCATGCAGAACGTGCTTTTCTAAACTCATCACGCGATCGCGGCGCTCGTAGGGATAGCGGGTGACGGCAATCGCGGCCAGGTCCAGACAGCTGTCCAGTACGCTGCGGTTCAGCTTGGCATCATGGGAGAGATTGAGCAATTGCACCGAGAGGTCGCGCAGACGGTGCAGTTTTTCCGGATCGGGCCGGGTATTCAATAGGTCACTGACGAATTTTTCAGCCGCAGCGATGCTGATGACTTCTTCTCCATCCGCCTGGTTGTATAAGTCTGCCAGATGACGGGTAAGGCACTCGTAGAAGATGCTGATCTCTGCTGGCTGAGTCACACCATCTGCCCACATGACCTCAATCAAGGGTATCAGAGGCAACAAATAGATAGTCTCCGGCGTGAAACCCAATTCGCCAGCCAGCGTTTCGAGAGAATTATTCCATACCATAGAAAGCAGTCAGAACAAGAATTTGAAAGACGAGAACCGTACCTTAATGATTACGCACCTCAAGGCAATCCTTAAAGCCCGGGTTATTTGCAGATTTCCAGCGTCAGCGCCGACTGGCTCATGTCGGGTCTGATTCCACAAAGTCTACGTTCGCTTCATGGAACATGGCCAGCGATTCTGTCATATCGTCCTTCCAGCGAGTGAGGAAATCTTCACTCGGCGGAGGACACACCACGCGTTTGATACCCTCCTGAACGATCTGGGCTGCGCAACGTGCGCAGGGTGGGTGGGTGGTGTAGATGGTGCATCCGGCCAAGTCCCGTTTGGCGAAAGACATGGCGTTCTGCTCGGCGTGCAGGACGCGCCGGTACTTTCGCTCGCGGTCATCATAAATTGACGGGTCGTCGTCCGTCCCCGCCGGGAAGCCATTGAATCCAATCGACACGATTCGCTTGCCGTCGGTAATGACCGCACCGACTTTGCTTGACGGATCTTTGCTCCATCCTGCAACGAGTTGCGCCATAAGCAAAAAACGATGATCCCAGTTAGTCATCGAACACGCCTCATGTACCGTTCAAGTTGATGGTTTGCGCTAGTCTAGCTCAGGAAGCCTGTTGCAGCACCAGAAAAAGCTGGCCCCATGGCCCCTATCTTCAAAACCTGGCTTGATCCGGGCCTTTCCCCTGTTCCTAAACCAGTTCAAGTTAATTTCGAGCATATCTCAGTCGGGTTTCTCATCAACCAACAGGCTGCTGGCCTCGTCTTTCCCTAATTATTTGTCGCTACTTCGATACGATTACGCCCCAGCGCTTTGGCACGATAGAGCGCCATATCTGCCAGACGTAACAAGTCTTCCGGAACACAGCTCGATGAGGGATTCACACTCGCCACGCCAAAACTGAAAGTGACGATGCCAGCAAGCGTTTCCCCGTGAGGAATAGCCAGGGACCAGACCGCTCGTTGAATTCGGCCAGCAGTTTCCAGCGCAGATTGCACGGTGCTATCCGGCATCAATAGAACGAACTCCTCACCGCCATAGCGAGCAGCCAACTCTCCCGAACGTCGCACTTGGCTTATGAGGATATTTGCGAGGGAGCGCAGGCAATCGTCCCCAGAAAGGTGACCGAGGTGGTCGTTAAAATGTTTGAAGTGATCGACGTCGAGCATAATCAACGCCAAAGGAAAGCCAGAACGTTTAGCGCGATTCCATTCCTGCAGGAGGGTAGTGTCGAAATTGCGACGGTTGGCAATACCGGTAAGTCCATCAGAGTTGCCAAGCAACTCCAGCTTGAGATTGGCCAATTCAAGCTCATGGGTGCGTTCTTCAATCAAAGCTTCAAGCCGGCTGTTCCGCTCCTGCAATCCCTTGAGTGGATAGACCTCTCCATCCTGCACGAGATGATAGGGGATAGATATGCCACTGTGCGCAATTTTCCAGTCATCACCTTCATTCCGGAAAATCAGTACCAACCGGGCTGTTTCATTGGACAGGATGTGATCTGAAATAGGTAGGTGAATATGGAAGAAAGCGGTGACCACGACGACGTCACCACTCAAGTCCTGCATCGAAAGGTCAAGCATCTCGATACGAATACGGCCGGGAACTTGTGAAAAATCCTGACGAGTGATTCTGGCCCACTCGTCCCTGTCTTTGACAAGGAAATTGCCGCCGCCGGTGTAACCACTAAAATCATTGCTGAAGCGCGTGATTAGCCGATCGTCTCGAGATGCATACATTTCGATGTATTCGTCGAACAAAGATCGAATAAGCCGGTGGCGCTCAGTTTGCATAGGATTGGTGATCTTCTTGAGTAGCAATAAAACAACCTGAAAACAGTGTGACTTAAGCGCCCCGAAGGAAGTACCCTTGGGGTGCCGGAATCCGACCGAAGGAAGTGCAGAGCCAGAAGAATCAACGAACTGGACCCCGGCTTTCGCCGGGGTGACGAATAATCAGCCTTTCCTTAGCTTGGCTGGTTGTGGCCGATTGTACTCCAACGTGACCGCCGGTCGTAAGACGAGCAGGTCCTTGGAAGTACTGGTGGCAGTCGCGGAACCGAACCACGAACACGCGGAGGATTTTCACCCTCTGTGACAAACGGCAGCCTATAGCAAGGCTTACAGACCGTCACAAAACCACTCAATACTCGCAACAGACAACTCATCCGGCAATCGTTACTCTTTAACCGTTGCTTCAGCATCCCCTGCTGGCAATGTTTGACCCTCCCTGATCCATCGCAAAGATGGAATCTTTAATCCCATGCCCAACCGGTGTGGGATTTTTTTGTCTAATGAATTTGGGGAGTGATCGCGATGGGTTTGCTTGGCACTTGATGTCGGGGAAGACTGGAAAATGCCGGCCAGGAAGAGATTTCGGCGTGGCATTTGCCTCGAGTCCCGGAGGGCACGATTCCGCAGGCTCCGTCGGGATCGGTCATGCTCCCCTGATCCTTCCGTGAACCTTCTGCAACGCGCCTTTCAACGCGTCCAACCCGCCCAAGTGGGAAAATTCCTGGAACAACTGTTCGTTTAGGCCGCCTCGGGTCGAATACTCGTGCCGCAGCGTGCCAAGCGGCTTGTGCGAGGACTTTATCGCAATATCCGAAAGGCTCGCGAACAGTCTTGCCACATACGAGCGGGTGATTTCCGCCGGCATCCCCTTTTCGCTAAACCAGTCGGCGATGCCCTCCAGAAGGCCGAAGTAAGACCCCATCAGCGAGCTTGCCAACGCGGTGAGGTCGAACTCGTCCTTCGAATGCACAGCTATAGCGGTGCCGAGCGCGGCAAAAAAGTACATGGCTTCCTGATTCGGTGGGAAGACGGCGGTCACACCTTGCCGCTCCGCCACAAATGGCAAAGGAATAGCCTGGGTGATAATGACTTCCTCCCCGAGCCAGCAGCGTAATTGGTCGGCGGAGAGGGTCGCCACCAAGCTGACGACGTGCTGCTTCGGACGGAAGGTCAACTCGCGAAGGACTTCTTCGACCACTTGGGGACGAACCGCTATGAAGATCATATCGCTCTCATCGACGACGGCCTGGTTCGTATCACCGATGCGCACCACCTCGTGCATTGCCGCCAGTCGCCCGGCGATATCCTTATTGCGCGGAGAAATGACGATGTATTCAGGCGCGAGCGAAGATTTCGTCACGCCTTCGATGATGGCCTCCGCAATGGTTCCTGTGCCCACAAATCCAATTCTCATACCGTCTCTCCGTGTCTGCGTCTGGCTCGCATAATGCCTTCTGCTCGATAGCTACATAGGCCGCGAACAGCCAAAGAATGAACCCACCAAGGACAGGCAGCGGTTTGCCCTCGGAAGACAATAGGATAGCCGAGGTGCGGCTCAGGACGGCGAGTCAGGGTAGTCAGGAGTTTCCCCGCCTATTTCAGGAGTGCCGCTTCGTCGAGAATTTCCGATGTCCAGCGTGAGGCAAGCGCCACAACACTTGTGCATTTTTCGGTATGAGCTCCCGCCGCATCAAATTTTTCCATCTCATCGGGATCCTTGATATAAAAAGGGCGCCCCATGATCTTTGTGTGAATGCACCGACAGGTGACGGTGCCGTACTCCTCAATGAATTTCTTGTGTAATTTGCTGACAAGCGCCGATGTGGTAAAGCGTATTTTTTCAGGATCCGCGAAGTTGTCGCGTTCGCGCCCGACATGGTAGGCAATCATCATCGCCCCGCCTGTGTAGGCCCCGCAGTTGCCGTCAGTTTCCTGGGCGATACCGCCTGCCAGGCCGGTTGCCGACTTGAAGATGGCGTCCGTATCGGGATTCCGAACTTCGAGTGCGTCCTGCAGCGCGGCTATGACACATTGGGCGCATCCCCGGTAGTCCCGCTCATATGCGAACCCGAGGTCGTATGCTTTCTGAAAAACAGCCGCTTTTGCATGTTTAGTCATTTTTCGCTCATTTCTGTATGCTGATCGTAGCAAGGAAACTGTGAGGCATTCATGAAGGTACGACGCCTTCTCCAAATCAATATAGGCGAGAAGGTAATCGAATATCGCTACATATTACTGCAGATGAGACTATAGACGAAAAAAGGCCGGAACCTTTGCAATTACTCAGGTTTCTAGCCTTCTTTTGACTTGCTTGGAAGTATTCCTGGTAGCAGTCGCGGAATCGAACCACGGACACACGAATTCAGGTTAGCTTCGCATTAATTTTTACAGGAGTCCACTGCTACTGCCCCACCAGTTCAACCCGGCGGTTTTTAGCCTTGCCCTCATCGGACTTATTGGAAGCAATAGGTGATGTGGGGCCGGCACCAAAGGGGGTGAGCCGGGCTGCAGCAATACCGTGTTTGCTTGTCAGGGCATTTACCACTGAGGCAGCCCGATCCTGCGACAGCTTGACGTTACTGGCAAACTGACCGGCGTTGTCGGTATGGCCAACCACATAGACCCTGAGATTGGCATCGGCTTTGAGCATTTTCACAATCTCTGCCAGAGCCGGGTCAGACGCAGGTTTCAAATCGGCCTTTGCAGTATCAAAATAAATGCCGTAAACCGCCACGCGCCCTGTTTCCTTGATGCCTTTGGACAAGGCGTCGGCATTGGCAACAACATCCTGCTTCATGAGTTGTTTCATAACCAACTGCACGTTATACATCCCGTTGTTGGCCCCGGAAACCTCGGCCCATACTTCGCTATCCTCCTTGATGATCCGGATAGTCGAATACTGGGTTCCGCCGTCTTCATATTCATAAACCTGGCTTCCGCCGACGGCTTTGGCTGCATTGACGTAATTGCGGATAACCTGAAGGCCGCTCGGATGGGTCACGCCTTCTTTGGCGGTATAGGCCACAAAGGTGCGACGTCCTTCCACTTTTTCCGTTTTGGCAGAACCGGTCTTGAATTCATACCGGTCAAATTCCAGAGCCTCGTAACTGGAAATATGAAAGCCGGGCATGCGGGAAAAGATGTCAGGATCCTTGCTGCCCCGAATGTCCTTGGGGTCGCTGGCGGCCAAAGTCAGGCTGAACGAGAACAGACCAATCATCAACAAAAGCAAAGAAAAGATACGGTGTCGCATGGGGCCTCCCGGAAGGATAGGAAATCTAACCAGCATCAGTAGAGTATGGCTGACGTCAAGTGTCGCGGTCAATCGCCGATTGTGGGCCAGCATGCGCCTCGATCCGCAGTAAAGCGGCGGAGGGCGTCCCACAGGGATTTCCTTCGGCCATAGCCCGGAGCCGATTTCCACACGCAACGGCGCGTCTGGCGGACGGTGCAGGCGGCCTGTTTCAATCTCTTGGTAATGACCTTTCCTTCGGGGTTGTAGTCGGCCAGTTTGCGTGGCCCGTGAAAGATGGCCAGATGGCCATTTGCCTATTCCCATCGTTTGAAACACCCTCACATCAAGTCGGGCAACTGCTCTCGTGACTTCTCCAAGCTCAGTATCATCTGATGGACGGCAAATGACGCCTTCTCGCTGGTCAGCTCTGCTGCCTAGACCACGCTTCCACGAGCCGCCGCCAGCTTCGACGTGCGAGCCTCGCTGCTCAGATCAACGAACCGGGGGAGCGCCGTCGCCGCGAGGACACCGGGGATCACGATCACTTCCACCCGTTCGATCAGGGTGAAGCCGCGTTCCTGCATTGATGTCCGCGCCGGTCGCCACGCCTCAGGCTGCTCTTTTGCGGCGTGCGACCCCCAGCAGAGCGAGTCCGGCAAGCAGCAGGGCATAGCTCTCGGGCTCGGGGACGACCGCGATGTAGTTTTGATAAGTGGCGTTGGCGTAGTAGATGAGGCTCGGCGAACCGGCGTTCCACTGAGCAAGGTTGCCGAGTAGGCTGTTCGCTTCGTTGATCATGCCGGCATCCGAATTGCCGACCGTTTTGATGTCTCCAGTCGTCAGGTTGCCGTTATCATGCCAGATTTCCCACAATGCGAGATTGAAGCCTGCCGCCTTGGTGTTGCTGGTCAGGGATCCGGCGTAGGCGTTGCTGTACAGCTTGTTCACGTTGCTGAAACGCTCTTCGCTGACGACGGGAAGGGAGACGGCAACGAGCGGTGCGCGATCGTAAGCCTGAAAGACGTTGCTGGAAAACTGGAACGGGTCGACACAGTAGGCGGCGAAGGAATTGGCCTGGCCTTCGACGTTGAGCTTGTAGCTGCCAACGTAAATGCGTTTGTCCGCGCCGTTGATGGAGACGTGGGTATCAAGCACCGAGCCGGTACCGGAGTATTTAAGTTGTACGATATCGGCCTGGGCACTGGTGGCAGCGAGCAGGACGATCATTGCAGCAACGGATTTCAAGTAGTTCATTTTCATCGCTCCTTGGCGGATTGGATGGGTTTCAATGGTCAACCCCGAACCGGCGACCGTTTGTCAGCGACCTGACAAAGGACGCAGGCGTATTTTTTCCTCCCTGCATTACAGCCGTAGTAACTCGCCAGAGAAAATGAATAGTCTGAACGGCCCGGTGCATTGATCCGTTCAGCGCAGGCAGACTATCTGCCGTGAACCTGATCGGGCACTCAGGTACTGCTGCTTACCGTCTTGCTGCACTGTAGGTCGGGGGACGGGTCGCCTGGATCATTGGAGGTGTTGAGCGGACCGTTGCAGGCGCTGTCAGCTTGATCGGCTGACTGCCTTTGAAGCAGCGCCCTGAAGTCAGTGGGTGTAAGATGACATCATACAGTTGCCGGCCACAAGCGGTTATTAAGGTCAATAAAATTGATGTGATCCAAATGGCCGGTTAGTCACAAAAGTTAGACTACGGACGTTAGCCGTAACGACATGGTTAAAAATGGGTGTGCTGCCCCTCATGTTTTCTGATTTTTCCGGGGACGTGATATTTTCATTTTGATGGCGGCGGTCAAGGTTGAAGCCATGAATTCTGAACTGAACGTTGGCGGACAAAATCTGGCAGTGATAACAAGGTGACTGCTATAGTTCAGATTTGCTATTAATTATTGTTGGCCACGAATAACGTTACTCGGCAGTCTTGGATATCTGAATGACACCTAGCAAGACCATAAGCCAGATTTTCCTCACTAACGCGTTGCTGGTAGCGACATTGGCCTGCGTTTTGACCGGTGGTTTGTGGGTAGCGCAGGAGATCCTTAAATTCAATACCGACATCGCTGTCATGCGTGAGGGCTTGGTTGCCGCTCGCAAGAAGCGCATGCAACAGGTGGTTGATGACGCTGTTACCTATATTGAGTTCAAGCATGGCCAAGTCGAGGAGCGCACGCGCCGTCTTATCCGGGAGCGGGTGCTGGAGGCGCATCGTATCGCTAGCCATCTGTATGAAACGTACAAAGGGAAGAAATCCCGCGCCGAGCTGGAAATCATGGTGCGCGAAGCCTTGCGTCCGATTCGCTTTCTGGACGGACGCGGCTACTACTTTGCAACCCGGCTCGATGGCCTGGAAATGCTCTGTGCGACTTGTCAGGACCTGGAGCAGAAGAACCTGATTGACCTTCGCGACACACAGGGTGCCTTTGTTATCCGCGACATGGTGGAACTGGTAAGAAAACAAGGCGAAGGCTATTATCGCTACACATGGAGCAAGCCCGAAACTGCCGGCGGTGGGCACGACAAGATAGCCTATGTCAAGCATTTTGAACCCTTCGACTGGTTCATCGGAACCGGCGAGTATCTAGACGATACCGAACGTGATCTGCAGCGCGAGGCGATCGACTGGCTTCGCAAGATACACTACGACGTCGACGGATACTTATTTGCAGGGCAGTGGAATGGTTTGAGTCTTTTTGGACCTGCAGCCGGCAAGAACATGCTCGGAACGACCGATCCGAACGGCGTAAAGATTGTCCAGGAATTGATTCGCGTGGCCCAGAAGGGAAGCGGCTTCGTCGAGTACGTCATGCCGAAAATCGATGGCCATAAGGCTAAGCCAAAGATCAGCTATGCTCAGGGCATTCCGGCCTGGCAGTGGTATGTCGGAACGGGCCTCTATATTGACGACATCGAAATGGCGGCGGACAAAGTCCGGCAGGGTGCGCTGGTGGATCTGTACTGGAATATCGCCAAGATATGCACGATTCTATTGCTGCTCTGGGGGGTGGTTTATTGGCTAGTGGCGCGCTTCAATTACAAGATACGTGGCATTTTTGACGAGTTTTCGAGATTCTTCAGCCACGGTGCCGAGGAACAGGCTGACATACCGGTCGAGTCACTCGCCATTCAGGAGTTTCGCGAACTGGCAGATGGTGCAAATAGCATGATCGCGCGGCGACGCGAAGCGGAAACCGCTTTGCGGGTCAGCGAAGAGCTTTATCGCAAGACTTTCCAGAACAGCCTGGATTCGATCAACATCAACCAGCTGAGTGACGGTAAGTACCTTGAGGTAAATCAGGGTTTTCTGAGGATTTTCGGATACCAGCGCGATGAAGTTGTCGGTCGCACTTCCGTAGAACTGGGTATCTGGGCTGATCCCTCCGATCGGCGACGGATGGTCGAGATTCTGCAACCGGGTGGAAATTTGACCAATTTCGAAGCCAGGTTCAGAAAGAAGAATGGAGAAGATGTCTGGGGGTTGATGTCGGCAGCCGTCCTGGACCTTGACGGAGTACCATGCATCATCTCGATCACCCGTGATATCACCGGCATCCGGGCGACGCGCGAAGAACTCGACCAATACCGGATGCAACTCGAACAGCTTGTCGAGACGCGCACGGCGGATCTGCAGGCAGCGAACAAACGTTTGCGCGACACCGAGTTCGCCATGGAGGGCGTGGGCATCGGTATTCAATGGGTGGAGCATGATACTGGCCGTCTGATTTACGTGAATAAAGCAGAGGCCGATATGCTTGGGTACACCGTTGATGAAATGCTCAAGTTGAGCATTCCCGACATTGATCCGAATATTGATGCCGAAAAATTCAGGCAACAGGCTGAACTGATCCGGCAACAAGGAAAGATCACCTTCGAAACGGCGCATCGCGCCAAGGACGGCCACATCATTCCGGTTGAAGTCACCCTCTATTTCCAGTCCGGAGATAAAGGACTCCCGCACCGCCACATCGTATTCGTGACTGACATCACTCAGCGCAAGGAAGCGGAAAAGGCGCTGATTGACGCCAAGGAGTCCGCCGAATCCGCCAGTCTCGCCAAGAGCGTCTTCCTGTCCAACATGAGCCACGAAATCCGCACACCGTTAAATGGCATCATCGGCATGGCGAACATCCTCAAGCGTGAAGGCGTCACCCCCAAGCAGGCTGACCGCCTCGCCAAGATAGACACCGCAGCCGAACACCTGCTCAGCACCATCAACAACATCCTAGACCTCGCCAAGATCGAAGCCGGGAAAGTCGTCCTGGAAGACGTACCGGTGGCCATCAACAGTTTGCTGGCCAACGTCAAATCGATATTGGGCGCTCGTGCCCAGGACAAAGGCCAGACCGATTCCCTGCCGCCCAGGCTGCAGGGTGACCCGACACGGCTGCAGCAGGCGCTGCTCAACTATGTGGCCAACGCCATCAAATTCACCGAAACTGGAAGCATCACTGTACGTACCATCAAGCTGGAAGAAAATGCAGAATCCGTGCAGGTTCGCTTCGAGGTTCAGGATACCGGGATTGGCATAGCCCCCGAAACGACATCACATGGCGGAACCGGACTGGGCTTGGCGATCACCCGACGACTGGCCGAACTGATGGGCGGGAAAGCCGGAGTTGAAAGCACACCGGGGGTCGGCAGCCGCTTCTGGTTCACCGTGCGACTGACCAAGATGACAAGCCCGGACGTCAAACCGCTGCCGGCCATGACTGACGCCGAGAGTATTATCCGCCAACACCACCAGGGTCGCCGCATCCTGGTTGTCGATGACGAACCCCTTAACCTTGAAGTGGCGCAATTCATTCTCGAAGACGTCGGCTTGACTGTCGACACCGCCGAAGACGGCCTTCACGCCCTCGGCAAAGCCAGAGAGACGGCCTACGCCGCCATCCTGATGGACATGCAAATGCCGACTCTGGATGGGCTCAAGGCGACGCAACAGATACGCGAACTACCGGGTTGCCGTGAAACCCCGATTCTGGCCATGACGG
>JFJP01033626.1_pt1 | contig 16220 bp, 15 predicted proteins | sample 431651 | NCBI WGS metagenome assembly JFJP01 (sample SAMN02602958, study PRJNA72255) | Microbial mat metagenome, whole genome shotgun sequencing project. | biome: fresh water; feature: sink hole; material: water; isolation source: purple microbial (photo- and chemosynthetic) mats found in... | reverse complement strand
TCAACCCAGATTCTTTTCATGGCGAGTGGAATTATTCCATCACCCCCAAAGAATCCTAGTTTGTATCAACTTATTCTTGCTAAGCTCCTTACCTGCTCAAAGAGGAGCTGGGTTTGCTCTGGGAGCAATCCTGCAAAAGTGCTGGGCAGGAGTTCCTTGCACGCTGGTGCCAGAAGGCGATCGCTAGCGGCATCAGCCAGCTCCATGCCATGGCTAAAACCCTGTTGCGCCACCAAGAAGGCATCCTCAGTTATTTTACCACGGGGATCACCAGCGCAGCCGTTGAAGGCACAAACAGAAAAATCAAAACCATGCTGAACAAATTCTACGGACTGCGTGACCAAGCCTACCACAAACTCAGGCTCTATGCCCTTCATGAATCCAAATTCAAATTCACTGGCCTATAACCAATCTTTTGTGATGAGGCAAAAAATCTGGTTTTGCTCCGTGCCCAACATGTCCAAACCGATAGCGGCAAGATTGTGCACGCTCACAAAAGCACCTACAAGCGTCACGGAAACATAACAACATCAAATACTTACCGTCTCTTTCACCCGCAAAAAATACCTATTATGCCGGAGTCGTCAAAGAGATCGTCAAACGACGCTTGGCCAAGGACTATGAAAGTAAAAGTGTTTTTTGCAATGGTCGTATTTGGGCTTATAGAATTCAGCGTGTTTCCAAAAATAACTTTTTGGAAACACGGGCATGCTCAGAGAGAAGTGTGCTGAAGACGAGGACGAAAACTGGAGATGGCTGCTGGCTCGCATGGAGAAAATGAAGAAAGGAATGGGCGTCAAGTGAAGTTTATATTCTTTCAGAAAAGGCAGATGTTGATGGTTCTGGGCTGTTGCGCACTGGTAGGTCTGTTTTGTCTTCTGTTTTCTAAAAGCGTTACCCGGCAGGGGATCAATTATCAAGTGAGAGAGATTCCGATTCCAGTATATCTCAAAATCCTCAATTTTTTGGACAGGCATTTTTCGCAGCAATGGCTGCTGGAACAAATTTTGGGTGGAGCTCAATCGGATGAGCAAAAAGTTGCGGCAATAGCCGCTTGGACTACCCGCAAGGTTCTTCCGCAGCCCAAAGACCTGTCCATTGTGGATGATCATCCATGGCATATCGTGGTTCGGGGTTACGGCATGCCTGATCAGTCGGCAGATGTGTTTGCCACGCTTTGCAATGCCGCTGGCATTCCGGCTATGATGGTGCTGCTCAAGGAGAAAGAAAACCCTGCTGGCATGTGGAGTTTTGGCGCGGTAAGGCTGGGCAAGAATTGGTTTCTGTTTGATACTTTCAACAACGCTGCATTTTTCTCTGACTCTGGGGAGTGGGTTCCTGTGCAGGCACTCAGAGTGGGAAGGTTCTCTGTTAAAAAACTGGCGAAGGAAGTAGATAGGGGAGGCGGCAGAGACTATAAAAGATTTTTTTCAGAGGTAGCGTGGTATGATTTTGATGAGGCGTTCAAACGGTCGCCGCGTTCGACACTGCAATCACCTTGGAACAGGGTGAGTCAATTTTTCAAGGACAGAAAACTGTGAGTCAAAAGAACTGGAGCAGGGGGAAAAAGTAGAATGAAAATGGGTCAACTCTTTTCTCATGTCAGAGTCCACCTGTCCAAGGGGTGGATGGTGGGTGTGGCTTTTTTTCTTTACAGCTTGTTAAATGCGCTTGCTTTTCAGCAGTGGGTGGTCCCTAGGTGGATGTCGCACATTGACTTGGGATATGGATTGATTGTTCAGGATTCCGTCGAATTTCATCGGATAGCCGTTCGTAAAGCAACAGAAATCAGATCGTATGGATGGTTAACTTGGGAGTTGCTCCCTCAAGGACAGTTTCCGGCTGGGGTAGCTTCTTTTTTTTATGCGTTGGTTACGCCCGATCCATGGGTGATGCTGCCTTTTAACGCCTTGGTTCATGCTTTTGGTGGGTTTTTGATTTTTTGGATTCTTCGATATGTTTTTCCAGTGTTGCCTTCTTTGGTGGGATCGCTGTTGTTTTTGGTCAATCCCGCAGCATTGGAATGGACGGCCAATATCCACCGTGATGGAGTTTTTATTCTCGGTAACCTGTTAGTGCTGGCGGGATTTGTTGTGTGGTCGGCGGCATCTCCGACAAAAAAGGCGTTGGCGTTGAGTTTGCCGATGGGGATGACTGGAACATTGCTGGTTTGGTGCTCACGTCCCTACTGGATGAGCGTTCTATGGCTATGCTCGTGCCTTTTGCTGGGACTAGTTGCTTTGCAGTTGCTGAGATTACCGTGGCAGAAACTAGGCGCAACCAAGCTGGCAGGTAAAGGAATTGCTCTCGCGGCGGCTGTTTTGCTCTTGGTTTTTCAACATTGGATGATGGTTTATCATGGTCGCAGATTAATAAATCGCGTTTTGCCCACACCTTCGGAACGCCTATCCGCACCTGTGGCAGGGCAAGTCTCACCTGTGGCAGGGCAAAATGTAGCGGACCTAGATTGGAAAAAAATAATTGAAAAGTGTGACTTTAATCAAAATCTTTTAGAAAAATATCAGGTTTCACTGGAAATCAAGGGGGCGGGCAATAATGGCTTTTCAAAGAGGGCGGGCGAGGAAAAAGAAAAAGTTTTTTTGGCATGGGAGCGATGGGAAAAGAGTAAAAGCAACGAGAGAGCAGCAGTATTGGAAGCCTCTTTTGTGTTGTGGTGGACTGTTTTGAAGGAGTGGGATTCGTATCTCTCAAAAGTGGAGGCAGACTTCAATCGTTCTTGGATTCGTAGCGACTGGTTGCCTGAGGGGGTGGAAAAAAAAATCTTTGGAATTGCAGGGGAACGACGCGGAGTTTCGCGCAGCGGTGGGAAAACAGTCATTGATGCTCATATACGCCTTAATTCTGCAGAGGCATTTTTAGCCTATCTACCAAGAGCATTGCAGGTTGGGTTGTTGAGCCCCTTTCCAGATCTGTGGTGCGGAGAAGGAAGCACTGAAGGCAGCACGATGGCAAGAAGAGTGTTGGGTCTGGTTACGCCCATTTTTTGGCTGTGTCTTTTGGGCGTGCCGATTGGCTTGGCGCGGCATCGAAACAAAACGGTCGCTTGGGTTTCATGTGGATACTGTATGCTCGGGCTGTTGCTGTTCACTTACGCTTATAGTAATGTTGGAACAATGATGCGCTTCCGCTACGGATTTTATATGTTTTTGGTAGCCTTTGGTTTTGCTACATGGATGGAATTATGGCTTCGAACCAAGCGTCTCAAAAATTAGGGGTGCAATGAAATTTCTAATTTTTTACATCTTATAATGGGTGCTCCATTTATCTTGTCGGTAGTGAAAAAAACGAAGGGAAATCATGAAGTGCGAGCGTCCTAGGCAGGCAGTCATCCTTGCGGGAGGTGTTGGGTCTCGGTTAAGGCCGCTGACGGCGGAGACTCCAAAGCCAATGATCCGTTTTCACGGCAAGCCATTTAGTGAATACTTGCTAGAAATGCTAAAGGAGCAGGGTTTTGAGGAGTTTTTGTTTCTCTCTGGGTATCTTGCTGATCAGGTGAAAGACTACTTTGGTGATGGACATCGTTGGGGGGTTAGAGTTCTTCATTCGATGCTCCCGCCAGAAGCTGAAACAGGAACTAGACTGATTCATGCATTACCCATGTTGCAAAAAGAATTCTTTTTGGCTTATTGCGACAACTATTGCCCCATCCATTTTCCTGCGCTTTGGGAACATTTTCAAAAGGTTGGCGGTGAGGCTCTCCTCACCATTTACGCCAACGATGATGGCTATACACAGAGCAATGTGAGAGTGGGTCCATCTGGTCTCATTGAAATTTACGATAAATCCAGAAAAGCCGATGGGCTTGCCGGCGTCGAAATAGGGTTTGGCATTTTTTCAAAGAACATGGTTGAACGCCTTCCAGTTGGGAATATTTCTTTTGAGCGTGAACTCTATCCAGAACTCATTAAAGAAGGCAAACTTGTCGGGTTTGTCACGAGCCATAGATATTACAGTGTCGGTTCTTTTCGGCGTTTGCCTATGACTGGTGAGTTTTTAGAACGCAAACCAGCGATCCTTCTTGATCGAGACGGCACTCTCAACCGTCGAGCGGCAAAGGCAGATTATATCAGGAGACCCGAAGATTTCATTTGGCTTCCAGGCGCATTGGAGGCCTTGAAACTGTTAAAAGAATACGGTTTTCGTATTTTTATAATAACCAATCAAGCTGGTGTGGCTCGTGGGATGATTACAAACGAGCAATTGGAATCCGTCCATGGGAAAATGGAATATGAGGCTGCATCCGCTGGGGGAAAAATAGATGGAATTTATGTTTGCCCACATCATTGGGACGATAACTGTTTGTGCCGCAAGCCGAAGCCAGGAATGCTTTTGCAAGCTCAGCGTGAGCATCACCTAGATCTTTCTCGCACTTGGTTTCTGGGGGATGATGAGCGTGATGTGCAAGCGGGAAATGCGGCGGGTTGCAAGACAGGGATGGTTACTGTGGAATCTTCTCTGATCGGGTGGACAAAAAAAATTCTTTCCAATTCTCCTAAATAGCCGCTAAATCGGCTCATTCAAAAATATGAAGCTACCCAAAAAAATTGTTGTTACAGGAAATCTGGGCTACATTGGGTCTGTATTGGCTCCGCTGTTAGAGGCGGGTGGGAGTCAGGTGGTAGGGCTGGATGCCTGTTACTATGAAAACTGTCGAATTGGCTCCTTCAATGACATCGGTCAACAAATACGCAAAGATGTGAGGGATGCCAGTTTGGACGACCTGCGCGGGCAGGATGCCGTTGTCCATTTGGCGGCATTGTCCAACGATCCATTAGGGGAGTTGAATCCGAGCTTGACCGAAGAAATCAACATGAAAGGCACGCTGCATGTGGCAGGATTGGCTAAGCAGGTTGGAGTTAAGCGCTTCGTTTACGCATCTTCCCAAAGCATGTATGGCATTTCTGGTTCTGATGCCGAACTGGATGAGGATGACAGTGAAAAAAATCCGCTCACAGCCTATGCACGCACCAAATGGGAGGCCGAGAAAGCACTCAAGGAGATGGCAGATGACAGCTTCGAGGTGGTTTGTTTTCGGCCATCCACGGTTTTTGGTGTCAGCCCGCGTCTGCGATGCGACATCGTTTTCAACAATTTGGTTGCCTGCGCATATACCACTGGAAAAATTGAAATAAAAAGCGATGGGACTCCTTGGCGGCCCGTGGTTCATGTGAAAGATGTCTGTTCCGCATTTATGGCGGGACTTTGTGCTCCCGCCCAATTGGTGAACAAGCGATCGTTTAATGTAGGTATCCCAAACGGAAATTTTACTGTGCGGCAACTGGCGGAGGCCGCTCAGAGAAGCGTGGCGGGAAGCAGTCTGATTTTTACGGGAGAACATGGTTCGGACAGCCGAACTTACCGAGTCTGCTTCAATCGCATCCTGACGGAACTTTCGGACTGGTTCAAGCCAGAGTGGGATTTGGATCGCGGCGGTGTCGAATTGGTGGACTTTTTCAGAAAAGTTCACTTTCAGGAGTCTGATTTTAGGGGTGTCAAATGCGCTCGTCTTGAGCAATTAAAATTTCTGCGTGAATCTGGGAAACTGGATCAATCACTTCGCTGGACAGGAGGAAAAATTTGAAAATTCAAGCATTGGAAATTGCAGGTGTCTACTTGATAGAACCCGAGCCATTTGAAGACAATCGAGGGCGATTTTGGCGGCATTTTTGTGCTGAGGAGTTTGCCAAAGCAGGCTTGGATTTTACTATCAGGCAGACCAATTTTTCGCAGAATGAAAAGAGGCACACCTTGCGAGGGATTCATTATAGAAGCACCGCTTTGCCGGAGAGCAAGTTGCTTGGCTGCGTGCGGGGCGCGGTTCACAATATGGTTGTGGATTTGCGGGCCGATTCGCCCACATTTCTGAAATCTATCGGTGTAGAATTGACGGCAAAAAACGGGCGGTCTATTTTTTTGCCCAACGGGTGTGGGAATGCATTTTTGACGCTGGTTGATGACACGGTGATTCATTACTACCATTCGTCAGTTTACAAGGCTGGAGTTGATTTGGGCGTAAGATATGATGATCCAGCACTTGCTCTGAAATGGCCCGCCTCTCCCGTTGTGATCTCTGAAAAGGATCTTTCATATCCTCCTCTCGTGCATGGGGCGAATAATCCGCAGTGACTTATGAAAATCGTTTTGACGGGAGCCACAGGCTTCATTGGAAGCTCATTGGTTGAGGAGTTGCATCGGGCAGGACATGAAATTTTGGCTTTTTCCCGGAAGCAAAGTGGCGATAGAAGCGGGATCCGATTTATTAAAGAGGATTTGTGCAATCCAGATGGCTGCTTTGATGTCATGAAAGAGTTCAAGCCAGAGGCGGCTTGCCATTTGGCTTGGGCGGGTATTCCCGACTTTTCATGGGAAAAATCCTTGGAAAATTTGCGCATGAGCACATGCTTTTTTGAAGCGGTCTCTAGGATAGGGACATGCAAAAAAATCATTGCGGCTGGCAGTTGCTGGGAATTTGGAAACAAGATGGGTCTGTGCGAGGAAGATGCGGAATGTTCCCCATGCAATGCATTTACTTGGGCAAAGCTTTCTTCCCGAGCGAGCGGACTTATTTTGGCAAAAGAGCGCGGATATTTTTTTGGTTGGTGCCGTCTATTTTTTGTCTATGGTTCAGGTCAGCGCCGTGCATCTTTGCTTCCCAGTTTGCTTCAGGGAACAAGCTATGTGAAAAATGAGCAGGCACTTCAGGATTTCATTTATATTCAGGATGTTGTGGAGGGCTTTCGACTGGCACTGGAAAATGATTGGCCTTGTGGAGATTTTCATTTTGGTTCGGGAGTGTTACATCGTATTGGGGAAGTGGCGGGGTGTGTCAAAACACTCCTGTCTGGTGGAACCCTTTGGGAGCCACCAACTTCTTTCAGAGAGGGCGGCATTTTTGCTTGCACCAGCAAAACAAAACAATATCTTGGCTGGCAACCAAAAACCTTGTTTCATCGGGGTTTGATGGAAATGCACGAAAAAGAAATAAAAAGTAAAAAATGACAGATACCGAAGTTTGCTCAACAATTACTCAGTGCCGTGTTTCTGGGGAAGCCGACTTGGCTCCCGTGCTCGACATGGGTTTGCAGCCACTTGCAAATGCTCTATTGAAGTCCGTGGATGAACCAGAAGATCGGTTTCCTCTGCGCATTGGCTTTTGCGCAAAGTCACGCTTGGTGCAACTGATGGAAACGGTTTCCAAGGAACGACTGTTTCGCAACTATTTTTGGGTTTCAGGAACAGCCGAGGGAACGAGGCAGTATGCACAATTGTTTTGCCAGCGGGCGCAGCGGGCGGTGGACAAGAAAAAGTTTTTTGTCGTTGAAATTGCTTCCAATGACGGAACTTTTTTAAAGCCGTTTGTCGCGGAGCAGTGCAAGGTGCTGGGGATTGATCCGGCTGTTAATATCGCCCAAGAGGCAACGATGTCTGGAGTGGAGACTTGGCCGGAATTTTGGAATTGCGCGGTAGCGGTTGAGGTTGTCAAAAAACGCGGTCTGGCTGACTTGGTGTTTGCTCGCAATGTGATTCCCCATGTTAGTGAACTGCACGAAGTTATTGCTGGAATGCGGGATGTTCTTGCCGATGATGGTGTTGGCATGATCGAGTTTCACGATGCTGGAAAGATCATGGACGAGTTGCACTATGATTCCATTTATCACGAGCATCTCTGCTATTTCTCCCTGAGTTCGATGGAATATTTGCTTTTTAAACACGACCTGCATGCCTTTCATGTGGAGATCAGTCCGATTAGCGGGGGATCCATTGTAGTTCATTTTTCAAAAAAGCAGCGTTCTATAACATCGGAGTTAGAGGCGCAAAGAAAGCGCGAAGAGGAATCCGGCGTTAATACAACGGCTGCTTGGATCAGGTTTTCGGAAAGATCTGCCGAGCACAGGGCGTTGAGCCTGAAACTGATAGAAACTATGGGGCATCGAAAAATGATCGGGTTTGGTTCTTCCGCTCGTAGTTCCACCTACCTTAATTATTTGGGTATTGATGCTGGAGTGTTGCCTGTGATCGTGGACAATAACCCTCGAAAGCAGGGGCTTTTTGCTCCAGGTTCAAAATCTCGCATTGTTTCGGTTGATGAGGGGCTTGCGATGAAACCAGAAATTATATTTATATTGGCTTGGAATTTTTCCGACGAAATCATCAGAGATTGCAGAAGTCGGGGATTTTCAGGAAAATTTCTACAGGGGTTTCCTGGGGCTCCGAAAATGATCAGTAACTGAATTTTTCCTATGCCTTCACCATCTTTAGTCACAACAAAAACCCCATTACGGATTGGCTTTGCTGGCGGCGGGACGGATTTGCCTGCATTTTATGAGCGGGAAGAGGGAGCCGTCTTAAATTCTACCATTGATAAGTATCTCTATGTTACGGTGAAAAGGCACAATCGGCTTTTTTTGGAAAATTACCGATTGAACTATTCCGAAACCGAGCATGTGGATAGCTTGGAAGATATAAAAAATTCCATCGCTCGAGAGTCCCTTCGATTTGTAGGCATCGAGCCGCCGCTTTACATCGGGACTATTGCAGATTTACCAGGATCCTCCGGGCTTGGTTCATCCAGCAGTTTTACGGTGGGGCTACTCAATGCATTGCACACATTCAAAGGCGACAGTGTTTCTGCTGCCCAATTGGCTGAAGAGGCATGTCACATTGAAATAAATGTTTTGAAAAAACCGATCGGCAAGCAGGATCAATATGCTGCGGCATTTGGTGGGTTGAATCATTTCTTTTTTTGTCCAAGCGGTGAGGTTGTCCTTTCTCCCAAACACCTTCCTGAAAAAAAGATCGAAAGACTTTTTGATTCTTTAATGCTGTTCTGGACGGGCATTTCTCGATCGGCAGATCCCATATTGCTGGAACAGCAGGTTTCCACTGAAAGCAAAATGGATGAACTGAGGGAAATGAAAAGGCAAAGCCATGAGATTTGGTCTCTCATGGAAAAGGATTGCCCGCTGAAGGAAATCGGAGGCGTTTTGCAGGAAGGCTGGGAGAACAAACGGCGGCTTACCTCCAAAATTAGCAACCCCCAGTTTGACTCGTGGTATGATGCAGCAATTCAAGCGGGTGCTCATGGTGGCAAGTTGCTCGGAGCTGGTGGGGGCGGTTTTCTCTTGTTCGTTGTGCCAGAAGAAAAAAGAGATGCTGTGATTTCCGTTTTGAGAGAACTGACATTGATTCGAGTCAAATACGAGAGCCGCGGCTCACAAGTTGTGCATCTTCAAAGGGAGTGAAATGAAAAATTTTAAAACAAATGCCGACAGCAAAATAGTCCTTTGCAATGGGGGCGAACAAATTGAATTTAATCTTTATTCACAGGATGGGGCAGATTTGGTCAACGCGCTGTCGCTCAAACTGGCGGCTGAGTTTCAGTGGATGTATCAGCCCACTTGGATGGGAAGACCGATCATTCAATTGCCCAATGACATTGTGGCCATGCAGGAATTGTTGTGGGCGGTAAAACCCGATGTCATCGTTGAGTGTGGTGTTGCTCACGGCGGTTCCTTGATTTTTTCGGCCTCTATTTGTCAGTTGATCGGGAAAGGAAAAGTTGTGGGAGTGGATGTCGAAATCCGGGCGCACAACAGGAAGGCAATTGAAGAGCACTTTTTGAAGCCGCGTATTGAATTGATCGAGGGAAGCTCGGTGGAGGTAAATATCGTTGAAAAGGTGCGCTCCCAGGTGCTTGGTGCTGAAACCGTTCTCGTTGTTCTAGACAGCAACCACACCCGAGAGCATGTTCTGAAAGAGATGGAATTCTATCACGAGATGGTCACACCTGAAAGCTATCTGGTTGTCATGGATGGTGCGCAGGCGTATGTGGGTGATGTTCCTCGAGCAAAGTCACACTGGAATGAAGACCATCCATTGCAGGCGATAGAGGAGTTTCTCAAAATGCACCCGAATTACATTGTGGATCCCCACTACGAGCGGTTTGGCGTGACTTGCTCGCCAAGCGGATTTTTAAAAAAGAAAAAAGAGGTTTGAACATGATTGTCATTTCAGGATCTGAAAGCTTTATCGGAAAAGAATTACGAACCCAATTGGATGGATTAGGAAAAGAATGGATAGGCATTGATCCGTCTGCATCCTCCGATAAAAGAAGTCTGAAGGGTGATATTTGCGATCCCAGTGTTTTTTCCTTAATTCCAAAAGGGGCGGAAGCCGTGGTTCATTTAGCAGCCATTTCGAGGGACAAGGATTGTGCGGCTGATTTGGTTAATGCCTTTTCAATTAATGTCAGCGGAACCATCAATCTGATCCAAGCGGCAAAAAGGCAGGGTGTGAAGCAATTTATTTTTGCCTCCAGCGAATGGGTTTATGGCGAGGTCGCCAACAACGAAGTGCAATGTGAGGATACCGTCATTGATATCAGCATGCTTAAGTCGGAATACGCCATCACCAAGTTGGTGGGAGAGCAGATGCTCCGACTTGCCTGTTCAGACGGTGCGCTTTCAGGGACAGTGCTGCGCTTTGGCATCGTTTATGGGCCTCGACCTTCCAATTGGTCGGCAGTTGAAAGCCTGTTTTTTTCTTCTAGGGACAAGGCGATAATCGAAGTAGGTGCTGCCGATACGGCTCGTCGTTTCATTCATGTCAGCGATATTTGTTCTGGAATTTTAGCGTCTCTGGGTGTTCCAAAATATGAAATTTTCAATTTGTCTGGTGATATTCTAGTCACCTTGCGTGATGTTGTAAAAGAGGGGGCGAAAATTTTTGGAACGACACCTCAATTAATAGAAAAGAATTCTGGTGCTGTTTCCATCCGTAATCCCGATAACTCAAAAATCAAATTAAGGCTTGGCTGGAAGCAGGGGCTTAATTTGAGAGCAGGATTAGAAACACTCAACACGCACATAACGGCGGCCTGATGCATCACATGGATAAAATCGCCATAGCTTTGGATTTGCTTCGACTGAGGCATCGCCAGCAATTAATTAATGAGATGCTCAAAAAAAAGGCTTTTGGCGGGCTTCCTATTCATGTTGCCATGGGGCATGAAGCGGTTGCTGTAGCCGTGAAGCATGTCATGCATAGGGGGGATCGGCTTTTGGCCACACATCGCAATATGCATTACAATCTTGCTTTGGGTGATTCATTTGAGGACATCGTAAAGGAATATGCCTGTCGAGGCGACGGGATTGCCTCAGGGTCACTGGGATCCATGAATTTATGCCAGCCAGGCAGCGGCATTCCTTACGCCTCCAGCATATTGGGCAACAACATGCCTGTTGCCTGTGGTTTTGCCTTGGCTGACTTGGCACAAAAAAATGATGCGGTTGTTTTTGTGGCAACAGGGGATGGTGCCATGGAAGAGGGATCCTTTTATGAAAGTTTGACTTTTGCAAAGTCACACGGGCTGAGGATTGTTTTTTTAATTGAAAATAACGACATGTCCATGTCGTCCACCATTGCTCAGCGCAGATGCCCCATTGATATAGGATTATTTTCTGAAGCTTTTTCTATTGGCTACCAGCGATTGGACTCGAACCATATTTTTGAATATGTCCAAGCACTCACTGATGTTCGAAGCCTAGCAGTAAAAAAATCGGAACCCATTTGTGTGGAAATCATAACAAAATCCTATAATCAGCATGCCGGTCCCACGCCTGGGTGGCCGACGGATCCTAAAGTCGTTAATCTGGCGGAGGGTTCTATTTTGGAAAGCAGTTCCAGTGATGCGATTCATGTGTTGAAAGAAAGCATCACTGCGGAGGAATATGATCAGTTGCTTGCCAAGGTTGTTTTGGAAAAGGAGCCGGAACTGTGATAAGTTACATTCAAGGAATCAACGCTATTTTGGCTGCTGAAATTGCAAAATTGCCCAGTGCGGTAGTCTATGGCGAGAACATAGACAATGGGTCCCGTATTTCCGGCATGACAAAGAATTTGTCGGTCATGAACGATGGACTTATTCTCAATGTGGGGAATTGTGAAAATACCCATGCTGGGGTCGGATTTGGACTCATGATGAGCGGTATGAACGCAATTATGTTCTCCAAGCAATTGGAATTCATCCTGTTGTCCATGGATCAATTTGTCAATACTTGGGCGTTTGCCAAATGCGCCCCGATGAAAAAACCCATAGGCAGCTTTTCTGTCGTTACGATCCTTTGCGATCAAGGGTTGCAGGGACCTCAATCCAGCTATAATGGACTGCTAGAAATTTGTTCTGCTGCAAAGTGTCTTGGATATGTCGTTACAAATAAGAAGGATGCTAGCAGAGTTTTGTCCGCACAACTGAGGGAGCCTGGGTTCAAAATTATTTGTCTGAGCCAGCGCATGTGGTCTATGGAACTTTCCGACCCAAGCCTTGTGGCTTACGGGGACGATTCTTCATGGTTTCAATATTCCAAGGGAAATGATGCTACTGTTATATGTTTCAATGCAGCCTATTTGAATGGTAAGGCTCTTGTGGATACGCTTAGCAAGCAGGGAAAAACAGCCGACTTTTATTCTGTCAACTTTGTGCCAGAGCAGGACTTTTCACCGCTCATTGCAAGTGTCATGAAAACGGGAACAGCCGTGTTAATTGACGATTCAAAAAGCACAGTCTCTAATTTGGATCGCTTTGTTACCAAACTCTATGGGGAAGTTCCGAAAATTCGACGACTCATCATTATACGAAGAGAATCGAATCCAGATACAGGAGTAGGCAAAGATACTCTCGAGTTTGATCCAGAGGCTGTTGCAATAAAATGTGTGGAAGCAGGCAAGAATCATTCCGAGTGATATTCGCAGAAAATGAAGGTCAAGTTAAAAGTGAATTCTAAAGAAAAGCGCGGAAAAAAAGAGCTTTTGGAAATTTCTTAAAAGATTGAAGTATGAGGCCTGAAAAAGAGGGGTTATGGAGGGATCTAAAATCCTTTAAATATACTCTTTGAAGTTGTTGATGTGAAAACAGATTCGAATGGCAGAAAAATGGAAATGGTGTGTAAGCAGGGGGTGCTTTGGGGAGAAAAAGGCTGGCAGTGGCCTGAAGTTCATTAGTGAATTCCACAAAAAGAAATATTGTAGCCAATTATGTTGGGCAAGGATGGTCGGCATTGATGGGGGTCGCTTTTATTCCCGTCTATGTTAATTGCCTTGGGGTTGAATCTTTTGGATTGGTAGGTGTTTTTACGCTGATCCTAGCTGCTCTGGGTCCTCTTGAGGCATTCGCTAGCCCCTTATTAGCCAGAGAAATGGCTCGTCTGAGAGGAGGTGCTCATGATGCTAACTCCATTCGAACATTGCTGAGAAGCGTAGAAATATTTTGCGCTTGTTTTCTTGGTCTAGCAGTCTTGGTGTTTTGGAGTGCCACTCCATGGCTGGCGGATTGGTGGCTAAATGCCAACCAACTCCCCAAAGAAACAGTGATCCATGCGTTGGTCGCAATGGGAATGGTTGCCGTCCTGAAGGTCTTTGAAAATATTTATCGAAGCTGCCTGAGCGGCTTGCAGATGCAGGTGGCATTAAACGGTGCTCTGATTGTTGTTGCCACCTTGCGCGGGGCAGGAGCTGCCGTATTAGTGGCCTGGGTTTCTCCCGATATCCGATCATTTTTTTTGTGGAACGCTTGCGTCTCTATTTTTTCGGTTGGAACTTTTGCTTATCTTGTCTATTTTATCTTACCCAAAAATTCAAAGCGTGCAGCCTTTTCTTGGGTGTCGTTGATATCCGTGTCGAGATTTTCTGGTGGAATGGCACTGCTTTTTCTGCTCGCTTTCGGAATTGGTCAGACGGACAAGCTGGTGCTAACAAAAATGCTGACTTTGGAGGAGTTTGGGTTTTACGCTCTGGCCTCTGCGATAGCTGGAATTTTATCATTGCTAGCTGGACCCATAGTTCAGGTATTTGGGCCCAAAATGAATGAAATGATTGCTTCTGGGGGATCGGGTCTTGCACAAATATATCATCAGGGTTCCAAAATGGTGAGTGTCAGTGCTGGTTCGGCAGGAATTCTAATCATATTCTTTCCAGAAGCTATCCTAGATGTCTGGATAGGCAATGGTAGCACCGTTAAGGAAAGTGCTCCTTTTCTGAGGATATTGGCCGCTGGAAACTTGCTCAATGCAATGATGCACATGCCTGGGGCTTTGATGTTTGCCCATGGATGGACATCGTTGGCTTTAAAAGCAAATTTTCTTGCTGTTGGAGCGATCATTCCGTGTATGATATGGGGGGTGATAAATTATGGTCCTAAGGGAGCTGCTTTTGCTTGGCTCTTTCTAAATGCAGGCTACATTTTGTTTGTCATTCATTTCATGCACAAAAAACTGTTGTTGGAAGAAAAAATTCGGTGGTATTTGTATGACACCCTAGTTCCGTTATTGGCTGGAATTGTTGCAGCTATAATTCTCAGGCAATTTTTAAAGCCGCTAGATTTTTATTTTGGAAAAGTTCTTTGGCTTTTTGCTGTAGCTTTCTTTATTTTTTGCTCCTGTGCTGCGGCTGCAATCTTGATCGTTCCTAAAAAGTCTCATCTGATAACAAGAAATAACCCCAACTAAAGTGATCAATGAGTAAAATCTTGGCGACAACCACTGTTTTGCTACCTACTTATAAGCGTCCAAAGCTTTTGAGGCGAGCCGCCCAAAGTGTATTGCAACAAACCCGAGGTGATTTCATTCTTCGCATTCTGGATAATGCGCCTTCAAAGGAGACGATGGAGATGGTCGAAAGGCTTTTGCAAATGGACTCTCGTGTGGAGTATGTTGCACATGAAAAAAATATTGGATCTATAGAAAATTTCATTTTTGGGATAAAAACCGTCCAAACCCCCTATTTTTGCATTCTTTGTGACGATGATTTATTACTGCCAGATTTCCTTGAGAAAGCATTGGACAAGCATTTTTCAAGCGGCATTCATCCTGTATTTGTTTCGATGGGTGTCTGGGAATCTACTCCCGATGGCAAGCTTTCGATCAATACTTCCCAAGATAAAACTATTGAAATCAAATCGCCCGATGAGGGGGCGAAAAAATGCTTGATTTTTGGCGTTTCTTTTCCGGGAATTTTGTTCAGAACCGAAGCGGTGAAGAAAATCGGTGTTCCACGCAAAGATTGGTGGTTTTGGACGGAGCAGGGTTGGACGGCACTTTTAGCTTTGCAGGGATCTTCGATATTTCACTCGGATGCTGGCGCTATATTTTATAATTGTTCCGACAGTATGTGCAAGTCAACTGGAGTAGCGGAAATAATGCGCATGTGGTTTCTGATGGTCGAAGAAATAAGAGTTTCATGGAAAAAGGCGGGTTTTCCCGACGAGGAACTGAACCGTGTTCTGTATCCTATCGGGAGAAACAAAATATACAGCAGTATTTTTAGATTTGCTGGATGCGAGGATAATTTCAAGCGTGGTGAATTAAGGGCATGGATTTCCAATGTTTGTCAAGACAACTGGAAGATGCGACTCGTTTTAGTGGTGGCATCTGGCCTGCGAAAGATGAGTTTGGGTTTTTGCATGCGCTTTCTAAGAAGATTATTTTCATTCTTGAAAAGAAAATGTGCAAAAAAAAATATGGCAAAGGGGGGCGTGATCGGAGAAAAAGCTATTCAGACAGAGAAATTTCTTGGTCACTTTAATCGTGAAATGGGTGTTCTATGACGAAGGTTGCAAATTTATTCAAGTGGGTGGATCCCAAAACAGGCGAAGTGCTAAAAGTTGATGGGGACAGTCTCGTCGGAGGTTCTGGCAGGAAAGTTCCCAAGGAAGCAGGTGTTTATCGCTTTTGTGGAGCAAGCAGTTATGCAGATACATTTGGATTTCAATGGAATACTTTTCCAAAAACCCAATATGATTCATCTAGATGTTCTGATTTGACTCGCAAGCGATTTTTTGCCTCCTGTGGATGGACTCCTGAGGAAATGGCGCGTAAATCTGTTCTTGAAATCGGATGTGGGGCGGGGCGCTTTACAGAAATTATTTTGGGTGCAACTAATGCCTTTTTGTGTTCCGTTGACTACTCAAGTGCAGTGCTTGCGAACAGTGCCGCACATAGCAACAACCAGCGACTGCAAGTGGTTCAAGCGAGTGTCTATGAACTTCCTTTTGAGGAGGAAAGTTTTGACTATGTCTTTTGCTTTGGTGTTCTTCAGCATACACCCGATCCAAAGAAGACCCTTGAATGCTTAGCAAGAATGGTTAAGGGAGGAGGAAAAATTGCCGTTGATTTTTATCCTCGTTCAGGGTGGTGGACTAAGTGGCA
>JFJP01002033.1_pt1 | contig 16221 bp, 18 predicted proteins | sample 431651 | NCBI WGS metagenome assembly JFJP01 (sample SAMN02602958, study PRJNA72255) | Microbial mat metagenome, whole genome shotgun sequencing project. | biome: fresh water; feature: sink hole; material: water; isolation source: purple microbial (photo- and chemosynthetic) mats found in... | reverse complement strand
GGCCGTGCAGTGGATCGATTCGCGCCAGCGCCTGGCCGGCATGCGGGACGAATTTGCCAGGCGGCTCGCCGCCAGGGATGCCCAGACGCAAGAGGTGCGCGTGCTCGTGCACCAGAATCAGGAGGCGTTGCAATCCCTCCAGGCCAAGCTGGCGGCCGTCGAGGCGCGGCAGGCCGAATCGCAGGGCCAGCAGATCGCCCTCGAAGCCCTCTATCAGGAATTTTCGCGCAGCCGCGACGAACGGTTGGACGCCGCGCTGATCGCGCTGTCCGGCGCCGATGCGCGGCTGGCGCAGGCCGCCCAGCCGCAGTTTCTGGGTGTACGCAAATTGATCGCCCGCGACATCGACCGCCTGCGGGCTTCGCCAACGGCCGACGTGCCCGGCATGGCGATGCGACTTGAAAGCGTTATCGCTGGCGTCGATGCCCTGCCACTGGCCTACGAGCAGCGGCCGCGCTTCGACCCGACGCAGAAATCCACCGTGCCGGCCCCGTCGGCCAGCGAGGCACTGTTTTGGCAACGGCTGCTGGCCGACGCCTGGGCCGAATTGCGACAGTTGATCCGTATCGAGCGCATCGACCGTGCCGACCCTGGCCTGCTGGCGCCGCAGCAGAGTTTCTTCCTGCGCGAAAACCTCAAGCTGCGCCTGGTCGATGCGCGCGTGGCCCTGCTGGCGCGCGACGGCAAGAGTTTCCGCGAGGACATGCGGCAGGCGGGCGAGTGGCTCGACCGTTATTTCGATAACCGCGCCAAACCCGTGCAAGCGGCGCAAGCCGTGGTGAAAAGTCTCGGCGCGGCCGATCTGGCGGTGACACTGCCGACGCTCAATGAAACACTGACGGCGCTGCGCAACCTCAAGGTGGCGAAGGAACTGCCGCTTGCTGCTTCCCGTCCCCGCGCTCGCTCCGGGGGGGCGATCAGTGGTCCGGGCGACGGCCGCGCGACCGCGCGGACACCATGATGCGCGCGCTGATCTGGTTGCTGCTGCTGGCAGCACTGGCCGTGGGTCTCTCGCTGGCGATGCGCTACAACGACGGCTATGCCCTGTTCGTGCTGCCGCCCTGGCGGGTCGAGCTGTCGCTCAACCTGCTGCTGCTGCTGGCGGCCGCCTTCTTTTTCACCCTGTACTGGCTGTTTCGCGCGCTGGGCGCGCTGTCGCGGCTGCCGCGCGATGTCCGCGAATTTCGCCTGCGGCGCGCGCGCGGCAGTGCCGAAAGTTTGCTGCACGACGCCATGCGCTGCTTTGCCGAAGGACGGTTCTCACACGCGATCAAGAACGCCGAAAAGGCGTTTGAAGCCGGCCACGTACCCGGCCTGGCCGCCCTGCTGGCCTGGCGCGCGTCCCACGCGCTACGCGACGAGGCGCGGGTTGGGGAATGGCGCGAACGCGCCCTCGCCAATGCCGAAGGCATCCGCGCGGCAACACTGATGACCGCGGCCGAACTTGCCGTCGATGGGCGCGATTTCGACGCGGCGCTGGTCGCGCTCGACCAACTGGCGGCGCTTGGCGGTCGCCACATCGGCGCGCTACGGCTGGCCCTGCGCGCCCACCAAGGTCTGGGTCACTGGCGCGAAGTGGCGCGACTAGCCCGCCAGCTCGAAAAACACCGGGCGCTCAATGCCGATCAGGCCGCGCCGCTGCGCCGCCGCGCGCACGGCGAAGTGCTGCGCGGTCTGGCCGACCTCGGCGACAGCAAGGCGCTTCATGCTTACTGGAAATCCATGTCCGCCGCGGATCGCGTCGAGCCGCGGCTGGCGCTGGAAGCCGCACGCGCACTGATGGCGATGGGCGATTGCGCCGGCGCGGCGACCGTGGTCGAAGATGTGCTCGACGAACACTGGGATTCATCGCTGATCGACGCCTACGCGCACTGCCCGGGCGGCGATGTGCTCGGCCGTATCGCCCACTGCGAGAAGTGGCTGCTCCAGCACCCGCGCGACGCCGCGCTGCTGCTGGCGCTTGGCCGCCTCTGCCGCGAGCGGCAGTTGTGGGGCAAGGCGCAAAGCTACCTGGAAGCGTCGCTTGCCGTGCAGGAAACCCGCGCCGCCCACGTCGAACTGGCGCAACTGCTCGATCAGCTCGAAAAGTCGGCGCTAGCGGAACGGCACTATCGGGCGGCGGCGGTGCTTTGAGTCGCCGTACCGGGCAACGAGCCAATGATTCACCTACAGCGACTTGTGTGAGCCATCGCAGAGTGGTGCATTCTTCGTTTGCTTGCAGGCGCAAAAGTACGCGGTCTTGGTTTCGTCCGCCGTGTATTTCATCGGTGTGAATTCCGTGCCCTTGTGCGAGCCGTCGCAGAAGGGTTGCGACTTGCTCCGGCCACAGGTGCACCACCAGTAGTCCTTACCTTTTTCGACATTGACGGCACAGGGCGCTTTCGCTGCAATTTCGGGCTTACTCATGGGTGTAACCTCCTATGGGCTGAATAGTAACGGACGATGCGGGTGAGATTCAACTACCAGTTTTCCCCTAGCAACTCGAAGTAGGACTGGGGATGCAGGCACGCTGGGCAAAGCTTGGGTGCTTCTGGCGCTTCATGCAGGTAACCGCAATTGAGGCAACGCCAGGATACAGGCTACCCCACTCATGCGCTTCACCGGCCACCGCCGCCTTCAAATTTTCGAGCGTCGTACCGGCCTTGCCCGCCGGATAGGTATCGGTAATTTCGACCACCCCGCCGCCCAAAAAGTCAAAAAACCGCTTGGCGTGTTCTTTTTCCTGAGCCACTGTTTCTTCAAAAATCAGCGCAATTTGGATCAAGCCCTCCTTGCGTGCCACCGCGGCAAAAAACGTATAACGATTCCTTGCCTGAGACTCTCCAGAGAACGACTTCATCAAATTTCGTGGTGTTCAGTCCAAATCCAGTCTTTGGTTAATTTCTCAAGCGCAAACGATTCGGTTTGCTGCCGCGGACGTTACTAAGCAGCCATTGCCGACAGTTTGCCATTCACGCCGCCGTGAATGGACACTTCTTCGGCTCTGTTTTTCGCCAGGATACTTTTTGCCTTCTCGACCTCCTGGGCCGTTCCGTGAGCGATGAGAACGAACTTGTTGGTCTTGAGCGCCGTTTCGTAGCGAAGAACGCTGTCCTTGGGAATTCCGATCCCCGTCAGTGCGCCGCCAAGGGCGGTAAGGCCGCCGGTGACGAACGCGGTTTCGAGAACACCAATGATCCAACTTACCAGCGGACCGCCGACAATGACCGGGCCAATCCCTGGAATAATCAAGAATGCGGAACCGAAGAGAAGTCCCCAGATTGCGCCCCAAAACAGGCCGAACTTACCCCACGTTGCCATGCGGTCGCCGGTGTTGTAATAGCCTATGACGTTTTCTTCGGTGTGAAAGTCCTTGCCGATGACGGAAAGCTTCTTCATGTCGAAGCCGAACAGTTGCAGTTCCCTGACCGCACCTTCGGCATCCTCATGGTTGCGATAAATTCCAACGGCCGAACTGTACTTTTCGGACATGCCACTTCTCCAATATTTTAGGAAGTGGCCATTGTTTCGCTTCCTCGTCCGGGGTGCTGTTCGTTAGCGCACATAAGCCACATAAGCCACACATGGCCTTGGTCTGTCGCTGCATCCAGCCCACCCCCAACCGGGCTCTATCACGGATTAGTCCGCTGATGGAGATACGGGGGTCTGAGTTAAATTTCGCTCGAATTGCCCATCGGTGGAAAGCGCATAGGGCACATGCTCGGGCACCCGCAATACCCCCTGCGCATTGGGAATCGCCTCGATTTGTACGATCGGGGCTGACCCGCGCACACCGCCGAAAATGGTCGCAAAAGCCGAGTCGGCCGCATCCCGGCCGGTGCCAAGGCGCACAAAACCCATCGGGATGGCAACGCCAGAAGGGTCAAAGATGTACCAGCGGTCACCCAGATACACTTCAACATAGGCATGAAAATCGGCTGGCCCCAGGGCTGGATCAGCGCCATAGTCGATTCCGGTGACAAAGCGGGCGGGTATGTTGACCGCTCGGCACAGCGCAATCATCAAATGGGCAAAGTCACGGCATACGCCAACTTCTTCCACCAGGGTATCAACCGCACTGGTATTGCCCGTGGAGGAATTGGCGAGAAAGCTGACACGATTCATGACCCAGTCGCGGATCGCCTGAACGCGGCCGTAACCCTGCCGCAAGTGGCCGAACTCCTTGATCGCCAGACGGTACAGCCGGTCGGACTGACAATACCGGCTGGGGTAGAGGTAGGGCAGCACCTCTCCTGGCAGATTGGCCACGGCCACTTCGCCGAGATCCGTCGGCTGCGCCGTGTGGTGATCAAGGTCTACGGTAGCGTCGTAGCGCACGGTCAGCGGTCCGGCTAACGCTTTTAGCCGCAGAAAACGCGTGTGCGTCATCGGGTCGGTATAAGTGGTGGACGGCAGGCTTTGGCTGATACCCAGAGACTCGCTCACCACCGACTGGTGGGGGGTTTGCGCGGCATGGAGGCTGAAAATAAAATCGCAGCCGGGCTGATCGATCTGGTAGTTCAGTTCAACCGAGAATTTGAGTCTGAGCACTGAGCGCTTTCGGTGGAGTTGCGTCGCTTGAGCTTGAGTCATCGTGAACTTATACGCACCCGGCAGGAAGTGTTCTGTGCGTCAGCACACACCTTGGGGGCTATACGCGCTTACGCACTGCATACCGGCCAAGATAGTTTTCGTCCACCGATTATTGAAGCCGAAAGAACCGGCTGTCTCTTGTGGGTCGAAAGTTGCGGTCCCGCCAGCGCGACTTTTCTATGGGCTACGCGTAGGCAGGGGCGAATGCTTGCTCGGGATTCTTGACCGGCGCATTGCCGGACCAGTACGGCGAGAGCTTGCGCAACTGCGCGGCGATGGGCGGCACGGCGGCGATGACGCGGTCGATCTCGGCTTCGGTGGTGTAACGCGACAGTGAAAAACGGATCGTGCCGTGCGCGGCAGTGTAGGGAATGCCCATCGCGCGCATCACGTGCGAAGGTTCCAGCGAACCTGAAGTGCAGGCCGAGCCCGACGAGGCGGCGATGCCGAGCTTGTTGAGCAGCAGCAGGATGCCCTCACCCTCAATGTATTCGAAAGCGATATTGCTGGTGTTGGGCAGACGGTAGAGCAAGTCGCCGGTAGCGAAGGCATGCGGCACCTTGGCGAGGATGCCGCGCTCCAGCTTGTCGCGCAGGCGCTTGACGACGGTATTCTCGTGACCGATGTTGGCCATGGCCAGCTCCGAAGCCTTGCCCAGCGCAACGATGCCGGCGGAATTTTCGGTGCCGGCGCGCCGGCCGCGTTCCTGATGGCCGCCCCGGAAGAGCGGACGAAAGCGGCAGCCGCGCCGCAGGTAGAGCACGCCAACCCCCTTGGGCGCGTGCAACTTGTGGCCCGAGAGTGACAGCATGTCGATCTTGGTATTCTTCAGATCGATGGGAATCTTGCCGACGGCCTGTACCGCGTCGGTGTGGAACATGACGCCGGCCTCGTGCGCCATCTCGGCCATCTCATCGACCGGAAACAGCGTGCCGGTCTCATTGTTCGCCCACATCGCCGAAACGATGGCGACATTGGGCGCGAGCAGTGACTTGTACTGGTCGAGGTCGATGCGGCCCTTCTTGTCGACCGGCAGGCGATGCACGACGTAGTCTTCCTTTTCCAGCCACTCGCAGAGCGTCAGGATGGCCGGGTGCTCGACGGCGGTCGTAATAACAACACGCCGCTCCGGTTGCGCCTTGAGCGCGGAGAGGATCGCGGTGGAATCCGACTCGGTGCCGCAGGAAGTGAAGATGATTTCCGAGTCGTGCTCGGCGCCGAGCAGCGCCTGCACCTGGGCGCGTGCGGTCTTCAGCGCCTTGCCGACCTGGGCGCCGAAGGCGTGGATTGATGAGGGATTGCCAAAGTGCTCGGTGAAGAAGGGCAACATCGCCTCCACGACGGCGGGATCGACTTGCGTCGTGGCATTGTTGTCAAGGTAAATGGGCGAATGTGTCGGTTCCATGGCCATCATCCTGCGCGCGCAAGTTCTTTGGCTAGCTCGCGGGCCGGCAGCACCGTCACCAGTTCGCCGAGCGCTTCGCACAGTTTGGCCTGGATGCCGCCCATGGTCGCGTGCTCCATCATGCAGCCGGCGCAGGCGCCGACCAGGTTGATGTAAATCTTTTTGCCTTGCACCTCGATTAGCTCAAGGTCGCCATGGTCGCGCTGTAATTGCGGGCGGATGGCTTCGAGCGTGTCCTCGACCTTGCGGATACGCTGGTAGTTGGTCAGGCCAGTTTTCGTCGCAGCCGTGGCCGGCGACTTGGCGCTCGGGCCTTGCGTCGCGCAGGCCGGCGCAGCCTGGTTCACATGGCTGGGCTTCTCGGCGCAAACCTTGGCGAGAATTTCCTCGATGCCCTCGTGGCACGACGCACAACTGCCGCCGGCCTTGGTGTAGTTGGTCACCTGCTCCACCGAGATCAGGCCATTGGCGCGCACCACATCCTCGATCATCACCGCATCGATGGCGAAGCACTTGCAGATCAGCGCGCCTTCCTCGTGGTCGTCGCTCCAGGCTTCGCCGCGATAGTTGGCAATGGCGGCCTGTAGCGCCTCACGGCCCATCACCGAGCAGTGCATCTTCTCGGGCGGCAGGCCGTCGAGGTAGTCGGCGATGTCCTGATTGGTGACCTTGAGCGCATCGTCGAGCGTCTTGCCCTTGATGATCTCGGTCAGTGCGGAACTGGACGCAATAGCCGAGCCGCAGCCGAAGGTCTGGAAGCTGGCTTCGAGGATGATGTCGGTGGCCGGTTCCACCTTCAGCATCAGCCGCAACGCATCACCACACTTGATCGAGCCAACATCGCCGACGCCGTTGGCGCCCTCGATGGCCCCGGCGTTGCGCGGGTTGAAGAAGTGCTCGCGGACCTTTTCGGTGTATTCCCACATGGCCGTTTCCCTTTCAGACCGAGAACGACTGGCCGCAACCGCACTGCGAGGAAGCATTGGGATTGTCGAACTTGAAGCCGGTATGGGTCAGCGTGTCGATAAAATCGACCGTCAAGCCGCCGAGCATGGTGTAACTCATCGGATCAAGCAGCAGTTTGACGCCATCGATCTCCAGTTCGGTGTCGTCGACCTGCAATTCCTTTTCGAGGCGCAGCCCGTACTGAAAGCCGGAACAGCCACCGCCTTCGATCATGATGCGCATGCCGGCGACGGGAAACTCGGAACCGCGGATAAAGCGGTGGATAGCTTTGACGGCGTTAGGGGTCAGGTTGATCATCTTCTCTCTCCGGATGGGGGCTTCAGACATCTATTTGCAAGCCCCATGCCACATCGGAAATCAATCTAACCCATTGATGCACATGATTTAGATGTCGCGGTTGCGTTTGTTGTGTTTGCTACAAACGCCGGCATCCCCGCGGAAGCAGTCGGCGTGCCGCCGCTTGTGCCGTCCCGCTAGCGCCGACTTTTTCAGGCCTGAGCCGGCAGGCTGTGCGTGAACTCCCGCACCGTAGCCGTGCCCCCCACCCGCTCGCGTACCTTGATAAGTTTGGCGCGGATACGCTCGGCGGAGAGAACGATCAGGATGTTTCCACGACCGTTGGCGGGGTCGGGTCGCACGACGCTTTCGGACAGCACGCCCTCGCCGGGGAATAGATTGGCAACCGAGTCGATGGCGTCGTTGTCGATTTCCGGAATCTCGCCGAGGCGATGCACGAGGATACCGAAGGGCTCGCCCTCGCCGCGCACGACGACGATCTGCGTGTAGGTGGCGGGATCGACCGGCTTGCCGAAGTGCAGGTGGTCGCGCATGTCGAAGACAAGAATCGGATCGCCGCCGAACATCACCACGCCGCGCACATAGCCGGGCATGCCCGGCAGGGGTGTGATGCGCACCGCGTCGATGGCCTCGACGACATTCAACGAGGGGATACCGAACCATTCCTCGCCAATGTAGAAGGTGGCGATTTCGGTGCTTTCCTGTCCCATCCGCCCGCGTGCGGCATGCGGCATCTGCACCTTTTCCTGGTGCGCCAACGGCGTCTGAATAACGGCCTGCACCTGTCCGAGTGGAATGAAGATCAGGGCGGCGATGTCATTGCGATAGGCATCTTGCGGTCCCTTGAACTCCCGGTAGCCCGAAGACATTTTCGAGCCGATGGCGAAATACTGCTTCCGGTATTCGACGATATTTGAATAGGCATGACCATTATCGAGGGCGAAGAAGGCCTCGTCGATGGGCAGTTCGCCGCCGATGACGATACGCGGATCAGTCGTGGCAATGACGCGGCGCTTGCGATCAGCGAAAACGGCAAAGCAGCCCTCGGGAACATTGCCCTTTTCGTCGCGCGGCAGCGAATCGCGCAGCATGGCCTCGAATTGCGGCGCGGCATCGAAGACGATACCGATGCCGCCAACCACCTGGTTCGCGTCGTCAATAGCGCGAATGGCCGCCGCGAAAATGTAGGTATGGGCGCCGCCGTACAGATCGGTGGGGTCGAAGGCCGAGACCGCGTAGCTCTGGCTGTCCTTGAGCGCGAGCGTGCGGCGCACCCATTCCTCGCCGATCGATTTGCCAACGCGGTGCGCATCCTGTTCGCTGGAAACCGCTACCAGCGTGCCGTTGGCGTCGAAGACCAGCAGGTTCGTGTAGACGGTGTAAAGGCCGTTGATGGTACGCAGGATCGCGGCGATGCTCCCGGCGGCATCGGCTTCGAGCGACCTCTGAGCGAGGCTGGTGCGGAATGCCGTGGTCAACGCCCACCAGCGACAATCGTCAGAACGCTCGTAGAGGTTGCGGTCCATGATGTCGATGGCGAGAGAGGCGAGGAACTGGCAGTCTTCCAGAATCGAGGAGACCACGGTTTCGTGCAGGTTACCGATGGAGCGGGCGAAAACGTCCCGAGTTTTTAGCCCTGTGTTGCTGATTTCCCACAGCAGCACCTTGGAGAAGGCGGGATTGATGGCCTTCTTGTCGCTGCTCTGGCGCACGTTGCCGTTCCATACCGAGCGGTTGAGTTCACGCTGGATACGCTCGGCCTGCGGGGGGATACCGCGCAAGTCCTGTGAAAACAGCGTTGGACTCATCATCACCCCGGCCAGGAGCGACGCGGGCACCTGGCTCAAACGATCAGCGGTAGCGCGGGAAAAAGCCTTTTCGAGCGGCACCATGACGTGGCCGAGCCAGCCCGGACCCATGTAGCCCTGATAACCCTTGGTGGCGCGCGTCACGGCGAGATATTCGCGGCCGGCGAAGCGCACTACCTTGCAGTCGGCGTCGAGTACCTTTTCGAGATGCGCCCCCACGGGCACATGGTAGGCATCGCTGCAGGCGATCACCGTACCGTCCTCGTCCAGCAGGGCCAGGGTGCACCAGTCGCCTTCCGTGACGAGATTGCCGAAGATGCCGGCGGTCTCGTTTTCGAAGCGGAAACACAGGCACAGCACGCCGAGCGGCCGGCTGCCGTCCGCCGCCATGACGCGGTAGGAATAGATCAGGCTGGTGGCAAGGCCGGGCACGAGATCGCTGTGGCGGAAAGTCTCGACATAGGCGTCGTCGGTGGCAAGCGACGTGGCGATGAGCGGATCGGCCGATGCGGCGACAGCATTGTCCGCGTCGAGCTGCGCCATGACCTTGCCCTCGGTGTCGAGCAGAATGATGTTGTGATAGACGGTGTATTTGCGCGCGTACTCGCGGAAATGCTTCACTATCTGTTCGCGGCGCTGACGAAGTTCGTCGCGAAAATGGATGTTATCCGTACATTTGGCGACGAATTCGAGATAAGCCCGGATGTCGTCATCCGTCGCCAAAAAACCTATATCGGCGGTACGCTCAAACAGATTGCGCACCATGATATCCACCGCCACCTGGGCCTTGGATTCCATTTCCAGCACGACCTTCTTGCGCGTCTCGATGCCGAGATTGTTGAGCAACGCGGCGGTAAGGCCGGTAAAAGCCTGGCGCGTACCGCTCATGTCGGTGCCCGTACCGGAAAGTTGGCCCAGCAGGGTAAGGTTGTCCCAGACTGCCTGCAGGGTCTGCAGCATCTCGCGATACTCTTCGACGCTTTCGATATGACCGATCAGCGGCAACAAGCTGTCGTCGATGGCAATACCCTTATAGGTCTGCACGGGATCCCCCCTCCAATATCAGCCAAGAATATGTTCGTAGGCTTTTCTTAAAAGCGCTAATTCAATAGAAGGCAAGTTGCGTGCCTCGGTCAGAGCAATGAATTTGGCATCAAAAGCAGCGACCGCAGCAAACGGCGGATCGATTGCGGTAAATTCGGCAAGCAGCACGGCAACAGGGCCGGCGGAGCTGTCAAGCTCGACGTAAAACTCCGGTTCGGCACGCAGGCTACCGGCGTCGACCTGGAAGTGTGCCTCCAGCGCCTTGATGTGATGCACTAGATGAGGGCGCACGTTGCCCACTTTTGTGCGCAAACTCGCCGCCTCAAGCGGCGCCCCGGAGAGCACACTGCCGCCGTAACTGAGGAAACGCGTCCGGGCGCTGGTTTTCTGCTTGTGATAACAGATGATGCGCGGCGCCAGCGCGGCAACGCTCATCTCTGGGCATCGCGGTTTTCTCTGCCTCAAGCGGCGACGAAAGTGAAGCAACCCTTCGGGCAGGTGCGGCCGCAGGCGCCACAACCGGTGCAGTCGCCCGGGTTCTTGACGGTCATCATGGCCTTGGCATCCTCGTCGTCCCAGTCGTCCTCGTCCATGTCGTCGTCGTCGCCGCGGTCGACGAGCGTCAGCACGTCGCGCACGCAAACCTTGTAACAGCGGCCGCAGCCGATGCACTTCTTCGGGTCGATCGACTCGGCATAGGTTGGGGTATAGGGCGTGCCACCCCGGGTGACTGCGGTTGCAGACATGGCGTTTCCTTTCTAAGTGGGTTGGTGCGAATTCAGTTTTGCCAAATGTTCGTTAGCCGCCGCCCAGGCCTGGCAGGCAGCGAAGGTGGACTGGGCGATGGCGGGCAGTTCCTGGTAGCCGGCGGGCAGCTTGTCCTCGACCAGATCGTGCAGCTGGCCCGCCCACTCGGATGCGATGCGCTTGAGTTTCTTCACTTCCTTGTCAAGGGCTTTCAATTCCTCTTCGGTCATGGTCAGAGCCCCGCCACTACCGGGTAGAGGCCAACCCGCTCGATGGCGACGGAAAGCAGTTTGTCGCCCTCGGTCTTCATCTTCGACAGCGACGCAAAACCGAAGCGATGCACGTCGCGCAAGGTCTTGTCGAGCGCGACCAGCTTGCCGACGATGATCAGCACGCGGCCAAAACCCTCGTGCGTCAGATGCACGAAAGGCACCGCCATCAGGCCGCACTCCTTCTCGATCAGCACGGCGATGGCGTTGTAGAAGGCCTTGACCTGGGCGATGGTGATCTCGTCCGGATCGCCGATGATGGGAATCGTGGCCTTGCGCTCCTTGGTCATCACGAAGGGTTCGAGCATCTGTTCAGGCGACCAGCCGCCTTGGGTGCCATAGGTGTCGAGGGCGCGCATCTGGCGCACCATCTCCTTGATGAAATCGGTTTCGAGGACGGGGTCGGACATGGGGAGGGCTCCTACAGGGAAACGAGAATTGTTGAGGGGGGAGCGGCGATCAATCCGTCCAGGCTTCAGTCGCCATCCGCGCAAATCGCTCGGGCTGGCGGCCGGCGGCCAGCGCCTTGTCAATCCAGGGCACACCGCCGGCGCGCATGCCGGTCTGGATGTCGGCGAGGATGGTCTCGATCTGGTCGGCCGCGTCAACACGCACCGGCTGGATGCCGGCGGCCAGCAACTGCCTGATTGCCGAGGCGCCGATGGCCATGACAAACACGGCCGCGCAGCCGGCAAGAAAATCGATCTTGGTGGCGAGCTTGTCTTCGTTGCCATCCATCGCCGTGGCAGGAAACTCGCCGAGGGCAACCAGATTGGCGCGATCGACGCCCACGTCGTAGATGATGAAACCCTCGGCCGCGCCGAAGTGCTGATTCACGCGCACGCGGTCGTCGCTGGCGAAGGCTACGCGGACAGTCATTGCAGTCTCCATGTCAGTGGACCAGACCAGCCGCAGCCGGCGTGTCGTGACAGGAGCCCGCTTCTTCCCGGCGCGGACCGTCTTGCCAGAAGATCGAGCGATAGGGTGGAATGTCATGGTGCTGCCCCAGAATGAGGTTGGCGATGTCGAACAGGGCCTGGCGTGCGCCACGGTAGCCCACCCAGGTGCGCGCATAGCCGCCCACCCAGTCGTATTGCGGGAAGCCGGCACGTAGCAAGGGCACGCCAAGACGTGCTGCCGACGGTGCGGCGTGCGAATTGGCAATCATGAGCTTGACCTTGCTGCCCACGGCGGCGCGCTCCAGGTCTTCGAGGTCGCCGATGATGACGTTGTCGATCGGCAAGGCTTCCAGCGCATGCGCCTTCACCGGCGCAACAGCCACCGCGATCTCCGCGCCCATACCATTCAGAAAGCGCGCAAAGCTGCACACCAGATCCGGGTCGCCCGCCAGCGCCATGGACGCGAACCCGGTCATGAAATGTGAATCAACCATCGCGTCCTGCAACTGGGCGCGCTGCCGCTCGATCCTGGCGGGCACCGGCTGACCGGAAATGGTCGCGAGCGCCTGGGTGAAAGCATCGCAAGCCTCCAACCCCATCAGGCCGTCAAAGCGATAATCCGGCACGCCGGTCTTGTCTTTCAGCTTGTCGGCTGCCCGGTAGAGCGAGTGGCCGATGACGAGCGTCGCCGCCGCTTCGCCGAGCGTGACGATCTCGGCGGCGGGCGTGCCGCCGACGGTGAGCGGCGAAAACCCGGCGGCGTCAAGGTGGCCGTCAAGCGAATCGGAAAGATCCGGCAGCACAACGGGGCGCAGGCCAAAGGCTTCAATCCATTCCTTGATGGCCTCGATGTCGCCGGGCGTCAGCATGGAAGACGCCAGCACATTGACCTGCTTCTTGCGCCGTCCCGCTACCGCCGACTTTTCCACCATCGTCTCGATGATCGCCTCGACTGCCAGCGCAAAGCCGGTCTCAAGACAACCGACGGTGTCGTTACTATTCACGGGTACGACATGCACGCCGGCGAACTCGGGATGGGCAGTGCGAAATTCATGGACGCAACGGCGAATGTCGGTGCCCTGCGTCTCCGACAGTCCGGTGGTGCACAAGCCGATCACTGCCGGTTTATTTTTTTCGGCGATGGTCGCCAGCGCCTGGATGACGTTCTCGTCGGCGCCCATCACTGTCGCGATCTGATCCATCGCTGTCGTCTGCAGCGGAATCGGCTCGCGGAAATGCCGCACCAGGAAAACCTTGGCAAACGCCGTGCAACCTTGCGAACCATGCATCAGCGGCAGGGCGCGATTCAACCCGAGAAATGCCAGCGAAGCGCCTACCGGCTGCGACGCCTTGAGCGGATTCACCGATAACGGCTTTGGAGTGCGGATGATTTTGGCCACGGCTTGACGGCGAGAGGATATTTCCCCCCTTCACCGCAAGCCGCATGCCAGCATGAAACTTGTTATTTATCAGCGAACTAATCAGCATGTGGCTTGTAGCAAACGCGACAACTCCCCAAATGCCTGTCGGTTTGCACCAATCGCACCACCCAGAAGGATCAACGTCTCGGTCGCAGGGTTCCCCACCGCCCTTGCCACACCCTACGTTCTGATGAATAATTTCCCGGCACCCCGACATCGTTATGGAAATTTCGATGTTGTTTTACCTGCACGTTTCAACAATTTGACTTAAATACATACTAACTACTGGAGGAACAATCATGAAGATGCGCTTGATGGCTTTGTCGGTTCTTGTCTGTAGCAGTTTGCTGTCACTGTCGCTGCCTGCGGAGGCATACGGCGGTGGCCCGTGGGGAGGTGACGCCCCGTGGGATCGGTTTGACGGTCCATGGAATAGCGGCGGCGGCCCGTGGAACAGGGGCGGTTCATGGAATCGGGGCGGCCCGTGGGGTGGTGATGCTCCGTGGGATCGTGTTGACGGCCCGTGGAACAGTTTTGACGGCCCGTGGAATAGCGGCGGTGGCCCGTGGAACAGGGGCGGTTCGTGGAATCGGGGCGGCCCGTGGGGTGGTGATGCCCCGTGGGATCGTGTTGACGGCCCGTGGAACAGTTTTGACGGCCCGTGGAACAACCGTGGCCGACGTGGCCGTGGCTTCGGCCCATTCAACTGGTAGACACTGGTAGGCAACTACTTTTCCCGCCAGGTTTTGTCGCCTGGCGGGGGTCGGCCGCCAAGACTCTTACCCGGCCAGGCCTAGCCCCGCCGGCTTCGGCGTAGCCCACGGCACCGGTTTTTTGACGGCTGCCCACACCGGACTTTCGATGGTCAGTGCGAGTTGTTTGGCCAGTTCGACCATGCCGCCGTAACCGGCATAGCCGAATTCACGTTCCTGGTTGATGTCGAGGAAGGGAATACGCGACTTGAGCGCCATGTAGAGGTTGCGGCCGCCGGCGATGAGGATGTCGGCGTTGAGATCACGGTAGGCGCCCAGCAGCGCCTGCGGGCTGCCGTCGTCGATCATGTTCGCCTCCGGCCCCATGATCTCGCGGATGCGTGCCTTGTCTTCTTCCGTGGATTTTTTGGTGCCGGTAGCGACCACCGTCATGCCCAGATCCTGTAGCGCCGAAACGATCGACCACGATTTCACGCCGCCGGTGTAGAGCAGCACGCGCTTGCCCTTGAGGCGCGTGCGCCAGGGTTCGAGCGCCGCGTTGGCTTTGGCCTCTTCGCCGGCGATGAGCGCCTCGGTGCGCGCGGCGAGATTGGCGTCGTCCAGCACGCGCGCGAAGTCGCGCAGCGCCTGCGAGGTATCGGCGACGCCATAGAAACTGCCTTCGAACCAGGGCACACCAAAATTGGTTTCCAGTTTACGCGCGACGTTGAGCAGCGCCTTCGAGCACACCACCATGGTCGCGGCGGCGCGGTGCATGGTCTGCAACTCGCGGAAACGCCCGTCACCCGACAGGCTACCGATGATGCGCAAGCCGAGTTGATCGAAGAGTGGTGCGACGTTCCAGAACTCGCCAGCGATGTTGTATTCGCCAACGAGATTCACGTCGTGTAACCGCATACCAGAGGGAAATTGCGCGCGCACGGCAGCCGAGACCGGGTCGGGTTCGCGCGTACCGATGACGTACTTGAACATCGCCTCGCCGGCCAGGCGGTTGCCCATGTTCTTGGTGCCGTAGAAACCGGCCGCATCGACCGGGATGACCGGCACGCCGAACTGCACTGTGGCGGCTTTGCATAGCGCCTCGAAATCGTCGCCGATCAGCGCCGTGACACAGGTGGCGTATACAAACACGGCCGCCGGTTGGTAGGTATCGATGGCCTGCTTCACCGCGAGGAGCAAGCGCTTTTCGCCGCGCCCCATGATCACATCGGTTTCCGAGAGATCGGTGGTCATGCCGACCTTGTAGAGCGTCGGCCCGGACGAGCGCGTGCCGCGGTTGTCCCACGAGTTGCCGGCGCAGGCAATGGGGCCATGCACGATATGCGCGACATCGGCAATCGGCAATAGGGCGATCTGCGCACCATCGAAGGCACAACCGCCGGCGGTCGCGCCGGGTTTGGGGCGTGCGCAGCCGGATTTCTCCTTGGCATTGTGCGCACAGGCAGGTTCATTCAACAGGGCGGCGATTTCGGCGGCGGCTTTCATGCTTACGCTTATGCAACCCGCGTGCCACTCGTAACAAACTGATTTTTATGGAAACTAGTGTTTGTCCATTTGTCGCATTTGCAACAATGGCAGGGAGCAAACTGCGCCACAACGTTCATCGGACGGCTTGTGTATAAACTGGCACGCAATACATTGATGTACTGTTTCCTCCATGCCGGACAACACCTTGCACGACAAGACCAATGCAGAACCGATCGCCGGCAGGGCAAAGGGCGAAAAAACCTGCCCGCTGTGCGGTGCCGCCTTTATCTGCGGCATGGAAGCTGGTCAGAAGAAATGCTGGTGCGCCGACCTGCCTGCGGTCATGCCCCTCCCGGGCACGGCAGCCGGTTGCTATTGTCCGGACTGTCTGCGCAAGCTGATTGAGGCGAAAACCGGATAGGGGGTGACCGATAAAAAGTCGGCGCTGGCGGGACGACAGGTGGGGAGTGCCTGCAAGAGGCCATCAAGAGACGTTCGCCCAACACTGCTATCGGGCAGGTGCAGACTGGGAAGAGACGATCAGCTTTCGCATCTGGTTTGTTGTTGCCACCCTAAAGCGGCCATTACCCATCCTGATCCCAAACAAGGTTTA
>JFJP01020439.1_pt1 | contig 16223 bp, 14 predicted proteins | sample 431651 | NCBI WGS metagenome assembly JFJP01 (sample SAMN02602958, study PRJNA72255) | Microbial mat metagenome, whole genome shotgun sequencing project. | biome: fresh water; feature: sink hole; material: water; isolation source: purple microbial (photo- and chemosynthetic) mats found in... | reverse complement strand
CAGCAGCAGGCCGTCAAAGGATTCGTAGCTGCGCGGCAGCGTGCCGGCGAGCTGCGGATTCGCGGCCTCGATGTCGCCCATGGCGGCGTTGACCGCGGCGCCGGCGCCGGCCCCTTCGGGCAGCCCCACCAGGCGCTGCCAACGGGCCGACTCCGGCAGCCAGATCACACCGGCCGCATGGTAGGCGCTGGGCACATCCACCTGCGAACCGCGGCGCGAGGACGCTGCGGCGGCCTCCAACTCCTTCCTCTTGGCCTGGAAGCGCACATCGGCGAAGCGCAGGAAGATCAGGCCCAGGACCGGGGCCGAATACTGTGACGACTTGAGGTTGCTGTTGGCCCGCAACTCATCGGCGGCAGCCCACAGCTTCTGCTCCAGGCTCTTGGCCTCGGGATCGCGGTAGGGAGGCGCGACCCAGCCAGAGAAACCTGGACCGGTTGGAGCACGGGCCGCGGCGGGTGCCGCCGCCTGGCTGGCGACCGGTGCGGGGGCACTCCCCTCCTCGGCCGGCTGCCCCAGCGGAATGCTCTGCTGGGCGCTGGTGCCTGCCCGGCGAACAGAACCGCCACGACCGCGGCCCTTCTCCAGCCGGCCCTGGGCGACCAGGGCGTCCCGGACCGCCTCGTAGCGGGCCTCATCCCAGCCGAGGGCATCGCGCAGGGATCCATTGCCGATGGTCTGGCCATCGGCGGGTACGCGGGCGAGGAGGGCGACAAGATCGGCGTCGGTTGGCACGGGGGCAGCCTAGTCGCCCTGTGCCCTGTTGCGAGCCGTCGAACTGACCGGGCGGCCAGGTTGGACATGATGCGAGCCGCATCGGGCGGACAGACCTCTGGCAATTGGGCCCCATGCTCACCCCGGAGCGCAGCCGGAGGCGAGCACCGGACAGAACCCGCGCAGTCGCGCGATGTCAGAGCTGTCCAACCGCATCAAAAAGTGCGGACATTTCCACGCGAGGACCCTCTACGGGGGCCGGAGTCGGCAATCTGCTGTAGGGAGTGAATCTTCGCCAGGCGCGTTTCCGTTCGATTCTAGAGAGTTTTCCTGTGGACCCTCCCTGGGCTTCGTTTGGGGCTTCGTTACGCCCTCGAACGAGCCTTGCAGGCAGCCATTCGAGGGAGTTTTTCCAGAGATCCTGCCGCCGCCACCACCGCTTGGTCTGTGCTCGATTGCCGGCCTAATGGCTGCCGTATTGGTGGTGGTGGGTCTACTTCCTTTAGGAAGGTCTTCATACAAATATAGCACACGAGCCACGCTCGGCAGAGGTTCCGTCACGGTAGCCAGAGAACCCGTCACGGTAGCCAGACGGTTTCGTCACGCTCGGCAGACGGATCCGTCACGGTAGCCAGACGGTTTCGTCACGCTCGGCAGACGGATCCGTCACGGTAGCCAGACGGGAACGCGGAATGTCCACGATTGGTGTGCAAACATGTCCGCAGACATGCCGTATCGAGGACAGCTTTTGGGTGAGGGGCCGGTCAGCCAGCCAGCAGGCCGGTCGTCCGTACGACCCATTGCCGCCGCTCGCCGCGGACCATCTCGGTACCGAAAGCGACCTCGACCAGGTCGGCGGTGTTCGTACGGCGTCGCCTGGAGCCAACCAAGAAAAAGCCCCGGCCTCAGCGCCGGGGCTTTTTCTTGGTTGGGCCACGGTCATTCCAAAGCCCCCGGTCTCGCGGAGTTCGACCGGTCGCGCGGTGCGAGCCCACGCAGGTGGAGTCGCAAGACCATTGCCACGGCCGCGCTCCGGTTCGAATCCCAGCCGGATGATGCGCCTACCAACCCTGACTGAGGCGCACGCCGACATATACCGCCGTCAGGTAGAGCCACAGCAGCGTGCAGACGGCGTGCACCACGGTCTCGAAGCGGCGGCCGCGCCACAGGGCGCGGTCGTACACGAACCATTGGCAGTACAGGCGCAGGGCCCAGAAGAGGGCGAAGCCGGTCAGCACCAGGCGGGACAGCGCGGTCGGTTCGAGCAGCGCCGCCGGGGCGAGCAGGGACAACGCGCCGATCATCACCAGCACGACGCAGATGAAGAGGGTGTGGACGTGGAAGATCTGCCGGTTGAGCGGCGACAGCCGGGCCAGCTCCTCGGTCCAATTGAAGCGGCGTGGGAACAGCAGATGGGCCAGGGCCAGGGCGATCTGCAGAGCGCCGGCGATGCGGAGATGCCATTCGGGATTCATGCGGCCTGTCTCAGTTCAAAGGCGTGGACCCACGGGGTGAATGTCCGGTCGCGGGCCAGGCCTAAGCCGGCCCCGGCGAAGGTCCGCAGCCAGGTGCGTCGCGACAGGAAGTGGAGGAAGCCCGGCCCGTAGGCGAGCAGGTTCCAGGCATCGCGCTGGTGTTCGACCACCAGGATCCGGCCGTGCGACCCGACGATGCGGGCCAGCTCGCGGAAGAATCCCGTGCGCGCCGTGTCGTCGCGCAGCTCGTGGGCCGCGAAGACCACCACCGCGAGCCCGACCGCCGCGTCGGGCAGTGGAATACGTCCGGATGGGACGGCCTGCGCCATCGTCGCCGCTTCGGCCCGGGCGCGGCGCAGTGAGGGCGAGAGACCGCTGGCCGGATCACAGATGTCGAAGACCTGCCGGACCGCCCCGGGCAGCAGACGGGAGACATGGGCCGAGGCCTCGTCATGGCCGGCATGGAAGATGGCGATGCTCGCCGTCGGCTGGTCGTCGAGCCAGCCGCCGCAGGCCAGGGCCGAACGGTCGTACACGGCGTGCGTCACCGCCAGCGAGAGCAGCAGCCAGCCGTCGCCGATGGCCAGGGCGGCGACCGCCGCCACCCGCCACGGCCCGGCCGGGATCCACCAGGCCAGGACGGCGAACCCCAGCGTGGTGGCCGCCGCCGCTCCGGCGTACCACGGCCAGTTGAAGCGCACGACCCTGGCGACACCGGCGAAGGACCTCATGGCGCCGATGCCGGCACACGTTCGACTTCGCCACGCTTCCAGCGGTACGGAATGCGCTCGATGAGGAAGGCGTTGGCCAGCCGCAGCGGCGCCTGGTCGAATGGCGGCCGTGCGAGGAAGCTGCACTCCAGCGCCTCGACCTGCACCGGCATGGGTTGCCAATGCTGCCGCACCCCCTGCACGATCACCATCGAACGGGTGGCATCCTCATAGCCGAACGTGAACGGCAGCGGCCCGGCGAAGCGACGGGCGCTGGCGAGGTCGGGGAACGGCGAGCCGGCCGGCGGGGCCGTCGCCGCCTGGTCGATGCGGACGGTGACCGACAGATCCCCCTCGGCCTTGGCGGTGGTGATGGCGTAGGCCAAGGTCCGCTCATCGCGACGGCTGGTCACGCGGCAGTGGCGATATTGGTAGCGGGTGAACAGGTTACCGCTCCACAGCATCGCGCGCCGGTCGGTGTAGCTGCGCAGGATGCGCAGGCCGCGCAGCTCGCGACCGTCCTGGCGGCGGAAGCGGCAGAAGATGCGGTAGCCCGAGAGGAAGAAGTCGCGTCCCGTCCACGCCGGCCAGCCGGCTGGCCGCAGGCCTTCGGTCTGCACCAGGGCGATGGCGAGAAAACCCTGGCCCTCATAGGCATCGACGCGCAGGCAGGAGGGCAGCAGCGCCTGGAGCAGCGCCTCCGGATAGGCGAAGGTCAGCACCAGGGAATGGCGGAAGAACGCCTCCACCGCGAACGGGTGGCGATGCAGGGCTGCGAACATCAGACCCCCTGCCGACTGGCCGTACGCACGGCGAGGAACCAGCCCAGGCCGAGGAACACGCCGTTGGCGAACAGCATGCCCACCGGGGAGAGCAGGTGCTCCTTGGCCCACAGGATCTCCACCAGGTTCATGCTGGCGATGACCACGGTCTGGGTCGCGGCGCAGAGCAACGGCCAACGGCTGCTGAGGATCCACAGTCCCATGAGCACCTCGGCCGCGCCGATCGCCACCGTCGCTGGAGTGGACCAGGCGGGACCGATCACTGCCGCCACGATGGTCTCGTGACGGGGGAGGAGGTGCAGCACCTTAAACACCAGGCCGAAGACGATCCACACCGCCGCCGTGCCGAGGCGCAGGGCGAGGAGCAGGCGCGGTTCGCAGGACATGCTCCCTTTTTGTCTCAGCTGCAGTCGGTGCGCAAGGTCGATAGGGTCGGACTTTCGTCTGCCGCGCCCTGGTTGAAGCTGGGAAAGTACGCTGGCAGGGTTTCCGGAAGTCACAGCAGGCGCAGACTCCAAGGTGTTTCCCACCGTCCCGCCTCAGGTCGAATACGCGATCACCTCGCTGGGCCTGGCCGCCGTGCCGGTGATCCGCGCCCTGCAGGAATACGGAGAGTCGCTGCGCGCGGCGGCGACGGAGAAATCGGACGCCGGATGAAACGGCGCCCGGCCCACCTGGCCACCCCTCCACAAGTCCGTCCGCCCTGCGGCTATCACAGACGTAGCGCGCCTGTGCCGGCGGAGGGCGGCTGGGCGCCCAGATACCGTTGCAGCAGGTGCACCAGATCCTCGCGACGCAACGGCTTGGTGAGGTAGTCGTCCATGCCGGCGGCAAGACAGGCTTCGCGATCGCCGGTCAAGGCGCTGGCGGTGAGGGCGATCACCGGCAGGCGATTGCCCGTCTCGCGCAGAAGACGCGTCGCGGCATAGCCGTCGAGCACCGGCATCTGACAGTCCATCAGCACGAGGTCGATGCCGGGATCACGCAGGCGGGCGAGAGCGATCTTGCCGTCGGACGCAAGTTCGACCTGGAGTCCGAGGCCCTTCAGCAGAGCGCTCGCCACCATCTGGTTGGAGCGATTATCCTCGACCACCAGCACCCGGCCGCTCAGACGCGGGCGTTCAGCCGGGTGCGCCTGCGGCTCAGCCGAGGCCGGCGCGGCAAGGATAACGATAAAGGTGCTGCCCTGGCCGGGGAGGCTTTCAACCGTGATGTCCCCGCCCATCAGCCGGGCGAGCCGGCGGCTGATCACCAGGCCGAGCCCGCTGCCGCCGAAGCGGCGGTTGATGCCGGCTTCCGCCTGGATGAATGGCTGGAAAAGACCGGCAAGGGCCTCTGGATCGATGCCCATGCCAGTGTCCGCAACCGCCAGCCGCAGCATGCCATCAGCCCACGAGCAACGTAGGACGATCTCCCCTGCGGCGGTGAACTTCACGGCGTTGCCCAGGAGGTTGAGCAGGATCTGACGCAGCCTGCCGCTGTCGCAGCTGACGCAGGCGGGCAGGGCTCCGACGGTCTCAAGGTGCAGGCGAAGCCCTTTGGCGACCGCCATCGGCCTGACCATCTCGACGACGCCAGAGAGCTGGGGGCCCAGCTTCATCGCCTGCGGGTCGATGCTCATGCGCCCGGCTTCCAGTCGCGCAAGGTCGAGGATGCCGTCGATCAGGCCGAGCAGGTGCTTGCCGCTGTCGAGGATGACGGCGACGTGTTCGCGTTGTTCGGCATCGAGATTGCCGAACTCGAGGATCTGGGCCATGCCGATGACACCGTTGAGCGGCGTGCGCAGCTCGTGACTCATCGTCGACAGGAACTCCGAGCGGGCACGCAGGCCGGCCTCGGCCGCGTCCTTGGCGGCACGCAGCACCGCCTCCTGGGCGCGCTGTTCACAGAGGTCATGCCACACCGCCAGCAAGGCATCGCGCCCGGCGATGCGCACCGGGGTCAAGGTCACCTCGCAGGGCAGGTCACCGCCGTCCTGACGGCGGTTGAGCCAGATGAAGCGGTGATTGCCATGACGGCGGGCCTCGGCCTCGTGCATGGGCAGGATGGCTGCCGAGGTCTGGCCGTCCTCCTGCTGGGGCGCCGACAGCTCCAGGGGGCGTCGCGCGAGCAACGCCTCCTTGCCAGCCAGGCCAAGCAGGGCCGGGGCCGCCGGGTTGCAGTCGATGATGCCGGTGGCGTCGTAGAGCAGGTGCGGGTCGGCGGCCTTTTCGAAGAGCAGGCGGAAGCGGGCATCATCGAGGGCGCGGGCATCGGCGGCCAGAAGCGTCCGCTGCCAGCCGCCCGCCCAGGCTGCCAGCAGCAAGGCGAGCAGCGACGTGATGGCGAGGAATATGCTGAGGGCCTCAAGGGCGTTGGGGTAGAATCCCGCGCCAAAAGGGCCGACCCCGAGATTGCTGCACCACACCAGGATGCTGGCGATCAGCACGTAGCCGATGGCCACCCCACGCGGGCCGGCGAGCATACCCAGCCAAAGCACGGGGACGACCAGCAGGAATGAGGTCGAGGTCTGGCGGTGGAACAAGAGAGGATCCCAACCGACCAGGCATGCGGTCAGCACCGTGACGACAACCGGCAGGAGCATGCGGCGCATCGCCGCCGCGTCAGGTCGGCCGAGGAGCAGGACCGGCGCGAAGCCAACGTAGCCGAGCGCGTCCCCGGTGAACCAGGTGAAGCCGACTCTGCCCATCAGGTTGCTGGGCAGGTTGCCGACCGCGGCCAGGGCCGATACGCCGCTGCTGGAACTGACCACGGCCCCGGCGATGGCGGCAACGAAGAGGAGACCTACATCGCGAATGCGCTCAAGGTTGCGGCGGAAGTCAAAGCGCTCAAGCAGGACGGCGGCAAGCACAGGACCCAGGGTGTTGCCCAGACCGATCCAGACCGAGAGCTCGATGGCGGGCACAAGCGGACGATGCTGCAACTCATTGAGCAGGTTGACCGTGACCGCACCTGCCAGGATGGCCGGCCACATGCCGCGGCCCCACACCAGCAGGGCGGCCAGGGCGATGCCTGTCGGCGGCCAGATCGGCGTGACCGCACCCTGATGCACCGCCAGCAGCAGGCCGAACTTTGCGGCCGCCACGTAGCCGACCATGGTGCCGGCCAACTGCCAATACCTTGGAGGGAGGCTCATGGATCCGATGCTAGCTTGGCGCCTTGGAGAGGCGAGAGGGCAGGCTCATCGTCCGTCATCCCATGGAAACAAGCCGACGGGTGCTTCGCGGTCTATTGAGGTGACGCAATCAGCGCTCGGCCGCGAAGAGATCCCGGCCCTGGGCCAGCAGCGCCTGCAACGCTGGATTCGACAGGCGGCGGTCCGGGCTGATCGCGTAATGTCGTTGACGCAGAGCCGGGATCCGCCCGAGGACCCGCACGGCGAAGGTCGCGCAGATGTCCTCAGCGATGGCGCTTGGACCGGTGAATACGCCGAGACCGGCCTGCCCCATGGTCTTGAGCAGGGCACTGTCCTGGATCTGCGCCACCACCCGCGGCTGCACCCCCTGGTCAGCACACCAGGCATCCCAGGCCCGCTGCTGCGGCGACTCGGGCAGGCCGGCGAGCAGCGGAGCACCGGCGAGCGAACGCGGAAAACCACGAGCCAGCTTGGCGAAGACCGGGGCGCCGAACACCGCCACGTCGCTTTCGCCGAGCAGGTGATTGTAGGCGCGGATGCGCTGGTGCGCCTCGACCGGGGCATCGGATACCACCAGATCCAACTCGTGCGCTGCCAGCCGGCGCACCAGCACGTCGTGGCGGTCCTCCTGCACCGTCACCTGCACCGGCAGCGGCAGGCGCAGGGCGGGAGCGACTAGCCGGCAGGCGATGAGCTTGGACACCGTGTCGCTGATGCCGACGACCACCGGAATGGGTCGCGTCGGTGCGCTGCTGCCCAACGCCTGATGGAGTTCGCGGCCGAGGGCGAAGATCTCGTCGGCGTAGTCGAGGACCAGGCGGCCAGTGCCGGTAAGGCGGAGCCGACGACCCTCGCGCACGAACAGCTCGGCCCGCATGGCGTCCGCCAGACTGCGCAGCTGTTCGCTCACCGTCGGCTGCGACACCTTGAGCAGGGCGCAGGCCTTGGCGATCGAACCTTCGCGGGCGACCGCCCAGAAGCTGCGCAGATGATGGTAGTTGAGTTCAGGGAGGGCTGGCATGGGGGAATCCTGGGCCCGGACTTCGCTACGGAAGAACCATGCCGTCGACTTTTATACATCGGTAATACCTAAGTTTTTCAATGCCGCTTCCGATTTCCGCCCAATCACCCCGGGCCCTAGGTTCGACGCCCAAGGAGAACGCCATGAACATCCACCTCACCACCCGCAACCTCACCAGCAGCCAGGCGCTCATCGATCATGCCCGGCATCGCGCAGCCTTTGCGCTGGCCCGCTTCGACACCCTGGTGCGCGACCTCGAACTCCGCCTCTGCGACATCAACGGTCCGCGTGGCGGGCCTGGCATCGCCTGCCTAGCCCGGCTGCGCCTGGCGCGCGGTGGCGAGGTCGTGGTCGAGAGTTCGGCCTGCTCGCCCGAGGAAGGCATCGCCCTGTCCCTGGCGCGCCTGGCCAATCGCCTGCGCCGCGTGGTCTCGCGGCATCAGGATCATCGCTAGCCACCCCCTGCCCATCTGGAGCCTACCGTGTTCGACCCTCTCTACCTGGCCATCGCCGGCGGCACCATGCTGCTGTCTCTTGGCGCCGCAGCCCTGGTCCGCTACCGCGTCGCCCGGGCCAAGCAGGTCCCCGCCAGCAGCGGCCTGACCGGAGCCGAGGCGGCAGCGCGCATCCTGCGCTTCAGCGGCCTCGAGGGGCTGCGCATCGAAGAGCACGAAGGCGTGCTCAGCGACCACTACAACCCGATGACCCGCACCCTGGCGCTCAGCCGCGAGGTGTTCCATGGCCGCGACGCCGCCGCCGTGGGCATTGCCGCCCACGAGGCGGGGCACGCCATCCAACATGCCCAGGGCTACGCTCCGATGTGGCTGCGCAGTCTGCTGGTGCCGGCGGCCAATCTCGGTTCGATGATCGGTCCCTGGCTGGTCATCGCCGGGATCGCCCTGGGAGCCGCCCAGCAGGCCGTGCCGGGTCTGGCCTGGTGGCTGGCGGCGTGCGGACTTGGCCTCTTTGGACTCGCTGCGCTGTTCACCCTGGTGACCCTGCCGGTGGAATTCGACGCCTCAGCCAGGGCGCGGGTGCTGCTGTTCGAGAACGGCCTGATCAGTCGCGACGAGGACGCCGTGCACGTCGACCGGGTGCTGAACGCGGCCGGATTGACCTATGTCGCCGCCGCGGCGACCTCGCTGCTGTGGCTGCTGTACTGGGCCTGGCAGGCTGGTTTCCTCGGTGGAAACCGCGATCGTTGACCGCTTGATCCCTCTTGGAACAAACCGCGCATGGAACACATCGTCCTCTTCCCCTTCGCCGAATACTGGTGGGTCTACGGCGTCTTCACCGGCCTGGTCCTCGCCGTCCTCGCCCTCGACCTCGGGGTGTTCCACAAACAGGCCCACGTCGTCTCTTTCGGCGAAGCCGCCATCTGGAGCGTGGTCTGGGTGGTCCTCGGCCTCGCGGTCGGTGCCGTCCTATGGTGGTATGCCGGGTCGGCCCTGGCCGAGCCCGAGCGGGCGGCGGCCCTGGCCTTGCTCGGTGAGACTCCGGCCGCGGCAGCCGACCGCCTGGGCATGGAATACCTCGCCGGCTACATCATCGAGAAGGCGCTGGCGGTCGACAACGTCTTCGTCTGGGCGATGCTCTTCAGCTACTTTGCGGTGCCCGCGCAATACCAGCACCGCATCCTCTTCTATGGCATCCTCGGCGCGATCATCTTCCGCGCCCTGTTCATCGCCCTCGGCGCCGTGCTGCTGCAATACCAGTGGATCGTCTGGCTAGCCGGCGGCTTCCTCATCCTCACCGGGGTGAAGATGGCGCTCGCCGGAGAAACCAAGCTGGAGCCGGAGCGCAACCCGGTGACCCGGCTGATGCGGCGGCTCCTCCCCATCACCCCGGCCCTGGACGGACAGCGGTTCCTCGTCCGTCGCGAGGGCGTGCTGATGGCGACCCCGCTGCTGCTGGTGCTGATCCTGGTCGAGGTCACCGACATCATCTTCGCCATCGACAGCGTGCCGGCGATCTTCGCCATCACCAACGAGCCGCTGCTGGTCTTCACCTCGAACATCTGCGCCATCCTCGGACTGCGCGCGATGTACTTCCTGCTCGCCAACGTGATGGACCGCTTCCACCTGCTCAAGTACGGCCTGGCGCTGATCCTGGTCTTTGTCGGCCTGAAGATGCTCGGCGACATCGTCCCCGGCTTCAACCAGCTGCTTGATGCCAAGGGCAAGTTCCCCATCGGCTGGTCGCTGGGCATCATCGGCGCGATCCTCGCCGTGTCGGTGGCGGCAAGCCTCGCCCTGCCGAAGCGCACGCCGACGGGAAGCTGAGTCTGCGCTGGGGCGCTAGAACTCCCACGATCCGACCAGCGAGATCTGCCGGCCGATGTCAGAAGTGTACTGCGATTCGTTGGAGGCGGCAAGGGTCGCCGGGGTCGTGCGGATGCCCTCGGTGTGGGTCTCATCGAGAACGTCGGTGATCGCCAGCTTGACGGTGCGGCGGCCCCGGTCCGGCGAACGCCAGCCCAGCGCCAGATCGCATACGGCGTAGCCGTCGACGCGGTCGAGGGCGATGTACGGGTCGCTGAGCAGGCGGGTGTGGCCGAGGTCGTAGACCGTGCGGCTCGACATCAGCCGGCCGGCGGCGCTGACGAACCAGCCGTCCTGGTTCCATTCCACGCCGAGGTTGCCGATCCACTCCGGCGGTCCATTCACGTCCCGCGGCAGGGTGTAGTCGTAGCGGTAGTAGACCTTGCCGCTGGGGTCGAAGGGGATGGTGAAGCCGGGTGAGGAGAAGCGCTCCTCGTGCCGGGTCCGGTAGTGCTGCCAGGTGGCGTTGGCCCACAGCGTGAACGGCGTGCCCTGGACCTCCTGGCGGCCGGCGATTTCTACCCCGAACACCGTCGTCGGGTTGTCGAGGTTGGAATAGTTGTATTGCGGTCCCGGATCGGGATCGCCGAACAACGCCCAGTCGAGGAAGGCCTTCTGCTGCTGCGCCGGCGACAACGGCGTGCGCAGGATCTGGTTGTTCGAACGGTTGGCGAACAGGCCGAGCGAGACCTCGTGCTCATGACCCTCGCGCCAGCGCCACTGCCCTTCGAGGGACTGGATCGTCTCCGGCTGCAGATCGTCGTCGGTGGTCGTGAAGGTGTCGCGCTGGAAGCGTTCGAGGATGGTCGGCGGCCGATAGCCGCCGGAGTAGCTGAGCAGGAAGAAGGAGTTGGCGTTCGGCGCCCAGTTCACCGCCAGGCGCGGCGAGGCGTAGACGCCGGTGTCGCTGATCAGGTCGCCGCGCACACCAGCAGTCAGCTGCACCTCGGGAGCGAGGCGCCACTGGTCCTCGGCGAAGGCGCCCCATTCGGTGAGCCGGGCGGTGCCCCAAGTCGAACGGTCCTGGTATTTTCCGCCAGCCACCCACAGGTTGGATTCGCCACGCCACGCCCGGCGCTCGACCCCGGCGCTGAGTTCATGGTCGCCGCTGGTGGTGTTGACGCGGGCGCGGGTGCGGCGCTCGTGGGTCTCGAAACCGTAGCGGATGAACAGGAACGGCAGCGTCGGCTCGGTGCTCGGATCCGGCTTGAGATTGAGATAATCCGGCCGGTCGCTGCGCTCGGCATGCTGCAGCCACAGCCAGGGGCCGCGCAGCTCAGCGGTCACCTGGCTGTCGCGCAGCGGCAGATCGGGCGGGCCATAGGCCGTCCCATCGATCGGCTCCCAGGTGCGGAACTGCACCAGGCGCGCCGTCATCTCGGCATTCCACTCGCTGCCGAGGCGCACGCCGAGTACCCCGCGCACCCGCCACACATCAAGGTCGAGCCTGGTGTCCTCGCGGTTCATCGCGCCCTGGCGGAACGGCACTGTCGATTCCACGCCGGGCAGGTCCTCAAGCCGGCTCCAGCCCGCTGACAGCTTGGCGTAGGCGCCACCCGGCAGCGGGGTGGCGAAGGTCGCGTCACCCTCCAGCGCCCCGGGCGTCCCGGCGCGCCCATAGGTGGTCAGGGTGGGCCGGTCGCCGACCGTGCGCGAACGCAGCGAAATGACGCCACCGAAGGCGTTGGCGCCATAGGTCACCGAGGCCGGGCCTTTGATGATCTCGACGCGGTCGAGGTCGCTGTAGTCGATGAAGCCGGTCCAGGTCGTCGCCGACATGATCGGGATGGCGAAGGACCAGTCGTCTTGCAGTACCAGCAGGCGGGTGTTCCACGCCCCGTTGTAGCCGCGCAAACCGACCTCGTGCTGGCCGTGGCGCAGCTGGTACACGCTGACCCCCGGGGTGTAGCGCAAATAGTCTGCGAGCGTGGCCGCGGGGCTGGCGGCATAGTCCTCGTAGAGCACGACCTCGACCGGCGCCGGGGCGCTGGCCACGTCCTGACGACGGCGCGACACGCTTTCGACCCAGGCGCGCTCGTCGAGCAGCTCGACATCGCTGGCGCCCAGCGCGTTCGCCGGCTTTTCGGCGGCGGGCAGGCAGGCCGCCAGGGCCAGAAGCAGCGGGGCGCAACGCATCGGGCGGGCAGTATGCCCGCCCACCCGCCGTCCGCAATCTCGTCCGGGTTGCCTGTGGCCGGGAGCCTGCGAGCATCGCGCCGTGGCCACCATCCTCGACCAGATCATCAGTCACAAGCGCGCCGTCGAGGTGCCATTGCTGCCACCGGTGGATCGCGCCGCCCTGCGCGACCTGCCGCCCTGTCGCGGCTTCCGCGCCGCGCTCGCCCGGCGTCGCGACGGCCCGATCCGGGTCATCGCCGAATGCAAGAAGGCAAGTCCGAGCAAGGGCGTGTTCGCGCCGGATTACGACCCGGTGCGGACCGCCTTCCACTACGTCCACGGCGGCGCCAGCTGCCTCTCGGTGCTGACCGACGAGCGCTGGTTCCAAGGCACCCTCGAGCACCTGCTGGCGGTGCGCGCCAACGTCCAGCTGCCGATCATCCGCAAGGACTTCACCGTCGATCCGCGGCAGATCGCCCAGGCCCGCCTGGCCGGCGCCGACGCCATCCTGCTGATCGCCGCCTGTCTCGAAAACGGCCCGTTGCGCGACCTGCACGGCTTCGCCCGCGACCTCGGCCTGGATGTCCTGGTCGAGGTGCACGACGCCGACGAGGCGCTACGCGCCCTTGCGGTGGGCGCCGACCTGGTCGGGGTGAACAACCGCAACCTGCATGACTTCAGCGTTTCGCTCGACCGCACCATCGAGCTGCTGCCGGGCCTGCTCGGCGACGGCCGCGTGGTGGTCAGCGAAAGCGGCATCCGCAACCGCGACGACTGCCGCCAGCTTGAACAATCGGGTGTCGATGCCGTGCTGGTCGGCGAGACGCTGATGCTGGCGCCCGATCCGGTCGCCGAACTACAGCGTCTGCGCGGCACGGTGGCGCGCGGCCTCGCCGGCTGACCGTCTTACGCCGGTCCATCCAGCGCCCACCCCTGGCCATGTCGGGGCGTCGCGCCGCGCGCATATATTGCACGCATGTCCACAGCCTCCCTTCCCCTGTCCGAGCGCCAGATCGCGGCCTATGCCCGCGACGGCTATCTCGACGGCGGGCCGCTGCTGGCCGCCGACGAGGTCGCTGAGCTGCGCGCCGAGCTCGACCGCGTCATCGCCCAGCGTGGGCGTCGCGACCTCCCGCAGCCGGTCCAGATCGTCAATATGGGCGGCGGCGGCCTCGAGGTCTGGCAGGTGGTCAACATCTGGCAGGCCAGCGCGGCCTTCGCCCGCCTGCTCAGGCACACCCGGCTCGCCGCCATGCTCGGCCAGCTCGCCGGTGGCCCAGTCCACCTCTGGCACGACCAGATCCAATACAAGCCGGCCGGCCACGGCGGGGTCAACTGGTGGCACCAGGACGCGCCCTACTGGCCGGTGCTGGCGCCGCAGGACAGCCTGCTGACGGCGTGGATCGCCCTCGACGAGGTCTCGCTCGACAACGGCTGCATGAGCATGGTGCCGGGCAGCCATCGTTGGGGCGACACCATCGAGCACCTGCACGCGTGCGGCGAGCGCTCGCGCGACTTCTGGCGTTCGCTCGGCGAGGTCCACGGCGACGAGCCGGTGCGCATCGTGCCGCGCCCGGTGGCACTCGGCGGGGTGCACTTCCATCACGCCCTGACCTGGCACGGCTCGCACGAGAACCGCAGCGACCGGCCGCGCCGCGCCCTCGCCCTCCACGTGCAGACCTCGCGCACGGTCTACGAACCGCGCGCTCCGCATGTCTGTCAGAAGTTCATCACCGCGATGCCGGGCGGGGCGGTGACCGGCGAGGCGTTCCCGTTGCTCGGATAGGCCCGGCGCCACGCTGCCGCGCCGTGACCCCGCATGAAGCACTGAAGAAGCATTGGGGCTACGATGCCTTCCGCCCGATGCAGGAGGACGCGGTGGTCGCCGCCCTGGCCGGCCGCGATAGCCTGGTCGTGCTGCCCACCGGCGGCGGCAAGAGCGTGTGCTTCCAGGTCCCGGCGGCCTGCGGCGACGGGCTGGTCGTGGTGGTGTCGCCGCTGATCGCGCTGATGGACGACCAGGTCGCCGGCGCCCGCGAGGCCGGGATCAGCGCCGGGGCGATGCACCAGAATCTCGACGCGGCGCAGAAGCGCGAGGTCCGCCAGGCGCTCGAGGACGGCTCGCTGCGCCTGCTCTACCTCTCGCCCGAGCGCCTCGTGCTCGGCGACCTCTCGAGCGCGATCCAGAAGCACCTGCGCCTGGTCGCCATCGACGAGGCGCACTGCATCAGCCATTGGGGCCACGACTTCCGTCCGGAGTACCGCCAGATCGCCAGCGTGCTGGCGTCGTGGAAGCGCGTGCCGGTGATGGCGTTGACCGCCACCGCCACGCCGCAGGTCCAGGACGACATCGTCGCCCAGCTGCGCCTGCCCGATCCGCTGCGCCTGGTCGGCTCGATCGACCGGCCGAACCTGGTCTTCCGCGCCCTGCCGCGCGACAAGCCGCTCGAGCAGATGCTCGCGGTGGTCCAGCGCCATCCCGGCGAGGGCGGCATCGTCTACGCGCAGACGCGCAAGGCGGTCGAGCAGTTCGCCGAGAAGCTCAAGGCCAAGGGCGTCGACGCGCGCGCCTACCACGCCGGCCTCGCCGCCGAGCTGCGCGCACGCACCGTCGCCGACTTCACCGCCGAGCGCCTCCAGGTCGTCGTCGCCACCGTCGCCTTCGGCATGGGCATCGACCGCAGCAACGTGCGCTTCGTCATCCACGCCGCGCTGCCGCGTTCGGTCGAGCACTACCAGCAGGAGAGCGGCCGCGCCGGGCGCGACGGCGAGCCTGCCGAATGCGTGCTGCTGTGGGGCGGCCAGGACTTCGCCACCTGGCGCTTCCTCGCTCGCCAGGAGTCGTTCGACCCGGTGCGGCTGCGCGGCCTCGAGCGCCAGCTCGCCGCCATCGGGCGCTACGCCAGCGCGCCGATCTGCCGGCATAAGCTGCTCTCCGACCACTTCGGCCAGGACCTCGCCATCCCCGCCGACGGCTGCGGGGCGTGCGACGTGTGCCTCGAGGAGACCGCCGCCCTGCCCATCGACGAGGCGGCGCTGACCGCCAAGAAGCTGCTCTCGGCGGTATGGCGCACCGACAACCGCTTCGGCGCCGGCCACGTCAGCAAGGTGCTGCGCGGGGCCGAGGACGATCAGGTCAAACGCTGGGGCCACGACAAGCTCAGCGTCTTCGGTCTGCTCAAGGACGCGCATGACGCGCAGCTGCGCCGCTGGCTCGACCAGCTCATCGCCCAGGGCCACCTCCAGGTCGACGACGGCGAATATCCGACCCTGGCCCTGACCGAGGCCGGCTACGCCCTGTGCAAGGGCTCCGGCGAGGTCCGCCTCGATGCCCCGGTCGCGCCGCGTGAACGCAAACGCAAGACGCCGAAGCGCAAGGCCGACACGCCGGCCCCCTCCCCGGCCGACGACAACCTCTTCGAGCGCCTGCGCAAACTGCGCAAGCAGCTCGCCGAGACCGCCGGCCTGCCGCCCTACGTCATCGCCACCGACGCCGGCCTGCGCGCGGTCTGCGAGCTCAAGCCGACCACGATCTCCGCCCTCGCCCTGTGCCACGGCTGGGGCGAGAAGCGCGCCGCGCGCTACGGCGCGCAGATCATTTCGGCGCTGGCGCTGGCGCAGGCGTAGGCGCCGCCTCATCGTCCTCGCCCATCTCGCGCGCCAGCTGCATCACCTTGCGCTGGTTGTCGGCGGCGGCCTTGTTGACCGTGGCGGCGGCTTCGGCGGCATCGCCACCCTTGCCGGCGACGCCGGTGATCTTGACGCCGTTGAACATCGCTTCGCGGCCGCGTGTCTGCTTGACCACGGCCTCGGCGGCGGCGCCGATCTCGGCGTCGGCATCGCCGGCGAGCTTGAGGATGCGCTGCATCGCCGCGCCGTGCGTCATCGCGTTGCCGCCGGCGAGGGCCTGGAGCATGGCGAGGCGGTGCTCCTTCGGCCGCGAGGC